>Ga0209477_1002155_pt1 | contig 11562 bp, 8 predicted proteins | sample KloWWTupernatant_FD_187180 | JGI IMG/M metagenome (GOLD analysis project Ga0209477, IMG submission 187180) | Active sludge microbial communities from Klosterneuburg, Austria, studying microevolution and ecology of nitrifiers - Klosterneuburg... | ecosystem: Engineered > WWTP > Aerobic digester >...
TCGTGAAAACCTGAGGTAATCAGGGCTTCGCCCAGGGCGTCCCAAAGCGTCGCCCTGGGCTATCACATCTGGCCCTTTCAGGGCCGGGTACGAACGTCATTTCGTCGTATGCTAGCCAGTGACCACTTTCCGCTGATTTGGACATGCGCCGCGCGAACAAGGAAAAGGAATCGGCGGAAATCTGCGAAATCTGCGGATAGATCGCGCATTTCATGAACGCAGACGATCGTTGGTTTCATCCAGGCGCGCTCAATCCAACCCCGCTTCTTTCAAAACATCGGTCTCGAACAACTTCATCAACGCCGCGTCGCCGCCGAAGATCGCCGAGCGCGCGGCCTTCCAACTCTTGACTCTGTCCTCGCCGTACATGTACTTGAGCTTGTCCGGATTAACCCCCGAATTCTTGGACCAGTGCATCGTGTAGCGGATGCCGGCCTGCCGAAACGCGGTGTCCAGGCGGCGCTCGTACTCAGCGAAGCGCTCGTCGTGGATCATCCCGAGCTCGAAGACTGCCGTGATCGGCTCGTGCTGGGTGAAGGCGAGCGTCCCCGTCGAGGCCCGGCACAGCCGGACCTGGTAGATCGAGGGCATGCCCATCTCCTGGGACACCTGCGAGGCGATGTCGATCGTCGCCGCCGCGTCTTTGACCGACACCCCGAACGCGCTCTCGATGTAGCCCCCGAGGTAGTAGATCGACGAGGTGTAGAGCTGGCCCGGACTTCCGCGCACTTTGTTCAACAGGGCATTCTTGCGGTACTGCTTGAACTCTATTTCGGTCAGCAAACGCGCCGGCAATAGGTTGCGGAACGGGCCGAGCACCCGCAGGATGGTGATGCCGGGCGCGTAGCCTCGCTTGTCGCGGATGATCCAGCGCGGTTTGGGCGTCGGAACGCCGGATATATAGGGCACCTTTGGCGCGCTTGCCTCCATGGCCACCTGGCGTTGGGAGAAGGGGTCGAAGATGAACTCGTAGTGGTAGAGGTCTTGCGGAATGATGCCGGCCCCGAAGCCGTTGAGCTTCTCCTTCAGCTTGGCGTGGCTGATGTTGGCGATGGGCGGGAACTCGAGCTGATAGATCGGGGCGGTCTCCACCGCGAGGGCGGCGATGATCCCGAAGGTGCCGAAGCTGACCACGGCCGCGTTGAAGATATCGTCGTCGCGGATCAGCCGGGCGCCGAGCTTGTCGACGAAGTCCTGGTTCATGACCGGCTTCGACTTGCGCTCGAGCCAGATCGTCTGGCCGCTGCCGGTCGCGATGTGCAGGCCAGTGACGAAGTCGGGCATGGCCCCATACGTGAGATGCGATCCGTGGGTGTTGCCGGAGATAGCCCCCGCGACGGTCTGGCCGTTGCCGATCCCGGCCGCATGGAGCGCCCGCCGTTGGCCCTCCACCCGCGGGAGGAGCTCGAGGTAGGTGTTGAGCTCGGCGATCTGCATGCCGGCCTGGACGAGGACGAGGTTGGGACGCCGCTCGGCCGGATACGCGGGGTCGAAGTACTTGTCGCTCACGTCGAAACAGCCGTTCAGCAGCTTGGTGTTCACCAGCCAGCCATTGGTGATGTTGATCTTCGACAGCGCCCAGCCCGCGCCAAGCGGGAGAATGCGTTTGCGGGCGGCGCGCGCCTGCTGGATCAGCGCGTCCAGGTCCTCGCCGGCGCGCCGGAACATCTCCCAGCCCGAGAGCAGGCTCCCGTGCGGACCGACATTGTCGACGTTGTAGATTTCCGCCACCGTGGTGGGGAAGGTCTCGTGCACGCTCGCCCACGGCTGGGGGCCCTGTTTTTCGGGTTGGATCATTGCGAGTCCCTCAGTCCAGAATTCCGGATTGGATCGGCGGGCGGCAGCCCCGCCAACTGACCGTAATAGGCGACCAGAAGCCGAGTGTCAGCAGGCTGATGAGCATCTGGGGGAGGGTTCGCCCAAACCTGAGTTCTTCGATGCCAAGCCGCTGACCGTTGGACAATCGGCAGTTGGTGATGGGCAAGTCCTGGCGCTTGAGGCCCCAGGCGATGCTGTTGATCACCCGCGTCTCCAACTCGGTGCCCGGCATGTTCTGTGGTTGCGAATCAAACACACCGCCGTCCTGGTAGATCAGGTAGGTCGTAAACCGATTAAAAGCCGGCAGGTTGCGCCACTTCATGTTTCCCTCCCAACGCCATTGGCGATCTCGCCGCCGGTATTGTGTTTTCAGCTCACCAAATCGACCCGCGTCCCCTCGACCCAGGGCGCTGGATTGGCGAGATGGGGCGTTTCGCCAAGACGCTCCAGATCGTCGAGGAAAGGCTGCAGGACTCGGCCCGGGCCGGGCCCCAACCCGGCCGCCAGGAATCCGGCCATTTCGAGGTCAAACGCGCTGCCGAGGTCGCGATGCGCCCCGAAGTAGATGCAGCGTTTCGCCGCCGCGACCGCGATCGGGGCCCGGCGCGCGAGACGGGCTGCGGTCGTCTGGGCCTGGGCGAGGAGCTCGCCCTCGGGCACGAGCCGATGCACCAGGCCAAGCGTGAGGGCCTCGGCCGCCGTCAGCGGGGCAGCTTCGAGGATGTGCTCGAGCGCGCGGGCGGTGCCGAGCATGCGCAACATCCGGTGGGTGCCCCCGCCGCCCGGGATCACGCCCACGATCATCTCCAGATTGCCCATGCGCAGCTTCGGCGTGTCGGAGGCGTAGCGCAGGTCGCAGGCGAGCACGATTTCCTGGCCGCCTTCGAGGGCCGGGCCATTGATCGCCCCGATGTAGACGACCCGCGATCGGTTCATCCGCAGGGTCGCCCGCTTCCAGCGAAAGCCCATGGCGAGCCCATTGCCGGCAACGCCCCCAACCTTTTCGACCGTGCCGACCAGCCCGGGGATCCGCAGCAGCAGGTTGAGCAGCGGCACGACGAATTCCATCACCCGCATCGAGACCTGCGGGTGGGGCAATTTCTGCAGGTCCCCGAACTCGCGCGGATCCGCGTGGGTGAGAAAGCGGCCCTGGTCGCCCCCGGTCAGCACAACCGCGCCCACCGAGGGGTCGTCATCCACGGCATCCGTGAGGCGGTCGAGGTCGCGGATGAAGGCCATATTCAGGAAGCTGAGCGGCGGGTTCGAGAAAAAGGCGGTCAGGACGCGGCCGTCCTGCTCGAGTCGCAGCGTATCGAACTTGAGATCGCGTACCGTCGTCATGCTTTCCCCCCCTTGCGGACTGCTGAACGTTCAGCGGGTTGTACTGGCGATGACCCAGCCTGTCAAGCGGGCGATGCATCGCGCCGGTACCAGCGCCAGGGTTCCGCTGCGCTCCACCTTGGGCTATCGCGGGCCGGCCCCGTTGGGGCCGGTTTTCCCGCGGCGGCATTTTGATACCCAGTGTCATCCTGAGCTCGCCCCACCGGGTCGTGGCTGGGACGCGCGCTGGGGGCGAGCGAAGGACCCCTGTGATGTGACGCCGGGCGTGAGGTATTCGGTAAATGCGTTTTGTTGCCGATTTCGGATGTGTCCGCGCAACGCTACAGGGGACCTTCGCGCGGAAAATCCCCATCTTGATGGATCAGCTCGATGTGCCGCGCTGCTCAGAAACCAGGCCCGTCATCCACCTGCAAAAGCATCCTGAGCGGAGGGCGGCGGCAGGGATGAGCTTGGCAACAGCCGGTGCCAGCCGCCCGCAGTCGAAGGAGGCCCTCTGAGCGAAGTCGAAGGGCGCTTCCGCTGACGAATGGAGCGCAGGCGCCCTTCGACTGCGCGCATCGACGCTTGCGCGCCGATGCGCTCCGCTCAGGATGCCTGCGCTTATTGTGCTCTGCCGCGCCGCGCCGTTTCTGCCCGCCCATTCCGCTGAACGCGGTCCGAAACTCAGGATGACAAGCGAGGAGGGTGCGCGGTCCACATGGTCGAGCACGCCGTGGCCCGGCGGACCGCGCTGCCTGGAACATGTTCGCGCAGGCCCTCCGACTTGCCCGCCGAAGCGGACCGCTCCGGGCCCCGCGTGTTCTGCCCACTCTTTCCGCTGAAAGCGGTCCGGAACTCAGCATGACACGCGCGCGCAGCGCGGCCCACTCAGCAATGATGACACCGCCGCCGCCTGATCTCCTCGGGATTGCTGGCAGAATACGAGCTGTTAATCCAAATCTCGGAGGAACTCACCCATGCGAAAAGTGGTTGTGCTTGAACATATTTCCCTTGATGGCGTCATCCAGGGCCCGGGCGGGCCGGACGAAGACACCAGCGGCGGCTTTGCCCATGGCGGGTGGATATCGCGCTACTCCGACCCGGCTCTTGGAACGCTCCTGCGAAAGCAGATGAGCCTGCCGTTCGATCTGTTGCTCGGGCGCAAAACCTATGACATTTGGGCCCCGTACTGGCCCCAGCATGGCGACGCCTGGCCGGGCGCCAACGCGGCGACGAAGTACGTGGCTTCAAACACCTTGACTTCCGGCGATTGGCATCCTTCGGTCATTCTGAACGGCGATGTTGCGGCAAAGGTCGCCATGATCAAGCAAAAACCCGGGCCGGATTTGCACGTGTGGGGGAGTGGCCATCTCCTTCAGACGCTCATCAAGCATGATCTGGTCGACACGTTCTGGTTGATGATTTATCCGATTACGTTGGGCGCTGGAAAGCGGTTGTTTGCCGGCGGCACGATCCCGATGGGGTTCAGTGTGACCGAAAGCACAGTCACCCCGCAGGGCGTCATTGTCGTCAACTATGCGCGCGCCAGCGCGGGCGCCTCCCGAAGCTGATGGACTCGCGCGCGGCGCCAGCGCCCTGAGCGAATCCGACGGTGCGTCGCTTCGAATCTTTCGCACCGCTTCTGAAGACCCTGCCGGCATGCGCCGGCGGGGTCATTCGTTTGACGGCGCCCGACATGTCGCCGGCGGCTCGAGCAATGGCTCGGCAGCCGTAGTCGTGGAACGCTGTCGGAGCCATGGGCAAACTGAGGCTCGGTTGACAGGATCACCCGCCACTGCTAATGTCCTGAAGTCGAATTCGGATTCATTGGAATCCGGCAATGATGGATGATCAGAAACCCATCATCGTCCATTAAAGGAGATTACGTATGGCACTCACGTATACCAAGCACGCAGAAGAACGTCTCACAAAAAGAGGCATCACGAAAGAACAGTGTGAAGCCGCCGTCAAGGGAGACCCGAACCCGTGGCAAACCAAGCTGAAGGCCGGTGATCACATGCGGTTCTATCATGACTCGAGCCAGGTCACCGTCATCACGAACAAGGCAAAGCTTGTCGTCGTCACCGTCTTCAAGGGCAACCCGGGCGGCTGGGGTCCCGAACAGGAAGGACTCTAGAAGTCATCCTGAAAATCGTCGGCGAGACGACAATCCCCACGCGAAGCGCGGGGATTGTCGTCTCGCCGGATGTTGCTGGGAAAGCTCAGCGATTGCCGCGCTTGAGCATCCCGATCACGCCGCGCATCCAGCCCAGGGCATAGGCCATCCCGGCATGCCAGGGCGCGGCGCAGCTCATGGCCGGGGTGTGGTCGGGGATCATCACCCCGTCGTAGCCATTCTTGTACAGAATGCCCAACGCCCGGGCCATGTCGACATCGCCGTCATCGACGAACATTTCATCGTAAAACGGGACCTTGCCCCGCACGTTCCGGAAGTGGACATATGCGATCCGGCCGGTCTTGCTGTAGCGGTCGATCACCTCATACAGGTCGTTGTCGTCGTTCATCTCGGCCAGCGTGCCGATGCAGAACTCGAGGGTGTTCATCGGGCTGGGCACCAGATCCAGCGCGCGCTGATACAGGTTGGCGTTGTAGACCAGGCGCGGGGTTCCGCGCAGGGTGGGCAGGGGCGGATCGTCTGGGTGCAGGGCCAGGCGCACATTCGCCTCTTCGGCGACCGGGGCCATCTCGCTCATAAAGCGCGCGAAACGATCCCACAGCGCGTCATGTGAAAACGGCTCGATCACGCCCTTGCCGCCGGCCGGGTCAAACTGCTCGCGGTCATAGACCATATTCCAGACCATCCCATTGGGGATGGGCGGCTGGACCGGATTGTGATAGCCGACGGAGAGCGCGCCACCGCGCGCCACAGGCTGGGTGTCGCGCCCCCACACGCTGGCGATGCTGAAGTTGTAGCCAATCGCACGGATGCCGGCCCGCCCGGCGTCCCGGACGATGCGCTTGCACAACGCCATCTGCTCATCTCGGCGCGGGCCGTCCAGCAGCACATCGCTCCAGTGGGCGGGCTCGAAATTTTCGATCGCCTCGAGCTCGAGGCCTTCGGCGTTGATGGCCGCCCGCAGCTCGCGCATGCCTTCGTAGCTCCAGATGTGCTCCTCCGGATCGCTCACCCCAAAGCCATAGGCCGGGTCGCCCGAGGTGGTCTTGGCCCGGTCTTTGTTGAAGTTGCCCACGATGTGGGCGACGATGTGGCTGGCGCCGGCCTGCTTCGCAAAGCGAAAGTTCTCGGCGTTCAGCATGTTTCCGTAGAGTCCAAGTCCAAGTTTCATACCGGCTGTTGTAGCACGGATATGGACAAGCGTTCATTGATTTTGGTTCCGGAGACGATATCCCAGGCGGAGCCGGGGATATCGTCTCCGGAAATCTTTAGGGTAAACACAGCCAGGTACGTTGGCGACAATCCGCGATACCATGCCCCCCTTCATGACTAACATCCTGGGCGTCCTGCGCGGCTTTGGCCGGAATACCTGGTTGATGCTGGCCGTGTTTGGGGTGAGCGGGTTTGGCTATTTTGGCATCCAGGCCGTGCTGTTCAACTTGTATTTGCTGCGCCTGGGCTACGATGCGCAATTCATCGGCACCTTGATCGGCTTCGGCCAACTGATCTGGGCCCTGATGGCCCTTCCGGCCGGCGCCTTTGGCCGGCGCTTTGGGGCCCGCCCCGCGCTGTATCTCTGGCATGGGCTGCATGGGCTGGGCTTCGCCATCGTGTTGTGCGCCGAGTTTTTTCCGCGCCAATTCCTGACGCCGGTTATCGTCTTCGGCTGGATGGTGTTTTGGATCGGCGGCGCCTTTGGCGGCTCGAACGGCGCCCCGTTCATGATGCGCTCCGCGCCCAGAAACTTGCTGAACCTGGTCTTCTCGACCCAGGTGATCATGTTCTCAGTCATGGGCTTCGTCGGCAGCATCGTGGCCGGGATCCTGCCCGCCGCGCTGACTACCCTGTCTGGCGCGTCCGCTACCGATCCGGCCCCTTTCCGCGCGGCGCTGTCGTTGACGGCGATCTGCCATGGCATCAGCGTCTTGATCCTCACCCGCTTGCGCGATCAACCGGATGAGTCCGGTTCAGGGACCGTCTCATCGGTCGGCCGGCCGACGGCGCTGCTGCTCTTCTGGGGCGGGCTGATGTTCCTGCTCACCGCAAGCGAGGGCTCGGTCCGCAGCTTCTTCAATGTCTACCTCGACCGGCAACTGCAAATGCCGACGGCCGACATCGGCGTGGTGTTTGGGGTGGCCCAATTCTTCTCTGTTCTCGGCGCCTTCAGCGCGCCATTCCTGCTGCGCCGGCTGGGCGCGTCGCGGGTGATCCTGTTTGCCACCTCCGCCAGCGGTGGCGTGCTGGTGTTGCTCGCCGCGGCGCAAATAACCTGGGTGGCCAGCTCCGCCTACATTACCGTTATCCTGCTTTCAGCGGTCGCGACCGCCGCCCGCACGATCATGAGCCAGGAGCTGGTGGCGGGGCACTGGCGGATCATCATTGCCGGGGTGAGCACCGTTGGGCTCGGTTTGGGCTGGGCGAGTTCGGCCGCCATCGGCGGCGTGCTGGTCAACGCGTTTGGCTTCGCCACCTATTTCTACATCGCTGCCGGGCTGGCCATCCTGGCGGCCGGCCTGCTTGGCGTTTTCTTGTTCAGGAAGCGAGCGGCCCCGGCGTCGCCGGGGCCGAGCGCTTCATGAACTCACCTGGGCGTGCTCGTCATGGCTCTTGCAAAGTCCCTTGACAGAATCCCCCATGCGTGTCTCGTCCATCTTTTGTCGCCCGTTTGTAGCGGATTGCAGGAGAACGAGAGAACGGGAGAGGACATTTACCCTCCCGTTCTCCCGTTCTCCTGCGAATTGTTTTGCGCATAGTTGGTGCGGCGGGGCTTCCGTGGGTGAACAGCGGACTTTGCAAGAGCTATGGCGCGCCCGGGAAATCCTGCGCGGGAAACCCATCTCGCGCCTACAATGATGGAAGAGGTGACGACATGGGCTACGTGCAAGGGCTTCTGGGCGAAAATGAACGCATCGTTCTGATCCGGCATCGGCATTGGATCGTGTGGCGGGTGACGCTGCTGGTCAGCGTGTTGATGGCGGTCGTGATCGCGATTGCGAGCGCCGTCGCGGTGACCGTCCTGCCGCCCGACATCACGGGCGTCGTGCGCTATTTGCCGTTCGCCCTGCTGATCGTGCCAGTCGTATGGTTTCTGCCGACCTACATTCACTGGTCGGCCGAGCAGTACATCGTCACCAACCGGCGGATCATCCAGCTCGAGGGCGTCATCAACAAGCACACCATCGACTCGTCACTGGACAAGATCAACGATGTCGTGCTGGACCAGTCGTTCTGGGGGCGCCTGCTGGGCTATGGTGACCTGGAGATCCTGACCGGCAGCGATATCGGCCTGAATAAGCTCCGCCAGATCCAGGACCCGCTCAAGTTCAAGAAGGCCATGCTGGACGCCAAGGAAGAACTGCGCCAGTTGGGCGCTGAGCCATATGCGGCACAGGCGGCGCGCGCGCCCGAGCAGAGCTTGTCCGAGTCGCTGCAAGAGCTGGCCGACGCGCACAAGCAGGGCCTGATCACGGATGCCGAGTATCAGGCCCGGCGGGCCGCGATGATCGAAAACGTCTAGCGCCCCCCTCAATCGCCCCGCGGCGGCGCGGATCGTGATTGGCAGGGCGGTGGCGCGCTCCAGCGCGCATCCCCTTCCGCGCCCGCTGCCAGGCCGCTGATCTTCGTGCTGACAAACTGGCCGATGATGTTGTGATTTTGATCGGTCGCAAAGATTCGAATTTGATTCACGCTGGGTGGGACGACATTCAGCAAGTCGATAAACACCGGTTGACAGGTCAGCAATGGGTTTGTTTCGGTCCGCAGCGCGATACCCCCGGGCACGGGTTGGCTGTTCCAGCCGGGCGGCAGCGTTCCCGGCACGCCACCTGACCAGGGTGGTGTTTGCTGATCGAAGACGATATGCAGATCATAGATAGCGCCGTTTAGCGCGGGCCCGACGACGTGCACCCGAACCGTGAGCGCCCCGCCGCCTGTGTGGGTAAAGACCGATGAGATCCCGGTCAGGTTGAAGGGTTGGGTTGGCGAGGGTGTCGCCGTCGGGGATGCCGTTGGCGAGGCGGTGGGCGATGGCGTGGCGCTGCTTGTGGGTGTCGTCGACGGCGTCGGCGTGTCGGTGTATTCCGGCGGCGCATGGGTTGGCGTGCGCGTCGGCGTGGGCGTCCCAACGCAGGTGATGGTCAGGGTGTCCGAATCGACATTGAAGTGCAGCCAGTGCCGGCCCTGGTTCAGCGATGTGTCCTCGATCCGGCGGCGCGGCTGATCATGGTGCTCGTCCCACACGTTCAGGCGCACGACATAGACTCCCGGGGCCGGGCAGGTATACAGATAGGTCATCCCGATGGCGTCGTTGTCGTCATCGGGATCGTCGATGTTGTCTCGATCGCAGTCCTCGGGGCAGTTCCTGTACTCGACGCTATCGGCATAGGCGGGCAGGCCGCCCCCGCTGTCAGTGCCGGCGTCCTTGTCCCAGTAGTAGTGCACTTTGCTGTTCAGGCTGCCGTGGATGAGTTTGTCCGCCCCGTTCGGGCCGTCGCTGTCCGACGAGCCTTCGCCGCTGAGAAGGATGCTCTCACCTACGGCCATGGAATGCGTATCAGGGCATCCCGCCAACGGCCGCGTGGGCAGACCTCCGGCGACGCAGGCTTCGGCCACCGGTTTGTAGTAGCGATGCAGGAACTCATCCCATTGGGTGTCGGACGGAAAGAGGAAGCCTGGGTCATCCATCAACGGATGGACTGAGCCCTGAAGCTGGGGCAGCAGGATAGCCGCATCACGCTGGTAGAGATGCGCGCCAAACGTCGGGTTGTCAAAGGCGCGAACCTGTCCTTCTGTGATGCTTCCGCCATTGTCCGGCCACGTTTCATACTCCGGGAAGTAAATTGACAAGCCATGCGCGTTCGGATGCCCCGCGCCGCGCTTGAATTCCCGGATGGCGGACTGCGCGCCACCGGGCGCGAGCGCGTCGGTCACGGCCCCCGCCAGGGCCGCCGCCGACAGCGGCTGCGCTGCCGCCCGTTGGGCGAAGTGCCGCAGATCCAGAAAATTGCGATCGGCGAAGCTCTCGCTGGGCAGGCGGACAGCCAGGTCGATGACAACCTGGCTGTTGTCACTCCAAAGCCCGGTCGTTTTGAAATCGGTCACATCGGCGAGCAATGCGCCCGCAAATGCGCTGATGGCGGGCTCGAGCGTGTTCTTCAGTTTTGCCAGATCGATGGACGCGGTCGTGTGGTTCAGGATGGTCGAGGTCATGGCGGCGGCGAAGTCGAGGGTGGCCGTGTCGGCGAAACTCCCGGCGCTCATGGCCGGATTGGCCTTGATCTTGTTGATGAACGCCTCCCAGGGGAACATCGTATAGGTGACTTCCTCGCTGGCGACCATGAAGTCGGCAAAGTCGGCGACTTGATAGCCCACTTCAGCCATGCCCATCAAACACGAGTAGAAAAACACGTCGTCGAACTTCTGGCCCAGTTCCGACATGCCGTCGCGCAGCTCGGCCATGCTGAGGGTGTCCTGCCCGGCGACGATCATCAGGCCCTTCCAGCCCTGCCCATGCCCGGCCAGCGCGAGCGCATAGTGATCGGCCGGGTAGTTGACCTTGGTCCAGGCGATGAAGTTCTTAAGTGTTTGTGGGTCGCCCGGGTGGGTCGGGATGCTGCCTGTTAGCACGAGCGTGGGCGAACGAACCTTCTGCCCCCCGATCGCGTCTGTGGCGATGTGATACCGGTAGCTGAGGTTCGGCGCATAGCCGTATTGCACGACCACATTCACATTGGCCCCGGATCCTGCCTGCTCCATCTTGTTGATGTCGCTGAGCCACGCCGCCGCGAGATTGGGATCGCGCGGATCCATCAGGACCATGACCGTCCAGGCCCTGTTCGGCAGCGGTGTAGGCACGGGCCGCGTGTCCGGGCGCGATAGCGGGCTGTCGTCATACAACTCGATGTTGATGTCGTGCTGGTTGCGCGCGCCGGGCGAGGGTCTGAGCGCGTTCAGGCCGCCGTGACCAGACCAGTCCTGCGAGCCATTCCTGTCAGTGCTGTTCTCATCCCGCCCGATGCTGTCGCCCGGCTCGACCGGCCGGGTGAGCGCGATGCCCTCGGATTCGGCGTTGTGGATGAAGTCGCCAATCGGCCATTCGGCCGAAAGCAGCGCGCCGGGGTAGGTCGCGCCGGGGGTGAACACGCGCGAGTCGCTCCAGGCCAGATAGTCCGCGACGTCCTCCGGGCCGCGAAAGAGCGCGAGCGTGCCCTGGGTCCGGCTTAGCGACAGGCTGCTGGTGAAAAAGGTGGACAACCCGTCCGAAAAATCCGCATCGTCGGCGCCGCTGG
>Ga0209477_1002161_pt1 | contig 11545 bp, 8 predicted proteins | sample KloWWTupernatant_FD_187180 | JGI IMG/M metagenome (GOLD analysis project Ga0209477, IMG submission 187180) | Active sludge microbial communities from Klosterneuburg, Austria, studying microevolution and ecology of nitrifiers - Klosterneuburg... | ecosystem: Engineered > WWTP > Aerobic digester >...
CCACCGGATCGGCGAACAGCCCGGGCGCGACGATCGACAGCAGCGACCACAGGTCCATCAGGTTGTTCTCCAGCGGCGTGCCGGTGATCGCGAACTTCGTCCGCGCCCGCAACTTGCGCACCGACTGGTAGCCCCGCGACTGCCGGTTCTTCACGAACTGGGCCTCGTCCAGCAGCACCGCGCTCCAAGGCAGGTCGACGTACTCGTCCTCGTCCAGCCGCAGCAGGGTGTACGACGTCACCACCAGATCGACGCCGGCGACCACCTCGGCCAGCGCCTCCGTCCGCTTCTTCGAGGTCTGCGCCAGCACCCGCACGTTCAGTCCGGGAGCGAATCGCGCGGCTTCCGCCTCCCACGTGCCAAGGACGGACGTCGGCGCAACCACCAGCATCGGCCGGTCGAGTTCGCCGGATTCCTTCAGCGAGCAGGCCAGTGCAAGTGCCTGCATCGTCTTGCCCAGACCCATGTCGTCGGCCAGGATCCCGCCGAGCCGGGCCGTGCCGAGGAAACGCAACCAGCGGAACCCCAACTCCTGGTAGGGACGCAGCGTCGCCTGCAGCCCGTCCGGCACCGGCACCTCGGGCAGGGAGTCCAGGTCGAGCAGTGCCGACACCGCCCTAGTCCACGCCGAGGACTGCTCGGCCACCACCCCGAGGCTGACCAGCTCCTCCCAGAGCCCGGCGTGCTCGGCGCGCAGTCGCAGCCCGCCGCCCTCGCGGGGCTGCAACTCGCGAGCCTCCTCGATCAGCGTGCGCAGCTGCGCCAGCTCGGGGCGGTCGAGGCTGAACCACACCCCCGACGGCAGGATCAGGTGCGTCTGCCCGGTGGCCAGTGCCGCGAAGAGCTCGCGGAACTCGACCGCCTCGCCTTCGATCGTCACGCTCACCGCAAGGTTGAACCAGTCGGTGCCTTCGGCTGCGTCGGTAACCGCGAGGCTCACCTCGGGCGCCTCGGTCGCCAGCCGATAGGCCACCGGATCACCGGTCACCTCAAGCACCACACCGGCGTCGCGCAGCAACTGCAGCCAATCGGTGGCGAACTCGGCGGTGGCCGCTCCCTTCAGGGTCGCGGTCTCGGCCACCTGCCAGCGATCACCGGCACCGCGCGCCCTCGGCCACGGGCCTGCCGGCAGCGCATCCAGCAAGTCAGCCTCGGCGAGCGGGTCGCGGTAGCCGGGCTGCTCGCCATAGGGGTACAGCTCCAGGTCGACGCTCGTCTCACCGATGCGGTACCGGAAGGCCCACTCCAGCCTGGTCACGTGCTCGGGTTCGAAACTCACCTTCAGCCGCAGCTGCGGTGGTTGGACGGACGGCAGCTCCAACCCATCCTCGACCTCGACCGGCACCATTCGCCGCAGCGCCGGGTAGAAATCGGCGGCGAACGCAGGCACGTCGGCCTCTGGGATCGGCAGGTGCGCATGCTGCAACAGCAGCGTGGTCTGCCCCTGGCTGAGCGGTTCGGCGAAGGGCACGAGCAGCAGGCCGTCGTCCGCGGCGACCACGAACCCGTGCGGCGGTGAGCCCACCAGGTCGGCGAAGGTCAGCGGCCAGGTCTGGCCCTCGGCCACCACGGACGTGTCCAGCTGCAAACCCGTCGGAGTGCGCAGGAGTCTGCTGGTCACCCGGGCCGGATCGTCGGCCAGCCGAACGGCGTGCACACCCTGGCCGGGCACGAGCTGCACGCCGGCATCGAGCGCCGTCCGCAGCCACGCCCAGGCGGACGCCCCCAGGCTGCCGAGATCGAGCACGTCGGCGCGCTGGCTGTACCAGGAGTAGCCGGAGCGCTGGTCGCGGGTGCGCGCCAGCCCGGCCAACGCCGACCGGTGCTCCTCGGTGAACTCCCCCGACCACGGCGACTGGACGCTCTCCCAGGTGATCCCCGTGCGCACCCAGCGCTGCGACTTGCCCCACACGAGCGGACGCAGTTGCAGCGGTCCGCTGCCCGTTCGGCTCACCTGGATCGCCAGCGGGGCGCCACGGACCGACGCCCTGGCCTCCTGCGTGATGCCGCTGAGCGCACGCTGCCAAGCGGGGACGACCGCCCGCAGGCTCACCGTCCGCATGTGCCAGAGGACTGCGGCCGCATGCTTGCAGTCGCGGCCGACCGGGCACGAGCAGGACGCTGTGATCTGCCCGGAGTCGGCATGGTGACGCACCACGGTCTGGTAGCTGCGATAACTGGAGCCGCGCACCTGGGCCTGGACGAGGCTGCCGCCGGTGCCCGACCCGACGGCGATGTGCCCGACCCGGCCCTGCCGAACGTACTCCTGGCCGCGCGCCAGGGTGAGTTCGCCGAACATGTCGACGAGCCGGCGTTCAGTGAGCTGATGAACCCATTCCGGGTACTGGCGTGAACTCATGCGGCTCGCAACGGCCGCTTTCGGGTGAGCCACCAGAACACAGCGGCCACCACGGTCAGTGCGGCCATGCCGATCAGCCCCATCGGTGCGGCGACCAGCGGGTTGGCACCGGCCAGGAGCACCAGGAACACCCCAGCGAAGCCGTTGATCGCACCGTGCAGGACTGCCGGGGCGAGCAGCGACCCGGTGACCTCGCGCAAGCGCCAGAGCAGGAAGGACGCCGGCACGCACCAAGCCGCCATGAAGAACGGCCCCAACCGGGTGTACTCGCCGTAGTTGAAGCCCATCAGGATCAGCGGGGCGTGCCACAACCCCCACAGCACGCCGGTGATGAGGTTGGCCCAGAATGCACCGACCGGACGCAGTTCGTCGGCCAGCCAGCCTCGCCAGCCGTACTCCTCGCCGAACGCGAACAGTCCGTTGACCGTGAAGCCGGCGACGATCGCCCCGAGGAACGCCACGCCGATCAGCGCCCAGAATGGAGGAATGGACGCATTGATCGCCGCGACCTGCTCGGCGTTCATCCCCGGCACAAGGGTGAGCGTGTTGGCCACCAGATCCTGCTGGGTGAACAGAACCGTGCCGGCGGCGTCGAAGCCCAGCACGTTACCGACCAGCCAGCTGAGCCCGAGCATGCCAAGGATCAGCGCCGCGACGATCGCGATGACCGCTAGCAGCAGCTTCGGCAGCTTGCGCCAGAAGCCCTGGAGGGCCGTGCGGATCAGTGCCGGACGATGGTCGAGCCGCTCCACGATCAGCGCAGCGACCAGAGGCGCCGGCATGTAGAGCAGGGCGAGCACGGCGGTCACCACGGTCGGGCCTGCAGCGCCGGAAAGGTTCCGCTGCCCGGTGAGGAAGAGCGCCGCCGCGATCAGGCTCACCCAGCCGAGCGCGATCGCATAGAACAGGGCAACCCGCCCCCAGCGGACGCCGGACTTCACCGGTGGCTCGTAACTCACGCCTCACACCGTAGCTGCTGGCCCGGACAGCCCGCGCGTCCGACCCGTCCGACCGTCTCCGCGGGTTCGAGGAGCGCACGGCTCAGTCGGCGCTGGGCAGCCACTCACCGCGATGCAGTACGCGGACGGGGGCCAGGGCATCGTCGAGCACCACCAGGTCGGCGCACTTTCCAGGGGCGAGGCGGCCGACCTCGGCGAGACCGAGGTAGTCGGCCGGCAACGCCGTGGCCGCGCGGACGGCCTGCGCCAACGGGACGCCGGCGGCCACCGCGTTGCGAACGGCACGGTCCAGGGTGAGCGTCGAGCCGGCGATTGTGTCTGTGCCGGCGATCCGGGCCACCCCGTCGCGCACTTCCACCGGCAACTCGCCGAGCACGTAGTCACCGTCGGCGGACCCAGCCGCCGCCATCGCGTCGGTCACCAGGACCACCCGGTCGGGCTCGCTCGCCATCACGAAGGCCACCAGTTCGGGACGCACGTGCACCCCGTCCATGATCAGCTCGAGGAAGACCCGGCGGTCTTCCCACAGGGCCAGCACCGGGCCGGGCTCGCGATGCCGCAGCGGCGCCATGGCGTTGAACAGGTGGGTCGCGCCGGTCGCGCCCGCATCGATCGCCGCCCGGCAGGTGTCGTAGTCGGCGTCGGTGTGTCCGATCGCAGCCACCACGCCCCGCTCGGCCATCAGCCGAATCGACTCCAAGGCCCCCGGACGCTCGGGCGCGATCGTGACCATGCGCACCGCACCCCGTCCGGCGTCGAGCAGTCGCGCGACCGCGGCCGGTTCGGGATCGGCCAGCAATTGCGGCGGGTGAGCGCCCTTGTACTCGGTCGCGAGCCACGGCCCTTCCAGGTGGACGCCGGCCAACTCGCCCGACGCCGCGAGCCCGGCCAGGCAGGAAACCTGCCGCTCCAGGTCGGCCGGCGCACCGGTAACCAGGGACGCGACCATCGTGGTCACCCCGCAGCGCCGGTGCGCGGCCAGCGCCCGGCGCGCGACATCCGGATCTTCGGTCACGAAGGAGGCTCCGCCGCCGCCGTGGCTGTGCACGTCCACATAGCCAGGCACCACCAGACCGGCGAGCTCCGCATCGGCCGGACGTGGCGCGTCCCCGACCCCGGTCGCGACGATCCGGTCGCCGGCGATCTCGATCCAGCCGGCGACCGGCGCGGCCGCGTCCGGAAAGAGGATCCGGTCAGCGTGCAGGAGCATCAGACGTCCAACCGCTGCCAGTCGGGCAGGTTGGCGTAGGTCTCCTTGTAGTAGTCGGCCAGCGCGAGCTCGGCCGCGGCGGCCTCGTCGACAACGATCGTCGCGTGTTGGTGCAGTTGCAGCACCGAGCCGGGCCACATCGAGGTGATCGGACCCTCGATGACCTGGGCGATGGCGTGCGCCTTGCCGGCGCCGGTGGCCACCAGGATCACGTTGCGGGCGTCCATGATCGTGCCCAGACCCTGGGTCAGGCAGTGCTTGGGCACATCGTCGATGGAGTCGAAGAACCGGGCGTTGTCCTCGCGAGTCCGCCGGGCGAGGGTCTTGATCCGGGTGCGGGACGACAGTGAGGAGGTGGGTTCGTTGAAGCCGACGTGGCCGTTGGAACCGACCCCGAGGAACTGGATGTCGACCCCGCCGACGGCCTTGATCGCGTCCTCGTAGGCGACGCAGGCCGCCGCCAGGTCGGCGGCGAACCCGTCCGGCACATGGACGCGGGCCGGGTCGAGTCCCATCGGCTCGGTGACCGTCTTGCGGATGATCTCGTGGTAGCTCTCCGGGTGGCCCTCCGCGATGCCCACGTACTCGTCCAGCGCGAAGGCGGACGCCTCACTCAGGTCGAGTTCGCCGGCCACGGCCAGCTTGGCCAATTCGGCGAAGGTCTGCACCGGGGACGAGCCCGTGGCCACCCCGAGCACGATCTTCGGCCCGATCGGACCGGCGATGCGCGCGGCCTTGGCTGCGGCGACCTCACCGACCCGCTGGGCGTTCGGACAGATGATCACTTCCATTGCTGCTCTCCTTCTTCGACAACTTCGTCTCGGCTGAGTTGCATGTGCACCTCGTAGCGGTCACCGCGGTAGCGGGAGACCACGTGCTCGACAGGTAGTCCGCCCGCGGTGGAGGTTCGCCGGAACACCAACATCGCGGTGCCGATCGGGGCGGCCAGGTCTCGGGCGATCTCGCCGGACGCGGACTCACCCCACAGAATCTGGTCGGCGCGATCGATCCAGAGCCCGTACTGCTGGCCGAAGATTTCGTAGAGCGACCCGCCGGCGATGTCCTGGCGGTCGAGACCGGGAAGCAGGTCGGCCGGATACCAGCCGTCCTCGTGAGCGACCGGTTCGCCGTCGGCGAGCCGGATTCGAACCACGCGCCAGGCCTGGGCGCCCGGCTCCATGGCCAAGGCCTCGGCCACCTCGGTCGGCGGCAGCCCCAGGGCGACTGAAATCAGCCGCGTCGAGGGGACGCGCCCACGCCGGCGCATGTCCTGGCTGAACGAGGCGAGGTGCAGGCGGGTCTCAAGACGCGGCCGGACGGCGAAGGTGCCGACGCCGTGGGTGCGCTGCAGGAGCCCGTCCGCGACCAGGCCGTCGATGGCCTTGCGGACGGTGGCGCGGGACACGTCGTAGGTGGCCATCAGTTCACGCTCGGACGGGATCGCCTCGCCGGGCACCACCATGCCGATCAGCACCTCACGCAACCGCTGATGCTTCGGCAGGAGACCGGTCGCGATCTTCGCGCCCACCATCGCCTCCCTCTGGTCCGTACTGGTACGTACCACTGGAGTTTCGCGGACGCGTCCATAAGCTGTCAACCCGACCCGCACACATCGAGGGCCCGCGATTCAGTCGTCCGCCTGTGCGCTGGTGCGGGCGCTCGACCGAACCAGAGGCCGTCGGTGACGAGCGGAGGCCGTCGGTGACGAACCGGGGCCCTCAGCCTCCACCGCGAGCCGGTTCAGCGAGTGGGACGCGGGATCTTCTGCTTTTCCACACGCTCGGCCTTGGCAGCTTCGACCGCCTTCTGCTGGGCCTCCTGCTCGGCCTTCATGTCCTCCATGTTGAAGGTGCCGCGCAGTGCGACGAAGACGACCGCCGCGATGGCCAGCGACCAGTAGGCCGGCGCCTGCAGAATGAGCGGCGCTGTGACCAGAGCCACCATGTCGAAGCCACGGAACAGGTTGAACAGCAGGGTCGGCGGCATGGCGCCGGACTCCGTAGCCATCATCGGGGTACCGAAGTCGACCTTCTTCGCGGTCACCCAGCGCACCGCGCCCAGCAGACCGGCCGCGGCGGTCACCAGTGCGGCCATGAACCCGTCGAGCACGCTCCGGTCCACCCCCGTCCGCGCGATGCCGATGAAGGCCGGCGTGGCGGCGACCGCCCAAACCAGAGCCAGGATCGCAGGCACGGCCATCGCCGCTGTCCGCAGCGCGGTGGTCTTGAACGGGAACGCCCGCGCCAGCCCACCCGTCCGAGTGATCACTCGCAGGCTGCCCAGGAACGGCACCAGACCGGCCACCAGCGCGAGGCCGCTGATCAGCGGATTGAGTTGGCTCATCCGCAGCGCGTCCGCGGCGTACGGCACGAACAGGCTCACCGCCAGGCCGACGAAGGCGCCCGGCGACCGCTTCAGCCGCTCCACGTCCCGCCAGATCAGCGCCGACAGGCCCAGCCCGCGTCCGCGCGTCGGCTTCACGTGGCCCTTCTCAGCCATCCGCCGCTCAACCAGGATGTCGCGGATCAACCCGAAGTCGAGGGCGAACATCGCCCCCTGCATTCCGCTCACCAGCGATCCGCCCGAAAGCAGCCGAGCCCGCCGGATCTGCTCGAGCCGAGACATCGCGAAACCGAAGAACACCACGAGCAGCACGACCGCCAGCACCGCGATGCCCGCCATCAGCCACTGTGCCTGTCCGGCGTTCGCCACCACGGTCACCGGCAGCCAACCGGCACCTACCGCCACGACCACCAGCAGCAGCGCAAGCGCGCCTGCACCGAAAAGTCCCTGCAACAGCCTCACGACCGCGGTGCGTTCCAGCGGCTGCTCGGACGCGGCGAACGTCACCAACGCGGCGCTGCCAAGCCCGGCTGCGGCACTCCAGGCCAGCACCTGCAACCAACTGAGTCCGGACAACGCCCCGACCAGTGCGGTCGTCACGCCCGGGATGAGCAGCGCGGCCGCGATCGGGGCCCGCATTCGCGACCGCAGCAGGCGTCGCCGGCTGATCGGCGCGTCCATCAACCAGAAGCCCTCCGCGGCCGAGGCCAGCACCGGCCCGAACATGCGGGCGAGGCTCAGCGCGAGCGCGAAGCTGGCCAGCACCATCGCGGACGGCAGCAGCAGGCGTCCCGAGGCGCAGGCCTCGGTGTTGCAGCCGGCCATGCCGCTCTGCGCCTTCAGCACCGCGGACGTGATCATCGCGCCGAGCACGACGACCGTGAAGATCATCACGTAGCCGTCCTGCAGGGCCTGCCCGATAGTGCGCGTGGCGCGACCGTGACGCCACAGTTTCATCAGGTCGTGCAGTTCCTTCTCGTCCACCCGGTCGGGCTCGACGTCGGGCAGGAAGTAGAACTCGCGCTCGGCGACCTCGGGCTCCTCCGGGACGACTTCTTCGGCCGGTTCGGATGGTCCGGTGGGGGTCGAGCGAATCAGCTTGCGGGACTTCTTACTCATCCGCGAGCACCTCGGCCCGCTCGCCCAGCCGGACGACGCGGGTCGCCACCTGCTCCACCAGGCTCGGCTCGTGGCTGGCCATCACGATCGCGAGGCCGCGTTGCCGCTCGGCGACCAGCCGGGCGGCCAGCCAGGCCACGCCTTCGGTGTCGAGTCGCTGCTCGGGTTCGTCCAGGATCAGCAGTTTGCGCGGACGGATGAAAGCGGTCGCCAACGCGAGCCGGCGCCGCTGGCCGGACGAGAGGGTGCCGGGCAGCTGCCCCGACTGCGGCACCAACTGCACCTCGTGCAACACCTCGTCGACCGCATCGTCCGCGTCCGGAATGCCGTGGGCTCGGGCCAGCAGGTCGAGGTGTTCCACCACGCTGAGGTCGGGGAAGAAGTCGAGGTCGTCGATCACGGTGGCGACGTCGCGGCGGATCTGCGGGTCGGTCTCGCGCACCGGTACCCCGTTGACCTCGATCGTGCCGTCGTCGGGACGGTCGGCCCCGATCAGGCAACGCAGCACCGTGGACTTGCCTGCACCGTTGCGTCCGGTCAGTGCCACCGCCTCGCCTGCTGCGACTTCGAGATTGAACCCATCAACGATCACCACTGGGCCAAAGGCCTTCTTCAGATTGGTGACCTTCAGAACCGGTGTCCTACGCGCCATGGGCTCGATTCTCCCCCATCAGCCAACGAACCCCGACATCGGCCACTGCCGTCCGCTCGCGTCCGCCACCCCGATCCCGCCGAGGACTAGCTCAAGCGCCGAGGACCAGCCCCTAGGCACCAGTCCTCGACGCGTCCGCTAGCCCTCGGCGAGGGGCGTACGGGCGCATCGGCGGACGGGGAGGGGCGGAGTGGGGCGAGCGGCGCGGAACATGGCAGGCTAGGGCCCGTGCGAGCAACCAACGAGGCCCGGGCCACCTTGGCCAGGCGACGGGCCGACGTCTCGGCGATGTTCGATCGGGTGGCTCCGCGCTACGACGTGGTCAATGACATCCTCTCCCTGGGCCAGGACCGCCACTGGCGCGCCGAGACGGTCGCCGCAGTGGCGCCACGTCCCGGCCAGATGATCCTCGACCTCGCTGCGGGCACCGGCACCTCCAGCCGTCCGTTCGCGGACGCGGGCGCTCTGGTCGTGCCCGCCGACCTGAGCGAAGGGATGCTGGTCGTCGGCAAGCAACGCCAGCCCGACCTCGCCTTCGTGAACGCGGACGCGCTGTCCTTGCCGTTCGCCGACGGGTCCTTCGACGCGGTGACGATCAGTTTCGGCCTGCGCAACGTCGAGGACGCACCGACCGCGCTGGCCGAGTTGCGCCGCGTCACCCGCAAGGGTGGACGCATCGTCATCTGCGAATTCTCCACTCCCACCTGGAAACCGTTCCGTTCGACCTACCGCAACTACCTGTTGCGCGCCCTGCCGAAGATCGCCGGGCTGAGCGCGTCCAACCCGGTGGCGTACGAGTACCTCGCCGAATCGATCCTCGCCTGGCCCGACCAGCGCGAACTCGCCGAACTGATGTTCGCGGCCGGCTGGCGCGGCGTCGGCTGGAAGAATCTGAGCGGAGGCATTGTCGCGCTGCACCGCGCGCACTGATGATGTTCACCCTCGACCCCTACGCCGCCCGAAGCTGTGCGCTCAAGACCCATCACGCCTTCCACCCTGGGGTGGTCAGGCCGGCCACCGCCATCCCACAGGCGCGAATGCCGGGGAGCGCCGAATTCACCGCTGGCACGTACGCGCGCATCCTTGCCGGGCGCGCCGGCGTGGTCGATCTCCGCGACCTTCTCAGCGAGCCCAACGAGGCGCAGGAGGACGCCTGCCTGGCGGCCATGGACGCCGGCGCAGAAGTGATCATCGGCGGCCTCCTGCCGCGTGACTGGGAAGGCCATCGCTCAAGTCGCGCGGACCTGCTCGTCCGCTCTACCAGCGGCGGTTACTACCCCGGCCTGGTGAAGTTCCAGCGGGTCGTGGACGCCCGTAAGGACGACTTCGAGTTCATCTATTCCGAACTCGACGACTTGCCGTCCCGCTGCTCGACCACGGGTCGGCGCTACCGCTGGCACTGGCGTTGGGCCAACACCCTGCAGCTGGCCCACCTGTGGCGCCACCTCACCGCGCTCGGCCGGGCGGCGGCGTCCGAGCCGGCCGGTCTGGTGATCGGCAATGACGATGCGTTCGATCAAGTGGCCTGCTGGCTCGATCTCGACGAATCGTCCTGTCCGCCGGCGCCGACCCAGGTCAACGGTGCCGCCGCAGAGGGGGTCGCACAGGTGACCCCGCTGGAGCGTTACGACCACGACTTCGCGTTGCGGGTAGGGCTTGCCGAGCGAGCAAGCGCGGCCGATCCGGATGATCCCCCGCTGCTCAAGCCGATCGTCTGCTACGAATGCTCGTACTGCCCTTGGTGGTCGTACTGCCGCTCTGAGTTGGACGACGACGACCTGTCGCTGCGCATCAACAAGTCGCCGTTGGACGGCCACGAGATCTCAGTGCTGCGAGAATCCGGTGTGGCCACCGTCGCGGACCTCGCCACGATCGACCTGGACGCGTTGCTGCCCGCCTACCTTTCCCGAGTGGTTCATCGCACCGGCGCAGAGGACCGGTTGCGGCTGGCCCAACGCCGTTCGCAACTGCTGGTCAACGGCGTCGAACTCGAGCGGACGCTGACCGGCCCGATCGAGATCCCGCAGGCGCGCGTCGAGATCGACATCGACGTGGAGACCTCCAAGGAGGACCGCGTCTACCTGTGGGGTTTCTGGGTCAGTGAGCCCGGCGACGGCGGCTACTACCGGGAGTTCAGCAGCTTCACCGATCTTGACGAGGCCGGCGAACTCGCCCTCGCCCGCCAAGCCATGACCTGGCTGCGCGAGATCGCCGAACGCGACGATGCCCTGGTCTTCCACTACTCCGACTACGAGGTGGTACGGCTCACCCGGCTCGCCAAGAGCGGCGACGAGGCGCTCCGCTGGGCCGTCGGTTATGCCCGGGAGCACTTCGTCGACCTGTTCGCCACCGTGCGCAAGCACTACTTCGGAACCAACGGTCTGGGCCTGAAGGTGGTCGCGTCTGCCGGCGCCGGCTTCCATTGGCGCGACGACGACCCGGGCGGTCTGAACAGCATGCGCTGGTTCGACGAGGCCGTGCACGCTCCGTCCGCAGAGGCCCGGCAGCTAGCCCGCACCCGCGTTCTGGAGTACAACGAGGACGACGTCCTGGCCACCTGGCAACTCCGCCGCTGGTTGCGCGAGCAGCCCTGAATCCGGGAACGGTCCCTGAGGAGCCCGCGAGGAACGAGCGGGCGTCACGAAGGGCCACCGCCGCCATAGGCACGCCGAACGGTAGGCCAGACGACGTGCATCGCGGATGCCCTACCCGCGCGCTCCAGGCCACTTCCAGCGCAGCTGCAGTGCAAATCGTCCGCGCTACGCCGAGCCCAGCACCACCGTTCGGTGCTCAAGTGCGCTGGCCCGGGCGGCGTCCAGAACCTCCAGCACCGCGATCGCGTCGCTCACTGGAACGGGTACCTCGCTGCCCTCGGCGACCGCCAGGGCGAAAGCGGTGTAGTA
>Ga0209477_1002163_pt1 | contig 11537 bp, 10 predicted proteins | sample KloWWTupernatant_FD_187180 | JGI IMG/M metagenome (GOLD analysis project Ga0209477, IMG submission 187180) | Active sludge microbial communities from Klosterneuburg, Austria, studying microevolution and ecology of nitrifiers - Klosterneuburg... | ecosystem: Engineered > WWTP > Aerobic digester >...
GGCCGACCAGCGCATCGCCGCGATCGATGCGTGGATCGGTGGCAACGATGCCAAGGCCGTCGATGCCGCGCTGGATCGCCTCAACACCAGCAAGCTGGGTAGCCTGGACGAGCGCATGAAGTGGCTGTCCGCGGACCGCAAGGCCTTCGAGGCCAGCACCGATCCGGCGATCCAGTACGCGGTGGCGATGCTGCCGACCTCGCTGAAGCTGGAGGAAGACCGCAAGCTGCGCGCCGGCGAAATGATCGTGCCGCGTGCGACCTACCTGCAGGCCGTGGCCGACTACAACAAGGCGCAGGGCAAGGCGGTGTATCCGGATGCGAACTCCTCGCTGCGGATCACCTTCGGCAACGTGATGGGCTACACCAAGCCCGGCAGCAGCAAGGCCGAGGACGCGTTCACCACGCTGGAGCAGGTCGCGGCGAAGGCGACCGGCAAGGAGCCATTCGATGCCCCGCAGGTGCAGCTGGATGCGATCAAGGCGAGGACGTATGCCGGCCTGGCCGATGCCCGGCTGAAGACGGTGCCGGTGAACTTCCTGTCCGACCTCGACATCACCGGCGGCAATTCCGGTTCTCCGGTGCTGGACGCGCACGGCAAGCTGGTTGGCCTGGCGTTCGACGGCAACTGGGAATCGGTGGCCTCGAACTGGGTGTTCGACCCGACGATGTCGCGCATGATCTCGGTGGACCAGCGCTACATGCGCTGGGTCATGCAGGAAGTGATGCCGGCGCCGCAGCTGCTGCAGGAAATGGGCGTCGCGCCGAAGCAGTAACGCGACTGCCAGTGCGCGCCCCGGAAGCGCCGGCCCCGTGCCGGCGTTTCCTCTTGCGCGGCGTCACTCGCGGAAATCGTAATCGAAGGTGTAGGAATGCTTGCCGTCGACGATGTCGATGGCGATGCGCCCGTGCAGGCCGGTGAGATCGCCGGTGCCGGTGTCGGGCACCACGGTCAGGTCCAGGGTGGGCTTGCCGCGGTCCATGACCCCGTTGTGCTGGGCGAAGAAGCTGCCGCGGCGGCCGTCCAGCGTGCCCTCGATGCGCTCCATCGCCACGTAGGCGCCGGACCCCGGCACCGCGGACATCACGGCGAGCATGTGGACCACGCTGGTGGCGTCCAGCGGGCCATGGAAACGCTTGTCGAAGCGTGAGTGGCCGACCGTCGCGCCCTCGCCGATGTCCAGCTCCTCCTGCGGGATGCGCTTGACCTCGAACTCGCCCTTTGCCTGCATGACCGGTATCCCGTGGGGTGGAGGGGCAGCGTAGCCCGGGTTGCACAACCCGCGGTGAACTCTGTAGGCTGCGGGTGTCGCGGATTCCCATGCCAGCCGGCCCCGTCTCCCGACCGCAAGTGGAATCCCGTGCCTTTCGCCGTGATTCCGCTGTTCTTCGCACTTCCAGCAAGTCGATTGCGCTGTGCCGGCTGCCATGGCTTCCGCGGGACCTGACCCAGGGTCAGGAATCAACCCCACAGGAGCGATGTGATGAAAGTGCTGGCGTGCGATGGAATCCATGAAGACGGCCTGGCCCTGTTCCGCGAGGCGGGCTGGGACGTGCTGGTCTCCCCCCCGATCAAGGATCCGGAGGCGCTGAAGCTGGCGCTGGCCGATGCCGATGCCGTGCTGGTGCGCTCGGCGACCCAGGTCACGTTGGAGTCACTGGCCGATGCCGGCCGGCTGAAGGTGATCGGCCGCGCCGGTGCCGGCGTCGACACCATCGATGTCGACGCGGCAACCGCGCGCGGCATCGCGGTGATGAACGCCCCGGACGGCAACACCCTGGCCGCCGCCGAGCACGCGATCTCGCTGCTGTTCGCGCTGGCCCGCCACATCCCGCGCGCGGATGCCGGGATGAAGGCCGGGCAGTGGCCGAAGGCGGGCCTCACCGGGTTCGAACTGGAAGGCAAGAAGCTGGGCGTGATCGGGCTGGGCCGCATCGGCGGCACGGTGGCGCGCAAGGCCGCCGGCATCGGCATGGACGTGGCCGCGTTCGACCCGTTCCTGCCGCCGTCCGCGGCCGCCAAGGGCAGCGTGCCGCTGAAGACGCTGGATGAACTGCTGGCGTGGGCCGACATCGTGACCCTGCACATCCCGCGCACCAAGGACACCACCAACCTGCTGTCCGAACAGCGCATGCGCGCGATGAAGCCGGGCGCCTACCTGGTCAACGCCGCACGCGGGGGCCTGGTCGACGAGGCGGCACTGCTGGACCTGCTCGACGACGGCCACCTCGCCGGCGCGGCGCTGGACACCTTCGCCACCGAACCGCTGCAGGAGGATTCGCCGCTGCGCGCGCACCCGAAGCTGATCCTGACCCCGCACCTGGGCGCTTCCACCAGCGAAGCCCAGCAGGCGGTGAGCACGATCCTGGCGCGGCAGGTGATCGACTTCGTCGCCACCGGCGCGGTCGCCGGCTGCGTCAACCTGCCGCCACTGACCGCCGAGGCGGCGCGCGAAGTGGGGCCGTGGATGCCGCTGATGACCGCACTGGGCAAGCTCGCCGCGCGCCTGGTGCAGGCACCGACGCGGCTGGACATCACCTACGCCGGCCGCACCGACGCGCTGGACACGCGCCCGCTGACGCGGCTGCTGGTGGCCTCCCTGCTGGGCGCGCATTCCGGCCGGGTCACCCCGGTGAACGCACTGGCCGAAGCCGCCGCGCGCGGCCTGGTGGTGGCCGAAACCGTGGGTGGCGACGGCGACGGTTTCGACCGCCTGCTCAAGCTGCGGGTGAGCGACGGCAACCGCAGCCGCGAGATCGAGGCCACCCTGCATCGCGGTCCGCGCGTGGTCCGGCTGGACGGCGTGGAGATCGAATTCGACCCGCAGTCGCACGTGCTGCTGCTGCGCAACGAGGACCGGCCGGGCATGGTCGGCGCGGTTGGCTCGAAGCTCGGCGAGCTCGGGATCAACATCGTCAATTTCGCGCTGGGCGCGGCCGGCGATGGCCAGGCCCGGGCGGCGATCACGGTCGATCGTGCGCTCGACGAAACCCAGCTGGCCAACCTGCGCGCGATGCCCGGCGTGCTCTCGCTGGCGCAGGCCTGAGCATGCGCATCCTGCTTGCACGCCACGGGGAAACGCCGTGGAACGCCGAAGGCCGCTACCAGGGCCAGGAGGACATCCCGTTGTCCGCGGTCGGCATCGCCCAGGCGACCGCCCTGGGTGAGCGCCTGCGCGCGCTGCGGATCGACCGCGCGCTGGCCTCGCCGCTGTCGCGCGCACGCCGTACCGCCGAGCTGGCGCTTGGCGAGGGGCGCGCATCGCAACTGCTGCTCGATGACGGGTTCAAGGAAATCGGCCACGGCGAGTGGGAGGGCCTGCTTGCCAGCGAAATCCGCGAGCGCGACGGCGAACGCCTGCAGGCCTGGCGCGAGGCCCCGGATACGGTGCAGATGCCAGGGCCGGGCGGCGAGTCGCTGAAGCAGGTGCTGGACCGCGCCTGGCCGGCCTTCGCCCGCGCATGTGCGGGATTGGGTGAGGCCGACACCCTGCTGGTGGTGGCGCATGACGCGGTCAACCGGGTGCTGCTGTGCCGGGTGCTCGGCGTTCCGCTGGCGAAGCTGTGGACCTTCCGGCAGGCGCCGACCACGCTCAACCTGCTGGAAGGTGCGGGCGTGGATGCGCTGGAGGTCGTGCGCCTGAACGACTGCAGCCACCACACCGCGCTGTTCGGCGAAGCGGTGCACCGCGCACTCTAGGGCCCGGGATTTGGTTGCGGTTGCGGCTGCGGTTGCGGTTGCGGGGCGGTTCGGGGCGCATCGTCGGAGGGATCGATCGCCTCCGGCGACAGCGGCACGAACATCGAAGCGGCGCGGCCGGCCACGCTGACCCGCCCGAAGCGTTGTTCGCAGGTGGCGATGTTGGCCTTGCGCACCGGCTCCGCCTGCTTGGCCAGCTTCAGCGGTGCCAGCACCTCCTCCAGGTCGCGGGCATGCGAGGGCGCGAGTTCCCACGCATCCCCGATCGAGGACGCGCGGGCGCGGTGCAACAGCGGATTGGCCCCGCGTTCCCACTGCAGTTCCAGCAAGGCCGCGCCAGTGCCGTCCTCGATGCGGGTGTCGACCCGCAATGCGCCCAACCCGGCCGGCAGCCGGAACGGGCCAGGCACCACCGCGTCGATCACCGCCGACGTCGCCGCCAGTCCGCTGCTGCTGGCCGCAACCCGGCGCACCTGCAGCGCGACCCGGCCGCCTTCATCGGCGCTGGTCCATTGCAGCCACGGCGCCAGTGCCAGGCACACGGTGCGCGCGGCATGGGTCGCCACCACGCCGCCCTGCGCGGGCGAGATCGCGGTGTCGAGGGCGTCGCTGGCAACCTCCACCATCGGCAGGCGGAACAGCGGCGGGGTTGGCCAGGCGGCGGTGCCATCGCGCACCGACACCCGGTAATGCGGCTGGTTGCGCACCTCGCGGAAGCCGCTGGCGGCGTCGCCGGCAGCGGCTGGCGGCAGGCTGGCGCAACCTGCGCCGAGCAGGAGGATTGCCGCGGCCAGGACAGATCGAATGAAGGCTTGCATGGCGCGTTATACGCCGCGGGCTCGCCGGCGGATGCAGCGGCACGGATAATCCGCGGATGCCACGCACCCTTGCCGATTGGCTGGCGCACATCGAGCGCCAGCACCCGAAGTCCATCGACATGGGCCTGCAGCGCGTGCGCGAGGTCGCCGCGCGGATGCGGCTGCCGCGCCCGGCGAAGCGCGTGATCACCGTTGGCGGCACCAACGGCAAGGGCTCCACCGTGGCCTTCGTCGAGGCGATCGCCCGCGCCCACGGCTGGAAGGTGGGCTGCTACACCTCGCCGCACCTGCTGCGCTACAACGAGCGCGTGCGCATCGACGGCGTGGATGCCGGCGATGCCGCGCTGGTCGCCGGCTTCGAGGCGGTGGAGGCCGCGCGCGGCGACACCCCGCTGACCTATTTCGAGTACGGCACGCTGTGCGCGCTGTGGCTGTTCGCGCGCAGCAAGCTGGATCTCGCGGTGCTGGAAGTCGGCCTGGGCGGGCGCCTGGATGCGGTCAACGTCGTCGATGCGGATGCATCGATCATCACCACCGTCGATCTCGACCACCAGGATTGGCTGGGCGAGGACATCGAGGCGATCGGCTTCGAGAAAGCCGGCATCGCGCGCCCGTTCAAGCCGCTGGTGCTGGGCGACGACGACCCGCCGGCCAGCGTGCTGCGGCATGCGTATGCGATCGGCGCGCAGTCCTGGCGGATCGCCAACGATTTCTTCGCGGAACCGCTGGATGCCGAAACCTGGCGCTGGCGCGAGGTCGGGTTCTCGATGGACCTGCCGATGCCGGCCTTGGCCGCGCCGGTGCAACTGCGCAACGCCGCCTGCGCGATCGCCGCCGTGCGTACTCTGCGTGCGCGCATCGACAAGCAGACGTATGCCGAGGGCGTCGCCAATGCCCGCGTGGCCGGGCGGTTGCAGCGTTTCGAACGCAACGGTGCCGAGGTGGTGGTCGATGTCGGCCACAACCCGCAGGCCGCGCGCGCGCTGGCGGCGTGGCTGCGCGCGCAACCGCGGCGGCGCACGCTGGCGGTGTATGCCGCGCTGGCCGACAAGGACGTGGCGGGGGTGGCGCAGGCGCTGGCCGGGGTGGTGGATGGCTGGCACATCGCCGGCCTGTCCGACGCGGGTCCGCGCGGGCTGGGCGTCGATGACTTCGCGCGGCAGCTGGCCGGGACGGCGGCGGCGGATGCGGCGCGCCATGTCGGGGTCGACGCCGCGTTGCAGGCCGCAATGGCGCAGGCCGGGCCGGGCGGGCGGGTGCTGGTGTTCGGCTCCTTCCACACCGCGGCGGCCGCGCTGGGGCACCTCGGCGCGGACGGTTAAGCCGGGGCATCGGCGCCGGCCGCTATAATTCGCGCATTCCCCGCGCCGGTTCCCCGTCGATGGATTCTTCCCTGAAGCAACGCCTGGTCGGCGCGGTCGTGCTGATCGCGCTGGCGGTCATCTTCCTGCCGATGCTGGTCAAGGGCCCGGCGCCCGACAGCGGCGTCTCCGACGTGCCGCTGGGGATCCCTGGCGAGCCGAAGGCCGCCGACACCACCACCCGCGACCTGCCGCTGATCGAGCCCGGCACCGCGCCGAAGGGCGGCGCGGTCGGGATGCCGGAAGCCACGCCCGAGTCCGCCAACCCGGGTCCCGCGCAGGACGGCCAGTTTGCCGCGGCGGCGGCCGGCGACTACGCGGTCAGCTTCGGCAGCTACGCCAGTGCCGCGGATGCGGACAAGGTGATCGCCGCGTTGCGCAGCGCCGAGCTGCCGGCCTATCGCGAGGCGGTGCAGCTCGCCGGCCGCGACGCCCAGCGGGTGCGCATCGGCCCGTTCACTGACCACGCGATGGCCGAGGCCGCGCGCCTGCGCGCGGCGCAGGTCAACGATGGCGTCGGCGCCAAGGTGGTGGTGCTGGATGCGGGCATGCCGGAGGTGGCGCCTGCAGCGGCCGCGATCGCCGCACCGGCAGTGGCGGTGGCGAAGCCCGGGTCGCCTGCCATGGCAGAGCCGCCTGCACCTGCGCCGGTCGCGGCTGCCAAGCCGCCGGCACCCGCGCCTGCGCCGGTCGCGGCCGCCAAGCCGCCGGCACCCGCACCTGCGCCGGTCGCGGCTGCCAAGCCGCCGGCACCCGCGCTTGCGAGCAAGCCGGCGGCCGCTTCCCCGCCGCCGGCGGCGCCCGCGACCCCGGCACCGGTGGCGAAGCCGGTGGATACCAGCAAGACCGGCTTCGCGGTGCAGGTCGGTGCGTTCGCTGCCGCCGCCGACGCCACCGCACTGCGCGACAAACTGCGCAGCGCCGGCTTCAATGCATTCACCGAATCCGTGCGCACCGACAAGGGCACCCTGACCCGCGTGCGCGTGGGTCCGGCGATGACCCGCGCCGAGGCCGAGCAGCTGAAGTCCAGCGTGCAGGCCAAGCTCGGCATCGCCGGCATCGTCCGTCCGCACCCGTAACCGTCGTCGTTCGAACAGGAAGCAAGACCATGTGCGGCATCGTCGGAATCGTCGGCCAGGGGGAAGTCGCAGCCGAGCTGTACGACGGCCTGACCGTGCTCCAGCATCGCGGCCAGGATGCCGCCGGGATCGCCACCGCCGATGGCGGCAAGCTGCGCGTGCACAAGGGCAACGGGCTGGTGCGGGACGTGTTCGACGCCACGTCGATGGCGCTGCTGTCGGGGCGGGTCGGCATCGCCCATTGCCGCTACCCCACCGCCGGCAGCGAGGGCAGCGACGAAGCCCAGCCCTTCTACGTCAACTCGCCGTTCGGGATCGCGCTTGCGCACAACGGCAACCTGGTCAACACCGACGCGCTGCGGCGCGAGGTGTTCGAGCAGGACCGCCGCAACGTCAACACCGAGTCCGATTCGGAAGTCCTGCTCAACGTGTTCGCGCACGAGCTGGACAGCCAGGGCGTGTTGACGCCCGACGCCGTGTTCCGCGCGCTGGAAGGCGTGAACCGCCGCGCCAAGGGCGGCTATGCGGTGGTCTGCACGGTGCTCGGGCTGGGACTGGTCGCGTTCCGCGACCCGAACGGGATCCGGCCGCTGGTGCTGGGCAAGCGCACCGCGAACGGCATCGACGAGTACATCGTCGCCTCCGAATCGGTGGCGCTGGACGTGCTGGGCTTCGAGCGCCTGCGCGACGTGGCGCCGGGCGAGGGCATCGTGATCACCGCGCGCGGCGAGCTGTTCGCGCAGCAGTGCGCGCCGCCGCTGGCGCACGCGCCGTGCATCTTCGAATTCGTCTATTTCGCGCGGCCGGACTCGATGATCGAGGAGATCTCGGTGCACAAGGCGCGCATGCGGATGGGCGTGACCCTGGGCGAGAAGATCCTGCGCGAGCGGCCCGGCCACGACATCGACGTGGTGATCCCGATCCCGGACACCAGCCGCGACGCGGCGCTGGAAATCGCCAGCGTGCTCGGGGTGAAGTACCGCGAGGGCTTCATCAAGAACCGCTACGTCGGCCGCACCTTCATCATGCCGGGGCAGGGCGAGCGGGCGAAGTCGGTGAAGCGCAAGCTCAACCCGATCCCGCTGGAATTCCGCAACCGGGTGGTGCTGCTGGTGGACGATTCCATCGTGCGCGGCACCACCAGCCAGCAGATCGTGCAGATGGCGCGTGACGCCGGTGCGCGCAAGGTCTACCTGGCCTCGGCAGCGCCGCCGGTGCGCTATCCGAACATCTACGGCATCGACATGCCCTCGTCCGAGGAACTGGTGGCGCACGACCGCAGTGAGCGCGAGATCGAGCAACTGCTGGGCTGCGACTGGCTGGTCTACCAGGACCTGGCGGACCTCGAGGCCGCGGTGGCCGGCCCGAAGTTCCCGGGACGCAAGTTCGACAGCTCCTGCTTCAGCGGCGAATACGTGACTGGCATCGAGGCCGGCTATTTCGAGCGCCTGCAGCAGCTGCGGTCGGATGAGGCGAAGAAGAAGCGCAGGGCAAGCTGACGGTGGCTGATCGATGGACGAATGCCGGGGTGCGTTTCGATTCGACCCCGGCCCATCGGCATGGCCGATGGGCGTTCGTCAGGCCGCAGACCGGTGGTCTGCGAGCGTCTTTCCTCACCCCCGATACTGGCCCGGTCGAAACGCACCCCGGCATTCGTCCTGTCAAGTTCTCGCGGCTCGAATGAAGAGCCTTCTTGCGGCTGCCCACACCTGCCTCGCCGCCGCATCGCCCGACGACAAGCCCGCACGGACGTTCGAAGCGGCGGCTGCGTTTGCACGCGGTGAGCTGTCATCCGATGGCGAGCTCGATGGACCGGAACCGATCCGCATGCCCGGCCGGCCGGCAACCCCGAAACTGGTACATCCACGCGACCTGCCGAAACGCGGGTTCGGCAGCATCGAGGGCCGCGCCGCCTTCATCCATGCGGTCGCGCATATCGAGTTCAACGCGATCGACCTGGCCTGGGATGCGGTCTATCGCTTCCGCGGCATGCCGGCCCAGTACTACGCGGACTGGGTATCGGTGGCGAACGACGAGGCGCGGCATTTCACGATGCTGCGCGCACGGCTGCGGGAACTCGGTTACGACTACGGCTATTTCGATGCGCACAACGGCCTCTGGGAAATGGCCGAAAAAACCGCGCACGACGGGTTGGCGCGGATGGCGCTGGTGCCGCGGGTGCTGGAGGCGCGCGGGCTGGACGTGACGCCGGGGATGATCGTGAAGCTGCGTTCGCTGGGCGATGACACGACTGCCGACATCCTCGAAGTGATCCTGCGCGAGGAAGTGGGGCACGTCGCCGCGGGATCCCGGTGGTATCGCTGGCACTGCGAACGCGCCGGCGTGGAGCCGCGCGCGCGCTTCCGCGAACTGCTGCAGGCGTACGCCAGCGGCGTGCTGCACAAGCCGTTCAACACCGAGGCCAGGCTCGCGGCCGGCTTCGACCTGGAGGAACTGGAGAGCCTGCTGGCTGCCGCGGACTGAGGCACACGACGGGTTGCCGCCGCTTGCGGCACACTCGGCGCGACTGCCACGGAGGATCGCCATGAAGCTCGCCATCGCATCGCTGTCGCTGCTGCTGGTTGCCTGCACAGCACCGCAACCACCGGCCGCACCTGAGCCGCCGCCCGCGCCCGAGCCTGTCGTTGCGCCGGCCACGCCGGCCGGCGAGGCGGCAATGGGCAAGCGTGCGCCCGGGCAGGAGAACGCCGATCCGCTGCAGGTCTTCCGTGCGTTCGGCACCGAGCCGTTCTGGAACGTGAATGTGGAAGACGCCGTGCTGACCTACAGCACGCCTGGGGACCAGCAAGGGGTCGCGATGCAGGGCACCCGGCGCGCGCTGGCGGATGGCGTCGAAATCAACGGCAGCCACGACGGCAGGGTGTTTACGTTGACGGTCACCGCCGGCACCTGCAGCGACGGCATGTCCGACAATACGTACACGATGGTCTCGACCTTCCGGTACGGCGACCTCGACCTCAAGGGGTGCGGCGAAGCCGCGAAGTAGTCCGCCCACCGACGAGCGGCGTGGGTGTGGATGGATCGCGCAGCGGCATTTCGAGCCGCGTAGCGAGCCGTCCGCAGCAACTCCGCGGTGGCGGGGTTACAGCGCTTCCAGCGACGCGCCGTCCGCATCCACGCGCAGCACCGAGCCCTGCTCGTACCAGTCGCCCAGCACGATGCGGGTGTTGCCCTGGCCTTCGTCATGGATGGCCGGGCGATGGGTGTGGCCGTGGATCATGCGACGGACGCCGAAGCGCTGGAACCACTCGCGCACGGTGCCCGCCGCCACGTCGCCGATGGTCTCCGCCGTGCCGGCGCTCACCAGTTCGCCGTAACGCGCCTTGCTGGCGGCGCGTGCCTGGTTGGCGAACGCGAGCCGGGCATCGAGCGGCTGCGCGAGGAATTGTTGCTGCCAGCGCGGATCGCGGGTCTGCGCGCGGAACTGCTGGTAGGCGACGTCGTCCGTGCACAGCAGGTCGCCGTGCAGGAGCAGGGTCGGTTCGCCGTGCAGCAGCACCACCGCGGGGTCGGGCAGGATCGTCATGCCCGCGCGCTTGGCACAGGCATCCCCGAGCAGGAAATCGCGGTTGCCGCGAATGAAATACACGGGCACGCCTGATGCGTTGAGGGCATGCAGGCGGTCCGCCACGAACGCGCCGGTCTCCGACGGGTCGTCGTCGCCCACCCACGCCTCGAACAGGTCACCGAGGATGTACAGCGCGTCCGCGTGGCGCGCTTCGCCGTCGATGAAGTGGCCGAACAGCGCGGTGATCGCCGGGCGTTCGGCATCAAGATGCAGGTCGGAGATGAACAGCGTGGTCATCGGCGCAGTGTAATCCGCGGCACCACTGCAACGACGTGCGGGCGTGCCGGGGCGGCGGGCAGGCCGCGGCAGCGGCATTTCGAGCCGCCGAGCGGCCTGCCCGTCGTCCTCGCCGCGTCATGGCGGCTGGGATGTGTCTCCACCCGGCTAAAATGCACGCATTCCGTTCGATAGCCCGCCCATGACCGTCCGTACCCGCTTCGCCCCCAGTCCCACCGGCTACCTCCACATCGGCGGCGCGCGTACCGCGCTGTACTGCTGGCTGGAGGCGCGCCGCAAGGGCGGGCAGTTCATCCTGCGGATCGAGGACACCGACCGCGAGCGCAGCACGCAAGCCGCGATCGACGCGATCCTGCAGGCGATGGACTGGCTGGGCCTGGACTACGACGAAGGCCCGATCTACCAGACCCATCGCCTCGACCGCTACAAGGCGGTGGCCGAGCAGCTGGTTGCGTCCGGCCACGCCTACTACGCCTACGAGACCAAGGAAGAACTGGAAGCGATGCGCGAGGCGGCCATGGCCGCGGGCGACAAGCCGCGCTACAACGGCGCCCATCGCGATGCGAACGCCGGCTGGCGCGACGACCCCAACCGGGTGATCCGCTTCCGCAATCCGCTGGACGGCGTGGTCGCGTGGGATGACAAGGTCAAGGGCCGCATCGAGATCGCCAACAGCGAGCTGGACGACCTGGTGATCTTCCGCAGCGACGGCTACGCCACCTACAACTTCGCGGTGGTGGTGGACGACATCGAC
>Ga0209477_1002169_pt1 | contig 11516 bp, 10 predicted proteins | sample KloWWTupernatant_FD_187180 | JGI IMG/M metagenome (GOLD analysis project Ga0209477, IMG submission 187180) | Active sludge microbial communities from Klosterneuburg, Austria, studying microevolution and ecology of nitrifiers - Klosterneuburg... | ecosystem: Engineered > WWTP > Aerobic digester >...
GTCGGAGCGGTTGTTGTTGGTGGCGGCGGTGACGTTGAAGGTGGGGGGTGCGGTGGGGTGAGGGGGTGCGGTCGCGCGCAGAGCGCGCTCCTACAGGGGGGCGGGTTCTCGGGATCCTGGCGGCGGTTGCGATGACGGTGGGGTGTGAGGTCGTGCGGAAGGTGCGCGACAGCGACGGCGCGGCTTCGCGTGTAGGAGCGCATCTCATGCGCGACCGATGTCGCCGCGCCGCCCGTTGCGGCGTTGAGGCCGATCGCTACTTCGGCTTGCGGGCGCTGGCCGTTTCGGCGTGGCGGCGCCCCAGGCGCAGCACGCCGCTCGGGTCGACCACGATCAGGCCGGTATCGCGCAGGTGGCGCATGTCGCGCTGGCGGGTCTTTTCGGTCTTGCGGAAGTAGAGGCCCTGGTAGATCGGGTCGACGCGCAGGGCTTCGAGGGTGAGCGGGCCGGGATGGTCGACCAGCTTGCGCAAGATGGCGTACTGGCGTGGGTTGATCAGCTTCTCGTTCCAGGCACCGAGGGCCTGGTTCTTCAGCAGCAGTTCGTCGACCAGCTCGTTCACGCGGCCCTGTAGGCGGGCGATGACCACGCGCAGGCCTTCGAGGTGGAACAACACGAATGGCTGGTTCGGATGGGGCTGGTCGGTTGCAGCGGCCTTGCGGCAGGCATTGAACAGCGCGAAGTACGGGTGCAGCTGCTCCTGGTAGTACTTGGCCATGGCGAATGGCGCGTACTTGTAGCCCGCGTGCCGCAGGATGGTGGCCTCGAGCACGCGGCCGACGCGGCCATTGCCGTCCCAGAAGGGGTGGATCAACTCGTAGTAGAGGTGCACCAGCGGTGCACGCACGAGGGGCGAGATGCCGGCGTCGACGAGCTGGCGGTGCCAGTCCATCAGCGCGTCCATCAACCGATCGATGTCGCCGCGGAACTGCGGTGGTTTGTACTGGCCGCCGTGGTCGGCATCGCCGACCACCGTGGGTCGCTCGCGGGGATTGTCGCGGAACAGGCCCGGCCGATTGTCCGGGTGCGGCAGGTCCGCGCAGATGCGGGCGTGGATGGCACGGACGTAGTCGACGCTCAGTTGCCAGCCGGGGTTTTCCGCGGCGGCGACGGCGTGGTCGTACGCGGCCTTGATGTTGCGCACCCGGAGCTGTTGCTCGCCCTGCACCTTGTCCGGGTCGAGATCGAGGGCGCTTTGCGTCTGGTCCAGGGTGAGCGTCGCGCCTTCGATGGTGTTGGTACCGAAGACGGACTGCACCAGGACTTCGCGCTGGAGCTGGTTGGCCACTTCGGCCAGCGGCGAGGCACGGAAGGTCTGCCATGCGTCGTCGACCCGGATGGTGGGCGTTTGGAGCGCGATGGGGTCGACGCCGAGCTGGAAGGTGAAAGGGCCGGCGCGGCTCGTCTGGACCTTCACGGGGGGCAGTGGGGTGATGGGCATGTCGAACATCTTGTCGGACATGATGTCGCCAGTCAAATGCAGATTGAACCAAGGAACATCAATTGATTAAGTAGCAATGCACGATGAATTTGTCGCATGAAATGTCGCGCCTGGATCGACGATTTGTTGGGTAGGGCCGTGGCGCTTGCATGAGGGCTTGTCGAGGCTGACACATAGCCTTTAGGGTATGATGCATCGCATGTCCGATAGTTCATAGGCTATTTGCCATGACCCAGACACCTGCGATGGTGCGGACGTCGCTGGACCAGCGCCTGGCCCCGGTGCGGATTCAGGCGGACGCCTTGGCCGCTCCGCGTACCGGATGGATCCGCGCGATCCGCGAGGCGCTGGGGATGAGCGCGACGCAATTGGCGCGGCGGATGGGCGTGGCGCAGCCGACGCTGACGAAGCTCGAGCAATCCGAAGCCGCCGACCGGATCCAGCTCGACAGCCTGCGGCGCGCGGCGGCGGCGCTCGATTGCGACGTTGTCTACGCGCTGGTGCCTCGGCGGCCGTTGCAGGAGATGGCGGAGGCGCGGCGGGTGCTGGTGGCCGGGCGCGAGTACGCGCGGGCGGCGCATAGCATCGCGCTGGAGGATCGGGTAGATGACGAGCCTGGGGTGAAGGCGCTGCACGACGCGGCGATGCGCGAGGTGGTGGGGGATCGGGAGTTGTGGAGCGAGCGGTGAGGGTTGCCGACGTTAGTGGTGTGAGCGCTCGCTTGTGGGAGCGGCTTCAGCCGCGACCAGGCCTATCGCGCGCAGAGCGCGCTCCTACAGAGCGGGCTTCGTAGGAGCGCGCTCTGCGCGCGATAGGCCTCGCTCGCGGCTGAAGCCGCTTGTACAGGTACAGGCGCTACTTGGTGGATGTTGCGCGGCGCCCGGATGTCCCGCCCGGGGTCTTTGGGGATCGCTTGATCGATCCCGCGCGCGGCATCAGCGAGCGCAGCGCGCTGTTCACGGCGGCGCTGGTGGCGAAAGCGGCGGCGACCTTGGGCTCGAGCGCCACGACGTTCGAGCCGGGCGCAATGTGCGCTTTGTACTTGCCGCGCGCCAACCCTCGCGGAAAGTCGGATCGCTTGTAGCGAGGTCGGAGTTCGTCCTGCCTGGGGTTCTTTGCCTTCTTCATGGAGTCGGCGCTCGACAATCAGTTCTTTATCAGTCGGTCGTATTCAGCATGGGTCCCGATCCAGAACCAGACCAATCCCTCGGAAACCGGGACCGCGAGCGCGCGGTATCTGAGGCCAACGCGCACTGACCAGTATTGGCCGACTGGTTTGAAGTGCAGCGAGGGGTGCCGCGGGTTGGACTTGAGCAACGCGTAGCACCGATCGGCGAGGGATCGAGGTTCCGCAGGCAATCGCTCATAGGCCGCCCAGAACGCGGATGACGCGGAGTGCCTCACAAGGGGCGCGTCTTGCCCTGGCGATGCTCTTCAAGTGCCGCCTCTGCCACAGCATCGAACTTTCCGCTGGCTACGTCGCGGTCCATCTGGCGATCCCACGTGTCCGCTTCGAAGGCGGCGTACCACTGCTGGAATGCCGCGAGTTCGTCCGGCGTGAGCGAGGCGATTTCGTGCTGGATGTGCTCGAGCTTGCCCATGGTGGCCATTGTAGCAACGTGGTGCCTGGCCGCGCGGGTGGGCCTATCGCGCGCAGAGCGCGCTCCTACAAGGCCGGCTTCGTAGGAGCGCGCTCTGCGCGCGATAGGCCACGAGGCGTCTCCGCGGAGCGCGACGTTTCGTGGTCGCGGCTGGCTGGCTCGCGCAGGATGCGCGAGCCAACCGCGCAGCGGGCCCGAAGGGTGAGCGCCAGGACGGCGCGAATCAGCCGCTCCCTCCGGGGCGAAGTCCGCGCGGTCAGGCGGCGCTGCGGCGGCGCTTGGTGAGGCGCTTGGATTTGGGGGCGACGGCGAGGCGCAGGCCGAAGGCGTCGAGGATGGCGCCCAAGGTATCGAGGCGTGGGTTGCCCTTGGGCGAGAGAGTGCGGTAGAGGGTTTCGCGGCTGAGGCCGGTGCGGGTTGCGAGGGCGGCCATGCCGCCGACGGCTTCGGCGACGGTGCGTAGCGCGATGGGCACGAGGCGGGGGTCGCCGTCTTCGAGCATGCCTTCGAGGTAGACGGCAATCTCGTAGTCGCTGCGCAGCAGTTCGCCGCTGCGGAACGGAACGCTAGCGGCGACCTTGGTAGTCCTTCCAGTAGGCATGGGCGATCTCGACGTCACGTTGCTGGGTTCGTTTGTCGCCGGCACAAAGCAGCAAGATCACGGTGATGCCGACCTGCGCCGCGTAAATCCGATAGCCGGGCCCGTGGTCGATGCGCAGCTCGAACACCCGACCGCCGACTGGCCGCCAATCGCCACGCAAACCCAGGCGCAGGCGGTCGATGCGCTTGACGATTCTTGCCCTGGCGGTACGGTCCTGGAGGCCATCCATCCAGTCCGCGACCGGAGATCGGCCCTCTGCAGTCTGATATTGAACTACTGAGACGGGGACCATTGTAGCTCATCAGCTACAGAGCCGTCACAGGTCGTGGTCGACAGATCGGCGGCACTGCTGTCGGGTAGCCGGGTGTTGGGTCGTGGCGTCGCACGCGTGCACATGCGGCGATTCGATCGCAGGCAGTGCGCGAGGTCTGTCGGCTAACGCCGCGTGGGCTTGTGCGAGATCGTGGTGTTGCGGTCGCGCATGAGATGCGCTCCTACAGGGCTGCGCGTTGGCGACCGGAGACAGCGCGTCGGCCAGGCCAATGCACTGTAGGAGCGCATCTCATGCGCGACCGAGGAGATGGGCGTGCCACTACGCCGCGTCGCGCGCTCGCTGGATGAGCGCGGCGTTGGCGCCGGCGATGCGACGGAACGGGAGCGAGACGCGCGCGTCGGCTTCGACGGCGCGCCAGAAGGTGGTCGCGAGGGTTGCGGCGAGTTGCCACGACGCGCGCGCTTCGGGCAAGGGCAACGGCGGCTGGAATTCGCGCTCGACGATCTCGCCGGTGGCGGCGGGGCGGTAGAGCATCGGCAGCATGTCGTAGGCCGGCGCGAGCGCGAGCGGGCGGGCGGCTTGGGTGTGGAAGCTCAGGTTGCCGAAATGCAGGTCGGTGTTGGCGATGAGCATGCCGAAGGCGTGCAGCCAGCGGATGGTGGCGAGCGTGGGGGCGTCGATCCAGCCGTCGCGGGCGAGGCGCGCGGCGGCATGGGGCCAGTCGTCGTGCTGGTCGTGGAAGGCGTCGTCGAGTGCGGCCAGGGTGACGGTGCCGCGGCGGCCGTGGGCGCCGATGCGGTCGAAGCGCTCGACTTCCAGGCACAGGCGTTCGCCGGCGACCACCAGTTCGCTGGCGGCCGCGGCGATGCCCTGCCCGGCCAGCACGCGCGCGGCGAGGTGCTCGCAGATCAGGAGGTCGACCCAGCGGCGCTTGGCCGGGGTGTTGGCGGTTTCGGTGAACTTCACCAGGACGTGGCGGTAGCGGTCTTCGCCCAGATGCACGCAGGTGGCGAACTTGGGGAACTCGCCGCCCAGCGATGGGCGGGCGGTTTCGCCCGTGACGGCTTCGGCGGCGAGCTCGGCGTAGCGCGTGCCGCGATCGGCGGCGACGACGGCGGGCGGCGGGCGCAGGTGCGCGCGTTGCACGCGCTCGAGCATGGCCTGGCCGAGGACGAAGTCGCCGGGCAGGTCCTCGCCGTGGGTGAGGAGCGCGGCCATCACGTGGTCGGTGCGCCAGTGTTCGAGCTGCGGCGGCGCGGCCAGCTCGGTGGCGTGGCGGCGCGCGTAGTGCTGGCCGAGGAATCCCCCGGGGCGCAGGTCGGCGAGGAACCACGGCAGTTGGGCGAAGGCGCCGGGCGGCCGGGTGCCGGCGTGCCACAGCTCGGCGTAGTCCTGCGCGCTGTAGGCGAAGGCCTCGCCGTGCAGCGCGGTCAGGGTGCCGTGGGTGGCGGGGCGACCTGCGGCGTCGATGCGGTACAGCGGCCAGCTGCTGCCGTGCAGGCCGACGTTGCGCGCGTGCGCGTAGTGGGTGGCGCGGGCGCGGCCGATGCGGATGACGACCGGGCCGAGCGCGGCGATGGCGCGCGAGAGCGTGGGTTGGCTGATGCCGAGCGCGGTCTGGATCGTCGCCGCGGGGGTGATGCCGGTGCTGCGGAGATAGGCTTCCAGGTGGGCCGCGACGCGTTCGAGCATGAATGGATCATAGCATCGATAGTCTTGTTCTAACTATCTGTTTTGATGCCGATTTCATGCGCTTTTCGTGTGCACTGTGAATGAATAATCCGAGGATTCTGGGGTCGTAGAGGGGCGCTGCGGGTCGCGTGCGCCACTGCGGGTTGCGGCGCCTATCGCGCGCAGAGCGCGCTCCTACAAGGCCAGCTCTGTAGGAGCGCGCTCTGCGCGCGATAGGCCCCCACAAGGCCGCTTCTGTAGGAGCGCGCTCTGCGCGCGACAGGCGCTGCGGGTCAGCGCGGCGGCTGCCCGAGCTCGCGGGCGTCGAGGGTGCCGTCGCGGTTGCCGGCCTGGACGCGGAACTGCCTTTCCTCAACGCGGCGGCTGCCCCAGCTCGCGGGCGTCGAGGGTGCCGTCGCGGTTGCTGTCCTGCAGGCGGAACTGCTTGGCCAGTGCGGCGTGGTGCTGGTCGAGGGTGCGGAGTTCGCCGCCGCGCGGGGTGACGCCGGGCGGGTACTCGTGGGGCTGGAGGATGCCGTCGCGGTTGCGGTCGATCTGCAGGAAGGCGTAGCTCAGGAAGTCCTGGTATTCGGCGAGCTGGACGCGGCCGTCGCGGTTGGCGTCCATGTCGCGCAGGTAGTCGCTGGGCGTATCCGGGGATTGGGCGGTGGCGGCGCCGGTGATGAACAGGGCAGCCGCGGCGAGGATGGCGAGGTGCATGGCAGGGAATGTAGCGGGGCGACCGCCCCAGCGCAGGCCGCTGTTGTAGGAGCGCATCTCATGCGCGACCGCGGAACCGCAGGTCGCCGTTTGGCGCGGTTCCGCGGTCGCGCATGAGATGCGCTCCTACAGGAGCATCAGCATGTGGGGTTTGGGGCGTCGGCGGGGCGGGTGAACAACGGCGTCGGTGCCGGGGGTCAGGGGGCTTCGGCGAGGAGTTCGAGGAGATGGGGGCCGTAGCGGTCGAGCTTGCGGGCGCCGATGCCGGGGATGGCGGCGAGCTCGTCGAGGGTGGCGGGGGCGCTGTGGGCGAGGGCGCGCAGGGTGGCGTCGTGGAAGATGACGTAGGCGGGGACGGATTGGGTGCGGGCTTCGTCGGCGCGCCATTGGCGGAGGCGCTCGAAGCGGTGTTCGGCGGCGGGGGTGAGGGCGACATTCTCTGGGACAGGGGCGGATTGGGAGTCCGCGGTCGCGCCCAGGGGCGCTCCTACGGGGGTGCGGCGAGCTTTGGTCTTGCGCTGTTTCGGGCGGGCGGGCTTGGGGAGGTCGCGGCGGAAGGCGATGGGTTGCTGGCCGCTGAGGATTGCGCGGGCGGACTCGGCCAGGCGCAGGGCGCCGTAGCCTTCGATGTCGACGCTCACGTAGCCGCCGGCGACGAGCTGGCGGTAGACACTGCGCCAGGTGGTCTCGTCGAGGTCGGCGCCCACGCCGTAGGTCGGCAGCAGGTGGTGGTTGAACTGCTCGATGCGCTCGTCGGCCACGCCGCGCAGGATCTTGATCAGGTGCACCACGCCGAAGCGCTGGCCGGTGCGGATGATGGCCGAGAGCGCCTTCTGCGCGGCGGTGGTGCCGTCCCAGACCTGCGGCGGGTTGAGGCAGTTGTCGCAGGCGCCGCAGTGGCCCGGGTGTTCCTCGCCGAACACGGCGAGGAGTGCCTGGTGGCGGCAGCGGGTGGTCTCGCAGTAGCCCACCAGCGCTTCGAGCTTGCGCCGCTCGAGGCGCTTGCGCTCCTCGCTCGATTCGCCCAAGCCGATCAACTGGCCCTGCGCCACCACGTCGGCCAGGCCATACGCGAGCCAGGCATCGGCCGGCTCGCCATCGCGCCCCGCCCTGCCCGTCTCCTGGTAGTAGCCCTCGATCGAGCGTGGCAGGTCGAGGTGCGCCACGTAGCGCACGTCGGGCTTGTCGATACCCATGCCGAAGGCGATCGTGGCCACCATCACCACGCCGTCCTCGCGCAGGAAGCGGCGCTGGTTCGCGGCGCGCGCGTTGCCGTCCATGCCTGCGTGGTACGGCAGCGCATCCACGCCCTGCCCCTGCAGCCACAGAGCGGTCTCGTCGACCTTCTTGCGCGTGAGGCAATACACGATGCCGCTCTCGCCCTCGTGCGCGGCGAGGAAGTCGGCGAGCTGGCGCTTGGGCTCGTCCTTGGGCACCACGGTGTAGCGGATGTTGGGCCGGTCGAAGGAGCTGATGAAGACTTCGGCGTCTTCCAGCGCCAGGCGCTCGATGATCTCGCGCCGCGTAGGTGCATCCGCCGTGGCGGTGAGCGCGATGCGCGGCACGCGCGGCCAGCGCTCGTGCAGGATCGAGAGCTGGCGGTACTCGGGCCGGAAATCATGGCCCCATTGCGAGACGCAGTGGGCCTCGTCGATGGCGAACAGCGCGATCGAGCTCTGGTCGATGAGCTCGAGGCAGCGCTGCGTGAGCAGGCGCTCGGGCGCGACGTACAGGAGATCGAGTTCACCCTCGATGAGTTCGCGCTCGATCGCCGCCGCGTCGCCGGCGCTCAAGGTCGAATTGAGGTACGCCGCGCGCACGCCGAGTTGCGCCAGCGCCTCGACCTGGTCCTGCATCAGCGCGATCAGCGGCGAGATGATGATCCCGCAGCCCGGGCGCACCAGCGCCGGCACCTGGTAGCACAGCGACTTGCCGCCACCGGTGGGCATCAGCACCAGCGCATCGCCGCCGCCGATGACATGCCCGACGATCGCCTCCTGCGGCCCGCGGAATTCCGGGTAGCCGAAGGTGCGACGCAGGATCTCGCGCGCGGGCGTGGTGGGCGTGGCGAGGGTGGCGGGTTCGGCGACCATGGGCGCTAGCGTCGCGCGGTGCGGGCGCGGATGGTAGCGCGGTTGGCGCACGGACCTGTAGGCGAATTGCCATGGGTGCCGATGCGGTCCGGATTCGCGCTGCGGGAGCGGCTTCGGCCGCGACCGGGGCCTGTCGCGCGCAGAGCGCGCTCCTACAGGGCCGGCTTTGTAGGAGCGCGCTCTGCGCGCGATAGGCCCCGGTCGCGGCTGAAGCCGCTCCTACAGGGCTCTGGCACCGTTTCGGCTACCAGTGGTAGCGCACCGTATACGTCAGCTTCGCCTCGCCATCGGCCGGGATCGTCACCGGGAAATCGATGGTCTGGGCGTCGCGCGTGGTGAAGGCGTGGCTCTTCGCGGTCAGGTCCCACGCGCTCCAGCGGTAGAGGTACTCGCGCACCACCACCTCGGCGGACTCGCGTTTGCGGTTGCGCACGCTGAGCTCGAAGGTCTCGGTGATGGTGTCGGCCGCGCTGTCGTAGACGAAGCTCATCTGCTTGCGCTCGCCCACGATGTCGAAGGACTCGCCCAGCTTGATGCGCAGGGTCTCGTTGCGCGGGGTGTGCTTGATCAGGTCCTCGCCGATGAACTCCAGGCTGCCGTCGGGGCCGGCCTGGTTGACGCGCACGCGGCCCGCGGGCAAGGGCATGCCGAGGCGATTGCCTTCCTTGTTGTCGAATTCGAGGTACGCGCCGACCGTGCCCTCGGCGGTGGCGGCGTAACCCTGGTCGACGATCGGCGCGGCCCAGTAGCTCCACGGCTGCGGGGCGGCGGTGAACACGAGCTGCTTCTTGCACGCCACGCCGGTCGCGGCCGGAAATAGTTCTAGCTGCTTGGTCGAGTTGTCGGGCAGGTCGGTGCGACGGCCTAGGGTGTAGAGGTGATATTCGAACAGCGAGGATTCCTGGAAGCCGGCATCGGCCATCGCTTCCATCGCCACCGACTGGCGCTTGGCCATGCCCAGCATGGCCGGCGCGGCGGCCGGTGCGCGGTTCACTTCGCCGGCAACCAACTTCAACTGCGCGCCGGGAAAGCTGCCGCCGGACTGGTTGACGATCGTGACCCAGGCCGCGAGGTCCATGTCGCAGCCGCCGTTGGCTTCGCGCAGGGTGACGTTGTAGTCGGACCACCAGGTCATGCCGGTGGTCTGGTAGCCGACACGGGTGTCGTGGTCGCCGCCCTTGGCCGCGTTCACCAGCCACACCAGCGTGGGCTTGGTGATGAGTCCGCCGGGCAGGCTCGGGAACTCGACGTTGCTCCACTGGTTGAGCGTGAGGACCTTGCCCGAATCCTGCGCCAGGATGAGGCCGCCTTCGGCCGAGAGCAGCGTGCCGGTGACGCGCACGATCTGGTCGCCGCGCTGCTGGTCGACGCTGATGGTCTGGCCGATGTAACGCTCGATGAGCTTGGACTGGCTCACCAGGTCGAACTGGTAGTTCTGTTCCAGCACGCGCGTGCCGGCCGGATCGGTGAGCGAACTGAAGCTCACCGTGGTGGGATCGATGCGCTTGGCCACGTCGGAGAATCGGATCGTGCCGGTGCCGCGCTCGAGGCTCATGCGGCGGCCGTCGCGCACCAGCGCGTAGCCGGGCAGCGCGGCGCCGTATTGGGTCAGGCGCTCGATGTTGAGCGCGCCCGGCGCGGCGGAGCTGTAGACCGTGAGCGAGTAGTCGGGCGATTCGGCGGCGGCAACCGGGAGGGTGCCCAGGGCGGCGGCGATGGCGAGCGGGAGCAGGATGCGCATGGCGGTCTCTCGTTGGGGTGCGCGGGGTTGAACGCACGATCGCGCCCCGCGGGGTTAGCCCGATCCGATCCGCCGCTTTGTCGGCGCGGCGTCGGGAATCGAGATGCCTATCGCGCGCAGAGCGCGCTCCTACAAGGCCGGCTTTGTAGGAGCGCGCTCTGCGCGCGATAGGCGCCGGTCGCGGCCGAATCAGGCCCGCGCGTCGGCCGCCGCGGGCGCCGGCGCATGCGTGCTGCGCAAGGCCACGATCCAGGCCGTGGCAAGCAGGGCGGCTGAGAGCAGGTACGCCGCCCCCGGCAGGTGCCAGCTCGCGCGCGGGCCGATGAAGGCGGCGAAGGTGCTGGCGAACACGAAGGGTCCGAACACGCCAGCGAGGCTGATCAGGCTGGTCACCGCGCCCTGCAGGCGTCCCTGTTCGGCGGGATCGACGGTGCGCGTCATCAACGCCTGGGTCGAGGGGCCGGCGATGCCCCAGATCGCCATCACCGGGATCCCGGCCAGGAACCACGCGCCGGTCGGTGCAAGGCCGTAGATCGCGAAACCCACGGTGCCGAACACCAGCCCGGTCAGCAGCGCGCGGCGTTCGCCCAGCCTGGCCACCACCTTGCCCACCAGCCCGAGCTGCACGATGGCCGTGCACACGCCCACCGCCGCCAGCACGTAGCCCACGGTCTGCGCGCCCCAGCCGTAGCGGTAGTCCGCGTACAGCACGAAAGTCGCGGGCAGCACGTAGTGGGCCAGGTTCGACAGCACCACCACCAGCGCCAGCGGCAGCACGTGCGGGTAGCTGCGCAGGAGTTGCACGGCGCCGAGCGGGCTGGCGTGCTTCCAGTCGAAGCGCTTGCTGCGGCGTTCGGGCGGCAGCGATTCGGGCAGGATGAAATAGCCGTAGAGGAAGTTGGCCAGCGCGAGTCCGGCCGAGACGTAGAAGGGCAGGCGCAGGTCGATGCCGCCGAGGTAGCCGCCCAGCGCCGGCCCGAGCACGAAGCCGACGCCGAAGGCGGCGCCCATGAGGCCGTAGCCCTTGGCGCGCTTCTCCGGCGGGGTGACGTCGGCGATGTAGGCGTTGGCGGTGGTGAAGCTCGCCGCGGTGATGCCGGAGATGACGCGGCCGATGAACAGCAGCGGCAGCGTGTTGACCAGCGCCATCAGGATGAAGTCGAGTCCCAGCCCGAGGTTCGAGAGCAGGATCACCGGGCGACGCCCGTAGCGGTCCGAGAGCGCGCCCTGGATCGGCGAGAAGATGAACTGGATCGCCGCGAACACGGTGCCGAAGATCCCGACCCAGCGCGCGGCGCTGGAGATGTCGCCGCCGACCATGCGCTCGATCAGGTGCGGCAGCACCGGGATGATCACCCCGAAGGACAGGATGTC
>Ga0209477_1002172_pt1 | contig 11502 bp, 11 predicted proteins | sample KloWWTupernatant_FD_187180 | JGI IMG/M metagenome (GOLD analysis project Ga0209477, IMG submission 187180) | Active sludge microbial communities from Klosterneuburg, Austria, studying microevolution and ecology of nitrifiers - Klosterneuburg... | ecosystem: Engineered > WWTP > Aerobic digester >...
CGCAGGCACAAGTGGCGATCGATCGCGCCCTGGCGATCGATCCCGACAATGTCGACGCGCTGTCGATCGCGGCCAACCTGGCCATGTACCAGGGCCGGCCGCGCGATGCCCTGGCGATGCATCGCGAGGCGCAGGCACGCGACCCCTTGAATCCCGCCCCAAGGGTGATGCATTGGTACGTGCTGGCCCTCCTGGGACGCACCGACGAGGCGCTCGCGACGCTGGCCGAGGGGATCCCGGGATTCGAGCGGCAGACGACGCTGGTCCCGCGCGTCCTTCTGTCCAGGGGACGCCTGGCCGAGGCCATCCGCGCGATGCGGTCGATCCCGGAGGAGATGGCCAGCGACCTCTACGTGCGGCTGGTGCGGGTCGCCGCGCTCGACGCGATCGGCGACGTGGGCGCGGCCGCGACGGTCCTGGCGAACGTCCCCGAGGGCCGCTCGCGACCGCCGATCTACGGCGAGGTGCGCGCGCGCCTGTTCTGGCACCAGGGCCGCTACCCGGACGCCCTGGCCTGGATCGAGAGCGCCGACGGCGTGCTGCTCGCCGATCCCTGGCGCCACGTGCTGCGCGCGCACACCCGCGCGCTGCTTGGCGACGAGGCCGGCGCCCTGGCCGACTACGGGGCCGCGTTCGCCACGGAGACCGACCAGCTGACCGTGGGCTACAGCTGGTACCCGCTGCACTTCGGCTTGGCCGAACTGGCGAACTGGGCCGCGTTGCGCGCCATGCAGGGGCAGGATCCGGCACCCGCCGGCGAGGCCTATGCGCGCATCCTGCGCGGCATGATCGACGGCGGCGTGGCCCTGCCGGCGATCGACTACCTGCAGGCGCTGGGGGCGGCGCTGGACGGCGACGCGGTGGCCGCGGACCGCCTGCTGGGCGTCGCGCTGGAGCGCGGCTGGCGCGACCCGATCGCCCTGTCAGTGGACCTGCCCTGGCGCAGGTTCCGTGGCGCGCCATGGCTGCAGGCCCGGCGCGAGCAACTCGACGCGCTGATCGCCGCCGAGCGCGCTGCGCTGGCATCCGACCCGCCCTTGCCCCGGGGTTGAGCGCAAGCGGTGCGCGCGTCGCCACAAGGCATTTTCCGCATCGATCCGGACGGCGCGGCGTGAGCGCGCCATCATCGCCGCTGCGCACCGCCATCGCACTCGCGGTCGGCGCCGCGCTGTTTTCGGTCCTGATGCTTTTCGGCTACGCGATCCTGCGCGGCGAGCTGGCCCAGGAACGCGAACTCGCGGATGCGCACCGGGTCGAGGCCGTGGTGCTCGCGGCGGCCACGGAAACGCGCCGCGCGCGCGTGCGCTACGCCATCGACGGGCGCGAGATCGAGGCCGAGCTCGATGATCGGGGAACCACGCCGCGCGAGCCCGGCGCGCGCCTCGCGATCGAGGTCGCGCGCCACGACCTGCAGCGCGCGGTGCTGCGCGTGGGTCCGCCGGACTACGTGCTGCCCTGGATCCTGATGGTCTGCGGCCTCGTGCCCACGGCGGTCTGCGGCTGGAACGCCTGGAACACGCGGCGGCGCCTGCCGCTGCTGCCGCGGCGCGATCCGCGCGTCGCGACGCGCGTGCTTGCGGCGCTGCCCGAGCTCGGTTTCGCGGCCCTCTTCGCCGGGATCTGGCTCGCGCCCGGCGCATTCCCGCGCGGGCTGGTCGAGGGCATCGAGTGGTCGCTGCTGCTCGAGGCGATGCTCGAGATCACCGGTTGCCTCGCGCTGCCGATGCTGCTCGCGCCGGGCCCGCGCGCGCCGCGGATCATCGCCGGCGCCGTGGTCGTGGGCCTGTTGCTCAAGGTCACCGCCTTCTTCGCCCAGGTCGCCGGCGCGTGGGCGTGGATCATGCTCGCGACGCTGCTGGCTTCGCGCGGGGCCCTGCTCCACCGCGACCGCGGCGACGAACGCGTGCACCAGCTCGATCGCTGGGCGCATGGCCTCGTGCTGCTGCTGCTCGCGTTCGTGCTGGCGCACCTGGCCAATTCGGTGCTGGCCTTGCCGCCGGCGGGCGTCGCGCGCGCGGCGCCGGCGGAGTGGGTGCTGCCGAGCGCCATCACGCTGGCATGGGGACTGGCGTACTACCTGCTGCAGGCGCTGGCGCGGGTTTTGGACTGGCCGCGGCGACGGGTGGATGGCAGCGGGACCGTTCGTTTGCCGGGGGTGCGCGATCGCGCATGAGATGCGCTCCTGCAGGGGCGCGCGGGGCCGCGGGGGGCATGGTGCCGGCGGGGCGGCGGTTCAGAGCAGGCGCAATGCGGCGACGCGGCCCAGCAGGGTGAAGCCGAGATACTCGTGACGCAGTCCGGTGCGATCGGCGTGCTCGCGGAAGGCGCGCGCTTCGTCGGTCTCGGCATCGCCGATGGCGAGGAAGTCGTCAAAGAGCAGAACGCTGCCGGGCACCAGGCGCGTTTCAAGCGCCGCCAGCACGGTGCGGGTCGACGAATACAGGTCGCAATCGACGTGGGCGAAGCGCACGGGGCCCGGATGCGTGGCCATGAATGCCGGCAGCGTGTCCTCGAACCAGCCCGCGTGCAGGGTCACGTGCGCCGGCATCGCCGGCAAGCGGCCGCCGGTGCTGTAGCTGCCGCGCGGATCCTTCGGCGTCCAGTCCTCCGGCAGGCCCTGGAAGCTGTCGAAGCCATGGACCGGCCCGGTGACCTGCGCCGCGACCTGGCGCAGCGAACGGCCGTGGTAGACCCCGAACTCCAGCGTCAGCCCGTCGACCGTGCAGGCGGAAAGCGCGTGGCGCAGTACCGCGCTCGCGGTCCCGAACACGCGCGCCGGCGGGCAATGGCGGGCCTGGTGGAGCACCCCGCGCCAGCGCGCGTTGGCGCGCGCGCGGCCGAACTCGTGCGGCGCGGCCGGCTGGCGGCCGGCCAGCACGGCGAGGGCGCGCGCGGCGATCTCGACTTCGCCCGCTTGCGGCGCGCCTGCCGCAAGCGCCGCCATGCCATTGGCCACCGCGTCCAGCGGCTCATGGTCGAGGGCGTAGAGCAGGCGCAGGAAGGCCGGCTCGACCGCGCCGGGCGCGCGTTGCTCGGTCGCCGCAAGCAGGCGCTCGGCCTCGGGTCCAGCGCCGAGCGAGACCAGTGCCTGCGCGAGCCGCACCTGCGCGTCGACATCGTCGGGCGCTCGTGCCGCGGCCACGCGGAACGCAGCCAGCGCCTCCTCATGCCGGCCCCCGCCCCACGCCGCTTGCGCGACCAGCAGGGCGGCACCGGGCAGGTCGCGCAGCGCATCCGCCGCAAGCAGGGCCTCGGCCCCGGCGTAATCGCGCGCGCGCAGCCGTTCGCGCACCTGGGCCAGCGGATCCGCGCCCGGGCGCGCGCCGGGCCCGTCACTCACGCTGCACCGCGATGGCCTCGATGCCCATCCGATTCGACCCGATTCCCGGGCGGGCCAGCCGCCGACCCGGGGGACTTTAGCGCCCAATCGGCGCCGAATTGCGCGGCCGCCGGTGCCCGCATGGCCCCCAACGGCTCGAACTTCCGTTTATCGTGGGAAGACGGCCGCATCCGGGCCGCGATCCATCGCAGCGCATATCCATCGGAGACCGACCATGAGGAAGACCTGCGCCACCCTGCTGCTCGCCCTGGGCGCCACCGCCTGCCAAGGCGCCGGCGATCCGCAACGACTCGCCAAGGCCTTGCAGGATGCACTGGCCAAGGGCGACGCGGACGCCGTGCTCGCCAGCGCCGACATGCGCGGCGCGCCGGCGATGGCGGTGTTCATGCTCGCCGACCTGCCGAGCGATTGCGACGACGGCGCCGTCTGCACGGTCAGCGTCAAGCCACTCGACGCCGAGTGGAAGGCCGACAATGAGAAGCAGATGCTCGAGCAGGGGGCCGAGTGGGGTGTCACGCCTGAAGGCCTGATCGCCATTTCGGCCAAGGACGCGGGCGAAGGCGGCGGCTCCTCGGAGATGTCCTTGCCCTACGCCAAGGTCGACGGCCAGTACCGCATCGTGATCGGTCGCTATACGGCGGCCAGGCTGGCCGAACTCAAGGCCACCACGCCGCAGGCCGCGGCACTGAAGACCCTCGAGGGCGGCATCTACGACAGCGCCGCGGGCGAGCGCGACACGACCTGGGCCACCACGGCCGAGGTGCTGCCGGCCGACGGCGGCGAGGCCGGCGCGGCCTTCCTGGCCAAGGTCCAGGCCATGGCCGCCGCGATCAAGGCCAAGGACCCGGACGCCGCGGCCATTGCCGGCGGCGATTGGGGCGCGGCGGTGCTGGGCGCGACCGACTACGCCGGCAAACCGGTCCCGCTCGAGGTTCGCAAGCGCAAGCTGCGCGCGCAGGGCACCCGCATGCTGGTCGACGCGCGCGTGCTGGGGGGCTGGCGCAAGGGCGCGACCGCGGTGCTGGTGATCGAGGGCACCAACGGGGTCGGCAACATCGTGCGCGGCGCCCAGTTGATGGAACTCGCCGACGGCACCTGGACCGACGCCGGCAAGGACGTGATCGAGTTCCCGCCGCCGGCCTGAACACGCTGCGGCGCAAGCGGCGGCCAGCAGCAAGGGATTGCCGCGGCCGGCGGCGATTGCGCCGCGGGTCCTGCTGCCGGACCATCACGCCGTCACACCGGGCCCCAGCCGCTTGACCGACGATCCGCGCCGAGGCGTCATCGAAGAGCCGCTGGAACTTCCCGGTGCGCTGCGTACCGCCGCGCGCTGGTGGAGCGCCGGGCGCGACGACGCGCCGCTGGTGTTGATGCTGCCGGCATTGGGCACGCCGGCCTCCGCCTACGACCGCCTGGGCGCGGCGCTGGCCCTCGCCGGCCTGCACGCCGGCGGCGTGGACCTGCGCGGGCTCGGCGCCAGCAATGTGCGCGCCGGTCGCGAGCGGGACTGGGGTTACGCGGAACTGGTGCGCGACGAACTGCCGGCGCTGCTCGCGCGCGGCCGCGCGCGCCACCCGCGTTCGCGCGTGCTCTGGCTGGGCCATTCGCTCGGTGGCCACCTGGCGCTGCTGCGCGCAGCGGCGTTTCCGACGGATGCGGTGGCCGGCATCGTGCTGGTCGCGAGCGGCACCCCGCACTGGCGTGCCTTCTCCGGCAGGGTCGCGCTGACCGCGTTCGTGCTTGGCCACCTGGTGCCGGCGCTGACCGCGATCCTGGGCTGGTATCCGGGGCGCCGGGTGGGCTTCGGCGGCAACCAGCCGCGCAGCCTGATGCGCCAATGGGCACGTTGCGCCCGTCGCGGCGTGCTCGTGCCCGGCCCGGCGCCCGCGCAATCCTTGCACGATGCGCTGCCCGCGCTGCGGCTGCCAGTGCTGCCCATCGCGATCGAGGGCGATGCCTTCGCGCCGCCGGCGGCTATCCGCGCGTTGCTGGCGGGGCTCGCGCCCGCGCCGGCGCTGCGCCCCGTGGGCGCCGGGCCCGGGGAGCAGCCGCTCGATCACTTCCGCTGGTTGCGCGCGCCCGACGGCGTCGCGCGCGAGGTCGCCGCGTTCGCGCGCGCGCTTGCGGATGGATCCACGCATGCGCGGGCATGACGCCAGGCGTCGTGCCAGGGGCGCGCGGCGCCAGTCCCGGTCTCAGGCCGAGCGCGTGAGCATCGCGCGCAGCGGGCCGCCCTCCTGCGGCGGCAGCGCCACGTTGTTGAAATAGCGGTTCGGCCAGTCGTTGGCGAACAGGAAGAGTTCGCGCGTTTCGGGCGCCAGCGTCGCCGCTTCGGGCGGGATCTGCCAGACCGCCTCGCGACCGCCGGCGAACAGGAAGCGCTCGCTGCGCCCGATCGCGCCACAGAGCCGCAGCAGGTCCACGCCGCCCACCCGGTTCCAGAGCCGGAACGGCAGCGCATACCAGCGCCGCCAGCCATCGGCGTCGCAGGGCGCGAGCATGCCGTCGCGCCAGCGACCCCTGCCGCGCACGCGGTAGCGCTCGCCGCCATCGACCTGCACGCCGGTGGCGACGTAGAACTCGCGCGGATCGACCACCACTTCGATCGACTGACCCACGGGCAGCTTGCACAAGGGCATGTCCACTCCTCGCGCCGCGCGCATCGGTCGAATCCGCGCCGGCTACCCACTACAACGGATTTCGGCGCCCATGGACGCCAACCAAGGCCCCGGACCCGGGCCCGCACGGCGCGCATGCCGGCCCCCGTTGCGGCCGCGATTCGGCGGGCGCACCATGGCGCCCATGGCCCGCGACCTGATCGTGACGGCGGTGGGGCTCGATGAGCGGACCATCGCGCACCTGCGCCTGCTGATGCGGCAAGCCGCAGCCCGGCTCGAGCGGCGCTGGCAGTGGGGCAACGAGGCCGAAGCCGACCTCGTGCTGGTCAATCCCGAATCCCTTGCGGGCCAGGTCTCGCGCACGCGCTGCGAGTCTTCCGGCGTGCGCTGCGCGCTGGTCTGCGCGCCGGGACACAACCAGGCCGGGGCCCTGGTGCTGCACGTGCCGCTGCGGCTCGACAACGTGGTCGACGTGCTGCGCCGCGCAGTCGAGCCGACTTTCCAGGCGCAACCGGTGCGCCACCAGGACGCCGACTTCTACCTCGACGGACCGCCGGGCGGTACCGCGGAGCCGGGGCCGGCGGATGCCAGGCCGCCCGCGGATGCGGGCGCCCCGGTCGCGAAGGGCCTCGAGGAGCTCATGCGCGACGACGCCGGCCTGGAGCTCCTGCCGCAACCGAAGGTCCGGGTCCTCGACGCGGCGACGCTGGGCGCCGCGTCCACGGCCAGTTCGCGCCGCGAGCAGCGCTCGAACGACGCCCCGGACGCGATCGCGCGCAGCCAGCCGCGCAGCCTGGCGTCCCCCGCGACGCCCGGCGCCGCGCGCCAGCCCGGCCTCGAGCCGCCGCCGGGACAGCCGCCCGGCACTACCCCGGGCCTGCTCGCGGCCACGGGCGTGCAACGGCTGCTCGCCTCGTACATGGGTGGCGAGTTGCTGGGCGGACCGGCCCAGATCCGGCTCGACGGCATGCCGTCGCTGACCCTCGATCCGAAGCACCGCGTATTCCATTCCGAGGCGCCGTTGTCGCACCTCGCGCGCTACTGCACCGAGAACCTGCCACGCACCGCGTGGCGGCCCGTGACCAGCGGCGAACTGGCGCAATTGCGCGTCTCGCAGCCGCCGCGGCTGTACGAATACCTGGTCTGGCTCGAGGCGCTGCTGCGCTCCAACGGACGGCTGGCGTCGAACCTCGATCCCGGCGGCAGTTACCGCCTGCGCCAGATGGTCGTGGTCGACACCCACTACCACGCGCACGGCCCGATCTCGCATGCGATGCGGACCCCGACCAAGCTCAACGAGATCGCGGCGCGCAGCGGCGCCGGCATGGAGGCGGTGTTCGACATCGTCAACGCCTATGCCGCCATCGGCTGGCTGGAGTGGTCGCCGCGCGACCGCCTGAAGAAGGCGGCAGGGTCGGACCAGCCGGCGGGCCTATGGGCGCGCCTCAAGCGTCCCTTCCAGTAGCGTCCTCGATTGCCCGAGACGCGATCGCTGCCGGGCGCGGCCCCGGCCGCGGCGCCGCTTCAGGACGCCGGGGGCTTCGCGTTGCCGCCCTTGCGGACCATGCCGTACACGAACAGGATCGCGATCGCGCCCAGCGTGGCGGCGATGAAGCCGGCGCGCTCGCCGGCTGCGTAGTAGCCCAGCGCCTGGCCGCCGTAGGTCGCCAGCAGCGAGCCGCCGATGCCGACCGCGATGGTCAGCAGGAATCCGAGCTTGTCGTCGCCTGGCTTGAGCGCGCGCGCCACCAGTCCAACCAGGAAACCGATCAGGATCGTGTAGAGCAGGCTCATCGTCAGTCCTCCAGCGCGGATGGGTCGCGCATCATCGCATGCGCCCGGCCCGGGCTCAGCGTGCGGCGCGCCGGCGCGGCTTGAGCATGGTCCCGGTGCAGCCCGGCGCGCCGCAGCGGCAGCCCCAGATCCGCCGCAACTTCGCGGTATGCGGCTCCTCGAGGATGATGCCGTAGTCGTAGGTCAGTTCCTCGCCGGCCGCGATCGCGCGCCGCGATTCGATGATCACGCGGTCCTTGCGCAGGTCGCCATGGGCGCCCTCGTGCACGAAGGCCTCGCAATTGGGATCGCAACCGTGGTTGATCCAGCGCGCGACGTTGCCGTCGACGTTGGCATCGATCACGTAGCCCTCGTTGAGCGTGAACAGGAAGGTGTGGCCGGTGCCGCTGGTGTCGGCATAGAGGCGGTCGGCCTGCGCGATGCTGCGCAGGCGGCCCTTGTATTCGATCAGCTCGACCCCGGCGGGGATGTCGCAGGCGGCGAAGACGCCGTTGCCGTGGATGGGCGAGCGGCGCAGGACGAGTCGGCGGGGCATGAACCAGGATGCGCGAGGGGACGGACTGCGCAGTTTACCCGCTCCGCCGCCACCATGGGTTGCGCGTGCGCCGCGGCGCCCGGGCGCGCTGCAAGCGACCCGCGCTCAGCGCGCGCCACCCGTCGGTCGCAGATGCTGGCGGATGTCGGCGTTGACCGCGCCGTCGTCGCACTCCTGCTTGTAGTCGGCTTCGGCCATGGCGAGATCGCCGGCGTGCGCCGGGTCGGCGGCGCGCGCCGTGGCCGCGGTCACCGCCGCCTGGCGCACCTGGCAGCGGAAGGCGAGCGAACTCGACGCGAGTTGCATGCCGCACTCCTGTTCCAGGCGGTTGCGCGCGCCGCTCAGCTCGCTGCGCTGGTCGGCGCTCAGGCGTCCGCCGGCCTCCATGGGCTGCAGGCGCCACACCGCCTGCGCCAGGTCGACGCAGCCCGGCTCGATGCTTGCAACGGCGGCATCGCTGGCCGGGTCGACGATTTCCACGGTCTCGGACTGCGCGCCCTTCGGGCACGGGCGATCGGTGAAGCTGAGCTTGCCGTCGGCATCGCGGCACTTGTACACATCGGCCTGGGCCGGTGCGGCCAGCAGCGCCGCCAGGGCCAGCGCGAACCAGTAATGCATGGGGTAATCCTCGCTTTGCTGCTAGCTTGAGCGAGGCCTGCCGCCCTGACAAGCGACCGGTTCACGGATCGCCTGCGCTCAGCGTCCGAACCAGGCCCAGCTGCCGGTCCAGAGCGCGACCCAGGCCATCGCGAAGCCCATGCGCAGCAGCGCGCCGAACCCGCGCCACGCCCGCAACAGCACCCACGCCGCGGCCACCAGCGCGAGCGCCACCAGCAACTGGCGGCCGCGCAGCCCCTGCAGCACTTCCCGCATGCCAGCGATGGCCTGGTCCATGATGGTCTCCTCGCGCCGTCACATGACGGCGACGCGCATTGTCCGCGGCACGCGCGCCGGCGGCAGTCGGAACCGTCAGCGTCGCGCGGTGACAGCCGTCATCCGGTACCCTCGCGCCGGGCGCGGCGTCCGCAGGCCCCTGATCGTGTCGTGGCCGTTCGCGCCGGCATCGCGCCACCAGTCCCGCCCCGCGACCGGACTTCCTCCGTCCGCGGCCGTCCTTCCCGCAACGCCGAGGTCCGGTTGGCTACGCAACGTCCCCGCCTGCGCGGACTCATCGTGCGCCTGGCCGTGTACTACCTCGCGCTGGCGCTGCCGGCGCTGGTGCTGGTCGAATCGACCGTGCTGTGGCTGGAGTTCCGCGAGTTCCTCGCCCGCGCGGACGACGGGCTGCTCGAGCGCTCGGCGCAGGCCAAGGCGGCCTCGCTCGCGCGCCGGCTCGAGGCCGACCCGCGCTTCCCGCGCGAGGCGGTGGCGCTGGCGCTGGAATCGTGGCTGCTCCGGATCGAGCGCCCGCACGGCGCCGCGGCCGGAACCGGCGACGGCGAGTCCAGCTACGTGCTGATGGAGCTGTCGTCGCAACCGGTGGCCGCGGCCTTCCTCGATCCGCAGGGCGGCGTGGTCGCGGTCGCGCCGGCCGACGCGCGCTGGAAGCCGCGCCTGCCGCGCACCGGAACCGACGAGTGGCGCGAGCTGGTCGCGGCCACCGCACCGCTGTCCGACAGCGCCGACGACGACCGCGAGGCGGTGCGCCGCGTGCTGATGCCGGTGCGCGCGCGCGACGGGCAGCTGCTGGGCGCGCTGGTGCTGGAACTGCGGCTGCCCTATCCGTGGCGCAAGATCGCCCTGCAGCTCAGCTTCGAGTGGCCGATCCTGGTCCTGGCACTGGGCCTGTTCGCGCTCGGCTCGGCTGCGTTCGTGGGCTGGTACGTCACGCGGCGCCTGTCGCGCATCGCGCGTGCCGCCGACGAGTGGCGTCGCGGAGACTTCAGCCACCTGATCGACGACCGCAGCCGCGACGAGCTCGGGTACCTTGCCGGCCAGCTCGACGCGATGGCGGGCGACCTCAAGGACCTGCTCGCCGCGCGCGCGCAACTCGCCACGCTCAACGAGCGCCAGCGCCTGGCGCGCAACCTGCACGACACCGTCAAGCAGAAGGCCTTCGCGCTCAACCTGCAGCTCGCCACCGCGGCCAAGGCCATCGACGCGCACTCCAGCGCCGGCGCGGGCCTCGCGGTCGCGCGCCGCCTCAGCGGCCAGATCCAGCACGAGCTGGCCGCGATCCTGGACGAACTGCGCGGCGCCGATGACCCGGTGCTGCCACTGGCCGGACTGCTGGCGCCGCGCATCGCCGACTGGTCGCGTGCCAGCGGCATCCCCGCCACGGTCCGCCTGGCCGACGCTTGCGCCTTGCCGCCGGCGCAAGCCGACGACGTGGTGCGCCTGCTCGACGAGGCGCTGGCCAACATCCAGCGCCACAGCGGCGCGCGCCACGCCGAGATCGAGCTCGCCACCGAGGGCGCGCGCTGGCGCCTGCGAATCCGCGATGATGGCCGCGGTGGCGCCGCGCCACGCCCCGGCGGCATGGGGATCGGCAACATGCGGACCCGCGCCGCGCGGTTGCCGGGCGGGCGCCTGGACCTGCCCGAAGGTTCGGCGGGAACCGAAATCCAACTGAGCTGGGATCCATGAGCCCGGACGCGCGCATCCGCATCCTGATCGCCGACGACCACGTTCTGGTGCGCGAGGGCATCCGCAACTTCCTCGCCACCGAGCCGGACCTGCAGATCGTGGGCGAGGCGGGCGATGCCGATGGCGCGGTGGCGCTGGCGCGCGCGCAGGCGCCCGACGTCGCGGTGCTGGACCTGCTGATGCCCGGCGGCGGGGTCGCGGCCACGCGCCGCATCCGCGAGGTTTCGGCCGCGACCCAGGTCGTGATCCTGACCTCGTTCGAGGACGACGAGGGCGTGCGCGGCGCGATCGAGGCCGGCGCGATCTCCTACGTGCTCAAGGACGTGGATGCCGAAGCGCTGGCCGAGACCGTGCGCCGCGCCGCGCGCGGCGAGGCCACCCTGCATCCGCGCGTGGCCGCGCGCCTGCTCCACGGCATGCGCGCCGGCAGCGGCAACGCGGTCTCCGCCGCGCTGAGCCCGCGCGAGCGCGAGGTGCTGCTGCTGATCGGCGAAGGCCTCGACAACCGCGAGATCGCCGAGCGCCTCGCCATCGGCGAGAAGACCGTCAAGACCCACGTCAGCAACCTGCTGGCCAAGCTCGGCGTCAGCGACCGCACCCGCGCCGCGGTCTGGGCCTGGCGCGAGGGC
>Ga0209477_1002174_pt1 | contig 11494 bp, 8 predicted proteins | sample KloWWTupernatant_FD_187180 | JGI IMG/M metagenome (GOLD analysis project Ga0209477, IMG submission 187180) | Active sludge microbial communities from Klosterneuburg, Austria, studying microevolution and ecology of nitrifiers - Klosterneuburg... | ecosystem: Engineered > WWTP > Aerobic digester >...
TGGAGCGGAGGGCGTGGTGGGCCCCGCGCCCGACACTCGAACCGCAGGAGCGGTGAGCTTGCGAACCGCTCGGCGGTGGAGCGGAGGGCGTGGGATTCGAACCCACGATGACGTTGCCGCCATAGCGGTTTTCAAGACCGCCGCACTAGGCCACTATGCGAGCCCTCCTGTGGTCGGTGCGCACCCGGCATACCAACCGACAAGCAAGGGTATGCCGTGACTCGCCTTCGCGACGACCCTCCCCCGGTAGGGTCGGGAGCCGACGAAAGGTGTGCACATGGGCAAGCTCGGACTCCTCACCGGTCTGGTGGCCGGTTACGTGCTCGGTGCGCGGGCCGGCAAGGAGCGCTACGCGCAGATCAAGCAGGTCTCGAGCAAGGTGTGGCACAGCGGCCCGGTGCAGAAGCAGGTGGCGAGCGCCAAGGAGACCGCCAAGACCAAGGCTGGCCCGGCGCTGGCCGACATGGTGGCCGACGCAGCACGCGACACGGCCGAGAAGTTGCGGGCGCAGCGGGTCATCTCGTCGGAGTTGGCCGCGGACGCCCGGCAGGGCACTTTCTCCTCCGGACCGTCGACCTCCAGAGCTGACCGGACCGACCCCTGGGTCCAGCCGCCGCAGACCTCCTGAGATGCACGGTGGCCCTGCCGCCCCCTGTCGCGGCAGGGCCACCGGATCTCCCCCCTGGCCCCTTCGGGCGCGACCCCTGGGACGCGCCTCTGGGTGTGAGGAGGCCTTAGAGGGGTTCCTGATACATCACTCAGGTCTTCGACTCGGGGGCATGTATCAGAGTGGCTCCTGAGCATCTCCTGACAGGTGTCCGCGACACCCCTACGCTGAGCGACATCGGCCCGTCCCCACGGGCGCTCAGCATCGAGCCCAGGAGATGCACCAATGGCGATCGACCCTCGGGAATCCCGCTATCGGACGGCCCCGACCGATCCCCGGGACACGCCCCCGGCCACTGTCACCCGCAAGCCGTCCTTGGCTGCGCCCGGGAGTGCCGTGCAGCGGCTGGGACTTCGCGTCCTGGATCCGGCGACGGCCCTGACCATCGGTGGCCAGCCGCTCGACGCGACGATCTACGTCGGTGATCGGCTGCTCATCGCCGCCGAGCTATTCGAGTCGGCGGGTGATCTGGCTGCGCGCCTGGAGGAGGCGACGGGCTACACCGTCACCGTGCACGAGTCCGCCCTGGCAGGGCTCGCTCGCGAGACATTGGGCGATGACATCGCACACCTGACGCCAGTGGTGGCGATCTTCTCATTGGCAGAGGGGGCCGTCGGCACGCCGCCCGACGCGTGGACTGTGCTCGTCGGTCTGCGCGCACGCGGCGACTTCGCCGGGATGCGGTTCAGCCTGTGCCACGCGATGTTCGCCTCGGGTTGGGGCGACGGTGTCGGTTGGGGAGATGGCGTCGGCTGGGGAAATGGCGTCGGCTGGGGCGACGGTGTCGGTTGGGGCGACGGTGTCGGTTGGGGCGACGGCGTCGGCCGGGGCGGCAACGCCTGCCGACCCGTGAGCTTTGCCGGCCCGGACCCTGCCATGACGGCGGTCGGCGAGGGGGCGGTCGTCGCCATCCTCGACACCGGCCTCGGCATCACCCACTGGTTCGGGGCAGGCGACCCGCGGGTCGATCGTGATCCCACGGTGCAGTCCGCACCCATCGGGCTGCGGTATGCCGCAGGGCAGGGTCCCGAGGACACCGGCGTCACCATCGACCTCGTCAACGGAACCCTCGACCGCCTCGCAGGTCACGGCACCTTCATCGCGGGCATCATTCGACAGCACGCGCCGACCGCACGACTCATTGCGGTCCCGGTCATGGGTGGCGACGGAGTCGCCGACGAGTCGCACGTCCTCGATGCCCTCGCCGGGCTGATCCTGCGCCAGGAGCTGGCGCTCGCGGGCAAGACCGACGACCCGCCCATCGACGTGCTGTCCCTGTCCTTGGGCTACCACCACGAAACGCCCGGGGCCTTCGCCGACGAGTCACTCCTGCGATCCCAGTTGGAGCGACTGTCCGAGCTCGGAGTCGTCGTGGTCGCCGGCGCCGGCAACAACAGCAGCAATGTCCCCTTCTACCCGGCGGCCTTCGCGGTCCCGGGCGCGAGTGGCGCCCCGCTCGTCAGCGTCGGGGCCCGCACCACCTCGGGCAAGGAGGTGGCGATCTGGTCCAACACGGGCACCTGGGTGACCACCTACGGACCCGGCAATGCCATCGTCAGCACGATGCCGACCGCCTTCAACGGCTCCCGGCGCAGCGGGATCGCCCGGGCCGCCGGCCCCGGCCAGCCAGCCCGCGGTGGGAGTGACCGTGACGACTTCCGCAGCGGTTTCGGGGTGTGGAGCGGGACGTCCTTCGCCACGCCGGCTCTGGCCGGCGAAGTGGCCGCCGTCCTGGGCGACCTGGCGCAGGCCCGCGACGCGGGGGATCGCGTGAAGCACGCCCGCCAGGCCGTCGAGACGGTGCTCAAGGGCACCGACGCCGAGGAGCAGCAGTGAGCACGCGGGCCGCGGATCTCGGCACCCTGGCCGCCGAGGCCTTGGCTGCCCATCGAGCCGGCGACTCACGATTGATGCCCGAGATGGTCGATCGCATCACTCCTCTCCTCTGGCGCATCGCCCGTGCCCAGGGACTGTCGTCGGCGAGCGCCGAGGATGCCGTACAGACCACGTGGCTGCGACTCGTCCAGAGCGCCGACCGCATCGAGGAGGACCGGGCCGTCCTGAAGTGGCTCGTGACGACGGTGCGCCGGGAAGCCTGGGCGGTGTCCCGCAAGGGCCGCCGCGACATCGTCAGTGACCCGATCGAGTTGCCCGAGGACGCCCAACCCGACGCGTTGCTGGAGGTCATCGAGCAACTCGGACGATCGGATGTGCTGTGGACCCACGTCCGCGAGCTCTCCGAGCGATGTCGACGCCTGCTCGTGATCATCGCCTACGGCGACCGGCCTGACTATGCGGCCATCGCCGAAGGACTGGGCATGCCGGTCGGAAGCATCGGACCGACCCGCGGCCGGTGCCTGGCCAAACTGCGCACGGCGCTCGAGGCCGACCCGCAGTGGGCGGTGACGTCATGACCCCGCGCGATTGGGAGGCGCTGGCACAGGAGTCCCTCGACCCGTCCGATGTCGCGATCCTGGGCCGGATGCGCGCCGGCCTCGACGACATCGACCCGCCACCTGTCGGGCTGACCGACCGCATCCAGTTCGCGCTCACCGTGGCGGCCCTCGAGGCCGAGGTTGCCGACATCGTTGCCGCCGAGTCCCTGGCTGCGGTGCGGTCCGACGACTATGACCGGGCCACCACGATCACGTTCGCCTCCGACGGATTCAGCGCCACGGTCTCGGTCGAACCTCGCCGAGCCGGAGCCCTCGGGCTGCGTGGTTGGGTCAGCGACCCCGGGACCGAGGTCGAGGTCCGTGAGCGTTCCCGGTCCCAGTTCACGACGAGCGACGAGCACGGGCGCTTCGGCTTTGCCTCGCTCCAGCCCGGCCTGATCCATCTGGTCTTCCGGCGCCCGAGCGGCCCACCCCCAGTGATCACCCCGGCTCTGGAGATCTGAGGCAGAGATCGCCGTCGACGCCGAGGAACTTCGCCAGCGGGCTGTGCGGGCCAACGCCGTCGGACGTTATCCCGACGCTCGCCGCCTCCTCCGGCGCGCCGACGCACGCGCGCGCGCCGCCGGCGACCAGCCCACTTTGGCTCGGATCGCCACCACCGGTGCGCTGACCACGCTGGCGCTGCACGGGCGTGGCGCCGCGCTCGCCGAGCTTGATCGGGCCCGCCAGATCGCCGCGGAGCTGGATGACGCGCGGCTGCAGGCGCTGACCGACGTGCAATCGGCCGCCATTCACGTGTGGTGCTCGGAGTGGGAGTCGGTGCTGGTCAGTCTGGCGCGGGTCACCCGGGCCAAGGGCCTGCTCAGCCCGGCAGAGCAGTTCGCCGCACTGGTCAATGAGGGTGTCGCTCGCGTCGCGCTCGGGGACCTGGACGACGGCCGGCTCGCCCTCGAGCGAGCGCTGCGCCATGCGCGCGCCCACGCGCTGGACCTCCAGCAGGTCAAGGCCCTGCACAATCTGGCCTGGCTCGACTATCTCGAGGGCGACCTGCCCCGTGCGCTCACCCGGCTGCGCGAGGCCCGCGAACTGGCCGACGAGGTCGATGAGGTGAGGGTCGGGCTCGACCTGGCCGAGGTGCTCGCCGAGGCTGGTCTGATCGACGATGCGGAGTCCACTCTGCTCACCGCACTGGTGTCCATCGGTCGCCGTTCCTCGGTGGACCGAGCCGACATCCTCCTCGACCTGGCTCGCTGCGAACTCGTCCGCGGCGACCTCACGGCCGCCCGCCGTCACGCCCGGTCCGCGGCCAGGCTGCACACCGGTCACCAGGTCCGTCAACGCGCGGACGAGGCCGGCCTCATCGTCGAGTTGATCGACGCGATCCGCGGCCGTCCGGCGCCTCTCCCCCCGGACACTGCCGATGACGGTATGCCGCGGGGCCAGTTCGCGTTGCGAGTCCTCGCCGAACGCCTTCTGCTCGCCGGTCGGACGGGCGAGGCGGCAACTGCCCTGGATGCGATCGATCGTCCGGGACGTCTCGGGCTGGGTCCGCGTCTGCACCTGATGCTCCTCAGAGCGCGGATCGCCGATGCCCAGGAACGTCCGATGGATGCCGAGCGCGCCATCCTCGAGGGCGCCCAACTCCTGGCCGTCGCCCGGTCAGGGTCCGGATCCCTCGACCTGCGGGCCGCGATGGCCGTTCACGCCCGTCGACTCGCAGAACACGACCTCGCGCGGAACGCCTCATCCTCACCGGAGCGAGTCTTCGCGGCCGCAGAGCGCTGGCGGGCGGGGTCCCTGCGGACACCGTGGGAACACGCCTCCGACCCGGAGCTCGACCGGTTGCTCACGCAGTTGCGTCGAGTCCGGGCGGCCCACGGAGCCGGGGTGGCCGATGCCAGCACAGACGATGTCGCGCAGGCCGAACGGCGCGTGTCACGCCGATCCCTCGAACTGGCCCGACGCGGCGGCGACCGCGGCGCCCTCACCGTCGGGGCCCGTGCCGCGAGGACTGCATCGCGTGACCACGGCGTCCTGCTCTGCGCCTTCCACGTCCGCAGCCAACTCCTCGAGCGCATCGACGTCACCGGCGAGGGCCTCCGCGTGACCAGCCTGGGACCGGCTCGCGCGGCGATCGCGGTGGCAATGGCGCTCGGCGAGGATGCACGAGACCTCGGCCGGTTGGCCGCTCTCCCCGGTCTGGGGGGACGAGTGCTCGCCGGGACCACCGCCACGGCCGCCGCGCTGAGCGCAACCCTGCTGCACGGCATACCGAGCGGGGAACGGGTGGTGATCGTCCCCACCCACGCCCTCGCCTCGACACCGTGGCGGATGCTCCCGGCCCTCGCCGACCGCGACGTCGTCGTGAGTCCGTCGGCGAGCCGTTGGGTCCACGGTCTCGCAGCGCCCGTCCCCAGCGACCTGAGCGTCGTGGCTCTGGGGGGACCGGGCCTGCAACACGGTCCGAGCGAGATCCGGCGGATCCGGGCACTGTGGACACGATCAGGGGCCACTGCACACTCCCGCATCGGCGCAGGGGCACGCGACCTCATGTCAGGGCTCCGAGAGGCGACCCTCGTGCACCTGGCCGCGCACGGCACCCATGACGGCCAGACCCCGTTGATGTCCTCACTCCTGCTCGCCGACGGACCGTTCGTCGCCCACGAGCTGCCAGCGCCATCTCCCGACGTCGGGGGGCAGCAGGTCGTGCTCGCCGCGTGCGCGGTGGGACAGGCAGAAGTCCGGCCAGGTGACGAACCCTTGGGCTTCGCCGCTGCCCTGCTGGCCCGCGGGGTGAGAACGGTGGTGGCGCCGGTGGCGCCCGTCGCCGACGACGTCGTGGCCGAGGTCATGGTCACCTATCACCGTGAACTCGCCTCCGGTGAGACGGCATCGGCGGCTCTGCGCCGGGCGACCGAGGGCAATCTGCAAGCGCAGTCGTTCTGCCTCTACGGCAACGACTGGCAGGTCGCCGCCCGGTGACCCGGGTCAGATGAAGAGCGCCGGCTCCGCGAACAAGGCCTCGTAGGGATCCTCGCCCGGCATCCCGGGCATCCGCACGGCAGCAGGGATCCCCGTGGCGATCGCACCAGCCGGGACATCTTTCACGACAACGGAATTCGCGCCGATCTGCACGTCCGCACCGATCTCGATGTCACCAAGCACCCGAGCACCCGCGCCGACCGTCACGCCGTCACCCAGAGTCGGATGGCGCTTGATGCCTCGCGCCAAGGAGCGGCCCCCCAGCGTGACCCCGTGATAGAGCATCACGTCGTCCCCGACGACCGCGGTCTCCCCGATGACGACACCCATGCCGTGGTCGATGAAGAAGCGCCGGCCGATCGAGGCGCCGGGGTGGATCTCCACCCCGGTCACCGCCCGCGTCAGGGTCGACATCACCCGGGCGACCGGGCGAGCCGCTCCCCCACGCTGCCACAGCCGGTGCGCGGCACGGTGCGCCCAGATCGCATGCAGGCCAGGGGAATTGAGGACGACGTCAGAGCGCGAGGCCGCCGCGGGATCCCGGGCGATCGCCGCATCGATGTCCTCGTGCAGCGACGCCCGGGCAGCCCGCACGAAGCGAGCAACGGACATCGTCAGTCGACCAGGCCCTCGAAGAGGACCGTCGAGAGGTAGCGCTCGCCGAAGTCGGGCAGCACGACGACGATCGTCTTGCCGGCCGAGTCCGGGCGCGCTGCGACCTGTGCCGCGGCCGCGAGCGCGGCACCGGAAGAGATCCCCACGAGCAGCCCCTCCTGGGTCGCCGCCTTGCGGGCCCACTCCACAGCGGTCGCGGCGTCGATGTCGATGACCTCGTCGTAGATCTCGGTGTCGAGGATCTCGGGCACGAAGTTGGCCCCGAGTCCCTGGATCTTGTGCGGGCCGGGCTGCCCTCCGTTGAGGATCGGCGACTCGGCCGGCTCCACCGCGATGATCTGGACCGACGGCTTGCGACCCTTGAGGACCTGTCCGACGCCGGTGATCGTGCCGCCGGTGCCGATGCCGGAGATGACGATGTCGACCTCTCCGTCGGTGTCCTTCCAGATCTCCTCGGCGGTGGTCCGACGGTGGATCTCGGCGTTGGCCTCGTTGGCGAACTGTCGCGCCAGCACCGATCCCGGCCGCTCGGCCGCGATCTGGTTCGCCGCCTCGACCGCACCCCGCATACCGGCGGCCGGGTCGGTGAGGACGAGCTCGGCACCGAAGGCGCGCAGCAGTGCCCGCCGCTCCTTGGACATCGACTCGGGCATCGTCAGCACGACGTGGTATCCGCGCGCAGCACCCACCATGGCGAGCGCGATGCCGGTGTTGCCCGACGTGCCCTCAACGATCGTGCCGCCGGGCTTGAGCTCGCCGGACGCCTCGGCCGCGTCGATGATCGCGGCACCGATCCGGTCCTTGACGGAGTTCGCCGGGTTGGCACCCTCGACCTTCGCGGCGACCGTCGTGCCCTCAGGCGTTTCGATGATCCGGTTGATCCGCACGAGGGGGGTGTTGCCGATGATCTTGGTGACGTCGTCATGAATGGGCATGGCGTGGGTTGCCTTCTTCCTTCAAAAGCGTTGGGTATGCCGTCCGCTCACGGTGCGCACACGGCATACCGATCGCTGGTGGTCGCCTTCGACAACGGAGGTGACGTTATGACTATTCCAACAGATCGTTATGAATTCTCAAAGTCGACCTTGTGGGTCCCCGGCGTTGCGCAGTTGTGATCCGAAGGACCTATCTGTCGTGCTCGCGGATCGGGATCATGTCGGCATGCCTCCATCCCGGATCACGCAGCTGGGCTTGGTGATCGGCGTGGCGCTGTTGCTGACCGGCTGTGGGCCAGCGGAGTCAGGGCGGACCGGATTGCACGTCCAGGACGGCGAACTCCACGCCATTGCCCGAACGTGCCCGCGCGGGTTGCCCGCACCCTTCAATGTGACGCGCAGAGACATCACCGAGATTTCGTGGCGGGTGGACCCGGCGCAGTTGTTCGATCCCACGGGCGCGCCGACGGCAACGCGTGACTCCGTGGTGACTCCCATCAAGCCAGCGGACATTCGCGACGACATCGTGGACATCACCATCGGTGAGGTTCGTGACGGGAATCTGGTCCTCGGCACAGAAACCATCGCCTCAGGTGACGATCTCACCCTCAAGGTGGGGGCAGCTCGCGCGCAGAATCGGACCTACGACTACTTCACGCGCTCGGTGGAGACCCCGGTTGCCGACGTCCTGACGCTCATGCCGGGCACGGTCCTCATGACTGCTCGACTGGAGACGCCGGGGAATCAGGTCGTGCCGCTCGAGGACTTCGCGGACGCGGCGTGCGTGGACTGAAGCCACGTCGCACTTGCGACCGTGAGCCCACTGCTCGCGTGGGGGTGCCGCTTCCCTGCAATGCATGAGACGAAGCGCACCAAGCGACCGCCATCACAGGCCCCTGTGATGGCGGTCGCTGCTCACTAGACTCAACGTCCATGCTCGCCGAACGCTTGTCGTCCATGCCCGCCCTCCGGGGCGAGGGGATCCTGCCGATGCCGGACGAGGCCTTCGGGGGGCTCGGGCCGCTGCAGGTGGTCGCACTCGTCCTGTGCTTCGTCATCCCGCTCATCGGGTGGGCGCTGCTCTTCCGGCAGGTGACCCGCTTCGTCCAGCACTACAAGTTGGGCCAGGCGGATTCGAGTCGCACCGGCGAGCCGGGGAAGCGGACGTGGACCCTGCTCAAGGAGTTCTTCGGGCACACCCGGATGTCGCGCCTGCCCGTGGTGGCGTTGGCCCACTGGTTCACGGCGCTGTCCTTCTTCGTCCTCTTCGCGACGCTCGTCAACGCCTTCTTCCAGCTCGTCCAGCCGGACTACCGGCTGCCGATCATCGGGCACTTCCCGCCCTTCGAGTGGCTCATCGAGTTCTTCGCGTGGACCGGGCTCGTCGGCATCCTCGTCCTGATCGCGATCCGCCAGAAGAACCACCCACGCTCGGCCGCGGGTGAGGGCGGGCGCCGCTCGCGGTTCTTCGGGTCGGTGTGGTGGCAGGCCTACTACGTCGAGTTCACGATCCTCGCGGTCTGCTTCTGCATCCTCGTGCTGCGCACCCTCGAAGCCGCGATCGTCAAACTCCACGAGCCGGGGACCTCGCTCGGGCTGCACTTCCCGCTGACCGGTTGGCTCTCGGGCATCTGGTCTTCGTTCTCCTTGTCGGGGCTGGCCCAGTGGGTCTACCTCGTGGCCATGGTGAAGATCCTCGTGTCCTTCGCGTGGATGATCACGATCTCGCTGCAGCCGACGATGGGTGTCGCGTGGCACCGCTTCCTCGCCTTCCCGAACATCTGGTTCAAGCGCGAGGCTTCGGGCCGCACGGCCCTCGGGGCGCTCAAGCCCATGACGATGGGTGGCGGCAAGACCTTCTCGCTCGAGGCGATGGAGGCCCTGGGCGAGGACGGCGACGAGAGCGACGGCGAGGAGGCTGCCGAGCCGGTGCTCGGTGTCGGCCACGTCGAGGACTTCACCTGGAAGGGTCTGCTCGACTTCACGACCTGCACCGAGTGCGGGCGCTGCCAGAGCCAGTGCCCGGCCTGGAACACCGACAAGCCACTCTCCCCGAAGCTCCTCATGATGGGCCTGCGCGAGCATGCCAACGCCAAGGCCCCCTATCTCACGGCCCTGGCCGACAACGGCGGCGACGCGGCCAAGGCACTCGCCACGGTCGGGGCTCCGAGCCCGACCAAGGGCATCGACGAGGCGCCGGCGATCAACTGGAGTGAGCTCGCCCTCGTGGGACCGACCGGCTACGACGCCGCGAACCCGCTCACGGCATACAACCCTCATGGCGCCCCCGACGGTGGGGCGGTCATCGACGAGGACGTGCTCTGGTCGTGCACGACGTGTGGTGCGTGCGTCGAGCAGTGCCCCGTCGACATCGAGCACGTCGACCACATCGTCGACATGCGGCGCTATCAGACCTTGATCGAGTCGGCCTTCCCCGCCGAGCTCGGTGGCCTCTTCAAGAACCTCGAGGGCAAGGGCAACCCGTGGGGCATGGGCGCCCGGGCTCGCCTCGACTGGGCCAAGGACCTGCCCTTCCCGGTCAAGGTGCTCGGCGAGGACGTCGAAAAGGCAAGCGACGTCGACTGGCTCTTCTGGGTCGGTTGCGCCGGCGCCTACGAGGACCGCGCCAAGAAGACGACGCGCGCCGTCGCCGAGCTGCTCGACCAGGCCGGTGTCACGTTTGCGGTCCTCGGCAACGGCGAGACCTGCAACGGCGACTCGGCTCGCCGGGCCGGCAACGAGGTGCTCTTCCAGACGCTCGCGGCGCAGAACATCGAGACGATGGGCGAATTCGGCGTCACCAAGGTCGTCGTGACCTGCGCCCACTGCTTCAACACGATCAAGAACGAATACGCCCAGCTGGGAGCGAAGTTCGAGGTCGTCCACCACACCCAGTTGCTCAACCGACTGGTTCGTGACAAGAAGCTGGTGCCGGTGGCGCGCCCGGCGGATGTGCCGGGCAAGTCGTCGGCCAAGAACGCCGCTTCCACCGCCGACACCGTCACCTATCACGACCCGTGCTACCTCGGGCGGCACAACGGCGTCTATGCCCCGCCGCGTGAGTTGATCGGGGCGTTGCCCGGCGTCGAGTTGCGCGAGATGCCGCGCAACCAGGAGAAGTCCTTCTGCTGTGGCGCCGGTGGTGCGCGCATGTGGATGGAGGAGAAGCTCGGCACCCGTATCAACATGAACCGCACCGAGGAGGCCCTCGCCACCGGCGCCCAGCGCATCGCGATCGGCTGTCCCTTCTGCCGCGTGATGATCTCCGACGGGTTGACCGCGAAGCAGGCCGAAGGTGTCGGCGAGGACGTCGAGGTCGTCGACGTCGCGCAGATGCTGCTCGCCGCGGTCCGGCGCAACGTGGAGGCTCCGGCCGTGGAGGCTGACGCGGCTTCCGAAGAGGCCGCACCCGCCCCTCACGAAGAGGCAGACGCCGGTATGCCGTCCGCTCCCGTTGCCGCCGCAGCCGCAGGTGCCGCTGTGGTCGGGGCTGCTGCAGCCGGGGCTGAAGTGGCCGGGGCTGAAGTGGCCACGGATGCCGCCACGTCCGGTTCGCCAGCGGAGACTGTCACCGAGGCGGACCCATGGGACGACGACGCACCCGCTACACCCGCCAAGCCGGCGACCCCAGCCGACGTGCCAGAGGCATCAGCCGAAGCCGACCCGTGGGACGACGACGCACCCGCAGCACCCACCCCGGAGACCGCCACGTCGTCGTCGGAACCCGACCCCTGGGACGAACCAGACGCTGTCACGTCCGCCACGCCAGAGGACCTCGAGGCCGAAGGCGCGGCGCAGGCCAACGCCATCGAGGCCGAGTCGGTGAGCGCTGAGCCTGTGACCTCGAACGACGACCTCGACCCATGGGACGAGCCCGAGGTCACCCCGTCAACACAAAC
>Ga0209477_1002176_pt1 | contig 11484 bp, 12 predicted proteins | sample KloWWTupernatant_FD_187180 | JGI IMG/M metagenome (GOLD analysis project Ga0209477, IMG submission 187180) | Active sludge microbial communities from Klosterneuburg, Austria, studying microevolution and ecology of nitrifiers - Klosterneuburg... | ecosystem: Engineered > WWTP > Aerobic digester >...
CCGCCGCCTCATCCCGCACATCCACCACCGAGCCATCCACCTGGTTGTGCCCAAGCCTCCCGATCAGCGCGCCGATCCCATCACCGTCGATGTCGCCAACGATGACCCGGGCGCCTTCAGCCACAAACGCCTCGACCGCCGACAGCCCGATCCCGGAGGCGCCCCCGGTGACCACCGCGACCTTGCCGTCTAACTTGCCCACCTGGCCCTCCTAATCGTGTCCGTTAACCGTGCCCGCGCCACCCGGCCCGGTGATTGCGATCCGCTTCACGCGAGCCTATTCGGCCGGCCGCGCACGGTACCGGAAGTCACAGGTTTCCGCCCCTTCCATCCGTGTCCGGGTCCGCGTGAACTCCAGCCCCGGCGCCAGGCCCTCCATGAACGCGAAATCCCGGTTGCACGAGAGGATGAAGCCCAGGTCCCCTGCGTCCAGTTCCCCGTACATCTCACAGAACTGGCACACCCGGATATCGAAACCGTACCGGGTGTCCGTGTCTTCCACCACGTCCGCCACCAGCGATCCCTCGGCCAGGATCCCGCTCCCCATCCAGGTGGCAAGGTTGCGTGTCGTTGCAACCGGGGTCTCCCTGTGCGCTTCCTCCCCCTGGGCCCGCGCTATCCCGCGGATGGTCCGGGCGACCACCGCGTTCACCGCCTCCTCGCCAAACGCCTCCTGCATCGCCCTGATCACCGGGATCAGCACCTCCGCTTCAATCCGCCGTCGCTCCAGCGTGGTCAATTCGGCCATACGGTCCTCCCACGCTTGCTTCCGCAAGAGCAAGCTTGATCTCCTCGCTCACCCATGCATCCTTCTCCAATATGGCCCTAGCCACAAGTGCCCGTTCCCATCCCCGGGCGCCTGTCCTGCGCCCCAGCCGCCCGATCGCCCATGCCGCATGCCCGCGAACCAGCGGGGAAGCGTCATCCAGGGCCCCGGTCAGCGCGTTGAAGTCCCCCTCATCGCCCACGTTCCCCAGCGCGATGCACGCATTCCGCACCAGCCCGTCCCGCTTCGCCCTCATGATGGCGCGCCCCCGGTATCTCCCGGCGAACTGCTCCTCGTCAAGCGCCAGCAGCTCGCGCAGCACAGGCCGCGCATACTCGATCGTCGCCGGCTCGAACTCCCGGTAGCACTCCCACGTTCCGGCGCCGACCGGGCAGCTCTCCAGGCATTCATCGCACCCAAACACGTGGTCGCCCATCCGCCCGCGGAGGCCCAGGGGAATCACCCCCCGGTTTTCGATGGTGTGGTAGCTGATGCAGAGTCGCGCATCTACTTCCCCCCCGCCTGCCGAAATCGCGCCTGTTGGGCAGGCCGCGATGCAGCGCTCGCAGCTTCCGCAACTCTTCCTTAGCGCTTCCCCGGGTTCCAGCTCCAGCGTCGTCGCAATTGCCCCGAGCATCACCCACGGGCCCGCGCCCGGCACCAGCAGCATCGTCGATTTGCCCTGCCAGCCCACACCCGCCAGCGCCGCCAGTGGCCGTTCGAGCAGCGGCCCGTAATCCACGGTGGCCCGCGCCCCCGCCCGCAGCTCATCCCGGATTGCCCTGGCCGCGCGCCGAAGCTTGCTCTCGAACACCCGGTGGTAGTCCCGCCCGCGCGCGTACCGGGCAATGCGCCCCCGGGCCGGTCCGTCGCCGCTCGGCGCCGCTGGCTCGTTCGAATGGCACGGCAGCCCCACCATCACCACCGATCGCGCCCCCGCGAGGAACTGCACCGGATCCGTCGCCCGCTCGATCCAGTCCTCCGTCATCCAGTTCAATCCGGCCAGCCGCCCCTCACCCCGTGCCCGCAACGCTGCTTGCCGGGCCTCCAGCAATGGCTCCGCTGCCACGATCCCCGCCAGGATGATCCCTTCTCGCCCCAGGATGTCCCGCACCGCCGGCTCCGGCCCACGTAAAGGCTTCGCCTGCTCAGCTTGCGTTGCGGCAGAGTTCTGTCTGAAATGTTGGGGCAAACCGCTAAACTTCATCCCGACATGACTTTGGTCACAACCTGTACACCGGTGTTAAAGGTACCATCCCATCATGGCACGCCGCTCTAGCCTCGATCTGCTCGACCCGACTCGCAGGGTGCTGATGACCATTTTGAAGCGGCATGGTCAGGCATCCACCGAAACCCTCGCCGCCGAAGCCTTCCTCTCCATCGGCGCCACCCGCCAGCATATGCAGGCCCTCGTCGATCAGGGCCTCGCCGCCTTCGATCTCGAACGCCGTGGTCCGGGCCGCCCGCGCCACCTCTTCAGCCTCACCGGCACGGGCGAAACGCTCTTCCCCCAGGTCTACGAAGACGTTGCTGAAGCGGTCGTCGCAGCAGTCGAATTCGAAGATCCCGATGTCCGCGACCGCGTCTTTGAGAAGGTCGGTCAGGCCCTCCTCCGCCGGACCATGATGCGCCTCGAAAGCACCGACCCGGCAGTGCGCTTCCGCGAAGCGATCACCAGCCTCGAAGAATCCGGCTACTACCCCGAAGTGACCATGGATGGCAGCGTGGCGACAGTCGCATTCCTCCACTGCCCCCTCATCAACGTCGCCCAGCAGCATCCTGCAATCTGCGAAGCCGAAAGCCGCTGCATCGTCGCAGCGCTCGGTGGGGAGAATGTCGAGCGAATCGCCCTCCGCACCGCCGGCCAGGGCCCCTGCACCTACCGGGTGCCGCTCCCCGGGTAGCCCTTCGCCCCCGGCCACACCCACAACACCTGCGGCCCCCGATGGCGTAGCATGCCATGCCAGTGGCAAATAACACGGCCATGGCCGAAAAAACCGCCGTCTGGCGGCTCCCTTCCCAGGAGTCCCGCCTGCGGACTATTCGGCGCCGCGCCCTCTCCGTCCCCGCGTTCTTGCTTGCCGGCCACCTCGCTCTGCTTACCGCACCCGTCCTCTATGTCGCCGCCCTTGCGATCGATCTCCCGCTCCGGCGCAGCTTCGCGACAGTGCGGGCCCTCGCCATGCTGCACGTCTTCCTCGCCTGCGAAACTGCCGGCATCCTCGCCACCGGCTGGATCTGGCTCGCCCGTGGCCGCGACCGCGAACGCTACCTCGAAAGCAACTTCCGGCTGCAGTGCTGGTGGGCCACCACCCTCTATCGCGCCGGCATCCGCATCTTCAGCCTGCGCGAAGAGATAGAAGGCAGCGATGCTGCCGCCGCCGGGCCGCTCCTTGTCTTCTCGCGCCACGTCAGCCCGATCGACAACCTCCTGCCCGCGGTGCTGATCTCGGGCGCCCACGGCCTGCGCCTCCGCTGGGTCATCAATCGTTCACTCCTGCGCGATCCCTGCCTCGACATCGTCGGTAACCGTCTCCCTAACTGCTTTGTCGCCGCAGGCACTTCCGATTCCGACGCCGAGATCCGGCGGGTCGAGACGCTTGGCCGCGACCTCGGCCCCCGCGATGGCGTTCTCATCTTCCCCGAAGGCGCGCTCTTCACCCCGGCCCGGCGCGACCGTATCATCCGGCGTCTCGAAGAATCTCCCGATTCCCGCCTGCTTCAGCGCGCGTTGAGCTTTCAGAACGTGCTTCCTCCGCGGCTGGGTGGCTCCACCGCCCTGCTCGAAGCTGCCCGCGGCGTCGATGTCGCCTTCCTCGCACACACGGGCCTTGAAGGCGCGACCGAGTACCGCAACATCCTCAACGGCGGATTGATCGGCCGGACCATCCGCGTTCGTATCTGGCGTGTACCGGCGGCCCAGGTGCCTGCCTCCCGCGATGAGCGCACCGAATGGCTCTTCGACCAGTGGCGACAGCTCGATGACTGGGTCACCGCCAACCAGCAACCACAGTGAGGTGACTCATGCCCGATGATCTCCCGGCCGTCCTCCTGGCTTCAGCCGTCGCAATTCTGGTCCTGATGCTCGCAACCTGGCTCGTGAGCCTCGTCCGGCGGGACGCGAGCATCGTCGATATCGTCTGGGGGCTCGGATTCGTCCTCGTCGCATGGACCGCCTTCGCCGTTGGCGATGGCGACGAGGCGCGGAAATGGCTCATCACGCTCCTCGCTTCGGCATGGGGCCTCCGGCTCTCCATCTACCTCTTCCTGCGTAACAGCGGGAAGGGCGAAGACTACCGCTACCAGGCGATGCGCCGGCAGTGGGGCGCGCGCTTCCCGCTCGTCAGCCTGTTCACCGTCTTCGGGCTCCAGGGCGTGCTGATGTTCATCATCTCCATGCCCCTCCAGGTGGCCCAGCTCTCGGGAATGCCTGAAGGCCTGACCTGGGTCGATTACCTGGGGGCTGCCATCTTCACGATCGGGCTCGGCTTCGAAGCCGTCGGCGACTGGCAGCTTTCGCGCTTCAAGGCGGACCCCGCCAACGCCGGCAAGGTGATGAACCGCGGCCTCTGGCGTTACACCCGCCACCCGAACTACTTTGGCGATGCCGTTGTCTGGTGGGGGCTCTTCATCGTTGCCGCCGCCCGCCCGGAGAACCTGGTGGTCATCTTCAGCCCCATCATCATGACATTCCTCCTCACCCGCGTCTCCGGCGTGCCGCTCCTCGAACGTTCACTCAAGAAGCGGCGCGAAGGCTACGACGACTACATCGCCCGGACCAGCGGCTTCATCCCCCGGCCGCCCCGGAGTGCGCCGCGTTCCGGCTAAGATGGCGAGGTGACCACGAGCTTCGAACAGCAACTCCGGCGCCTTGCCGCGTCCTTCGAAGGCGCGCGCGAAGAGTTCTCCTTCGGGCCCGGTTCGGCCGTTGCCAAGGCCGCCAACGGAAAGATCTTCGCCATCATCTCTGAACTGCCCGATGGCGCACACGTGTCCCTCAAACTCACCCCGGCGGAATCCGAGGAGGCGCTCACCTTCCCCTTCGTCCGCCCGGCGCCGTATCTCGCCCGCTACCACTGGATCATGGCCATTGTCGCCAGTGAGGCCGAGTTCGAGATAACCGCCACCTGGGTGCGCCGCAGCTTCCAGCTCGTGACCGAGGGCAAGGCTCGGCGCCGCGCCCGATAGTGCCAGTTGCTCGAATCCGGGCCCCTGGCGCGTCCTACACGCCGAAGTCCCAGCTCTGGCCGTCGTGGTACGTCTTCAGCACGTTCTTCGCGATCACGATCCGGTGTACTTCGTCCGGCCCGTCCGCGATTCGCAGCGTCCGCGCTCCCGTGTACATCCCGGCCAGCGGCGTATCGCCTGAGACGCCCATCGCCCCGTGCACCTGGATCGCCCGGTCGACCACTCGCTCATGCGCTGCCGGTACATAAACCTTCAGCGCCGAGATCATCGTCCGCGGGTCCAGCCCGCTGTCGATCACCTCGGCCGTATGAATCGTCATCAGCCGTGCCGTCACGATGTCGATGTACGAATCCGCGATGAACCCCTGGATGAACTGCTTCGTCTCCAGCTTCCCTCCATGCACTTCGCGATCGATCGATCGCCGCACCATCAAATCAAAGGCCCGCCACATTTGCCCCACGCTATTCATGCAATGGAACACCCGCCCCGCGCCAAGGCGGTCCTGCGCCGCCTGGTGCCCGCTCCCCGTCCGTCCGAGCTGGTTGGTGACCGGCACGCGCACGTTCCGGTACTCGATCTCGCAGTGGTTCGAATCGTGTCCCCACACCGGGATCCGCCTCACCAGGTTGAACCCCGGCGTGTCGGTCGGGACGATAATCTGCGTCATCTTCTCCCGTACGCCGCCCCCTCCGTCCTCCTCCTCCGTCCTGCACATCACAATCGCAAACGCCGCGCCATCCGCCCCGGAAGTGAACCACTTCCGCCCGTTGATCACCCACTCATCCCCATCGCGGACCGCGCGCGTCTGGATTGCGTACGGGCTCGAACCCGGGGCGTCGGGCTCGGTCATCGAAAAGCAGGAGCGAATCTCCCCCGCGATCAACGGTTCGAGCCAGCGCTTCTTCTGTTCCTCCGTGCCGTACTGGAGCAGGATCTTCTGGTTGCCCGAGTCCGGCGCGACGACGCCGAAAAGCGGGTTGGAATACGGGCTCCAGGCCAGCACCTCGTTCATGTACGCGTGCTTCATGAAGCCGATCCCCATGCCGCCGTATTCCTGGGGCAGATGAGGCGCCCACAGCCCTGCCTTCTTCACGTTCTCCTGGATCTCGCGCCGCAGCCGCTGGGTGTCCGGGTCCTCCCACTGCCCGAGCCGATCCTCGTTCGGGATGATGTACCGGTTCACCAGGTTTGCAGTCGCCTCCCGGATGCGGTTTATCTCCGGGTCGAGCGTCGGGACGGGTGAAATCTGCATGTCGCACCTCGCAATGAGTGGGTATCCGCGGTCGCGTTTCGTCAGTCTACGGGAATCCCGCGCCAGTGGCGGGAACCTTTTCGCCAGGCCGGACGTCCTGTGAGGTATGAGGCTGCGGACCTCCATCACGGGACTCGCCTGCGCGTTCGCCCTCGCCGGGGGCGCCGCCTGCTCCGGCGGTGGGGGGACGCCTACCCCCGAGCCGTCGCCATCCTCATCTCCATCCCCCGGGCCAACGGCCACCCCGTCACCGGCGACGGCCACTCCCGCCCCTTCCGCGGTCTCCTCCCCGGGGGCCTCGGCCACGTCCCCGTTGGCCCGGCCCGCGACCTATCCGCTGCCCGGAGCAAACGGCCTGCTTGTCTACACTGCCCCCCTCGGCCGCGATACCTCCAGCGACCGCGACGTCCCCCACCGGGCAGTCATCGTCCAGGACCTGGCCACCGGGGCCATCCAGGCAACGGTCGAGTACAGCGGCATCATCGACGGCACGGAGGCGTTCCCGGTCGGCGCCGCCCTCGCCGGGCGCCACCTCATCGTGGCCACCCCGTCCCGTGTGACTCGTTACGCTCTCGATGGCTCCGCGCCGGCCGTCCTGCTCTCCCACCCTGATGAGCTGTCGATCGCCGGCATCGCGGTTTCCGCGGATGGCGCCCTGCTTGCTGTCGCCGATGGCTGCCGCTCGCCGGCCTGCGAGGATCAGCCTGCCGTTACCATCCTCGATATCGCGACCGGCAACACCCTCGCGGTGCACACTTATGCGACTCTGCGTACCGCCGGCTTCCGCGGGTACGCCTGGCGGTTGCACTGGCGGGAGGACGGCTCAGGAGTCGTTGTCGTGGGCGGTACGGGCTCTGAGGCGCCGGGGGGCCGGGCGCTTGGCGGCGTCGACGGTTCACTCAACGTCTACCCGCAGCCCCTGGGCTACGGGAACATCTCCCCTGATGGCCGGTTCGTTTTCGAAACCCCGCAGGGCCTTGGCTGCATGCACATCGGCGGGCCCTCGGTTCGCCTCGTCGACCTCGATAGCGGCGATACCCTGATCACCCGCGAGGGCCGTCCCGGGGCGTACGCCCCCTGGGAGTGGTCCCCCGATGGCGCCAGCGTTATCTACCTCTTCCTCCCCGGCGACACCTCATCGTGCGCGTGGGCCGAGGCCGATCCCGAGTTCATCCTCCTCGACCTGGCCACGTTGACGGAGCGGACGCTTCCTGGGCTCTCGGAAGTCCACCGATCGTGGTACGGCGACAACCTTGTGGAGGTGATCTGCGAAAGGCCCGCCCCCGATGAGCCCGTGCTCGGCCGCCGGGGCCGGGTGCAACCGGTCTGTATCGCAGCCGCGCAGGGCGATGCACGGGGAGATGTCTTCCTCGGTGGCCACCGTATCGCGAGCTGGCCCGCCGTCGGCTCGGCCGGGCTTTCCATGGGGATCGAGGTGCTGGGGCGCCTTCCCGGCAATCCCTAAGTGATCGGCCAGCGGGCGCTGGCCTCGTACGCATGCGCGATCGCGTGGTGGATCCAGATCTGCGCCACGATCTCCGCCTTCTCCATTTCGTACCCGCCCAGCTTCACTACCTTCGCCAGGTCGGCCTCATCGAGTCCCGCAATGAAGTCCGCAGAGGCGTTCTGCCCGTCCAGGATCGCCTGGATCACTTCCTCCCGGCTTTTCCCGGTCATCCCGCTGATCGTGGCGGCATTGCTCTCCGCGATCCGGTCCGAACCGATCCCCGAAAGCACCCCCGCATCGAAGAGTGGGTACAACCCGGATGCGGCGCCCGCCGTCCCGGCGATGTGGCGGAACGCGTCGCCGCTCGTCCACTGGTGTGCCAGCTGGTGGTCCCAGTCCTTCGTATTCTGCGCGGCCGCGGCCGCCCGCTTCCCGGCGAACCGGATTCCATCGACGAGTTCTTGCTTGCTGATCACGGGAGCCTCCTGCCTTCGCCCCGATTCTACGTGGCGCTCGCGGCCCCACGCGCCCTATGCAGCCGGCTCCTAGTCGAAGCCCTCGTCGTCCGTGTCGACATCGATGTTGCCGCTGGAGTCCATGTCGTCGCTGGTCTCGCTCCAGCCCTCGTCGGACTCTTCCTCAACGTACTCGTCGTCTCCGAACTCCATGTCGTCGTCGTCGTCCCGCCGCAGGAGGCCCTTGCGCGTGTACGCACGCACATCGGCTGTCTTTCCTGTCGGGAAGCTCACCTTGTCAATGAGTGAAGGGTGTTTGAACGTCTCGCGCAGCATCACCTTCAGGTCGCCCGTGGTCGTCACCATCGCCGCGCTGTAGCGGTTGCCGCCCGTCATCATCTTCGAAAGACGAAGGCCAATCCTCGGCTCCACCATCCCAACGTACTGCCCCGATACGGTCAGCACATTGACGGCGTTCCCCTGGACTTCGAGGTTCACGACATCGCCCGCATCCAGCAGCGCCGCAACCTCCGGGTCGATCGCCTGGAGCTTCCCGACGGTCGCGGTACCGGTCTCTTCCACGAAGAGCCGCGTGTCGAGCTGACTCGGCGCCGCACCCGCAACCGCGGTGTCCTTCATCGTCGCGAGCCGGTCCAGGTTGCGCCGCGCGATCGTATTCGCCGGCTCCAGGTCGAGCGAACGCGCGTACGAGTCCCGCGCCTCGGCGATCTGCCCCAGTTCGGTGAGTGCCTTCCCCAGCCGGTTCAGCGCCTCGGCCTCGTCGCCAAAGCTGCGGAGGTATTCCCTGTTCAGGTTGGCCGCTTCCAGCCAGCGGCTGTTAACCGCGAGCTTCACCGCCTGCTCGGCCAGTTGCTTCTTCATGCGTATGCGCTCGTCCAGCGGTAGTGCTTCAATATCGGGTTCGTTGCTCATGTTTTTGGTGCCCCTGCCCCGCCCCGGCGAGGCGACAGGATACGTCTCCCGGCCACCTTAGGCAATGCGGGAACGCAGACTGATGGCAAGGTTTCGTCAATGCACGCTATCGTTCCGGAGCCTACCATCGCTCCCATGCCCCCCTCTCCCGTTCAGCAGGCGATGGCCGAAGCCTGGCGTACCGTCAGCTCCCGTTTCGGCGCCTATGCCCTCGTTCTCCCCGGGAACCCCTCGTTCGTCTGCCAGCCGGAGCTCTGCACCGCCCATTGCTGCCACGCCTTCAGCGTCAGCCTGGGTGAGCCCGAAGTCATCCGCATGAACCGCGAGACCGGCATGCCCCCGTCTGACTTCCTTGAGTGCGAGGACGGCGAACCGATTGCCCTCCCGCTCGCCCAGCCCTTCCTCCTTGCCCGGGAAGGCGGTCACTGCCGCTTCCTTGGCCTCGATCTCGCCTGCACCGTCTATGCCGGGCGCCCCAACGCCTGCCGGCTCTACCCGCACTTCGTCGTCTTCGTCGACCCGTCAACCGGCCGCGTCACCACGCCGCCAGCCGCGCTGGCTCGCGCCCATGTCGCCTCAGCGCTCAGCGGTACGGTGCCCCCGGCCATCCCGCTCCTCCTTGGCCACGTCGAATGCCCCGGGTTCACCGGCCCACCGCTCTCGGCTGATGGATGGGCCGCTCTCCTCGACCGCACAGCCAGCCTCCAGCACGAGCATCTGTGACCGCATTCGCAGCCTGTGGGATCAGGGTGGGTTACCCTGAAGCCAGGTAGCATCGCCAGCCAGTGAACAGCCGTCAGCTTTCGGTCCTCGGCATCCTTGCCCTCATCTGGGGATGCTCGTTCCTCTTCATCCGCGTCATCGTCGATGCCGGCGTAGGGGCAATGGGCATGTCCTCGCTTCGGACGTTGCTCGGGTTTCTCAGCCTGCTCCCCTTCGCCTGGTTTTCCCGGGAGGGGTTCCGCCAGTCACGCCGCACCTGGCTTTCCTTGGCCGGGCTCGGCCTCCTGAACTTCGCCGTCCCCTGGACCATTTTCGGCGTCGTAGGGAGCCGCATCCCCAGCGGGGTCTCCTCCATCGCCAACTCGACCGCCCCCCTGTGGATCGCCCTTCTCGCCGTCCCCTTCCTCGGCCAGGAGCGCGTCCGCGGATTGAAGGCCGCCGGCCTCGCCCTCGGCTTCCTCGGGGTCATCCTGCTCATGGTCGAGGACCTCGCCAACCTGCGCGGCTCATCGCCCGTCAGCATCGCCCTCGTCCTGGTCGCCACCCTCTCCTATGGGGCGTCGGCGGTCTACATCCGCAAGCACATGGCCCATGTCCCGCCTGTCATCCTCGCGACCGGCCAGGTTGGCTTCGCCGCCGTCTACCTCGCCCCTCTCGCAATTGGCACCGGCTCCTATGCCGGTGACTGGCAGCCTCATGTGGTTGCCAGCGCGCTTGCCCTCGGGTTCCTCGGCTCTGGCGTCGCCGTCGCGGCCTACATGTGGCTCATCCAGTCGGCCGGTGCAGTCAGCGCGTCGCTCGTCACCTATCTGATCCCGCCCGTCGGCGTCCTCACGGGCTGGCTCGCGCTCGACGAACGTATCGGCTGGAACATGCTCGCCGGCCTGGTCTGCATCCTCGGCGGCGTGGGGCTCGTCCAGGGGCTGCCGGTCCGCCGGGCCGGAGCGCCCGAGACCCCAGAGGCGGTCCCCCTCGCGGCCGGCGGAGACTGAACCCCCGCCGCCCTTCCTGCTAAGCTTCCGGGATGAAACGCCTCCCCCTGCGCCCCGAGGTCCAGGCCATCCGTGAGCGCGTTGTCGCCATCCGCCGTGACCTGCACGAGTACCCCGAACTTTCCTGGCAGGAGACGCGCACCCAGCAACGCGTCCTCGATCGGCTGCGTGACCTTGGCCTCTCCGATGTCCGTGCCATTGCCCGCACCGGCGCCACCGCTGTGGTCGAAGGGCGCAAGGGCGGGCGCTGTGTCCTCTGGCGCGCCGATATGGATGCGCTCCCCGTGCCCGAAAAGAGCCGGCTGCCGTACGCATCAAAGAGCGACGGCGTCATGCACGCCTGCGGCCACGATGCCCATATGGCCATCGCCCTCGGTATCGCCGAAGTGCTTGCCGCCCGCCGGGATGAACTCCCCGGTTCGGTCCGCTTCGTCTTCCAGCCCGCCGAAGAAGCATCGGGCGGCGCTCAGGCCTGCATCGATGACGGCGTCCTCGATGCTCCCCGCGTCGATGTTGCCCTCGGCCTCCACATCAGCGCCGATGTGCCCGTTGGCGGCGTGAACGTCGCTCCCGGGCCCTTCTTTGCCGCGCCAACCGCCTTCCGCATCGAGATCGAAGGGCGCGGCGGGCACGCGGCCGCCCCTCACCAGTCGGTCGATGCGGTCGTCGTTGCTGCCCACGCAATCACCGCCCTCCAGACTGTCGTGAGCCGCTCACTGCCGCCTTCC
>Ga0209477_1002178_pt1 | contig 11475 bp, 9 predicted proteins | sample KloWWTupernatant_FD_187180 | JGI IMG/M metagenome (GOLD analysis project Ga0209477, IMG submission 187180) | Active sludge microbial communities from Klosterneuburg, Austria, studying microevolution and ecology of nitrifiers - Klosterneuburg... | ecosystem: Engineered > WWTP > Aerobic digester >...
TCGAGGGTTACTCAGCCAGACGTTGGAAGTATAGCCCTTCCGTCATTCGCTGCAGCCTGGGATGCGAATTGCCAGTCGGGATAACTGGCCCGGAGATACGGGCGACACGCCCAGGAACCTGTGCGCGACCCAGTCAAGAGGACTTCGTTCATCCCGTGAGGGCGCGTCGAAGAGCGTCGGCGCGATGCCATCAAGCAGTACGGCCGCGTGAGTGGCCCTGTGGGACCCAAACTCAATATGCCCGTGCTAAGCAAGTCGTCGTTTGCGTGATCGTCTTGGTCGCGTTGCTGAACTCGCCAATTTTCAAATCCCCCAGCCAAACGGAGTATTTCTTGCGCGGCACGTTGCTCACGTTAAAGTTGATGTCCGCGACACTACTACAGTCAGCCGTGCATCCCACCTGCTTGCCATTGATGATGCTGAAATCTTTGAGCATCACGCGAGTGTAAAACCGCAATTGGTCCTTCTCTTCCACGACCTGCACTGTCAACGATTTCTCCACGAGCTGCCAACAACTGCTGGAGAAGCACCCGCGCGGCCTAAAGTAGCCCTCAACTATTGACGAATTCTCGTACTCCCGAAAACAAAGGATTCCTTCATTCTCAATTAGCTTGGTGTTTGCAGGAGGAGGAAGCGGTGTCGGCGGCGTGTTTGATGGCGCGGTCGGACTCACTTGCTGGGCACAAGACAGTGACATGGCGATCACTATCGATAACGCGCGTATTTTGTTATTCATGACCATTGGACCGAGGACGCTGCCTGTCCGGTCAACGATGCAAGACCGCGTCCAACTCCGTTGCTCTTTGCTCATTGTAGGCCCGTTTGGCAGTCGGACACTGCGACACCTGGAACGCAACCATCACCTGACCACACCCTACCCAGTTGCCTCAATTCGTTCAGGTTTTCATCGCAAACGCAGAGCGACACCGAGGAAAAGGCCATTCACCTTGCAGTAGGGCGCCGCGACGTTCGAACAGACTGGGATCGATGGCGCCCACCTGCGAGGAGAATTGCCGAGTCGCGCCGCTCTTCGGACCATCCGTATCGCTTCGCTCAACCGCACGCTGCCTTCGAGCAGCCCTCCACGCTGCGAGTCCGCGCGTACACCAGATCGACATCGCCGATGGAGCAGACTCGGCATCGAGCATCCGCGCTTCTCAGACGCGCCAACACGATAAGTACCCGTGCCGGCTAAAGCCTAAGCTCCAACGCCTTCCGCTCATACTTGCCCAAACCTTGCCCACCTGACCAGACCTTACCCACCTGATCACACCTGATCAAACGTTATCAACGTTATCAACGTTATCAACCCGCCCCCGTTTCCGGCGGTATCGCTTCGCTCAACCACCGGCTATCTGCCTGCACCCCTCCGGGGTGCGGGCGCGCACATGCATGGCGTCGAGAAACCTGATCAAACCTTACCCACCTGACCAAACCTGACCCACCCGACCCACCTGATCACACCTTACCCACCTGACCAAACCTGATCAAACCTGCCGTCCCCGTCCTACAATAGACCCCGTCATGAACATCATCGCCCTGGTCAAGCAGACCCCCGACACGGCCAAGCTGTCGCGCACCCTGAACGGGTTGCAGTTGATGGCCGACGGCCAGCCCCGCATCGTCAATCCGTGGGACGAGTACGCCCTCGAGATCGCCCTGCAGCTCAAGGAGAAGCACGGCGGCAAAAAGGTGACCGCCCTCAGCCTGGGCCGGCCCGAGGCCGTCGACGCCTTGCGCACCGGCCTGGCCATGGGCGCCGATGAGGCCATTCTGGTTTCTGACCCCGGCCTGGCCGGGACCGACACGCTCGGCACCGCCCGGGCCCTGGCCGCCGCGATCAAGAAGATCGGGGCGGTTGACATCATCGTGGCCGGGCGCTCGGCCATCGACGGCAACAACGCCGCCGTCCCCGCCCAGGTCGCCGCCTTGCTCGGCCTGCCCCTCGTCTCCTACGTCGCCGCGCTCAAGACCGTCGACGCCGCAGGCCGTAGCATGACCCTCGCCCGTGCTCTCGAGGGCGGGCGCGAGACCGTCACCGCCCGCCTCCCGGTCGTCATCACTGTCGTCAAGGAGATCGCCGAGCCGCGCTATCCCAGCTTCATGGGCATCCGCAAAGCCGCCAAGGCGCCTGTGACGACCTGGTCGCTCAAGGACCTCGGCATCGATCCGGCCAGCCTAGTGCCCCAGATGAGCTGGGAAGCCTCCCTGCCCGAGCTGCGCGAGGTCCAGTGCGAATTCATCCCCGGCACCCCGGCCGAGCAGGCCGCCGCGCTGGTCAACAAGCTTATCGAAGGGAAGATCCTGTAATCCGTCATGCGTCATCCGTCATACCGCGACCGGCATGGCTTCTTTACAGGAGAACGGGAGAACGGGAGAATACCTTTTCCCTCCCGTTCTCCCCTTCTCCTGCAAGGCGCTCGCCCGAACTGAAGGCTGACGGGCGACGCATCACGCACACACACAAACGGCAACCCACCATGACAAACGACATCTTCGTCTGGATTGAACATAGCGAAAACCAGGCCGACTCGATCGCCTGGGAGGCCATGACCGCCGCCGCCGGCCTCGCTGCCGGCACGGGCGGCGCGGTCCGAGCCATCGTGGCCGGGGCCAACACCCGCGCCCTGGCCGAGGCCGCCCTGCGCCGCGGGGCCGCCAGCGTCTTCGCCGCCGACGACGCCAGCCTGGCCGGCTTCCGGCTCGAGGCCGCCGGCGCCCTCGTCGCTGGCCTGATCACCGCCCACGCCCCGGCCGCCTTTGTGGCCGGGGCCAGCCTGCGCGGGCTCGAGCTCAGCGCCTGGGTGGCCGCCCGCTGCGGCGCGCCCCTGGCCGCGGATGTCACCGACCTCAGCGTCGCCAAGGGCGCCATCATCGCTCTGCGCCCAACGCTCGCGGGTAACGTCGTGTCCAAGGTCACCCTGCCCGGCCCCGGCACCCGCGTGATCAGCGTGCGCAAACGGCTCTTCCCCGCCGCGGCCGAAACCGCGTCCAGCGGTGACATCGTGTCAGTACCCGCCGCGCTGGCCGAGGACGCCATCGGCACCAAAATCGTCAGTTTTGAGCCCGCCGCCGCCCAGATCGCGCTCGGTGACGCGCGGGTCGTCGTGTCGGGCGGGCGGGCCGTGGGCGGGCCGGATGGCTTCAAACCCATCCGCGATCTGGCCGAAGCCGTCGGCGGCGCGCTCGGGGCCAGCCGAGCCGCCGTGGACGCCGGTTGGATTCCGTACGCCCATCAAGTCGGTCAGACCGGCAAGACCGTCCAGCCTGATCTGTATATCGCCTGCGGCATCTCGGGCGCCATCCAGCATCTGGCCGGGATGAAGACTTCCAAGACCATCGTCGCCATCAACAAGGATCCCGAGGCGCCGATCTTCAAATACGCCCGCTTCGGCCTCGTTGGCGATATCTTCCAGATCGTCCCGGCCTTGGCCGCCGAGTTCCGCAAAAAACTAAACTAGTGGAAAGCGACTGGGGCGTGGCCGGAGGCCACGCCCCAGTCGCTTTCCACAACTCCCCAGCTATAATCCCGCAAAACACACCCCAAGCGAGCGTTGGAGGGACGAGGCAATGGTTGAAGTAAAAATCGAGAGCATCCGAGTGAGCCTGATGTCGCAGCATCGCGTCGTCATCTTGAAGGAGCTCGAGAGCAATCGTTACCTCCCGATCTGGATCGACCCGTATGTCGCCGATGCCATCACCATCCACCTGCAGGAACAGCAGTCGCCCCGCCCCCTCACCCACGATCTCGCCCTGAAGATCGTCGATGAGCTTGGGGGCAAGGTCGACCGGATCATTGTCAGCGAACTCAAGAACGACGTGTTCTATGCCAGCGTCATTCTCAAGGTCGGCGATAGAGAGATCGTCGTCGACGCGCGCCCGAGCGACGCCGTCGCCCTGGCGGTTCGCGCCGACTGCCCGATCTTTGTCGAGAATGAGGTGATGGACAAGGCCGGGGTCATCCCCGACGACGAAGACGAGTCCGTTAAAGACGAGGACCTCGGCGCGTTCAAGGACTTCCTCGGCGAGCTCAATCTCGACGATCTCGACAAGAATGAGTAAGTGAGCGCATGATCGGTATGCTAGCCGGCGCGCCCGCCTCGCGGCGGCGCGCCGCTTCTTTTCCGTGCCAATTCTGATCGCGCTGAATGTCCTGGCCGCGCTCGTGCTCGGCGTGTACGCGTTGCACGAGGGCTTGCTCCTCGCCCTGTATGCGCGCCAGCGCTTGCGTCGCCGCCGTCTGGCCGCCCGGTCAGCCGGCCCTGTGCCCGAACCTCCTGCGGAGGCGCCATCGCGCACGGTGACCGTCCAGCTCCCGCTCTATAACGAGCGTTACGTGGCCGAGCGCATCATCGCGTCAGCCTGCGCCCTGGACTACCCGCGCGACCTGCTGCAGATTCAGGTCCTCGACGATTCGAGCGATGAGACCGCCGGCATCGCCCAGCGGGCCGTCGACGCCGCCCGGGCCCGCGGCCACAATATCTGCCTGATCCGCCGCGAAAATCGCAAAGGCTACAAGGCGGGAGCCCTGGCCAACGGTTTAACCACAGCCTCTGGGGACTTCATCGCCATCTTCGACGCCGATTTCATCCCCGAGCGCGACTTTCTGACCCGCCTGCTGAGTGGCCCCGCCAGCGCCTTTGCCGACCCGCGGGTCGGCTTTGTCCAGACCCGCTGGACCTACCTCAATCGCGACGAGCGGCCGGTGACCCGGGCCCAGGCCATCATGCTCGATATGCACTTTGTCATCGAGCAACCGGCCCGTTCGGATGCCGGCCTGTTGATGAACTTCAATGGCTCGGGCGGCGTCTGGCGCCGCAGCGCCATCGATGACGCGGGTGGCTGGCAGTCGGACACCCTGAGCGAGGACCTCGACCTGTCCTACCGGGCCGAACTGCGCGGCTGGACGGGCGTCTATTTTGCCGATCAACCCTCGCCCAGCGAAATTCCGCGCGACACGCTGGCCTTCAAACTGCAACAGGCCCGCTGGGCGCGGGGCAGCGCGCGCTGTGTGCGCAAGCTGGTCCCCCTGATCTGGGCCGCGCCCATCACCCTCCGCCGCAAACTCCTCGGCACGATCCACATCAGCGGCTACTTCATCCAGCCAATGATCCTCGTGCTCGCCGCCACAAGCCCCTTGCTCGGGCTGTTGAGCGCCGGAGCCGGAGCCGCGCCGATCAGCGCCGCAAGCCTCATCGGTCTGCTCCCGCTCCTGTCGATGTTTGTCGCCCATCAGGCTCAGGGCCGCTCGGCGTTCGCTTTCCTGCGCGACCTGCCGGCTGTGGTCATGATCGGGATCGGATTGAGCCTTTCCAACAGCTTCGCCCTCATTGCCGGGCTGCTGGGCACCCACGCCGGCGAGTTCGCCCGCACCCCCAAGGCCGGCGCGCGCAGCCACGCTGCGACCCGCGGACGCTATGCCCTGCGGGCCGACTGGACCACCCTGATTGAACTCGTGGCCGGGGTTTCCCTGCTTGGCATCTCGGCCTACCTCGCCACCTCCGGGGCCTGGTCTGCGGCCGCGGGGGCGGCGTTGTATGGCTGCGGCTATAGCGTCACCGCCGCCAGCCAGCTTCGCCTGTCAACGACGTCCGCGCCGTCCCTGCGCTAACTCCCCTTCCAAGGCCGAACATCCCCGGCAGAGCCGGGGATGTTCGGCTTTGGGTCCCCTCAAATACAACGCTACGCTTGCGCCAGTACTCCTCATACAGTCCACACCCAGACTGACACCCAGTTTAGGAATAGATGCGGCGCCGGATTGGGCCGCGTGAAGGATGGAGGACATTCATGAGCAAGATCATTGGAATCGACCTGGGCACGACCAACAGCGTGGTCGCGGTACTCGAAGGTGGAAGCCCGACCGTCATCGCCACCGCCGAGGGTAGCAATTTGCTGCCGTCCGTGGTCGCCTTCAACAAGAACGGCGAGCGCATCGTCGGCCAACCCGCCAAACGCCAGGGCGTCGTCAACGCCGAGAACACGGTTTTCTCGATCAAGCGCTTCATGGGGCGCAAGCTGGACGAGGTGGAGGCCGAGCGCAAGCGGATGCCCTTTGCGATCATCGCCGGCCAGGCCGGGGATGCGCGCGTGCGCTTGCCCAACGCAAACAACAAAGTCTTCACCCCCCAGGAGATCAGCGCAATGATCCTGGCCAAGTTGAAGACCGACGCGGAAGCGTATCTGGGCGAACCGGTCACCCAGGCGGTCATCACCGTGCCCGCCTACTTCAACGACTCGCAGCGCCAGGCCACCAAGGACGCCGGCCAGATCGCCGGGCTCGAAGTGCTCCGCATCATCAATGAGCCCACCGCCGCGGCTCTGGCCTACGGGCTCGACAAGAAGAAGAACGAGACCATTCTGGTCTTCGACCTGGGCGGCGGCACCTTTGACGTGTCGGTGCTCGAAGTCGGCGACGGCGTGGTGGAGGTCAAGTCGACCAGCGGCGACACCCACCTCGGCGGCGACGATTGGGATGCCGTCATCATGGACTGGCTCGTGGCGGAGTTCAAGAAGGAACAGGGGATCGATCTGAGCCAGGATCGGCAGGCGCTGCAACGCCTCCGGGAGGCGTCGGAGAAGGCAAAGATCGAGCTCTCATCCCTGCTCGAGACCGAGATCAACCTGCCCTACGTGACCGCCGACGCGAGCGGACCGCGGCATCTGCTGCTCAAGCTCTCGCGAGCCCGCTTTGAACAAATGAGCGATAGCTTGCTGAAGCGCCTGCGCGGGCCCGTCGAACAAGCGTTGAAGGACGCCGGGCTCAAAGTCAGCGATCTGCACGAGGTCGTGCTGGTCGGCGGCGCCACCCGCATGCCGATGGCTCAGCAGACCGTGCGCGAGTTGACCGGGGGCAAGGAACCCAACAAGAGCGTCAATCCCGATGAGGTCGTCGCGATCGGGGCCGCCATCCAGGCCGGCGTGCTCGGCGGCGAGGTCAAGGACGTGGTCCTCCTTGACGTCACGCCGCTCAGCCTGGGCGTCGAAACCATGGGCGGTGTCATGACCCGCCTGATCGAGCGCAACACGACCGTGCCCGTCCGCAAGAGCGAAGTCTTCAGCACGGCCGAGGACACCCAGACCGCCGTCGACATCAAGGTCTTCCAGGGCGAGCGGCCCATGTCGGCTGACAACATGCTGCTCGGGCAGTTCCGACTCGAAGGCATCCCGCCGGCCCCGCGCGGCCTGCCCCAGGTCGAGGTCACCTTCGACATCGACGCGAACGGCATTCTCAGCGTCACGGCCAAAGACAAGGCCACCGGCAAGGAGCAGCGGATCAGCATCACCGCCAGCACCAACCTGAACAAACAGGACGTGGAGCGGATGGTGCAGGAAGCGACCCGCAACGCCAGCCAGGATGCGCGCCGCAAGGAAGTCGCCGACGCGCGCAACACGGCCGACAACACGATCTACACAGCCGAGAAGTCGCTCAAGGAGCTCGGCGAGAAGGTCAGCGGCGCGGACCGCGGCGCAATCGAAGCACAGATCAATGATTTGCGCGAGGCGATCAAGACCGACGATCTGGCCCGCATTCAGAAAGGCACGGAAACTCTGCAGAGCGCCAGCGCGGCGGTCTACAAGGCCGAACCTGAAACGCCGCCCGAGCCGAAGGATGATGGCGTGGTCGAAGGCGAATTCCGCCAAGTCTAGGCAGCATCATCGAATAACACCTCCCCCGGCAGAGCCGGGGGAGGTGTTATTCGTTCATGTTGCTTGGGCAAGGAAATCTTTCAGCCGATCCATGGCCGGCACCGTCCCGTAGATCGCCGGATCGATCCCGGCGATGAGGGCGGTGTAGTAGGCGCACCAGTCGCCATACGCGACCAGCGAGAACGCCTGGGCCAACTTCGACTGGCCCCGCGCGCGCACACTGTCGATGTTCATCCCCGCCTCAAGCATCAAGGTCGCCGTCGCCGCGTGGCGCAGGGCGATGCGCGGGTGCTCGTCGGCCGCGCGCAGGCTCACGGCCATGACGTTTTGCCACTTGGCGCCCAGTGTGTCCAAAATCATCATCCCGCCGTGGTTGAACTCAGGCAGCTCCTCCCACACGGCCAACATCTTGGCCGTGCTGTTGATCTGAATCTTCCACCAGCGCGCGACCGGCGCAAGATGCCCGCCTGCAAGCAGGATCGGCACACGGGTCATGAATTGCCCGGCCAATCGCTTGCAACTGCTGCGCATCACCGGCACGTTCGGCCCAAGCATGCGGTTGGACTCCTCGACGATGGCGCAAGCTTCCTCGGCCTCCGCGGCCGTATCGGGAAGTATGCCGAGCGCCGCGAGCGCGCCCACAACGGCCAGCCCGGCCAAACCCGTCGTGGCAGAGTACCGCCCGCCCGGCCCGCAGGACGCCAGGGGCAGACCAAGCTCGGCCGCTTTTGCGGCAATGTATCCGCCGTTGGACAGCGCCACAACCCGGCAGCCGCGCAGCAGCGCCTCCTCGAAACACGCAACAACCTCCTCGCTGTTGCCCGAGTGCGACACCACGATGACCACGTCTTCCGCGCCCCGCGCCCAGGCCGGCAGGTCGTAGCCGCGGATGACGTTTGTCGGCGCGCGAATCGCGCCGGCAAACGCGCCCAGAGCGATTTCGGCGCCGATCGCCGAATCGCCCATGCCGGCAATGGTCAGGCTGCGAATCGGCCGAGCGTCCAGCTTCAGCGCCCGGGCGGCCGCATAGGCCTCTCGCATCTGGCGCGGCACATCGGCGATGCTGTCGCGGATGCGGGTCGGATCGCCTGTCTCATAGGTTTCGGGAAGATCGAGGTCAAGCATGATATTTCCGTGGAAAACCCCCGGCGTTGAGATGCCCGGCGGCGCCGGGCATCTCAACGCCAACTACGGGTTTGGTGTAGAACGCTGCAACAGGTCGACCAGTCGTTGCGGATAGTCGGTGTTGATCCCATCGACACCCAGGCCGATGATCCGGGCCATCTGCCCGGGTTCGTTGATCGTCCAGGGTTGTACAGCCAGCCCGCGGTTGCGCGCCCCGGCCATGAACTGGGGCGTCAGCACGGTCAGCCCGTTATAGGTCTCAGGCACCTGCAACGATTGGTAATTTGGGGTGTAGATGTAGGTCAGGCCGATCGTGTTCAGGGCAAAGAACAGGGTGACTTCATCCTGGGTGGCGCTGGTCGCAACCTCCGGGCAGGCGGCTCGGAAGGCATTCATGTTCTCCTGACGGAAACTGCTCACCAGCACCTTGTCCTGCATGCCGTATTTGCGGATGAGGGCGCAGAAAGGGCCGGCGATCTCAACCGGGGTCTGTTTGATCTCAATTCCAAAACGCGTGTCGGGCCAGCGCTGGAAGAGCGACTCGAGCGTCGGCGCGACGAGACCCTGGCCGCGGAAGGGGAAGGTCTTGCCCTCATCCAGGCTGAAGCGATGCGCCGCGTCGAGGCGTTGCAGCTCCGCCAGGGTCATATCCCGGATCGCGCCCGTGCCATTGGTCGTGCGATCAACCGTTTGGTCATGCATCAGCACCAGCGCGCCATCCCGGGTGAGGTGCATGTCGGCGTCAAGAACTTCTGCGCCCAGCGCCGCCGAGCGCTCGAATCCCAGCATCGTGTTGCTTGGCCAAACGCCCTCGCCGCCCTGGTGGGCAATCACCAGAATGCGCCGATCACCCGGGCGGCTGGCAAACCAGGGGTGTGGCGCGGCCGGCCGGGCCGTGAGGGCAAGAACAGCGTAGAGGGCGCCCAGTCCAACGAGCGCGACGAGCAGAACGCGCGGCGCCCGGCGCGGGCGTTTTGGCGGGATCGATGAAGCCATGCCGCGATTGTACGGGCCGGACCGCGCTACTTTGGCGGGCATTCGAGCGCGGGCATGGATCCGACAGCATGCACGGCCTGCCAGCGGCTGAAGTGGAAGGAACGCCAGTCCGTTGTCACCCAACCCCGCGCCGACGCGACCAGCGCATCCCGGATATAGCACGCATCCTGGGCCGGCAGGGTGGCCATGGCATTGATCAAGGCTGGCGCGGCATCGGCGCTCAGGCGCACCGCATAGAAAGCGTCAAAGGGGCGCTCCGGATTGCGCGCCACAGGTGTTACGGCCGTGGGGGCCGGGATGGCCTTTGGCGCGGCCAGGAGCGAGCGCGAGGCATTGACCTGCACGATCAGCGCATCGGGATTCAAAAGGGTCAAAACAACGATGGCGGCCAGCCCAGCCGCCAGGGCGCCAAAGGCAAACTCAGGCCGGCGGCCGCGCACAACGGTGACGGCATACCAAACAAAGACCGCGGCCAGCCATAACATGAAAGCCGTGGTGTAGATCCGCAACTCGGTCAATCCATAGACCTGGGTGTAGAGGTTCATCCGCTGCAACGCCGATGCCATGATGACGAAGAGCAGCCCGATGAGCAGCAGGCTGAGCGCGCGCAACCAGCGCGTCCGCTCCGGGCGGGTCAGCCAGTCCGCGGCCAATAGCGTGGGCAGGGTCAGGGCTGCCACGGCGACTAGCTCAAAGAAGCCGCGCCGGGCGTAGTCGGCATACGCATCGAGCCCGGGCGTCTGCCCGATCGGCGCCAGGCTGAAGAGGTAACGCAACTGAAAGGCGACAAAGGTCGCGAACATCAGGTTGAACAGGCCAAGCGCGACGACGGCTTCGATGGCGCCAACCTGGAAGATGGGCTTGAGATTGAGATTGGACCGGTCCTCCTGGCGGCTGCCCGGCCACGGCCGGCCGAAGAGCTGCTTGAGCAGGCCAAACGCCATCCAGGCAATGATGGCGAACCAGATTGCATCACGGAGGAAGCCGGACAGATCCCATTTGAACAGCCTGGAGAGCAGGGCCCCAAAGTCAGGGTCGGCCGCGGCGAAAAGCGCGCCAAAGATGAGCAGCATCGGCAGGGCGATGAGCGCACCCAGGGCCGCCCGCAGGACCAGCAGCGGCGCGCGCTTGAGACGCGCGCCGGACCAGGAAACACCGGTGGCGAGGGGGATGATCGCACCGTAGCTCGCGCCAAGCGAGGCGGCCAGCCCGGCCGCCGCATAGTCACTGACACCGGCCACGCGGATCTGACCGGCCCGGGCGCGGTAGACGATCAGGGCCAACAGAATGGCCGCGGCAAGCAGGTTCAGCGCCCGCAGCGTGTCGGAATCGCGGAAGACATAGGCCACCGCGAAGAAGGCCAGCGGCAAAATCAGCCAGCGCCCGCCACCGGTCAGGTCGACCCGGTTGACCCGCCACACCACGACGACGGCGGCGCAGGCAAGTCCCATGAACAGGCTGAAGCCAATGCCCCAGCCCCGGGCCTGGAGCAGCCAGGAACCCAGCACCCCCAGCGCCAGCGCGCCGACCAGGAGATGGGTGACGAGACGACTGTGCGGCTGCTGGGGGACGCTCGGGGACGCCGGTTGGGGAGTGTTCATCAATTGACGATGCTAGGCCGAGTTGCACGCCGCTGCCAAACGTTTGCCCTGCGCCCGCCTGACGCGACCGCGCGATTGGCGGCTTGGGCGGGGAAAAGACAGCGTT
>Ga0209477_1002179_pt1 | contig 11466 bp, 7 predicted proteins | sample KloWWTupernatant_FD_187180 | JGI IMG/M metagenome (GOLD analysis project Ga0209477, IMG submission 187180) | Active sludge microbial communities from Klosterneuburg, Austria, studying microevolution and ecology of nitrifiers - Klosterneuburg... | ecosystem: Engineered > WWTP > Aerobic digester >...
CGGCGCCGCGGCCGGCACGGTGACGTTCCTCGACGGCGCGACCACGCTCGGCACCGCCCCGGTCACCGGCGGCACAGCGACGTACACCTACGCGCCGGCCATCGGCGCGCACAGCTACAGCGCGACGTTCACGCCCACGGACGCAGCCGCCTACGCCGCCTCGACGTCCTCCGCGGTCGACGTGACGCTCGGCACGGCGACATCCGGCGAGCTGACCCTCGTCCTCGGGGTCCCCGGCCAGCCGCTCGGCGAGCCGGGCACGCTGCTGCTGACGCTGCCGGCCGTGCCTCAGGTGCAGCTCACCGGCGCCAGGGACTCCGGCAACACCCGCGTCACCGCCGGCGCGCCGCTTCCCGCCCTGACGGTCACCGAGACCCGGCGCGACGACCTGCTCACCGGCTGGGAGGTCAGCGTCCAGGCGTCCGACTTCACCGGCACCGCTGGCACCGTCTCGGCCAAGTACCTCGGTTGGACGCCCGCCACCCCGGTCATCACGCCGGACGCCGGTAGCCCGCTCATGGTGCAGGCCGGCGGAGCGGTCGCCTCGGCCCTCGACGTGCCCGCGAGCCTCGGGCTCAGCAGCAGCCAGACCCTCGGCCGTAGCACCGCCAGCGGGCGCGGCGTGACCTCGCTCGCCGCGGCCCTGGCCATGGCGATCCCGGCTGCCACCGCGGAGGGCACCTACACCTCCACGGTGACGGTCACGCTGGTCGCCGGCTGACCTCGCCAGAGCCCCGACCGCAGCCCGTCGCCGATCACGAGGTGGAGCATCTGATGAAGTCCCTGGTCACCCGTACAGGGCGCCTCGTGATCGGCGCGGCGCTGCTCGGGGCGACACTGGTCGGCCTCGGCCAGCCGGCGCTCGCCGAGGGCGAGGCCACCGCGTGGTCGGCGACCCCGACCACCGACGAGGGTGCGCCGGACGGCCGGATCCGCTACGAGCTGGAGGCCGCCCCGGGGGCCGAGGTCCTGGACCGCGTCCTGGTCACCAACTCCTCGACCGTCGAGCGGACGTTCCGCGTGTACGGGGCGGACGGCTTCAACACGGCGACCGGCGGCTACGACCTCGAGCCGGCCGCGACGGCGCCCACCGACGTCGGCTCGTGGGTCACCGTCGAGTCGTCGGAGGTGACCATCCCCGCGCTGTCCGAGGCGGTCGTGGCGTTCACGGTCGAGGTGCCCGCCGGGGCCGCTCCGGGGGACCACCCCGGTGGCATCGTCGTCTCGGTGGTCGACGCCAATCTCCCGGAGTCCGGCGTGATCGTCGACACCCGGGTCGCCGTGCGGCTCAACGTGCGCGTGGCCGGCGAGGTCTCGGCCGCGCTGGAGGTGCGCTCGGTGAACGCCTCCTACGGGTTCACAGGGGTCCCCTTCGCCGGTGCGCCGACCACCGTGACGTACGAGGTGGTCAACACGGGCAACGTCAAGGTCATCGGGACGCCGCGGCTGCGGCTTGTGGGGCCCTTCGGGATCACCATCGCCGAGCTCGAGCCCGAGGAGCTCCGCGAGGTGCTGCCGGGTGACTCGTTCACCGTCACCTCGGTGCTCGAGGGGGTCGCCCCGGCCGTGGTCCTCACGGCCGTCGTGGACGTCACGATGGCCGCGGCCCCCGGCCCGGCGACCGAGGTCCCGCTGGTCTCGAGCACTGGCCGCAGCATGGTCGTCGCGATCTCGTGGACCGGCCTGCTGCTGGTCATCGCCCTCGGCGTCGCGGTGTGGGTTCTGGTGCGCCGCAGGCGCCTGCGGCGCCTGCACGGTGAGCGGGAGTGGGACCGCGCGCTCGACGCGGCGCGGCGCGGCGGCGGCGACGTGGTGGGTGTCGCGGGCGCTGGCCCTGCCGGCGGTCCGTCGGTCGGGGCCGTGCTGACCCTCGTCCTGGCCCTCGGTGGTGCGGCGATCCTGCTGCCGGCACCCGCAGCGCAGGCGGCAGACGACGACCTGCTCAACCTCACCATCCCGGCGTCTCCGGCCACCGCGACCCCGGCGCCCACGGCGCCCACGGCGCCCACGACGACCCGCCGGCCCAGCGCCTCCTTCGGCTCCAGCAGCGGCGGCGGTGGCTCGGCGGTCCCCGTCCCGGAGACCGTCGTCGAGCCGGTGGCGGACGTCGCGGACGACGGCGAGGCCACGGCCGCGGGCGACGGGCCGGCGCCCGACCTCCAGTGGGTAGCCCAGGGGCGCGGCTGGGGCGCGGCGCAGTGGGGCCTCGTCGGGCTGGGCGCGACCGGCGCCGCGGCGGGGCTCGGCTTCGCCGGGCGGGCACTGATCATCGGACGACGTGGAGCGGGAGCAGCCTGATGCGAGACCTCACCCCGGGGGAGCCGGGCACCCCGGCCGTGCCCATGGCCCACGGGTCGTCGGGACCGACGGTCGTCCTGCCGGCGGTGGTGGCCGGGGGCCCGGTGCCCGTGGTCAACCACGCCTCGGCGCCCGCGCCCAGCCTGGCCACGGTGGCCCACCCGGCCACCACCCCCGGTCCGGCGCCCGCCGTCGGCAGCGCGGCGACCTTCTGGTCCGACGACCTGCCGGACGACCCGTTCGTCGCGCAGACCGCCGAGGCGATGACCCGCACCGACCTCTACGCCGCCCCGCGCGTGGTGCCGCCGTCGATCCCACCCACCGGCCTGGCCGAGCTCCAGGCACGCAGCATCTCGGCGTGGTTCGGCTCGCACCAGGTGCTCGACCGGGTCTCGCTGACCATGCCGCCGGGCCAGGTGACGGCCCTCATCGGCCCGTCCGGCTGCGGCAAGTCGACCTTCCTGCGCATCCTCAACCGGATGCACGAGCTGGTGCCGTCCGCGTCGCTGGCCGGCGAGGTCATGCTCGACGGCCACGACATCTACGAGGCCCAGCGCCGCGTCACCGAGGCCCGCCGGGACATCGGCATGGTGTTCCAGAAGCCCAACCCGTTCCCGGCCATGTCGATCCGCGAGAACGTGCTGGCCGGCCTCAAGCTCACGGGCGTCAAGGCGTCGAACGCGACGAAGGACGACCTGGTCGAGGAGTCGCTCACCAAGGCCGGCCTGTGGCGTGAGGTGCGGGACCGCCTCACGGCGCCCGGCGGTGGCCTGTCCGGGGGCCAGCAGCAGCGGCTGTGCATCGCGCGGTCGCTCGCCGTGCGGCCGCGCGTCCTGCTCATGGACGAGCCGTGCTCCGCGCTCGACCCCACGTCCACCCGGGTCATCGAGGACACGATGGCGGAGCTCATGCACGAGGTGACGATCGTCATCGTCACGCACAACATGCAGCAGGCGGCCCGCGTCTCGCAGCAGTGCGCGTTCTTCCTCGCGGAGCAGGGCACACCGGGGGTGATCGTCGAGCACGGCGACACCGGCGCGATGTTCAGCAACCCGCGCGACGAGCGCACCGAGGCCTACGTCGGCGGTCGCTTCGGCTGAGCGGCTGAGCGGCTGAGCGGCACGGTCGGGATGAACACCGCGGCGGGGGACCCGTGGCGTTCAACGACCGGCCACCGGGCGTTCACCGGGGTGTGACAGCCTCCGCCGGTCGTCGCCCGAGACCCGCACGGCGCACACTGGACCCATCGGGTCCGTGCGGTCGTCGGCTCGTACCGAGCAGGAGAGCCGTCACCCGTGACCAGCCCGAACGGCATGCCCCAGGACCCCTGGCGCGCGGCGCACCGCGCAGCGCCCGCGCGGACCCTCGTGGAGGTCTTCGCCGCGACGGCCGCCCGGCACCCCCGGGCCGTCGCGATCGACGACGGCGACGAGGTGCTCACCTACGCCGCGCTCGCCGAGGCCGTGCGGATCCGGGCCGAGCGGCTCACCGCCGCCGGTGTGCGGCGCGGGGACCGGGTGGGGGTGCGGGCCACCTCGGGAACCGTCGGCCTCTACCTGTCGATCCTCGCGGTGCTGCGGGCCGGGGCCGCCTACGTCCCGGTCGACGCCGACGACCCGGACGACCGCGCGCGCCGCACCTTCGCCGAGGCGGGGGTGAGCGTCGTCGTCGGGGACGGGCTCGAGCTCGCGGCGCCCGACGGCACCCCGGCGACCCTCGCCCCCGGGCCGCACCCCGACCAGGCGCCCGGGCCCCACGACGACGCGTGGGTCATCTTCACGTCCGGGTCCACCGGCCGGCCCAAGGGGGTCGCCGTGACCCACCGCAGCGCCGCGGCGTTCGTCGACGCCGAGGCGGGGCTCTTCCTGCGCGACGCCCCGATCCGGCCAGGGGACCGTGTGCTCGCCGGCCTGTCGGTGGCGTTCGACGCGTCGTGCGAGGAGATGTGGCTCGCGTGGCGGCACGGCGCCACGCTGGTTCCGGCACCCCGGGCGCTCGTCCGCGCGGGCCTGGAGCTGGGCCCGTGGCTCGTGGAGCGCGAGATCACGGTGGTCTCGACCGTGCCGACCCTCGCCGGGCTGTGGCCCGTCGACACCCTCGACGCCGTCCGGCTGCTGATCTTCGGCGGCGAGGCCGTCCCGCCGGAGCTCGCCCAGCGCCTCGCCCGCCCCGGCCGCGAGCTGTGGAACACCTACGGGCCCACCGAGACCACCGTCGTCGCCTGCGGCGCCCTGCTCGAGCCCGACCAGCCCGTCCGCATCGGCCTGCCCCTGGACGGCTGGGACCTCGCGGTGGTCGGCCCGGACGGCACACCGGTGCCGGACGGCGGCAGCGGCGAGCTCATCATCGGCGGCGTCGGCCTGGCCCGGTACCTCGACGCCGAGCTCGACGCCGTGCGGTTCGCCCCGATGCCGTCCCTGGGCTGGGACCGCGCCTACCGCACGGGCGACCTCGTGCGGCTGGACCCTGCCGGTCTCGTCTTCCTCGGCCGGGCGGACGACCAGGTCAAGGTCAACGGCCACCGGATCGAGCTGGGTGAGGTGGACGCCGCGCTGCTCGCCCTGCCGGGCGTGGGTGCCGCGGCCGCCGCCGTGCGGCGCACGCCGGCCGGCACCGCCCTGCTGCTCGGCTACGTCGTGCCGGCCGACGCCGACCGGCCGGGCGGGCTCGACACCGCCGCGCTGCTGACGCTGCTGCGTCGCGAGCTGCCGGCCACGATGGTGCCGCTGCTCGCCGTCGTCGACGAGATCCCGACCAAGACCTCCGGCAAGGTGGACCGCGACGCGCTGCCCTGGCCGCTCGCGGGTCTGGGTGACCCGGGCGCCACGACCCTGCAGGGCGTGGCGGCGTGGGTCGGCGAGCAGTGGACGGCGGTCATCGGCGTGCACCCCACCGACGACGAGGACGACTTCTTCGCGCGCGGGGGCAGCTCGCTCACCGCGGCCCAGCTGGTCTCCGCGCTGCGCGCGCGCTACCCCGAGGTGACGGTCGCCGAGGTGTACGACCACCCGGCGGTCGGGGACCTCGCGGCGCACCTCGCGGCGCGCTGGCCCGACGCCGAGGCCACGACCCTGCCGCCCGGCGCAGCGCCGGCCCGTCCGGTGCCGCCCGGCGCCCAGGCCGTCCAGCTGCTCGCCCTGCTGCCGCTGCGCACGCTCGTCGGCCTGCGCTGGCTCACGGCGCTCGCGGCGGTCAACGCGGTGCTCGACGCGCTGTGGCAGGTGCCGTGGGCCGTGGGCGTCTCGTGGTGGTGGGTGCTCGCCGGCTGGGTGCTCACGGTGAGCCCGGTGGGCCGGATGGGTGTCACGGCGCTCGCGGCGCGACTGCTGCTCGCCGGGGTGAGCCCGGGGACGTACCCGCGGGGCGGCTCGGTGCACCTGCGGCTGTGGGCGGCCGAGCGCCTGGCCGAGGGCTTCGGCGCCCTCACCCCCACCAGCGCGCCATGGGTGGGGCTGTACGCCCGCGCCCTGGGGGTGCGGATGGGCCCCGACGTCGACCTGCACACCGTCCCGCCCGTGACCGGCATGCTCACGCTCGGTGCGGGGTGCGCCGTCGAGCCCGAGGTGGACCTGTCGGGCCACTGGGTCGACGGCGACGTGGTGCACATCGGCGCCGTGACGATCGGGGCGGGGGCCACCGTCGGCGCACGCTCGGTGCTCTACCCGGGCGCCCACGTCGGGCCCGGGACGGACGTGGCGGCCGGCTCCGCCGTGCACGGGACCACCGGCGACGCCGAGTACTGGGTGGGCTCGCCCGCCACCCGGGCGCACGAGGCCCGTCACCCGTGGCCCGCCGCGCGCCCCGTCCCCGCGCGCGCGGCCGGCTGGGTGCTGGCCTACGGCGCCGCGGGGACGCTCGTCGGTGCGCTGCCCGTGCTCGCCGTCGGGGTCGGCCTGCTCCTGCTCGCGCCGGCCGTGCGCACGGCCCCGACGCTGGGCGACGCCGTCGGGCCCGTGCTGCTCGCCGGCCTGGCGGCCACCGCCGCGGCGTACCTCTGCTACGCGGTGCTGGTGGTCGTGACCGTGCGGCTGTTCGGCCGCGGGATCCAGGAGGGCTACCACCCGGTGCGCTCGCGCGCCGGCCTGCAGGCCTGGACCGTGGAGCGCCTCATGGACGCCGCGCGCACCGTGCTCTTCCCGGTCTACTCGGCGGTCGGCACCCCCGTGTGGCTGCGCCTGCTCGGCGCCGAGGTGGGCCGCGGCACGGAGATCTCCACCGTCGTGGGCCTGCCCGGGATGATGCGGCTCAAGGACGGGGCCTTCCTCGCGGACGACACGATGGTCGCGCCCTACGAGCTCGGCGGCGGTTGGGTCCGGGTGGCCTCGGCCAAGGTGGGCCGCCGGGCCTTCGTCGGCAACTCCGGCATGACCGCGCCCGGCCGCACGGTGCCCAAGAACGGGCTCGTCGCGGTGCTCTCGGCGACCCCCCGGCGCACGCGGGCCGGCTCGAGCTACCTCGGCAGCCCACCCGTGCTGCTGCCACGGGCCGCGACGCTGGACGACCCGGGCCGCACCTACGACCCGCCGGCGCGGCTGCGGTGGGCGCGCGGAGCGGTCGAGGCGTGCCGGGTGGTGCCGGCCCTCATGGTCGGCGTGCTGGCGCTGTGCACGCTGCTGACGCTGCAGGCGATCGTCCTGAGCGGCGGATGGGGCCTCGCCGCGGCGCTCGGCGGTGTGGTGCTGCTGGGCACGGGGGCGGTCGCCGCGCTCGTGACGATCGCCGCGAAGTGGCTGCTGGTGGGTCGCTTCCGCGCCGGGGAGCACCCGCTGTGGAGCTCGGCCGTGTGGCGCGGGGAGCTGGCCGACACCTTCACGGAGATGGTCGCGGCGCCGTACTTCGCCGACGCGGTGACGGGTACTGTCGCGCTGGTGTGGTGGCTGCGAGGGATGGGTGCGCGGATCGGGCGCGGCGTGTGGTGCCAGACGTACTGGCTGCCGGAGGCGGACCTGGTCCACCTCGGCGACGGCGCGGCGGTGGGCCCCGGCTGCGTGGTGCAGACCCACCTCTTCCACGACCGGGTGATGAGCCTGGACACGGTGCGCCTGGGTGCGGGCGCCACCCTCGGCCCGCACGGGGTCATCCTCCCGGCGGCCGAGCTCGGTGCCGGGTCGACGATCGGCCCGGCGTCGCTCGTGCTGCGCGGCGAGCGGGTCCCGGCCGGGTCCCGCTGGGTCGGCAACCCCATCGCACCCTGGCGCCGGGAGCGGGCGGCCGCGTGAAGCCGGCACCCGCCGAGCCCCGGGACCCGTACCAGCCCACCGGCGGCAGCACCGCGTTCCACGTCGAGCACTACGACCTGGACCTCACCTACCGCGTCGCGCCCAACCGCCTCACCGGCACGGCGACGCTGCGCGTGCGCGTGCAGCGCGAGCTCACCGAGCTGGCGCTCGACCTCGTCGGCCTGGCGGTCGAGCGGGTCACCGTCACCGGGGCGACCCTCGTGCGGCACCAGCACCGCGCCAGGCGCCTCGTGCTGCGCCTGGCCGCGGCCGTCGCGCCGTCGACCGTCCTCACGGTCACGATCCGGTACGGCGGCAACCCGGCCCCGGCCCCGAGCCCCTGGGGGCCGGTGGGCTGGGAGGAGCTGCACGACGGTGTCGTCGTCGCGAGCCAGCCCACCGGCGCCCCGACCTGGTTCCCGTGCAACGACCGGCCGGCCGACAAGGCGACCTACCGCACGTCGCTGACCGTGGACAGCCCGTACCGGGTGCTCGCGCACGGCGTCCTCGTCTCGACCCGGGCCCGCGCCAGCACCACCACGTGGGTCTACGAGGAGCAGCACCCGACGTCGACGTACCTCGCGACGGTGCAGATCGGCCAGTACGACCGGATGCTGCTCGCGGCGGGTCCGGTGCCGCAGCACGCCGTCCTGCCCGCGGCGCTGCGGCCGGCGGTCCAGGTGGGCCTCGCCCAGCACCGCGCGATGATGACCCTGTTCATCGAGCTGTTCGGCCCCTACCCGTTCGAGCAGTACACGCTGGTGGTCACGCCGGACGAGCTGGAGATCCCCCTCGAGGCGCAGGGGGTGTCGATCTTCGGCGTCAACCACCTGGTGGAACCCGTCGAGGGCGACGAGCGCCTCATCCCGCACGAGCTCGCGCACCAGTGGTTCGGCAACTCCGTCTCCGTCGCCTCGTGGCAGCACATCTGGCTCAGCGAGGGCTTCGCGTGCTACGCCGAGTGGCTGTGGTCGCAGGCCGCCGGCGGTCCCAGCGCCGACGCGATGGCGCGGCTGTGGCACGGCCGGCTCGCGAAGCTCCCCCAGGACCTCGTGCTCGCCGACCCGGGCCACGCGCGGATCTTCGACGACCGCGTCTACAAGCGCGGGGCGCTGACGGTGCACGCCCTGCGGCTGGCGCTGGGGGACGACCCGTTCTTCGACCTGGTGCGCGGCTGGACGTCGCGGCATGCGGACGGCTCGGTCACCACGGCGGACTTCCGGGCGCACTGCGCCGAGCACGCGACGGCGGCGGGCGGCCAGCGCCTGGCCCGCGCCGTCGCCGAGCTCCTCGAGTCCTGGCTCGACCGGCCGCGGCTGCCCAAGCTCGCCTCGCGATAGGTCCGTGCCCGTGCCCGTGCCCGTGCCCGTTCCCGGGCCGCCGGGCCGCGGGGCCGCCGTCGGCTCAGCCGGCCGCGAGCCGCGCGAGCACCGCGGCGCCGTCGTGCACCCGCACGTCCACCACGGGACGGCCGGCCCGGCGGGCGACCCACCGGGGGCCCGGGCTCGCGGCGGACGGGGCGGCCACGGCGACCGCGCCGACGACGCCAGGCCCGAGCAGGAGGGGCGCGATCGCCAGGACGGTGCCGCGATGGTGCGCCACGCCACCGCGCGGGCCGCCCGCCCCGCCGAGCTCGAGATCCGCCGGGTCGACGAGCAGCCCGGTGCCCAAGGCCTTGAGCGCTGCCTCCTTGCTGACCCAGACGTGCGCGAGGCCGGCGTCCGGGCCGCGGTCCGGACCGGGTCGCGACCGGTCGTGACGGCGGCGCTCGGCCGCGGAGAGGGCGACGCCCGCGAGCGGGGCGGCGCCGACCGCTGCGGGCGACGCGACGTCCACCCCGACCGGGCCCGCGGTGGTGAGCGCCACGGCCACCCGCGGACCCGAGCGCGTGAGGCTCACGTGCAGCGGTTCGCCGCCCGGTGGCCCGGCCACCGTGACCCGGCCGTGCGGTCCGCCGCACGAGGCGCAGGCCACGCGCAGGTCGACGTCCCGTGGCGCGCACCCCAGGCGCTCGCCGAGCACCCCGCGGAGCAGCGCCCGGGCGAGGACGAACCGTGCCGCCTGGTCCGGGGGGAGCGCTGCGGCGCGCGCAGCCTCCACCGGGTCGAGGTGGCGCAGCAGGGCGGAGGTCTCCCGCCCGCGCGGACCGGTCACCCAGACGGCGACGACCGCTCGACGGTCCCGGGAACGGTGCACCCGCCCATCCTCGCGCCTGCCGGGCCGTCGGGCGCCCGGCGGCGGTCCTCGGGCGGGTTCCTGCGGAGCGCCTCAGGCTGCGGTGACCGGTTCTCCCCGGTCGGACCGCTCGGCCGGCCGGAACGCCGCGTGGCGCAGCCGGCCGAGCCCGCCCGGCACCGGACCGGCCTCGACGTAGTAGTCGAACCGCGGGACGTCGTCGGGGTGCTGGGCCAGGTCGATCACCTCGACGGCCAGCACCTCGCCCTCGCTGTGAGGATCGCTCGACGCGAGGGTCTGGCCGGCCAGCGGGCCGTCGATGAACTCGTACTCCGACACGGGGTACCTCCTGGGGGTGGTGGCGGCACGGCTGCGGGATGTGCCCCGACCGTAGGCCGCCGGCCTGAACGGGCGGTGTCCTCGGGGTGACGGGCGGACCACGGCGCTCACGTCGGCAGGTCCGGGGCCGATGGGTGGGGCGTCGGGCCGCCACGGGTCCCGACGGACCCGACCGGGAGCAGCGCATGCTGGGATCGACCCTCGCCGCAGGAGTGCTCGCCCTGGTCGCCGCCACGGGTGCGGCACCCGCACCGGGCGGGCCGCACGACGTCGCGACGACCACCGCCGTCGTCGTGACGTCGGCCCCGGACGGTGCGCTGCGGGTCACGGTCTCGGTGGCTGCGGCCCGGGGCGGGGCCGCAGCGGCCCCCACGGGCACGGTCGCCGTGCTCGACGACGGCGCACCGGTGGCCCTGCTGCCGCTCGACGGCGGCACGGCGTCCCTCACGACGTCGGCCCTCGACCCGTCCGTCGCCCACCGCCTCAGCGCGCGGTTCGCGGCCACGGCCACGCATGCCGGCTCGTCCTCCGCCCCGGTGGAGGTCGCGGGCCCCGCCCCGGCGAGCGGGGCCGCCGGCGCCGTCGCACTGACCATCCCCGCGGGGCTGCTGTCGATCACCTCGGCGGCAGGGCAGGTCGTGGACCTCACCCCGCGCGGCCGTACCGGGCGGGGACCGACGACGGGCCTCGCCCGCGTCGTCGTCACCGACACCCGCGCCGGCGACCTCGGCTTCACCGTCTCGGCCACGCTCGTCGCCGGGCCCGGGCGGCGGCCCGACGCTCGCTCGGCTGCGGCTGCGGCACCGACGGCGGCACCGACGGCGGTCGTGCTCGTCGGCGTCCGTGCCGAGCAGGTGCCGGGCAACGGGCTCGCGGCGACGGACGTCGTCACCGCCCGGGGCCGGCTGCCGCGCGCCGGCGCCCCCGCCACGGCGGTCGCGGCGTACCCCGGTGGCCTCGGGACCGGTTCGGTCGTGGTGACCGGCGTCGTCGTCGGCGCCGGCCTGCCCCGTGACGGCGGGACCGTGCGCGTCCTGTGGACGGTGGTGTGACGCGTCACGCCTCGCCGGATGCGCCATGATGGCGGCGGTGGGCGCCTCGCCGCCCGCCGCCCCCAGACCGTCGGAGGTCCGTGTGAAGGTCGTCGCCGCATACAGCGTCAAGGGCGGGGTCGGCAAGACCTCGGCGGCCGTCAACCTCGCTTGGGCCGCGTCGCGCACCCACCGGACGCTGCTGTGGGACCTCGACCCGCAGGGCGGGGCCACCTACCTGCTCCAGGTGCGGCCCAAGCCCAAGGTCGGTGCGCACGCCCTCGTCCGGGGCAAGGCCGACCTCGCCGACGTCGTGCGGGCCACCGCGGACAAGCTCCTCGACGTCGTCCCGGCGCACGACTCCTACCGCGACCTCGACCTCGAGCTCGACGCCACCAAGCGAC
>Ga0209477_1002181_pt1 | contig 11461 bp, 10 predicted proteins | sample KloWWTupernatant_FD_187180 | JGI IMG/M metagenome (GOLD analysis project Ga0209477, IMG submission 187180) | Active sludge microbial communities from Klosterneuburg, Austria, studying microevolution and ecology of nitrifiers - Klosterneuburg... | ecosystem: Engineered > WWTP > Aerobic digester >...
TCCCGCCATGACGCCGCAGCCGGAGAAGATGTTGAGCGGCCTGCCCTGCAGGTCCTTCGTGCGCACCGTGCCGTCGGGCAGGGTGTAGGCGGCCTTTGCCGCCTGGTCGCACAGCTGCGGCCGGCCGGTCTGGCAATAGCGGCACTTGCCGCACATGCTGACGAAGGAGCTGACGACGGCGTCGCCGATGGCGATCTCCGTGACGCCTTCGCCGACTTCGATCACGATGCCGGCGCCCTCGTGGCCGAGCACCACCGGCGGCGGGAAGGGGATGGTGCCGGTGGTGACGGAGTAGTCGCTGTGGCAGACGCCGCAGGCGGCGAGCCGGATCATGACTTCGCCGCGGCGCGGCGATTCGACCTCGATCTCCTCGACGACCACGGGCTGGCTGATTTCCCGGCAGACGACGGCCTTGACGCGCTGTGACATGGCGGATTCCTCAGTTGAATGCGGATGCTTCGATGAATTGTTGCAGATGCGTGTCGCTGTCGCCAAACTCGATTTCGATGGCGGTCAGGCGCTTGAACCAGTGGCTGACGACCAGTTCGTCGGTCATGCCCATGCCGCCGTGCAGCTGCACCGCCTGCTGGCCGATGAAGCGGGCGGCGCGGCCCGTCAGCACCTTGGCGGCGGAGAGGGCGCGACGACGTTCGGCGGCATCCTTCGAGGTGCAGCGCATCGCGGCGAGGTAGCTCATGGATTTCGCCTGCTCGTAGTGCAGCAGCATGTCCGCGGCGCGGTGCTGCAGCGCCTGGAAGCGGCCGATCGGCTGGCCGAACTGCCGGCGCGTGCGCAGGTAGTCTGCCGTGGCGTCGATGGCGGCCTTCATGATGCCGACCGCTTCGGCGCACAGCGCGGCGAGGCCGATGTCCCGCGCGCGCTCCAGCGCGGCAAGGCCGGCGGCCAGCCGGGCCGTCGCCGGCAGGCGCACGCCGGCCAGATGGACTTCCGCCGCCCGCGTGCCGTCCAGGGTCGGATAGCTGTCGAGGGAAAGTCCCGCCGCATCGCGCGGCACGAGAAACAGCGCGAGGTCGTCTTCGAGGCGGGCGGAAACGATGAGGAAGTCGGCCGCGGCGGCATGGGCCACCACGCACTTGCGGCCGTCGAGCAGAAAGTCAGCCCCGTCAGGACGGCAAAGGGTGGCAACGCGGTACGGATCGCCGCGCGTTTCCGTTTCCTCGTGGGCGAGGACGACGATGCGCGCTCCCGCGGCCATCTGCGCCAGCAGGCCGGCCTGCTGCGGGCATTCGCGCAGCAGCGCGGTTGCCACCACCGCGCTGGCGAGGTAGGGCTCCAGCAGCAGCCCGGGGCCGAGGGCGTTCAGCGCGAGCATCGTGTCCACCGGGCCGGCGCCGAGGCCACCGTGCTCCTCCGGCACGTTGAGCGCCAGCAGGCCGAGATCGGCCAGGGCCTGCCAGGCTTCGCGGCTCCAGCCCCCGGCGGAATCGCGGATGGCGCGGCGCTTCCCGAAGGCGTAGTCGCGCGCGACGAAGCGGCGGACGGTGTCTTCGAGGAGCTGCTGTTCTTCGGTGAAGGAAAAGTCCATCTCACAATTCCAGGATCATCTGCGCAAGGATGTTCTTCTGGATCTCGTTCGAGCCGCCGTAGATCGACAGCTTGCGCAGGTTGAGGTACTGGGCGGCGCGGTTGGCGGCATGGGCCGGACCGGGTGCCGCGCCGCCGAAGGGCAGGGCATACGGGCCGACGGCCTGCAGGATCAATTCGCTGATGGCCTGCTGCAGTTCCGTGCCCTTGATCTTCAGGATCGAGGCCTCCGGGCCGGGCGCCTTGTTCTCCGCTTCGGCCGAGAGCACGCGCAGGTTGGTGATCTCCAGCGCCATCAGGTCGATCTCGATCTCGGCGAGGCGCGCGGCGAAGAGCGGGTCCGAGAGGAGCGGCTTGCCGCGCTTCGTCTCGGCGGCGGCAATGCGCTTCGCGCGTGCCAGCTCGCGCTTGGCGATGCCGATGCCGGCGATGTTGCTGCGCTCGTGGCCGAGCAGGAACTTGGCGCAGGTCCAGCCCTGGTTTTCCTCGCCGACGCGGTTCTCCACCGGCACGGCGACGTCCTCGAACCAGATCTCGTTCACCTCGTGGGCGCCATCGAGGGTGATGATCGGCCGCACCGTGACGCCGGGCGACTTCATGTCGATGAGCAGGAAGGAGATGCCGCGCTGGGCCTTGGCCTCGGGATCGGTGCGCACCAGGCAGAAGATCCAGTCGGCATGCTGGCCGAGGGTGTTCCAGGTCTTCTGGCCGTTGACGAGGTATTGGTCCCCACGCCTGACGGCGCGCGTGCGCAGCGAGGCGAGGTCCGAGCCGGCGCCCGGCTCGGAATAACCCTGGCACCACCATTCCTCGGCGGCGAGGATTTTCGGCAGGAAGCGTTCCTGTTGCGCCTGGTTGCCGAAGGCCATGATCACCGGCGCCACCATCTTCATGCCGAAGGGGATCGGGCGCGGCGCGCCGCCGAGCGCGCATTCCTCCTCGAAGATGTACTGCTCGACCGGGCTCCAGCCGGGGCCGCCAAAGGCCTTCGGCCAGCCGGGTCCGCCCCAGCCGCGCGCGTGCAGCGTGCGCTGCCAGAACACGTGCTCGTCGCGCGTCAGGTGCAGGCCGTTCGCCACCTTGTCGCGGATGGCGGGCGGCAGCTTCTCGCGCACGAAGGCGCGCACCTCTGCACGGAAGGTGTTTTCGGCATCGGAGAAGTCGAGGTTCATGATCCTGCGGACGAGAAGGCCTGCATTGCAGAACGAGGATTTGCCAAACCGGCAAGGTGGGCGAGTTTTGACCATGCCATGATAAGCTGTCAAGGGCAAAACGCAGATAAATGACAGTAAATTCAGAAGTGCTGCAATGCAGAACAACGGAGCGGACAAATGAGCATGACGCGCAAGAAAACCCAGGTGTCGAAGGTGCTGCCGGCGCCGCCGAAGGGCAAGGAGGACCGCCATTTCGTCACCGCGCTGGCGCGCGGCCTGGAAGTGCTCGGCTGCTTCCGCTCCGGCGACCGGCTGCTCGGCAACATCGAGATCGCCAGGCGCTGCGGCCTGCCGAAGTCGACCGTCTCGCGCCTGACCTACACGCTGACGCGCATCGGCTATCTGCATTACGACGAGGACTCCGGCAAGTACCGCCTCGGCACCGCCACGCTGGCGCTCGGCAGCAAGATGCTGGCGCGCCTCGACGTGCGCCAGATGGCGCGGCCGCTGATGCAGGACCTGGCGGATTTCACCGGCGCGGCGGTGTCGCTCGGCACGCGCGACCGGCTCAGCATGATCTACGTCGAACACTGCCGCAGCCAGTCGGCGATCACCATCAGCCTCGACGTCGGCTCGCGCATCCCGCTCGCCACGACCGCCATGGGCCGCGCCTACCTTGCCGCCACCTCCGGCGGCGAGCGCCACGAACTGATGGACCGCATTCGCGAACTCGACGAGTTTGCCTGGCCGAAGATCCGCGAAGGCATCGAGAAGGGGCTGAAGGAGTACGCGGAACTGGGCTGCTGCTGCTCCTTCGGCGGCTGGCAGAAGGACGTCAACGCCATCGCCGTCGCCTTCCGGCCCGGATCGGCCATGCCGCCGATGTCCATCAACTGCGGCGGCCCGGCGTTCACCCTTTCGCCTGAGTTCCTCATGAACGAGGCGCGCCCGCGCCTGATCGAACTGGTGCGGCACATCGAGGAATCGCTCGGCGGGGCGTGATCCCGCTATTTCAAGACGCTGAACAGGTTCGAGAAGCTGTCGGTCCAAGGCCGGAAGCCCGGCCGCATTTCCAGCGGCTCGCCGTCGTTCATTACCAGCGGCAGCGCTCTGGCACGCTCCGGGCTCATGATCAGCACCCAGTCCGTGGAATAGCAGAAGTCGTCATCCTTGTCGGGTTCGAGCGCGTAGAGCAGCGTCGTCCTGCCGAAATGACTTGCGGCGGCAGCCATCACCGGCTTCAGGTCGAGGTAGCGGTTGGTGATGTGCACGGCAAGGATGCCGTCCGGCCTGAGGTGGCGCAGGTAGGTCTGCATGGCCTCCAGCGTCAGCAGGTGCGCCGGGATCGAGTCCCCGGAAAAGGCGTCCATCGCCAGCAGGTCGAAGCCCTGGTCCGGCTCGCGCTCCAGCATCAGGCGGCCGTCGCCCAGCACCGGCACGATGCGCGCCGGCGAGTCGGCCAGGTAGGAAAACTGGCTGCGCGCCAGGTCGAACACCTGGTCGTTGATCTCGTAGATGCGCAGCTCGTCGCCGGCGCGGCCGTAGGCGGCGAGCGTGCCGGCGCCGAGGCCGACCATGCCGAGCTTCAGCGGCCGATCCTGCGGCAGGGCGAAGAGGGCGCGGCCGACACCGGACTCGTGGCAGTAGTAGGTGGTCGGTGTGCGGCGGTGTTCCTCGGCCAGGTATTGCTCGCCGTGGTTGATGCGTCCGTGCACCATCACGCGCTTCGGGCTAGGGAGGTCGCCGTTCTTCTCCGAGACGCGCAACTGGCTGTAGAAGTTGCGCACGACGACATGGTAGCCATCGACGAATTCCTTCGACACCTCGCCGAGCCGGAAGCCGTAGCCGCACAGCGCCAGCAGCAGCAGGATGCGCCAGAGCGGGCGCAGCTCCTGCCACAGCACGACGACCACCAGCAGCGCGCAGAGGAAGAGGCCGATCGGCAGCTCGAAGTAGGCGACGAAAACTGCCGGCGCCAGCAGGCCGACGAACATCCCGCCCAGGGCGCCGCCGAGCGAGAGCATCAGGTAGAACAGCGTCAGGTGGCGCGGATGCGGCTTGCGCCGCACCAGCTCGCCGTGGCACACCATGCAGAACACGAACAGCGAGGTCGAGATCAGGGCGATCATCGCCGGCACCGCCATGCCCTCGTCCATGATGCGGTCGAGGCCATAGAAGGCGAAGGGCAGGGCGGCCAGGAACAGCGGGCGCACGTAGTAGCGCGGTGCATCGAAGCAGAGGATGAAGCTCAACAGGTAGAGGGCGAGCGGCAGCACCCAGAGGAAGGGCACCGGGGCGACGTCCTGCGTCAGGTGGCGCGTCATCGCCAGCAGCAGCGTCGAGGCGGTCATCGCCAGGCCGGCCCACAGCAGGCAGTCGCGCCAGGTCGGGCGCGGCACATCGGCCGGCGCCGCCGCAACGGTTTTCTCGCGCTCGGGCGACACCAGCCGCCATGTGCGCCATGCCGTCGCGCCGCCGGCGATGACGAACAGCGCGTAGCCCGCCGACCACATCCACGCTTGCCCCTGCACCGCCAGGAAGGGCTCCACCAGCACCGGGTAGCTGAGCAGCGCCAGCATCGAGGCCAGGTTCGAGAGGGCGTAGAGCCGGTAGGGCATGACGCCGGCGAAGGCGCGCGCGTACCAGGCCTGCATCAGCGGGCCGGTGGTCGACAGCAGCAGGTAGGGCAGGCCGACCGCGGTGGCGAGGACGCCGAGCACGTTCAGGGTGGGGTGCGCCTGCGCCGTCTCCTTCCACGAGGGATCGGCCGCCACCGGCAGGGTGGCCAGGCTCAGCAGCAGCAGCGCGATGTGCACCAGCGTCTGCCGCCGCGGCGCCAGCGTTTCGTGCAGCCAATGCACGTACAGGTAGCCCAGCAGCAGCTCGGCCTGGAAGAACACCATGCAGGTGCTCCACACCGACGACGAGCCGCCGAACCAGGGCAGGATCATCTTCGCCACCATCGGCTGGATCTGGAACAGCAGGAAGGCCGAGAGGAAGACGGTGACGGCAAACAGCGGCATCTGGCGGAGGCTATCGTGGTTATGGGCGGCAGCCATCCTAATGGAAATGTCCGGCAAAGTGTTTATGATGTCGGAAACAGGAAAGCCGTATGGACAAGGGGGAGAGGGCGATGAAGACCGCCTGTCTGATTGCAGTGCTGGGCGCCGTTCCGCCGGTCGCACTGGCCGCCGACCTGCCTGCCGGCGATTGCAAGCGCCCGGCAGCGCGCACCGACCTGTCGGCCTGCGACTGGTCGCGCGCCAAGCTGGCCGGCAAGGACCTGCGCGGCGCCCGCTTCGCCGGCGCCAGGATGGAAAACGCCGATTTCCGCAAGGCGCGCCTCGACGAGGCGGATTTCCGCGGCAGCAACCTCAAGTGGAGCAATTTCAGCAAGGCGAATCTGAAAGCCGCGGATTTCCGCAATGCCGACCTGTTCCACGCCATCTTCGACGATGCCGATGTTTCCGACGGACGCTTCGGCGGCGCCAATCTATTTGGCGCCAACCTCATCAACACCCGTGCCGTGCGGGCTGACTTTGCCGGCGCCCAGCTCAAGGACATCCTGATGGAGGGCATCGACCTCTCCGGCGGCTCGATGCGCGGCTGTTACGCCTTCCGCGGCGTGCTCTCCGGCGCCAGGCTGGTCGGCACCGACCTCTCCGGCGCCGACCTTACCGGCGCCGCCGCCGAGAATGCCGATTTTTCCGGCGCCAGACTGGTCGGCACGAAGCTGCCCGGGGCGACGCTGCGCTTCGCCGTATTCAAGGATGCCGACATGGCCGGCGCCGACCTCGCCAACGCCGATGTCTGGAACGCCAACTTCTCGCAGGCGCGCAACCGGCCGCCCTCGGTGCAGGAAGCGCTGATCGAGCCCTTCGTGGTGCGCGAGCGGCGCTGAGTCGGGAACGCAGCAATGGAAAAGATCTGGCTGAATAGCTACTCGCCCGGCGTGCCGCACGAGATCGGGGTCGACGACCTGCACGCCATCGGCGAGCAGTTCGAGGCCAGCGTGCGCGATCATGCCGACCGCGTCGCCTTCGTCAGCGGCGCGGCCGGCGTGGGCATCACTTATCGCCAGCTGGACGTCCTTTCGCGCAATGTCGCCGCCTACCTGCAATCCGTGCTGAAGCTGCCGCCGGGCAGCCGCGTCGCGCTGATGCTGCCGAACCTGCTGCAGTTCCCGGTGTGCCTGCTCGGCGCCCTGCGCGCCGGCTATGTCGTGGTCACCGTCAACCCGCTGTACACCGCCCGCGAGCTGGAGCACCAGCTCGCCGACTCGGGCGCCGAAGCCATCTTCATCCTCGAGAACATGGCGCACGTGCTGGAGAAGGTGGTTGCCTGCACGCCGGTCCGCCACGTCGTCGTCACCGGCGTCGGCGACCTGCTCGGCTTCCCGAAGCGGCACCTCGCGCATTTCGTCGTGCGGCGGGTGAGGAAGATGGTGCCGCGGTTCTCCCTGCACGGCGCCGTGACATTCGATGCGATGCTGGCGCAGGGCGCGGCCGCGGGCTTCGAGCCGGTGCGCGTGGCCTCCGACGACCTTGCCTTCCTGCAGTACACCGGCGGCACCACCGGCGTCTCCAAGGGCGCCATGCTCACCCATCGCAACCTGCTCGCCAACGCCCGCCAGGGCGAGGTCTGGAGCGACCCCTTCCTCGACCCGGAGGACGAATTCGTCCTTGTCACCGCCATTCCGCTGTATCACATCTTCGCGCTCGGCTCGGCCGTCAGCAACATCGTGCGGGGCGGCGTGAATGTCCTGGTGTCCGATCCGCGCAACACCGATGCGTTCGTCAAGGTGCTGGCGAAGTACCGCTTCGTCGCGCTGCCGGCGGTGAACACCCTGTTCAACAGCCTGGTGCACCATCCGGATTTCCCGAAGGTGGATTTCAGCAGGCTGCGCTTCGCCATCGGCGGCGGCGCGGCCGTGCAGCGGGCCGTCGCCGAGCGCTGGCAGGCGATCACCGGCGTGCCGCTGTGCGAGGGCTACGGCCTGACCGAATGCTCGCCCACCGTCACCTGCAACCCCCTCGACATCCAGGGCTACAACGGCTCGATCGGCCTGCCGGTGCCGTCGACCGAGATTTCGATCCGCGACGAGGATGGCCGCGAAGTGCCGCTCGACGCGTCCGGCGAGCTGTGCGTGCGCGGGCCGCAGGTGATGCAGGGTTACTGGAACCGCCCCGATGAAACCGCCCGCGTCATGACGCCGGACGGGTACCTGCGCACCGGCGACGTCGCCGCCATCGATGCGCGCGGCTTCGTCCGCATCGTCGACCGCAAGAAGGACATGATCCTGGTCTCCGGCTTCAACGTTTATCCGAACGAGGTCGAGCAGGTGGTTGCCATGCACCCGCAGGTGCTCGAGGCGGCGGCGGTCGGCATCCCCGACGACGCTTCCGGCGAGGCGGTGAAGCTGTACGTGGTGAAGAAGGATCCCGCCCTGACCGCCGAGGCGCTGATCGCCCACTGCCGCGAGTCGCTCACCGCCTACAAGGTGCCGCGCTTCGTCGAGTTCCTCGACGAGCTGCCGAAGAGCAACGTCGGCAAGGTGCTGCGGCGCGAGCTGCGCGAGCGTCGCTGATCCCTATGCCCAGTCCGCGCCGGCGGAATAGAACTCGACCGAACCCAAATGCCGAAGATTGGGTATGCCGGAGCCGTCGATGACCTCCGAATCGAACTGGACGTGCGCCGACAAGCCGATTCCCTGCCTGATTTCCAGGGGGCTGCTCAAGGTGAACATCGAGACACCCTCGACGAACTCATTGGCCGTGTGCTCGGGCGGGGGTTGCAGGCTGCCATTCAGGGCGCGGACCAGCGGCGGGGGCGCAGCCACGAAATCGGCCACCCGGTACTGGCCGTCGTACACGTGCACCTCGCGCAGGATGCTGTAGCGCAGCCGGTAGTGGATGAAGACGCGCGTCAGCTTCAGGCGCCTGTCTTCGATGATCACCGGGGTGGTAATCGGGAAATGAAACCAGTTGTTGCTACGATCGACACCGCCGAACAGGCCGGAGCCGGCCATGCGCCGCTGTGCGTAGGGGTGTTGCTCCGGCTGCGCGCCATTGCCGTTCAGCCAGGTGGCCATCTTGATGCTCATCGCTATGCTCCTCGGAAACGAAAGTGGGAAACATGACGTGCCTGAGCGAATGGCCGCTTTTCTTGTATTCTGGGCGCTAGGCGGGAAACCTTGTCCGCATTGGCGCAAGTGCAAGTATCCTATCCCGCCATGGCCCCGTCAAATTCCATGAATGCCTCCCTTACCCTCTACATCGACAGCAATTACGTCAGCCCCTATGCCATGTGGGCCTTCGTTGCCCTCAGGGAAAAGCGGCTGTCCTTTGCGGTGCAGCCCGTCGACCTCGCGGCCAGGCAGCACCACGACGCCGCATTCGGGAACCGCTTCCTCACCGGCAAGGTGCCGGCGCTGGTGCATGGCGAATTCGCCCTGGCCGAATCGTCGGCGATCATCGAATACCTGGAGGACGTCTTCCCCGCCCCGGCGCACCCGCCGCTGTACCCGGCCGACGCGCAGCAGCGCGCCCGCGCCCGCCAGATCCAGGCCTGGCTTCGCAGCGACCTGATGGCCCTGCGTGAAGAACGGCCGACCACCGTGATCTTCCGCGAACCCTCGCCGAAGCCGCTTTCCGAGGCCGGCCGTGCTGCCGCCGACAAGCTGGCGCGCGTCGCCGCCAGCCTGATCGCGGAGGGCGCCGGGAACCTGTTCGACGACTGGTGCATCGCCGACACCGAGCTCGCCCTCACGCTCAACCGCCTCGTCGCCAACGGCGACCCCGTGCCGGAGAACCTCCGGCGCTACGTGCAGGCGCAATGGGCGCGGCCCTCGGTGCAGTCGTGGCTGAGGCGGGAAGCCTAGGCATGACCGGGGCCAAAGCGCGATGAAACGGCAATTGCCCGGACTGCTGGGGTGGCTCCTGCTGGTGTTTGCGGCGGCCGCAATCGGCGGCCTGGCGTCGTCCAGCGCCGGTCCCTTCTACCAGCAACTTGTCCGGCCCGATTGGGCGCCGCCCGGCTGGCTCTTCGCGCCGGTGTGGAGCATGCTCTACCTCCTCATGGGCCTTGCCGCCTGGCTCGTCTGGCGGGGGCCCGGTTTTCGCGGTGCGCGCATCGCCCTGGCGCTGTTCCTCGTCCAGTTGGCCGCCAACGCACTATGGACCTGGCTGTTCTTTGCCTGGCAGAAGGGCGCGCTGGCCTTCGGCGAGATCCTCGTCCTCTGGGCGCTGATCCTGGCCACCGTGATCGCCTTCTGGCGCGTGCGCCCGCTGGCAGGCGCGCTGCTGCTGCCTTACCTGGCGTGGGTCAGCTTTGCTTGCGCCCTCAGTTATTCGATTTGGCAGATGAATCCACGGCTTTTGGGCTGAAAGTCAGTCTCCGGGAGACGGCGATTCAGCGTGGCGGGCTGCTGGAAGACCCGGGTCCGTCACCAGCGGGAAGCCGGAAATCCCGGAGTCGAATGGTTTCGAATGGCGTGGAACGAGGGGTCTCCGGATGCAGACCGAATGCGAATACTGCAGGCAGTGGAACCGGGAACACCCGCTGGCATCGCCCCGTGCCTCCTGCGGCCCGTGCGATGTTTGTCGGGCACCCGGACATGTCGGCGCACATCCGCGGCAGCCCACCAGCGTCTGCCTCTGTGAAAGACACTGGGCCGAAGTGTCCGCGCCGGGCTACCGCTTCGAGCTGTATCACCTGATATACGTGGCAATCGCAGCAATCCTTGTCGCCACGGCCTATCCGATGGTGGCCGGCCTTTTCTGACAGGCCTCCCGTGCCGGCCGGGCGGGGTGCTGGTACCATAAGTTATCGCGAATTGTTATGGGAGGCCCGTCCGGGCCGCTGCCGGTGAACCTCAAGCAACTCGAATACTTCGTCGCCGTCGCCGAGCTGGGCAGTTTCAGCAAGGCGGCGGTGATCCTCAACATCGCCCAGCCGGCCTTGTCGCGGCAGGTGCGGCTGCTGGAGACCGACCTGCACGTCACGCTGCTGATGCGCAACGGCCGCGGCGTGGTGCTGACCGAGGCCGGCAAGCGCCTGTTCGACCACAGCGTCGGCATCCTGCAGCTGGTGTCGCGTGTGCGCGAGGACATCGAGGCCAGCCGCGACGAGCCGTCCGGGCGCATCGTCGTCGGCCTGCCGCCGAGCATGGGCCGGCTGCTCACCCTGCCGCTGGTGGAGAGCTTTCGCCGGACGCTGCCGAAAGCGCGGCTGGCCATCGTCGAGGGGCTGTCGGCACACCTGGCGGAATGGATTTCGACCGGCAGGGTGGACCTCGGCCTGCTGCATAACCCCGAGCCGCATTCCGCGCTCGAGGTGACGCCGGTGCTGGAGGAATCCCTGGGCGTGGTCAGCCCGGCGGGCAAGGGGGAGGGGAAGGACGCCCCGAAGAAAGTCAGTCCCCGCGCTACGGTAACCCTGGAGGGACTGACGCGCCTGCCGCTGATCCTGCCGGAGCGCACGCACGCCATCCGCAAGCTGCTGGAAACCCAGGCGGCGCTATCCGGCCACAAGCTCAACGTCGCCATCGAGGTCTCCAGCGTGCAGTCCATCCTCGACCTGGTGCGCGCCGGCCACGGCCATGCCGTGCTGACGCCTTCGGCGCTGGCCGCCTCGGGCAATGCCGCGGCCTTCCGCCTGCGGCCGCTGGTCGAGCCGCGGCTGACCAGCACGCTGTGCCTGGCGGTCTCGGCGCACAAGCCGGCGACGCCGCTCCTGAAGCACGTCTTCCGCATGCTGCACGA
>Ga0209477_1002182_pt1 | contig 11457 bp, 10 predicted proteins | sample KloWWTupernatant_FD_187180 | JGI IMG/M metagenome (GOLD analysis project Ga0209477, IMG submission 187180) | Active sludge microbial communities from Klosterneuburg, Austria, studying microevolution and ecology of nitrifiers - Klosterneuburg... | ecosystem: Engineered > WWTP > Aerobic digester >...
GGTACTTCAGTGCCGGCAGGTCGACCAGGTCGATGATCTGCGCGAGCCGCACCAGGTTCACCGGTCCGTCGACGCGGTAGCAGTCCTGCTCCTCGAGTTCGAACTCGCGCAGCAGGCGCGCCACCAGCGACTCCGGAATGCCGGCCGAGACTTCGAGGCGCACCTCGTCGCCGTACTGGCGCTGGACCAGTTCGCCCTGCAGCGCCGCGCGCAGGTCGGTCACTTCCTCGTCGTCGACGAACAGGTCGCTGTTGCGCGTCAGGCGGAACTGGTGCACCGAGCGCACGGTGAGCCCGGGAAACAGCCGGTCGACGAAGCCCTGCACGATCGAGGTCAGCGGCATCACGCCGTGCGCTGCGCCCGACACCTCGGGCGGCACGCGCAGGATGCGCGGCAGCGCGCGCGGCGCCTGCACGATCGCGACGCCGGCGCGCCGCCCGAAGGCGTCGTGCCCGTGCAGCTCGACGATGAAGTTCAGGCTCTTGTTCAGGATGCGCGGGAACGGATGCGCCGGGTCGAGCGCGATCGGCGTGAGCAGCGGCTCGATCTCGGTGTCGAAGACGTGCTCGGCCCACTTGCGTTGCGCGTCGGTCCAGTCGGTCCGGGTGTGCACGACGACCCCGTGCGCCGCCAGCTGCGGCAGGATCGTCCGGTTCAGCAGCTCGTACTGGCGTGCCACGAGCCGGCGAGCGCGCTCGTGGATTGCCGCCAGGCTCTGGCGCAACGCGTGGCCGTCGCCGCGCCCGGCCAGCAGCAGCTCCTTGAACTCGGCGACGCGGATCTCGAACAGCTCGTCGAGGTTGCTGCTGACGATCGCGATGAAGCGCACGCGCTCGAGCAGCGGCACCGTTTCGTCCTCGGCCTGCGCGAGCACCCGCTCGTTGAAGGCGAGGATGCCCAGTTCGCGGTCGAGCAGCCGCAGCCCTGGGCCCTCGTGCACGTCCATGCGCGCAAGCTTGCCCTTCCTTCGTGACGGTTTCGTGACGGTGCGCTTGGAGTTCATCGGTGGTCGGGCGCGTCGCTTGCGGCCCGCACACTTTGTCATACTTCGGCTGGCGCAACACCCGTGTCCCCCTGATCACCCGACCCCTTCGAGGACCGATGTCCGGATATCGATTGCTGGCGGCGGTCGACCTCGGTTCGAACAGCTTTCGGTTGCTGATCGGCCGCGTCGAGGCCTCCCCGCTCGGCGAGCTCGTGCTGCCGCTGGACGGCGTCAAGCAGACGGTGCGCCTGGCCGGCGGGTTGCGCGAGGACGGCAGCCTCGATGCGGATTCGCGCGATCGCGCGCTGCTGGCGCTGGCGATGTTCGGCGAGCGGCTCCGCTCGTTCGCGCCCGAGGCGGTTCGCGCGGTCGCGACGAACACGCTGCGCGTCGCGACCAACGCGGGGCAGTTCCTCGCCACTGCCGAGGCGGCGCTGGGATTCCCGATCGAGGTCGTCTCCGGCCTCGAGGAAGCGCGCCTGATCTACCTGGGCGCCGCGCACGCGCTGCCCAACGACGGCGTGCCGCGACTGGTCGTCGACATCGGCGGCGGATCGACCGAGTGCATCGTGGGTACCGACATGCGCGCCGGCGCGCTCGAGTCGGCGTCGGTCGGATGCGTCGGCCTGTCGAGGCACTACTTCGCGGCTGGCGCCGTGAGCCGCGAGGCCTTCGAGCACGCCTACTACGCGGCGCGCGCGGTGTTCGCGCAGGTCGCCGAACCCTTTGCCGACAAGGGCTGGCGCTACGCGGTCGGCACGTCGGGCACCGCCAAGTCGCTGTGGCAAGTGGCGCAGGCGCAGTGGGGCGCCCGGGAACTCGACCGCGACTCGCTCGCGCGCATCCACGCGGCGCTGGTCGACGCCGGCCACGTCGACGCGGTGCAGCTGGCCGGGCTCAGGGCGGACCGGCGCCCGGTGCTGGCCGGCGGGCTCGCGGTGATGATGGCTGCGTTCGACGAGCTCGGCATCGACTCGATGCGCTACTGCGACGGCGCGTTGCGCCAGGGCGTGCTGTACGACCTGCTCGGCCGCAGCGAGGGCCGGGACACGCGCGCGATCACCGTCGAGCAGATGCTCGCGCGCTACGGGGTCGACCGGCGGCACGCGCGGCGCGTGCGCGACACCGCGCTGGCGCTGTTCGACCAGGGCGCGCGCGCCGCGCGCGAGGTGCTGCTGGCCCGCCGCCTGGTGCTCGGCTGGGCGTCCGAGCTGGCCGAAGTCGGCATGTCGATCTCGCACGAGGGCTTCCACAAGCACTCGGCGTACATCCTCGGCCACGCCGACATGCCGGGCTTCTCGCGCCGCGAGCAGGCCGCACTCGCGAACCTGGCGCTGGCGCAGATCGGCGGGCTGCGCAAGCTGCGCGGGCTCTTCGACGACGACCTCGGCTGGCTCAAGGTGGTGGCGTTGCGCGTCGCGACGATCCTGCACCGCAAGCGCGACGAGCAGGAAGTGCCGACACCGGCGCTCTTCCTGCAGCGCCGCTCGCTTCGCCTCGAGATGCCGAAGCAGTGGGCGCGGCGCTTCCCGCTCGCCCACGAGAGCCTGCTCGGCGAAGCCTCAGCCTGGTCCGAGGTACGCGTCTTCGAGAAGTTCGTCTACGAGACGATCTAGCCGCGTCCGCAGCGTTCAGGCGAGGTCGGGCGCCATGACCGCGCGCAGCACGACCTGTCCGCGTCCCTCGCGCTCGCGCGTCGACAGCCACCAGATCGCGCCCTTGCGGATGCTCCAGTCGGCTTCCTGGCCCGTCATCAGCAGGCTGGCGAGGCGCCCGAGCGTCGGCTGGTGGCCGACCACGACGACGTGGCGCGACCGCGATTCGGGCCCTTCGGGCCAGTCCAGCGCGGCCAGCACGTCGGCGACGTCGGCATCGGGTGCGAGCCGCGGGTCGACGCGCACCTTCACGCCGAGCGCCTCGGCGGTCTCGCGCGCGCGCATCGCGGGACTGCTGAGCACCGCATATCGCTCGGGAAGCCGCCCTTGCAGCCAGCGCGCCATGCGCTCGGCCTGCTTGCGGCCGCGCTCGGTCAGCCGGCGCCCGGCGTCGCTGGCGAGGTCGGCCGCGGCGTCGCCGGCGTCCGCGTGGCGCCAGACGATCAGGTCCATGTCGTTCATCCGGAAAGCGCCCATGCTGCCCGCCTTCGATGACGAATCGATGTCAGCCGCGGTCCCCGGCCTCGGCCGCCCCTTCGGCCTGCAAGCGCCGGTACCTGTCCATCAGCTGTCCGTGCGTCTCGCGCCGGTCCGGATCGAACGGGATGCAGTCGACCGGGCAGACCTGCCGGCACTGCGGCTCGTCGAAGTGCCCGACGCACTCGGTGCAGCGATCCGGGTCGATCCGGTAGATCTCGGGGCCCATCGAGATCGCCCCGTTCGGGCATTCGGCCTCGCAGACGTCGCAGTTGATGCACTCGTCGGTGATGATCAGGGCCATCGCGACGTCCCGGGTCGTTTCATCGCGGCCCGCCGCCCAGTTGCGCGAGCTTGCCGCGCAACCAGTTCTGCACCGAAGGCGCGACGAACTTCGACACGTCGCCCCCCATCAGCGCGATCTCGCGCACCAGCGTGCCCGAGATGAACTGGTACTGGTCGGTCGGCGTCATGAAGATCGTCTCGACCTCGGGCATCAGGTGGCGGTTCATGCCGGCCATCTGGAACTCGTACTCGAAGTCGCTGACTGCGCGCAGCCCGCGGATCACCACGTCGGCCTTCTGCTGCCGCACGAAGTTCACCAGCAGCCCGGAGAAGCCGACGATCTCGACGTTCGGATAGTGGTTGAGCGTCTCGCGCGCGATGGCGAGCCGCTCTTCGGAGCTGAAGATCGGGTTCTTGCCGCGACTGTCCGCGACCGCCACCACCAGCGACGCGAACAGCTTGGCCGCGCGCCGGACGAGATCCTCGTGGCCGCGAGTCAGCGGATCGAAGGTGCCCGGATAGATCGCCCTGGTCATGGTGCCTCTCCCCGCTGCTCGTCGTCGAGTCGAACCAGATGATAGTGGACGTTGCCGGCGCGCTGCGCACGCTCGACGCGCCAGCCCGCCGGCGGGTCGAAGCGCGTGCCGGTTTCCACGTAGACCCGCGCGCCGGGCGCGAGCAGCGCCGGCAGCAGCGGCAGCACGCGCTCGGCCAGCCCTTGGCCGAACGGCGGGTCGAGCAGCACCAGGTCGAAGCGCTCGCCGGCTCGCGCCAGGCGGGCGATCGCGTCGAAGGCATCGCCGGCGACGAGCTCGACCTGCGTCGCCCGCAGCCGCTCCACCGCGGCGCGGATCGCCGCCAGCGCGGTGCGGTCGCGCTCGACCATCACGACGCGCCGCGCGCCGCGCGACGCGGCCTCCAGCCCCAGCGCCCCGCTGCCCGCGAACGGGTCGAGGCAGGCCCTCCCTTCGAGCGACTGGCCCAGCCAGTTGAACAGCGTCTCGCGCACCCTGTCCGGCGTCGGACGCAGCCCCGGAACGTCGGGGACGACCAGCGGCGTGCGCTTCCAGGCGCCGCCGACGATGCGCACGCGGTGTGGAGCACCGCGCGCCGCAGGGCGTGCGGCGGCGCTAGCGGGCCGGCCCGCCATCGCCGACGACCACGGTGACCAGCGCGTCGGGGCGCACGTGCCGCGCGAACGCGGCGCGCACCTCGTCGAGCGTGACCGCCTCGACGCGCGAGGTCCAGCGGTCGAGGTAATCGAGCGGCAGCCTGTAGAAACCGATCGTCGCGAGGTTGTCGAGGATCTTGCGGTTCGAGTCGATCCGCAGCGCGAAGCCGCCGACCAGGTTCGACTTCGCTGCCTGCAGCTCGGCCTCGGTCGGCCCGTCGCGCAGGAAGCGCGCCAGCGTCTCGCGCACGACGCCGAGCGCCAGCGCGGTCTGCTCGCGCCGCGTCTGCAGCCCGATCGTGAACGGACCCGGCTGCAGCTGCGGCGAGAAATACGAATACACGCTGTAGGCCAGCCCGCGCTTCTCGCGCACTTCGTCGTACAGCCGCGAGACGAAGCCGCCGCCGCCGAGCACGTAGTTGCCGACCAGCAGCGCGAAGAAGTCGGGGTCGCCGCGCGCGATCGCCGGCTGGCCGATCAGGATGTGGCTCTGCGAGGCGGGGTGCTCCACGCGCCGCTCGATCGCCTGCCGCGGCGGCACGACCGGCGCGATCCGGCGCTCGGCGTCGCCCGGCGGCAGGTCGCGCGTGAGCTGTTCGGCGATCGCCTGCGCGCGCTCGCGGGTGATCGCGCCGATCATCGACACCACCGCGTTGCGCGCCCCGTAGTGGCCGCGGTGGAACGCGACGAGGTCGTCGCGTCCGATCGCGCCGACCGTCTCGGCAGTCGCGTGCGCGCCGTACGGGTGCTCGCCGTACATCAGGCCGTCGAAGCTGCGCTGCGCGATCGTCTCGGGCTTGGTCTCGGACTCGCGGATCGACTGGATCACGCGCTCCTTCTCGCGCGCCAGCACCTCTGCGGGGAAAGCGGGCTGCGACACCACGCGAGCAAGCAGCGCCAGCGCCTCGCCCAGCTCGGGCTCGCTGGTCAGCGTGCGCAGCGTGACGCTCGCGCGGTCGTCGCCGGCACCGCCGCCGCGCTGCGCGCCGATGCGCGCGAAACCCTCGGAGATCGCCAGCTCGTCGAGCCCGCCGGCGCCGCGCGACAGCATCGAGTTGGTCACCGAAGCGAGGCCCTTGCGCCCCGGTGGGTCGAGCCGGCCGCCGGCGTCGAAGTCGACGCTCACGTCGAGCATCGGGATCTCGTCGGCGCGCACGAAGTAGACGCGCGCGCCGTTCGCGGTGCTCCAGTGCTCGATCGGCAGCGCGGCGCGCGCCGCGCCAGCCAGCAGCGTCGCCGCGGCGAAGCAGCCCGCCAGCAGCCGAACGGTGAATCGCATGGCGAGGCTCACTGGTGGCGCGCGCCGGCGACCGGCGGACGAGGCGGTGCGCCGTTGGCGATCGGCTGCGGCGACAGCGCCACGACGGTCAGCGCGTCGTCGCCGAAATACCTGTTCGCGACTGCCTGCACCTCGGCCGCCGTCACCGCGCGGATGCGCTCGAGGATGCGATCGGCGTCGCGATGCGAGAAGCCGGCGACCTCGAGCCCGCCGATCTCCATCGCCCGCGCCATCACCGAGTCGCGCTTGTAGATCTCGCCCGCGACGTACTGGGTCTTGATCCTGTGGAGTTCGTCGTCGCGCACTCCCTCGCGGGCGATGCGCGCGATCTCGTCGCGCAGCGCCCGCTCGACGTCATCGACGGTGCGTCCGTCGGCGGGCGTGCCGTCGAGCACGAACAGCGCCGGCCCGCGCGCGACCATCCCGTAGCCCGCGCCGACCTGGTTCGCCACCCGCGAGCCGCGCACGACGTTGCGCGTCAGCCGACCGTTCTCGTCCGCGTCGAGCACCGCCGACAGCAGTTCGAGCGCGTAGGGGTCGCTGTCGCGTTCGACGTCGGTCAGTCTCGGCACCTTGAAGCCGAGCATCACGAACGGATTCTCGGCCGGCGCCTTCACCCACGCGCGGCGCAGTCCGCGTTGCGCCGGCTCGACCTGCGGCTTGCGCACCGGCAGCGCGCGCGAACCGATCCGGCCGTAGGTGCCCTCGGCGAGCCGGTAGACCTCTTCGCCCGACACGTCGCCGGCCACGACCAGGATCGCGTTCGCCGGTGCGTACCAGTCGCGATACCACGCGGCGGCGTCCTCGGCGCGCATCGACTCGAGGTCGTTCATCCAGCCGATCACCGGCCTGCGGTACGGCGATGCGGTCCACGCGGTCGACATCAGCTGCTCGTAGACCAGCGACTGCGCGCGATCCTCGGTGCGCAGGCGCCGCTCTTCCATGACCACCTTGACCTCCTTGTCGAACTCCTCGGCGGTGATGACGAGGTTCGACATGCGGTCGGCCTCGAGCTTCATCACGTCGGCGAGGTGGCGGCTGGCGAGCTGCTGGAAGTAACCGGTGTAGTCGCGCGACGTGAACGCGTTCTCGCGGCCGCCCAGCGCCGCCACGCGACGCGAGAACTCGCCCTGCGGCACGGTCTTCGTGCCCTTGAACATCATGTGCTCGAGCACGTGCGCGACACCGGTGCGGCCGTTGACCTCGTCCATCGACCCGGCGCGATAGAGCACGAGGTGCACGACGGTCGGCGCGCGGCGATCCTCGCGCACGATCACCTTCATGCCGTTGGGCAGCGTGCGCTCGAACACACCGGCGGTGCGGTGCGCGGAGGCGCCCGGCTGCTCGCGAACCGGCGCGGAAGCGGCCCGTTCGTTCGCGGGCGCTTCGCCGCGCAGGTCGACGCGCACATCGCCGGCCGGCGGATGCGCGCAGGCGCCGAGCAGCGCGACGCAGGCGAGCGCGGACACGACGAAGGACGGGACGGGGATCGGGAGCTGAAGGCAGGTCGGAAGCGGCATCGTCGGCACGGGTAGAATCCAGCCCGAGTGTAGCCATGTTCGGATTCCTGCGTCGAAATAGGCCCGCGGACAGCGGCGCCTCTCCAGCTCCCGCCGAAACGCCAGCGGCCACCGCCAGCGCCGGGGCGTCCGCGAGCCTGTATCCGGCCGAGGTGCTGGCGCGGCCGGAGGCCACCGAAGCGCCAGCGGAACGCCTCGAAGCGCCAGCGGAGCCCCTCGAAGCGCCAGCGCAGCCAACCAGGGCGCCTCCGGAGGGGCCCGCCTCGCCGCCCGAGCCTGCCGTCGCCCCCGTTCAGGCGCCGTCCGGCGCACCGACCGGCGACGCCTCGGCCGCCGCGTCGTCGGCGCCGGCACGACCCGAAGCGCCGGTCGCGCCCGAGACCGTGTCGCCGCTCGTCGCCGGCTCGCCCGATCGCCGCTCGTGGATGCACCGACTGCGCGCGGGCCTGACGAAGACGCGCGGCAACCTCGCCGGCCTGTTTTCCAACGTGCGCGTCGACGACGCGCTGTTCGAGGAGCTCGAGTCGGCGCTGCTCACCAGCGACGCCGGCGTCGGCACCACCGAATGGCTGATGCGCGAGTTGCAGCAGCGCGTGCGCCGCGAGCGGCTCACCGACGGCGAGCAGGTGCGCCAGGCCTTGCGCGCGCTGCTGGTCGAGTTGCTCGCGCCGCTCGAGAAGCCGGTCGACATCGATCGCGCCGAGCCACTGGTGATCATGATCGCGGGCGTCAACGGCGCGGGCAAGACGACGTCGATCGGCAAGCTCGCGCACCACCTTCAGCGCGAGGGCAAGTCGATCTTGCTGGCCGCGGGCGACACGTTCCGTGCGGCGGCGCGCGAGCAGCTCGCCGAATGGGGGGCGCGCAACCAGGTCGAAGTGATCGCGCAGCAGGGCGGCGATCCGGCGGCGGTGGCCTTCGACGCGGTGAGCGCGGGTCGCGCGCGGCGCACCGGGGTCGTGATGATCGACACTGCCGGGCGGCTGCCGACGCAGCTGCACCTGATGGAAGAGCTGAAGAAGATCCGCCGCGTCGTCGCGAAAGCGATGGACGGCGCGCCGCACGAGACGCTGCTGGTGCTCGACGGGAACACCGGCCAGAACATGCTCGCGCAGGTCAAGGCCTTCGACGACGCGATCGGGCTGTCCGGGTTGATCGTCACCAAGCTCGACGGCACCGCCAAGGGCGGGGCGCTGGCGGCGCTCGCGTTCACGCGGCGCGAGCGGCCGATCCCGGTCTACTTCGTCGGCGTCGGCGAAAGCATCGAAGACCTGCAGGCCTTCTCGGCCGACGAGTTCGCGAGCGCGCTGCTCGACTGAAACTCAGACGATCGCGACTTCCTGCAGCTGCGCCGCGATGCTGGCGTGGTCGGGCAGGCTGACGACTGCAGCGTCGCGCCGCGCGCCGTGCGAGTCGACCGCGGTGAGCAGGTCGATTTCCGGGTGGCGCTCGACGAAGAAGAAGTCGTGGAGCGGGTGATCGTCGCGCAGCGATCGCTCGTGCGCCTCGAACACGCCGAGCATCATCAGCCGATGCGTCGCAGCGCCCCGGCCGTCGGGCGAGAAGCGCGCCGGCAGCGCGTCGCGAAAGCCGAGCCACTCGTACTGGCGGGCGGCGGGCTCGCGCACGGCGATGAGCATCGTGTCGACCTGGGCGGCCAGGCAGTAGCGGTGGAACGCCTTCCAGAGCATCAGCCGCACGAGCGTGGCGTTGCGGCCCGGCTTCACGACGAGCCGCGACGCCTCGGCCAGCGAACGGCCCTTCAGCGCGGGGGGCAACTCGACGCGCTCCTCGACCATCAGCCTGCCGCGCTCGCTCGCGAGCACCCGCAAGCTGCCGAGCGCCTGTCCGTCGTGACGCGACTCGGCGAGCAGCAGCATCGCGTTCGGCCGCTGGTCCCAGGTCTCGGGCGCGTTCGTCGCGTCCGGGGTCCGCGAACCCGCGGCTTCGGCACGCACGGCCACGACCTGTCGCAGGTCGGCCTCGGTGGCCGCCACGCGGATCGCGACGGGCAGGTGATGACGGGTCTCGGCTGGCATGGACGCTTCCGTTGTACGTTCGGAGGTTTGCGACCACGTGCTCTTGTACGAGTCTGTGCGTGGCGGCATACGGAAGTCAATGCTATTTCGATGCGCGTCGCCGGCGGTATCCGCCGGTCGGACGGCCCCGGCCGTTCGGACGATCGTCCGCGAAGAAGCGGGGCGCGCCCGCGCCCGGCCTTCAGGATGCGCGCGCTGCCTCGGCCTGCGCCGACGGCTCCGCCTTGCGGAACGCATCGAGCGCCATGCAGGCGTCGAAGATTCGCATGACGGCCGGGTAGCGCTCGACCCGGGTGTCGAATCGCCGAGCGTTGAAGATCTGCGGCACCAGGCAGGCATCGGCCATCGTCGGCTGGTCGCCGTGGCAGTAGCGACCGGCGCCGCCGTCGGCCAGCTGGCGCTCGAAAGCGCCCAGGCCCTCGTCGCACCAGTGCCGGTACCAGGCCGCGATCGCGTCCTTGTCGAGCCCGAGCTCGTCCCGCAGGTGGTTCAGCACCCGCAGGTTGTTCAGCGGATGGATCTCGGCGGCGACCAGCATCGACAGCGAGCGCACCCGCGCGCGCCCGATCGGGTCTGCCGGCAGCAGCTTCGGCCCGGGGCGGGTTTCGTCGAGGTACTCGATGATCGCCAGCGACTGGCCCAGCCGGTGTTCGCCGTCGACCAGCGTCGGCACGAGGCTTTGCGGGTTCACCGACCGGTACGCGGCGGCGTCGTGCTCCCCGGTGGGCAGCCAGACGACCTTCGGCGTCCAGTCGAGCCCCTTCAGGTTCAGCGCGATCCTCACCCGGAACGACGCCGAACTGCGAAAGTAGGTGTACAGCTCCAGCATTGCGACCTCCGCGGGGCGGCACCGGCGGCGGCTCGTCGCGGGCGCCGGCATGTAAGATCCTTCGACGAAACGGTACCACGGCGAGTCGGGCGCGATCTGGCGTACGTCTCCTGGCAATAAAAAACCTCTATTAATCAGTTACTTGTCGTCGACGCCGAGGCACCCCCCCTTCGGCGGAATCAATCACGGCGATCGTGAGGTTATATTGGCACTCTCGACCAAAGAGTGCTAATGTTTCATTGCGCTCGGAACTGACTGATGGGTCATCAGATGGCGAGGGCACAGAGCGCTTCCCCGGGACCCGTCGGCCGCTTCCCCCGAGCCACGAAAGGAACCCGTACATGTCCCAACGGAATTCGACTGCCCTGGTGCCAGCCGGCCATGCCGGCAAGCTGATGGCGTTGCCGGCGGTCGGGAACCTGGACGCGTATATCTCGGCAGTGCATCGCCTGCCGATGCTGACCGCGGACCAGGAAGTCGATCTCGCGCGCCGCTTCCGCGACCGGCAGGATCTCGACGCGGCCCGCGATCTGGTGCTGTCGCACCTTCGGCTCGTGGTGTCGGTCGCCCGCCAGTATCTCGGCTACGGCCTGCCGCATGCCGACCTGATCCAGGAAGGCAACATCGGGCTGATGAAGGCCGTCAAGCGCTTCGACCCCGAGCGCGGGGTGCGGCTGGTGTCGTTCGCGCTGCACTGGATCAAGGCCGAGATCCACGAGTACATCCTGAAGAACTGGCGCATGGTGAAGGTCGCGACGACCAAGGCCCAGCGCAAGCTGTTCTTCAACCTGCGTTCGCTGAAGAACGGCGCACACACACTGTCCCCGACCGAAGTCGACGCGATCGCGCGCGGCCTGAACGTGCGCGAGAAGGACGTCGTCGAGATGGAGACCCGGCTCGGCGGCCAGGACCTGGCACTCGACGGGCAGGTCGACGACGGCGAGGAGAGCTATGCGCCTGCCGCGTGGCTGGCCGCGCCGCACTCCGAGCCGACCGAGGTGATCGAGGCACGCGAATACGACCGGCTGCAGAGCGACGGCATCGCCCGGGCGCTCGAGGCGCTCGACGCCCGCAGCCGGCGCATCGTCGAGACGCGCTGGCTCAAGGACGACGCGGACGGCGGCAAGATGACGCTGCACCAGCTGGCCGACGAGTTCGGGGTGTCGGCGGAGCGGATCCGCCAGATCGAGGCCAAAGCGCTGCAAAAGATGAAAGGC
>Ga0209477_1002186_pt1 | contig 11447 bp, 9 predicted proteins | sample KloWWTupernatant_FD_187180 | JGI IMG/M metagenome (GOLD analysis project Ga0209477, IMG submission 187180) | Active sludge microbial communities from Klosterneuburg, Austria, studying microevolution and ecology of nitrifiers - Klosterneuburg... | ecosystem: Engineered > WWTP > Aerobic digester >...
GCACCTGCACCGCATGGACGGCGCGGCGCCGGTGAGCGCCCACATCGCACCGGGCAAGGCGCGCAGCGCGGCGCTGGGGCGGCGCGAGAGCAAGGGCTACGAGGACATGATCAATGGCGGGCGCCATGCCTTCCTGTCGGTACCGCTGGAGGGCATGCTGGAAGGCGGCGTGCCGATCGTCAAGGACGGGCAGTGCATCGCCGCCATCGGGGTCAGCGGCGCCAAGCCGGCCGAGGACACGCAGGTGGCCCGCGCCGGCATCGCGGTGCTGGGACTTTGAACGCCTGATCTGAATAAAAACGGCTGCTGGCGCTTTCGTGGCAAACGTCAACAGCTATTAATTAAATAGCATTCGGGTGCGCGACAAACGTCGCTGCCAGGGCGGGCGGCGAGGGCGTCAGTAGCTCAGCCGCTCCGGCCGCACCTCCTGCAGGATGGTGGTGGCGATTTCCTCGATCGACTTGGTGGTCGACGACAGCCAGCGGATGCCCGAGCGGCGCATCATGGCTTCGGCTTCGCCCACTTCCATGCGGCAGTTCTCCAGGCTGGCGTAGCGCGAGTTGGGCCGGCGCTCGGCGCGGATCTCGGCCAGGCGCTCGGGCGCGATGGTCAGGCCGAAGATCTTCTTCTTGTGCGGCACCAGTGCCGGCGGCAGCTGGCGGCGCTCGAAATCCTCGGGGATCAGCGGGTAATTGGCCGCCTTCACCCCATGCTGCATCGCCAGGTACAGGCTGGTGGGGGTCTTGCCGCTGCGGCTGACGCCGATCAGGATGACGTCGGCCGTCTCCAGGTCGCGGTTGCTCTGGCCGTCGTCATGGGCCAGGCTGTAATTGATGGCCTCGATGCGGTCCTGATAGGCCTGGTTCTTGCTGATGTCGGAAAAACGCCCCACCCGGTGGTGGCTGGTGATGCCCAGTTCCTGCTCGATCGGCGCCACGAAGGTGCCGAACATGTCCAGCAGCATGCCCTTGCAGCCCTCGCGCACGATGCCCATCACCTCGCGGTCGACCAGGGTGGTGAAGACGATCGGCTTGCGGCCTTCGACCTCGCACGTGTGGTTGATCTGGCGCACCGCCTGGTGAGCCTTGTCCGGCGTGTCGATGAAGGGCAGGCGCACGTGGCGTGGCTGAAAGTCGAACTGCGCCAGGATGGCGTTGCCGAAGGTTTCGGCCGTGATGCCGGTGCCATCGGAGACGAAAAACACGGTGCGTTGGGGCATGGGCGGGTGCGGCGTGGCGGTCAATACAATCGTGCCCATTATGCGAACCCGCGCCGCCGGCCGCCCCGACCCGAGAAAAATCAGTACATGGGTCGCGTTGCCGCCACGGTTTCAGGGCGTTCGCAGCCACCGGTTTTCAAACTCTGGAGCTTTCCCATGTCTGCACTGTTTTCGCCGACCGCCCTGGTCGTGCCGTTCGAAAACCTGAGGATGACCGATGTCGAGGTGGTCGGCGGCAAGAACGCCAGCCTCGGCGAAATGATCTCGCAACTGCCACAGGGCGTGCGCGTGCCCACCGGCTTTGCCACCACGGCGCATGCGTTTCGCGAGTTTCTGAAGCACCAGGGCCTGCATGAGCGCATCAGCGCCCGCCTGGCGGCGCTGGACGTCGACGACGTGCGCGCGCTGGCCGAGGCCGGCGCCGAAATCCGCGGCTGGGTCGAGGCACAGCCCTTTCCGGCCGACCTGGAAAAGGCCGTGCGCGACGCCTTTGCCACGCTGAGCGGCGGCAACGCCGAGGCGAGCTTTGCCGTGCGCTCCTCGGCCACGGCCGAGGATCTGCCCGACGCCTCGTTTGCCGGCCAGCAGGAGACCTTTCTCAACGTGGTCGGCGTCGAGGCCGTGCTGCACAAGATGAAGGAGGTGTTCGCCAGCCTCTACAACGACCGCGCCATCAGCTACCGCGAGCACAAGGGCTTCGCGCACGACGTGGTGGCGCTGTCGGCCGGCGTGCAGCGGATGGTGCGCAGCGACCTGGGCGCGGCGGGCGTGATGTTCACCATCGACACCGAAAGCGGCTTTGACCAGGTGGTCTTCATCACCAGCAGCTACGGCCTGGGCGAGACGGTGGTGCAAGGCGCCGTCAACCCGGACGAGTTCTACGTCCACAAGCCGATGCTCAAGGCCGGCAAGCGCGCGCTGATCCGCCGCAACCTGGGCAGCAAGCTGATCCAGATGGTGTTTGCCACGCCCGAGGAGAAAGCGGCCAGCGGCAAGCTGGTGCAGACCACCGATGTGCCGGCCGAGCTGCGCAACCGCTATTCGCTCACCGACGCCGAGGTCGAGCAGCTGGCGCGCTACGCCCTGGTCATCGAGCAGCACTACGGCCGACCGATGGACATCGAGTGGGGCAGGGACGGCCAGGACGGCCAACTCTACATCCTGCAGGCGCGGCCCGAGACGGTGAAGAGCCAGCAGGGCAGCACCGAGCTGCGCTACAAGCTCAAGGGCAGCAGCGCCGTGCTGGCCGAGGGGCGCGCCATCGGCCAGAAGATCGGCACCGGCCCGGTGCGGCTGGTGAGCGACATCAGCCAGATGGACCAGGTGCAGGCCGGCGACGTGCTGGTCACCGACATGACCGATCCCAACTGGGAGCCGGTGATGAAGAAGGCCAGCGCCATCGTCACCAACCGCGGCGGGCGCACCTGCCACGCCGCCATCATCGCGCGCGAACTGGGCATCCCGGCCGTGGTCGGCTGCGGCGACGCCACCGCTCGCCTGAAGAGCGGCACCCTGGTGACGGTGAGCTGCGCCGAGGGCGACACCGGCCGCATCTACGACGGCCTGCTGGAAACCGAGGTGACCGAGATCCAGCGCGGCGCCATGCCGCCCATCGCCACCAAGATCATGATGAACGTCGGCAACCCGCAGCTGGCGTTTGACTTCGCCCAGCTGCCCAACGAAGGTGTGGGTTTGGCGCGGCTGGAATTCATCATCAACAACAACATCGGCGTGCACCCCAAGGCCATCCTGGACTACCCGCAGGTCGACGCCGATCTGAAGAAGGCGGTGGAGAGCGTGGCGCGCGGCCACGCCAGCCCGCGCGCCTTCTACGTCGACAAGGTGGCCGAGGGCGTGGCCACCATCGCCGCCGCCTTCTGGCCCAGGCCGGTGATCGTGCGCCTGTCGGACTTCAAGAGCAACGAATACCGCAAGCTGATCGGTGGCAGCCGCTACGAGCCGGAGGAAGAAAACCCCATGCTGGGCTTTCGCGGCGCGGCGCGCTATATCAGCCAGGAGTTCGCCGAAGCCTTCGCCATGGAGTGCGAGGCCATCAAGCGCGTGCGCGACGAGATGGGCCTGACCAACGTGCAGGTGATGGTGCCCTTCGTGCGCACGCTGGCGCAGGCCGAGCGCGTGGTGGCGCTGCTGGCGCAAAAGGGCCTGAAGCGCGGCGACAACGAGCTGAAGGTGGTGATGATGTGCGAGGTGCCCAGCAACGCCATCCTGGCCGAGCGGTTCCTGGCGCATTTCGACGGTTTTTCCATCGGCTCCAACGACCTGACCCAGCTCACCCTGGGGCTGGACCGCGATTCCGGTCTGGAGCTGCTGGCGGCCGACTTCGACGAGCGCGACCCGGCGGTCGAGGCGCTGATCCACCAGGTCATCACGGCCTGCCGCGCGCAGGGCAAGTACATCGGCATCTGCGGGCAGGGCCCCAGCGATCACCCGGACTTCGCGCGCTGGCTGGCGGACGAGGGCATCAGCTCGATCTCGCTCAACCCCGACAGCGTGATCGACACCTGGACGCTGCTCGCGCAATAAGCAAAACGCCATCCAGCGCCCACCATGAAAGCGCCAGCAGCTAAAAAAAAAGAAGTGTCTGGCGCCGCGTGGCTGCGTGCCGCGCTGTTGCTGCTGTGGGCCGCGGCGTCGTTTGGCGTGGCGTTTTTCGCCCGCGACCTGAACCAGGTGGTGGCCGGCTGGCCGCTCAACTACTGGTGGCTGGCGCAGGGCGGGGTGCTGCTGTTCATCGGCGTGGTGATGGTCTACGCGTGGTGGATGGGCCGCGCCGCGCCCGCGGCCGACGACGAGGACCGCTAGCGTGCCCGGAGCGTCGCGCGCCTACGCCCGGCGGCTGCACCGCAAGCTGCTGCTGTTCACCCTGGGGCTGCTGGCGTTCCTGCTGCTGATGCACTGGGCCGAACGCGCGGGCCTGTCGCGCGGCTGGATCGGGCCGATCTTCCTGTTCCTGTCGGTGATGATGTATGCGTCGGTCGGCATCTCCGGCCGCACCACCGACCCGGAGGAGTTCTACGTCGCCGGCCGGCGCGTGCCGGCGATGTACAACGGCATGGCGACGGCGGCCGACTGGATGAGCGCGGCCTCGTTCATCAGCCTGGCCGGCGCGCTGTACCTGCAGGGCTTTTCCGGCACGCCGGCGCAACCGGGTGGCCTGGCCTACGTGCTGGGCTGGACCGGGGGCTTCTGCCTGGTGGGCCTGCTGATGGCCCCGCGCCTGCGCGCCATGCGGCTGTACACCGTGCCCGACTTCTTTGCCGTGCGCTTCGGGCGCGGCGCCCAGCTGCTGGCGGCGCTGGGGGCGGTGGCCTGCTCGTTCATGTACGTGGTGGCGCAGATCTACGGCATTGGCCTGATCGCTTCGCGGCTGACCGGGGTGCAGTTCGAGATCGGCATTCTGCTGGGCCTGGGCGGCGTGCTGCTGTGCTCGTTCCTGGGCGGCATGCGCGCCATCACCTGGACCCAGGTGGTGCAGTACGTGGTGCTGCTGGTGGCGTTTCTGATCCCGGTGTCCTGGCTGGCCTACAAGCAGCTGGGCACGCCGCTGGCCCTGCTGGCGTACGGTCAGCAGTTGCCCAAGATCGAACAGCTGGAGCGCAAGCTGATCGATTCACCCGCCGAGCAGGAGGTGCGCGCGCACTTCGGCGAGCGCGCCCGCGACTACGCCGAGCGCCTGCGCGACCCGGCGGCGGCGCTGGCGCGCGAGCGCAGCGCGCTGGAGGACCGCATCCGCGCCCTGCGAGCCGAGGGGGCCGATTTCTCGTTCGTCATGATGGCGCGGCGCGAGCTGTCGGCCCTGCCCAAGGACGAAGCCAGCGCGCGCGAGCTGTGGACGCGCGCCATGAACGAGGCGCAGGAGCGTGCCAAGCCGCTGGGCGGCCTGCCGCGCCACGGCCAGGCCTTTGCCGGCAACCCCGACGGCACGCCCGCCGAGCGCGCCGAGTTCAACACTTCGCGCCTGAATTTCCTGGCCCTGATGTTCTGCCTGATGATCGGCACGGCCAGCCTGCCGCACCTGCTGACGCGCTTCTACACCACGCCCAGCGTGGCCGAGACGCGCCGCTCGGTGGCCTGGTCGCTGCTGTTCATCGCCATGCTGTACCTGGCCACGCCGGCGCTGGCGGCGCTGGTCAAGTACGAGGTGATGCAGCACTTGGTGGGCAGCAGCTTCGATGCGTTGCCCAACTGGATCGCCCAGTGGGCGCGGGTGGATCCGGGGCTGATCTCGGTGCAGGACGTCAACGGCGACCGCATCCTGCAGTTCGGCGAGATCCGCCTGGGTGCCGACATGATCATGCTGGCCACGCCGGAGCTGGGCGGACTGCCCTACGTGGTGTCGGGCCTGGTGGCCGCCGGCGGGCTGGCGGCGGCGCTGTCCACCGCCGACGGGCTGCTGCTGACGATCAGCAACGCGCTGGTGCACGACACCGCGCCCATGCGCGGCGGCCGCGTCTGGGTGTCCGACAACCGGGTGATCCTGTCCAAGTTCGCCCTGCTGGCGGTGGCCATGGTGGCGGCGGCGACGGCGGCGCTGAAGACGGGCGAGATCATCTCGCTGGTGACGGCCTCGTTCTCGCTGGCGGCGGCCACCTTCTTCCCGGCGCTGACGCTGGGCCTGTTCTGGCGCGGTGCCACGCGGCGCGGCGCGGTGGCCGGCATGCTGGTGGGCATCGCCGTCACCGTGGGCTACATGCTGCAGGCCAGCGCCGGCCTGCGTGCCTGGTGGGGGCTGGCGCCGGGCGGGCTGTGGTGGGGCATCCACCCGGTGTCGGCGGGCTTCTTCGGCGTGCCGGCGGGCTTCGCGGTGATCGCGGCGGTGTCGGCCTGGGAGCACTGGCGCCGGCGTCGCATGGCCGCCTGAGGCGGCACCTCCCTGCATGTCGATTGCTATCGTTATAGAAGCTGCTGACGCTTGCCAGATATGCGTCAAACGGTGTTTTTCCTGCAATTCTCAGGGATCGAGCCGGTGGGTGCCGGCTGCACGCCGCATCAGAAACGACGGCTCAGGTAGCGCGATCCGGCCAGACCGAAGCGCCATGGCGTATCCACCGCCCGGCGGATGCCGATGCGCGGGCCGCACACGACGTCGATGGGTTGACGCCGGTCCGGCGCCAGCACCTTGAACGGCGGCTGGTCCAGTGGCAGGCCGTACAGCGCCTTGGTGATGCCCAGCGCCTGGCCCACGCGCCCGGGCCCGGCGCACAGCAGGCGCTCGTCATCCAGCCCGCGACGCTCGCGCATGCGCTCCAGGCCGTGCGTGGGCTGCAGCGCCCTGATCAGCACCCCGCTGCCGTGGCCCTCGGGCCCGCAGACGAAGTTCAGGCACCAGTGCAGCCCGTAGTTGAAATACACGTAGGCGTGTCCCGGCGGACCGAACATGGCCTGGTTGCGGGGCGTGCGGCCTGGGTGGCAGTGCGAGGCCGGGTCGTCTTCGTCATACGCCTCGACCTCGACGATCAGCCCGCCCACGCCATCGACCAGCAGGGTGGCGCCGATCAGCGCGCGGGCCACGCTCGGGGCGTCGGCGGCGAAGTCCTTGTGTCTGAGCGGGCGGAGCATGGTGAGGGCGGCAGTGCGCCGTGGGCAGCGCACACGGGCGACTAAGATTGTCGGTCACCACCGATTGCGAGGAGTCCCGCCATGTTCAAGGCCCTGTTGCTGACCAAGACCGAAGTCCCTGCGCCGCAGGTGGCCATCACCGAACTGGACGAGGCGCAACTGCCGGCGGGCGACGTGCTGGTGCAGGTGTCGCACTCGACGCTGAACTACAAGGACGCGCTGGCCATCACCGGCAAGGCGCCCGTGGTGCGCAGCTGGCCCATGGTGCCGGGCATCGACTTCGCCGGCGCCGTGCTCGAATCCAGCGACCCGCGCTATCGCCCGGGTGACGCCGTGCTGCTCAACGGCTGGGGCGTGGGTGAATCGCACTGGGGTGGGCTGGCGCAGAAGGTGCGCGTCAAGGCCGACTGGCTGCTGCCCCTGCCCGCCGGCCTGACGGCGGCGCAGGCCATGGCCATCGGCACCGCCGGCTACACCGCCATGCTGTGCGTCATGGCGCTGCAGCGCAACGGCCTGCTGCCGGCGCAGGGACCGGTTTTGGTGACGGGGGCCAACGGCGGCGTGGGCAGCATCGCCATTGCCTTGCTGGCGCGGCTGGGCTTCGAGGTGCACGCCAGCACCGGCCGCCTGGCCGAGGCCGAGCACCTGAAGGCGCTGGGCGCCACCGACATCATCGACCGCGCGACGCTCAACACGCCCGGCAAGCCGCTGCAGAAGGAACGCTGGGCTGGCGCGGTGGACAGCGTGGGCAGCCACACCCTGGCCAACGTCTGCGCGGGCATCCGCTACGGCGGCGTGGTGGCGGCCTGCGGGCTGGCGCAGGGCATGGACTTCCCGTCCACGGTGGCGCCCTTCATTCTGCGCGGCGTCACGCTGGCGGGGGTGGACAGCGTGATGGCGCCCCATGCGCGCCGCGCCGAGGCCTGGCAGCGCCTGGCGCGCGAACTGCCGGCCGAGCTGCTGCCGCGCAACACCGAAACCATCGCCCTGGCCGACGCCGCAGGCGTGGCCGCCCGCCTGCTGGCCGGGCAGGTGCGCGGGCGCGTGGTGGTGGATGTGATGGCGTGAAAGGCCGCGCGGCCTCCCGGTGCGCCCATGCGTCAGGCTTCGGTGGTGTGCCTGGCGCCGCCTGACCGGCACCGAGCACGGCTTTGTATGATGGCTGCGCTGAACCAGAATCAGGAGAGACCGCATGCAACGTCGTCACGTCGTCCTGGCTTGCGCCGCCCTGCCGGGCTTGAACCTGTTGGCACCGGCGGCGCTGGCGCAGAACTGGCCCAGCCGGCCGATCAAGTTGATCGTCTCTTTTCCGCCCGGTGGCCTGATTGACAACATGGCGCGTCTGATCGCCCCCCGGCTGGCGCAGGAGCTGGGGCAGCCGATCGTCGTCGACAACAAGCCGGGTGCCGGTGGCAACCTTGGCGCGGGCGAGGTCTCGCGCGCGGCGCCGGATGGCTACACCCTGCTGATGGCGTCGCCGCCACTGACCATCAACCCGGCGCTCTACAAGAAGCTACCTTACGAGCCGCGCAATATCGCGCCGATTGGCTTGCTGGGGCGTGTGCCCAACGTGCTGGTGGTCAGTGCCGCTTCGGGAATCCAGAGCGTCGCCGAGCTGACGGCGCGCGCCAAGGCACGTCCCGGGGAACTGAACTACGCCTCGAACGGCAACGGCACCTCGTTGCACCTGAGCGCCGAGCTGTACAAGAACCAGGCAGGAGTGTTCGTCACGCACATTCCCTATCGCGGCGCTGCCGCCGGACTGACCGCCGTGATCGCGGGTGAAGTCAGCTTCATGTTCGACAACCTGCCGTCGGCACTCGGCCTGATCCAGAGCGGTCGCCTGCGGGCGCTGGCGGTCACCACGGCGCAACGCAGCAGCGTGTTGCCGCAGGTGCCCACCATGGAGGAAGCCGGTGTCAAGGGCTACCAGGTGTCTGCCTGGTTCGGTCTGGCGGCGCCTGCTGGCTTGCCGGCACCGGTGCAGCAAAAATTGGAGCAGGCGCTCGAGCGCGTCGCCGCCGTGGAGGAAGTCAAAGCCGCCATGCTCAAGGCCGGCGCGGAGCCCGTCTGGCTGGGCGCGCAGGCCATGGTCAGCTTCATGCAAGCCGATGCCGCGCAGTGGAAGAAGGTTGCGGACTTCGCGAAGATCTCGCTCGACTGACGGCCTGTGTGGGCGTATCTTGGGGGTCTTGTGCCTGCAGTTTGAGCTGCTGGAGCGGGCGATGGGAATCGAACCCACGTCTTGAGCTTGGGAAGCTCAGGTCCTGCCATTGAACGACGCCCGCAATGGCTTGTCTGTGCGACAGGCGCTGATTCTAGCGAAGCGCGGCGCCCGATTTTCAGGCACCCCGCTGGCCGCGCGCCCCGGCAGCCGCGGGATGTGATCAGTCTTCCAGGATTTGGCCGTCGTGCTCGACGTAGGGCGGGTAGTGGCCGGTGCTGCTGCTCTGCGCCTTCGAGGCGGCCACGAAGGTGCCGCTTTGCACATCGAACACATGGACCTCGCCGTCCTCGATGACGTAGTGCCAGCCGTGCAGGGTGATGCGCCCGTCCAGCACGCGCCGGCGCACCATGGGGTAGTCCATCAGGCGCTCGAGCTGTAGCACCACGGCACGCTGTTCGGTGCGGCGCAGGACCTCGGGACGCAGTCCATCGCCGGGTCGCCCCAAGACGGACGCGCCCCCCTGGGGGGGCGACGCCGCAGGTGTCTCGGGGGCAAACAATCGCACGGGCAGCACGGCCTCGCGGCCCAGGTCCAGCCAGCGCTGGAGGTTTTGGGCCTCTGGCGATACCTCTTCGTACAAGGCCTTGATGGCGCCGCAATGGCTGTGACCGCATACCACGATGCGGCTCACGTTGAGGTTGAGGACCGCGAACTCGATCGCCGCCGCCGTGCCGTGGTGGCCATGGGAGCCGTCGTACGGTGGCACGAAGGCACCCACGTTGCGCACCAGGAACAGCTCGCCCGGGCCGGCACCCGTAAGCAGGTAGGGCACCAGGCGCGAGTCGGAACAGCCGATGAACAGCGTGGTGGGGTGCTGACCCTTGTCTACCAGCGACTGGAACTGCTCCCGGTATTGCGGGAACGCATCCTGGTGGAAGCTGCGCAGGCGTTCCAGCAACTCGTCATCGGGCATGGTTGTCGGCCTCCTGGCGCGCTCGGCTTGCCTGCTACTGGACCAGGGGGCTGTCCGCCGCGTCCAGGTCCACGCCCTCGACTTCGGCAGCGCCGGCCAGCAGCTGCAGGTACTGGCGCAGCGCGTTGACCCAGGCCTGCTGGCGCAGCACCAGGGCGATGCTGGTGCGCACGTCGTCAAACGCCTGGGGCTGGGCGGGCTTGCGGCCGCACACCTGCACCACATGCAGGCCGAAGCGGGAGTGCGCCAGGCGCGCGAGCACGCCGACCTCCTGCGAGCCGAAGACCTCGCGCGCGAACTCCGGTGCGCAGTCCTCGGGCGTGAGCCAGCCCAGATCGCCGCCTTCGGCGCCGCTGGGGCAGTTGGACCATTGGCGCGCGGCGTCGGCAAACGCAGGGCCGCCATCGTCGGCGCAGCGCAGCTCCAGCAGCAGGGCCTCGGCGCGCTGGCGCAGCTGGACCACGTCCACGCCGGGTGTGACGGCGAACAGCACGTGGCGCAGATGGGCGCGCTCGCCCTGGCCGCCAAAGGCCGGGTGGGCCGCGTGGTAGCGGCGGCAGGCCTCGGCCGAGGGCTCGGGTACCTGCAGGGCCTGCTCCAGCAGCGCTTCGATGGCGCGCGTGGCGGCCTCGCTGGTGGCGCCGTCGAGGCCGGGCGCATCATCAGCGGCCAGCAGCCCCTCGCGCTGCGCCTGCTGGCGCAGCAGTTCGGTGCAGGCGCGCTGGCGCAGCAGCTCGTCGGGCAACTGCTCGCCCGGTGCATGCAGGGCGATGCCGTTGATGCGGGCGACGGCGTCGTCCACGGCAGGGGCGGCGCTGCCGCCGCAGCCGCAGGCTGGCGATCCGCAGGAGGAGGTCGTCATGAAAATTCCTTGCAGTCGATGTGTTGGGGCGGGCCTGCGGCATCCGCAACCGCGGACGGTTGCAGACGCGTGATGCCTGGCAGGCATCTGGCGCTTATCCAGAAAGCGCCAGGAGCTATCATTGTTATAGTGAACGACGCGGTTGGTTTTGTCCTGCCGGCACATTCAGGCGCCGCGCACGCACCAGCTGGTAGGGGCGCAGCACATAGGCCAGGGTGCCAAAACCGCTCCAGACATGCACCAGGCGCGTGAACGGGAAGATCAGGAACACCGTCATGCCCAGGAACAGGTGGGCCTTGAAGATCGGGCCCGTGCCGGCCAGCATCTCCACGGCGCCGCCGCGGAGGGTGACGATGCGCTGGCCCCATTCGGCCAGGCGCATCATGACCGAGCCGTCCAGGTGCTGGGCCGACAGCGGAATCGTCGCCAGGCCCAGCGCCAGCTGCACCCAGAAGATCCACAGCAGGGCGATGTCGCTGGTCTTGGATGTCGCGCGGATGCGCGCATCGGTCAGGCGTCGGTGCAGCAGCAGCGTCACGCCGATGGCCGACCGGTCGACGACCGAGCGGGCGGGCACCCGTGCGACGTCCGCCCGCGCCAGCCGCTGCCGCACGGCGAGCCGCCGCTGCAGCCGACCGGCGACCAC
>Ga0209477_1002188_pt1 | contig 11447 bp, 7 predicted proteins | sample KloWWTupernatant_FD_187180 | JGI IMG/M metagenome (GOLD analysis project Ga0209477, IMG submission 187180) | Active sludge microbial communities from Klosterneuburg, Austria, studying microevolution and ecology of nitrifiers - Klosterneuburg... | ecosystem: Engineered > WWTP > Aerobic digester >...
GTTCTCGTTCTTGGCCAAGCCCCATTCGCGGTTGATGATGAGCTGGATCGCCATGGCGCGACGCACGGACTCTTCAGTCGGCGTGGTGATCGCCTCGTCGTAGGCGTTGGTGTGCAGCGAGTTGCAGTTGTCGTAGATCGCGATCAGCGCCTGCAGCGTGGTGCGGATGTCGTTGAAGTCCATCTCCTGCGCATGCAGCGAACGGCCCGAAGTCTGCACGTGGTACTTCAGCTTCTGGCTACGCTCGTTGGCGCCGTACTTGTTCTTCATCGCCACCGCCCAGATGCGGCGGGCAACGCGGCCGATCACCGAATACTCCGGGTCCATGCCGTTACTGAAGAAGAAGGACAGGTTGGGCGCGAAATCGTCGATGCTCATCCCGCGTGCCAGATAGCTTTCGACATAGGTGAAACCGTTCGACAGCGTGAAGGCAAGCTGGCTGATCGGGTTCGCACCGGCCTCGGCAATGTGATAGCCAGAGATCGACACCGAGTAGAAATTCTGCACCTTATGGCGCACAAAGAACTCCTGGATGTCGCCCATCATCTTGAGTGCAAACTCGGTACTGAAGATGCAGGTGTTCTGACCCTGGTCTTCCTTGAGGATGTCGGCCTGCACCGTGCCACGCACGGTCGATAGCGTCCACGCCCTGATCTTGTTGTACTCGTCCTCGGTCGGATCACGGCTGTTGTCGGCCTTGAACTTGGTGATCTGCTGGTCGAGCGCGGTGTTGAAGAAGAAGGCCAGGATGATCGGCGCAGGACCATTGATCGTCATCGACACCGAGGTCGTCGGCGCGCACAGATCGAAGCCGTCGTACAACACCTTCATGTCATCGAGGGTGGCGATGGAGACGCCCGAGTTGCCGATCTTGCCGTAGATGTCCGGACGCGGATCAGGGTCGCAGCCGTACAAGGTGACCGAGTCAAAAGCCGTCGATAGACGGTGCGCCGGCATGCCTTCGGACACGCGCTTGAAGCGGCGGTTGGTACGGAAGGCATCGCCTTCGCCGGCAAACATGCGCGTTGGGTCCTCGCCCTCGCGCTTGAATGCGAACACGCCGGCGGTATAGGGGAAGGAGCCGGGGACGTTCTCCTTCATCAGGAACTTCAGGGTCTCGCCCTCATCGTCGAAGTTGGGCAGCGCCACCTTGCGGATCTTGGTTCCCGACAGCGACTTCGAGGTGAGCGCGGTGCGGATCTCCTTGTCGCGGATCTTCACCACGTACTCATCGGCGGCATACAGAGCCTTCTCGGTCGGCCATTGCTCAAGCAGCTTCTTGGCCGTCGGCGTGAGCTCGCCATCCTTCCAGTTGATCAGTTCATCAAAGCTTGCCAGTTGATTGGCGGCAGTCTTTTCACGCTGCTCGAACAAGCCCTTCGCGATCTTCAGCGACTGGCGCTCGCGTGCAACGCGTGCCTGCTGCTCGATGTGCTTGTGATAGCCGCGCACGCTGTCGGCAATCTCCGCCAGATAACGGATACGCTCGGCCGGCACGACCGCCCGACCTTCGCTAGACGCCTTCACGGTCACCGCCGGCAGCTTGCTCTTGGTGGTTTTCAGTCCCTTGGCCAGCAGCGCCGGCAGCATTGCCTGGTACAGCGAGGTAACGCCGTCGTCGTTGAAGCGCGCCGCCATGGTGCCGAACACCGGCATTTCATCGGTGTTCTGACTGAACAGCTCGCGGTTGCGCTGATACTGCTTGCGCACGTCGCGCAAGGCATCAAGCGCGCCCTTGCGATCGAACTTGTTGATCGCGACGAAGTCGGCAAAGTCGAGCATGTCGATCTTCTCGAGCTGGCTGGCAGCGCCGAACTCCGGCGTCATCACATACAGTGACAAATCAACAAAAGGCACGATCGCGGCATTGCCCTGGCCGATGCCAGAAGTCTCGACGATGACGAGATCAAAGCCCGCCAGCTTGCACGCGGCGATGACTTCCGGGAGCGCTGCGGACACTTCCGAACCGGTGTCGCGAGTGGCGAGCGAACGCATGAAGATGTTCTCGTGCTCGATCGCGTTCATCCGGATGCGGTCGCCCAGCAGCGCGCCGCCGGTACGCTTGCGCGAGGGGTCGATGGAGACGATGGCGAGCTTGAGCTTGTCGTCCTGATCGAGGCGGAAGCGGCGCACGAGCTCGTCGGTCAGCGAGGACTTGCCCGCACCGCCGGTACCGGTAATGCCCAGGGTCGCCACCTTCGTCTTGGCTGCGGCGTCGATCAGTGCTTTCTTGACGTCATCGCCGTAAGCGCCATTTTCCAGCGCAGTAATGACGTGTGACAGCGCGCGCCGATCACCGGCGGCAAGCGCCTTCAACACGGCCTCTGCCTTTTGCGGCGCGGCCTTGGTGACATCAAAATCACAGCGCTCGACGACGCTGTTGATCATGCCCTGCAGACCCAGCTTGGCGCCGTCCTCGGGTGAGAACACGTGAGTGACGCCGTATGCGTGCAACTCCTTGATTTCGGAGGGCACGATCACGCCGCCACCACCGCCGAAAACCTTGATGTGCTCACCGCCATTAGCCTTGAGCAGATCGATCATGTACTTGAAGAACTCGACGTGACCACCTTGGTAACTGGTGATGGCGATGCCCTGCACGTCTTCCTGCAGCGCGGCAGTGACGATCTCGCCAACCGAGCGGTTATGGCCCAGGTGAATGACCTCGGAACCCGTCGACTGCAGGATGCGACGCATGATGTTGATTGAGGCGTCGTGGCCGTCAAACAGTGCCGCGGCGGTGACGAAACGAACCTTGTTCTTCGGCTTGTAGGGCTGCAGTTTGTGCGCAACGCTCAGATCGGTCATGTTGGTCTTCCCCAAGACGTGTTGATGGTGGTGGTGCTGTTGTGCCCCTAATACTAGAGGGCCTAACGCGGCTTTGCCATTGCGCTTGCCGACGCCCATCGTGCAAAATCGGCCAACAGACGTATTGATGGAGCTGAAGGCATGGACAGGACCACGAAGAGCGCGGCGACGAACCTCGGAAAACGCCATAACCCCCGCCGGCAGACGACCGTGGCAAGGGGCTTCGTGGATGGCATGTTGTCCGGCATGCGACGTCTGCAACACGACCCGTCTCCCATGCTCGCGGCTGCCGGCATCAGCCTTGCAGAGTCCGCCAGCCGCATTCCGGTCGAGCGCTACGCTGCACTGTACAACAGCATCATCGCCGAGCTGGGCGATGAGGCATTCGGGCTGTTCCAGCAGCCCATGCCGATCGGCAGCTTCGAGTTCCTGTGCCGCGGCATGCTCGGAGCCCCTTCCCTCGATGAGGCTCTGGCGCGCGCGAGCCGCTTTCTGCGCATCGTGCTGCCCGAGCTCTCGGTATCGATCAAGCGTGACGGCACCCGCGCCGAACTGGAGATCGCCGAAGTCTCGCACTGTTTCGGCACCAATGATGAGCCCGCACGGGTCTTCGCCTTCGAATGGCTGCTGCGGCTGCTTCACGGCGTGGCGTGCTGGTTCGTCGGCCGCGGCATCGCACTGGACAGCGTGCGCTTCCCTTATCCACGCCCAGCTCATGCTGACGACTACGCTCTGGTGTACACCGAACGTTCGAGCTTCGAGGGCGAGACCCTGCTCGCCCGCTTCAACGACAACCTGCTCGACCTGCCCATCCGTCGCGACGATGTCGCACTGGGCCGTTTTCTCGATGGCGCGCCCGGTCGCATCTCGATGCTCTACCGTCGCGACCGCGAGATGGTGCTGCGCGTGCGCGACCTGCTGCGTGCCGCTCTACCCGAGAACCTGTCGATCGAGCACGTCGCCAGCCAGATGCACCTATCTACCCGCACCCTGCACCGGCGCCTGGAGGACGAAGGCTCCAGCTTCCGGCTGATCAAGGAGGCCACCCGGCGCGACATCGCCTACGCCCGCCTGACCAAGACCGCCCAGCCGATCGCCGAGCTTGCGGCCGACTTGGGCTACGCCGACACCTCGACCTTCTATCGTGCCTTCGTCGCCTGGTCAGGCGTGTCCCCGGACCAGTTTCGCAGTCAACTTGCAGCACGCCATGATGCTGCGGACAAGACGCGAAAGCGCAGCGGAGCAATCGCAGGAGTGTAGAATATTCCGTTAACGTCAACGTTAACCATGCATTGAACAATGCATCACGACAGGGCCGCATCGATCGAGCCCACGAGTGATGAACGCCCTGCCCCGCACGCACGAACTGTGTAAAGATTCATCAAAAACACCCAGCAACAAAGGAGACGCGCCAGCTTATGGTGAAGGCAGCCGACCACAGCCCCCACCAGTCCGCCCTGTCGCCCGAACAGCGCCGTCGCGACGATCTGCTCATGGCCGGGCTCGACCTGCTCGACCAGGCCATCGCGGTATTCGATGCCACGCCCAAGCTCGTGACGTGGAACAAGGCCTTGCTGCGCCTGCTGGATTTCCCCGAGTCGCTGGTCAGGGTCGGCACACCCTTCGAAGCCTTCGTGCGCTTCAACGCCGAACGCGGCGAGTATGGCGAAGGCGACATCGAAAAGCTGGTCACCGCGCGCATGGCCTCCGCACGTTCCTTCCAGCCGCACTACGTCGAGCGTCTGCGCCCCAACGGCCGCTTGCTGGCGGTGCGCGGCGTGCCGATTCCGAACCTGGGATTCGTCTCGCTGTGGACCGACATCACCGAGCAGCGTCGCGCTGAAGCGATGATCCAGCAGCAGAACGCACAACTCGAGGTCAGGGTGCGCGAACGCACCGCCGCACTCGAGCAGGCCAACAGCGAGATCGACCAGATCGCCGGCGCCCTGCGCTTGTCAGAGGGCCGCCTGCGGCTGATCCTCGACGCCATTCCGGCGATGATCGCCCACGTCGACGCCGGTCGCCGCTATCGCTTCGCCAACCGCGCCTACGCGGAATGGTTCGGTCTGACCAAGGACAGCATCGTCGGGCGCTCGATCGCCGAGGTCTTTGGCGACGACGCCTATCACGCGATCTCCCCGCACCTGGCCGAAGCCGAACAGGGCGAGCGCGTCAGCTACGAATACGTGCGCAAGAACGCCGACGACCAGACCGTTTACGCACGCAGTGTGGTGGTGCCCGACGTTTCACTTGAAGGCGGTTTCCGCGGCTACTTCGTCATGTCGATCGACATCACCGAACAGAAGGCGAGCCAGGCCGCGCTGATCCAGGCGCAGAAGATGGAAGCGGTCGGCCAGCTCACCGGCGGCCTCGCCCATGACTTCAACAACCTGCTCACCATCATCATCGGCAACCTGTCTGCGCTGCAAGGCAAGCTCGGCGGCGATGGCGGCGAGGCCATAGGCGAATACGTCACTCCCTCGCTGCATGCCGCACGCCGTGGCGCCGAACTGATCCGCCGGCTGCTGAGTTTTTCCCGCCGACAAACCCTCGAACCCACGTCCGTCGAAGTATCCGGACTGGTGCGCAACATGACGCAACTCCTGACACGCACGCTGGGCGAGACCATCGACGTGCGCCTGCGCCTGCCCGAGGCGCCGCTGTATGCGCTGGCCGATCCGCACCAGCTCGAGAACGCTATCCTCAACCTTGCCCTCAACGCACGCGACGCCATGACCGAGGGTGGCACGCTGACGATCACGCTGCGCGCACGCCATATCGACCCCATCCTCGCCACGCTAGGTGAAATCGCTGCCGGCGAATACGTGCAGATCGACGTCAGCGACACCGGCCAGGGCATCGAACCGGCCGTGCTCGCCCGCGTGTTCGAGCCATTTTTCACCACCAAGCCTTTCGGCAGCGGTAGCGGTCTCGGCCTGTCGATGGTGTACGGCTTTGCCCGCCAATCGGGCGGCAACATCCGCATCCTCAGCACCCCGGGCAAGGGCACCAGCGTGCGCTTCGTACTGCCCGCCGCGCAGCCGGCAGCCGCTGCAGCTGTCGGCAGCGAGCGCACCGCGGGCCGTGGCGCCCGCGCAACGGGCCCGGTGCTGCTGGTCGAGGACGAGCCCGAAGTGCGCAAGGTGATCCGCATGCAGCTCGCCACGCTGGGTTATGCCGTCATTGAAGCTGCCGATGGGGTGGAGGCACTGACGCTGCTGGAAAACGTCGACGACATTGCCGTGCTGATCAGTGACAGCGTCATGCCCGGAGGTCTCAATGGCCACGAACTTGCCGAACGCGCGCGTACGCTGCGTCCCGCACTGCCCATCCTGCTCGTTACCGGCTATACCAGTGAGCTATCCGCCACCGACGAGAGCATCGCCGGCATTCCCGTGCTGCGCAAACCCTTCGACCCACCGGCGCTGGCCACTGCGCTGAGCACCCTTTTACCCCAGGACTCAACCATGGAGGGCCAGCCCCCATGTCGCTGACGTCGCCACATGCGAACCCGCCCCTGATCCTCGTCCTCGAGGACGAGCCCGAGATTGCGCGCCTGATCTGCACCAACCTGGCGGAATACGGTTTTCGCTGCGAACACCTGCACACCGGCCGTGAGTTTCTGGCCCGCGCCCCCGTGGCCACGCCCGACCTGTGCATCGTCGACCTTGGTCTGCCCGACATGGATGGCATGCAGGTCGTGCGCGAACTGCAGGACGGTACGCCTTGCGCGGTGCTGATCCTGACCGGCCGCAACGACCTCACCGACCGCGTGCTGGGGCTGGAGCTGGGCGCCGACGACTACATCGTCAAACCCTTCGAGCCGCGCGAGCTCGTCGCCCGGGTACGCTCGATCCTGCGCCGCTATCAACGCTCCGCAGCCCCCGAAGCACCCAGCGAACGCAGCACCGCCTGCTTCGCTGGCTGGCGCTTCGACACCAGCCGCCACGCCCTCACCGCGCCCGATGGCCGCGAACTGAACCTGTCCGCGGCGGAGGTTGGCCTGCTCGCCGCCTTGATCCGCCGCCCGAACAAGATCCTGTCGCGAGAACAGCTGCTGGGCGAGCGCGACGTCGATCCTTTCGACCGCAGCATCGACGTGCGCATCTCGCGCCTGCGCCGCAAGCTGGACGACGATCCGCAGAACCCGAAGTTGATCAAGACCGTATATGGCGCGGGCTACCTGTTCTCAAGCCAGGTCGATTGGGTTTGAGCGCCTGAGTCGACGTCGCCGGTGCCCGGGCGCAGCATGGGCTGCTTGTTTCGCGCAGTCCGCGCCCAACGCGGGAGTGCTGGCAATGCGCCTCAGTCAGGCCTGCCTGTGCAAGCGCGCAAGCGGACCCGGCTCGCTATAATTATGGGTTATTGATCCCCCTACTCAACAGGAAGCCCGACCATGTCCCAGCGCCCCTTCAAGATTCTCGGCATCCAGCAGATCGCCATTGGCGGTCCCAGCAAGGAGAAACTCAAGACCCTGTGGGTCGACATGCTCGGCCTGGAGGTGACCGGCAACTTCGTGTCCGAACGCGAAAACGTCGACGAGGACATCTGCGCGATGGGCATCGGCCCGTTCAAGGTCGAGGTTGACCTGATGCAGCCGCTCGATCCCGAGAAGAAGCCGGCGGTGCACACCACCCCACTCAACCACGTCGGGCTGTGGGTGGATGACCTGCCCAAGGCGGTGGAATGGCTCAGCGCCAATGGCGTGCGTTTCGCACCGGGCGGCATCCGTCGCGGCGCGGCGGGCTTCGACATCACCTTCCTGCACCCGAAGGGCAACGACGAATTCCCCATCGGCGGCGAAGGCGTACTGGTTGAACTGGTACAGGCGCCGGCCGAAGTGATCGACGCTTTCGCCCGACTCGCCGCGAGCTAAGCGCGTCCGTGCTCGAAAAAAGGGCAGATCCTCACGGACCTGCCCTTTGTCGTTCTGCCCCTGCTGCGCGAGGTCTACAGCGCCGCCGCCGCGAAGGTGTCACAGGCGCGCATCTCCCCGCGCTCCAAACCCATGCGGAACCAGCGTACCCGCTGCGCCGCACTGCCGTGCGTAAAGCTGTCGGGTGCGACATGGCCTTGCGACTGCTTCTGGATGCGGTCGTCGCCAATCGCGCTGGCTGCACGCAAGGCCTCCTCGACGTCGCCCTGCTCCAGGATCTGGCGCGTGCGGTCGGCGTGGTGCGCCCACACGCCTGCAAGACAATCCGCCTGCAGTTCGAGGCGGACGGAAAGCAGGTTGCCATCGCGCTCTGAGCCCCGCTGACGCGCCTGCTGCACCTTGTCCGAGACACCCAGCAGGTTTTGCACGTGATGACCGACCTCGTGCGCGATCACATAGGCCTGGGCGAAATCGCCCGGCGCGCCAAAACGGCGATGCAGGTCATCGAAGAAGGACAGATCGAGGTAAAGCTTGCCATCGGCAGGACAGTAGAACGGCCCCATCTCTGCTTGCCCGACGCCGCATGCACTGCGGGTGGCGCCGGTAAACAACACGAGTCTGGGCACCTGGTACTGGCGCCCAGCGGCCTGAAAAATCGGCCCCCAGGTGTCCTCGGTATCGGCCAGCACCATGGAAGAAAAACGCGCCAGCGCGTCCTCGGCCGCCGGCCGGGGGGCGCCCGACTGCGAAGACTCGACTGCGGGCGGCTGGACCATGTTGGCGGTGTCGAGCACTACGCTCGGGTCGATGCCGAAGTACATCGCCACCAGCGCCAGCACGATGGTGCCGATGCCGATCTTGCCGCGCCCGCCCACACGCGGGCCACCCTGGCCGCGGCGATCCTCTACGTTGCTGCTTTCCCTGCCGTTACGAAAATCCACCGCGCTCTCCCGCCATTTCCTGTCGGCATGCTACTCCGCCATGCGCAGCGGCGGGAGAGGATGTGCTCAGCCTGTCTCAGCTCGCTACGGTGAGCTTGTCGTCGCGGATCGCCTCGTACTCGTCCTCCCAGAACCACTTCTGTTCGCCAAACGCAGGCTTAAGATGATGGAGCCAGGTGGCCTCTTCGTCGTATCTGGCAAAGAACGGGCGCTGCACCCAATCCGGGTTGCGACCCTGGATGAAACGCAGCACGAAGACCTTTTCACCGGCGATCTCAGCAACACCCTGGATTTCGACCTTGCCCGGACTGGCGCTCATGCTCGGGCCGCGCGCGGTGCGCGCGAGTCCGGAAACCTGTTGCATCGCCTCGCGGTAGATCTGCCAGGCGCGTGCCAGCGGTACCTCGAAGTAGGCGCGGGCGCCCGTGTCACGCTCGGCAAACATGTAGTAAGGGACGATACCGAGCTTGACCTGCAGCTTCCACATCTTCGCCCAAACCGCCGGATCGTCGTTGATGTGCGCCAGCAGCGGACCTTGCGCGCGGATCACCGCGCCGGTGCTGCGGACGCGGCGGATCGCGGCCTGTGCAGCCTCGGTGTCCAGTTCCTTCCAGTGGTTGTAGTGCGCCATCAGCGCCACATGCTTGCCCGCCTCGACGAGCTGGGTGAGCAGACGGATCAGGTCGTCGGCATCCTCGGCGCCAAGGAAGCGGTGCGGCCAGAACGTCAGCGCCTTGGACCCGATACGAATGGTCTGGATATGATCGAATTCGGGCTGCAGCAGGGGTTCGAGGTAATCACGCAGGTGACGCGTCTTCATCACCATCGGATCGCCACCGGTGAACAGCAGGTCGGTCACCTCCGTGTTGCGACGCAGATAGTCGTGCAGCGTCTTGGCCTCTGAAGATGCGATGCGCAACTCCTTGTCGCCCACGAACTGCGCCCAGCGGAAACAGAAGGTGCAATAGCTATGGCAGGTTTGCCCCTGGCTGGGGAAGAAAAGCACGGTCTCGCGGTACTTGTGCTGGATGCCGTCGAGGCGGTTGCCGTCCTCGTCACGCGGCATGTTCATTTCCATCTGATCAGCCGGGTGCGGATTGAGATCCTGGCGGACCTCCGCGATGGCCTGTTCCAGCTCAGCCTTGTCGGCGCCCTGGCGCAACAGGGTGGCGATGCGCTCGAAGTGCTCGGGCGCCAGCATGCCGCGCTGCGGGAAGGTGAGCTGGAAGATGGGATCGGCCGGGATGTTGCTCCAGTCGATCAGCTCATCGATGACGTACTGATTCACCCGAAAGGGCAACACCGACGACACGACCTTCATCTCGAAGCGCTGCTCGGCGGGCAGGTTCGCCAGCTGGGGAATGCGCTCGAGGTCGCGTTGGGTAAAGACCTTGAACGGAACGGGTTCGAAAACCGCCTGCGCTGCTGCTTCGATACTCCAAAGGGGCTTGAGAGCCTGCACTTGAGCACTCATAGTTCATCTCCTTATGGTCTGGCATAGCAATTTTGGGGTGGCGCCGCGGATGCAGCGCCCACCGCCCTGCGACCGGATTCACGTGGATCGGGTTTGACAGTCGCCAGGGAAATCAGGAAAAGCGTCCGGCGGCGCAGAGGAATGGCGCCAAGGCCCGGATCGGCTTACACCCACTACATCGGGTTCGGTGGGAGAGGGCACATATTATCCCATAAAGTAAATTTGTGCAAACATTAGAGTTGCTTAATGATTGAGTTCCCGAGGCGCTCCCCTTCCATGCCCGGCTGACCGCTGACAGTCTGAACGGCGTTCCTGCCGGGGGTAGATCTACACCCCGGATGCGCCCCCCCATCAGCATGCGGTATGCTGCACCGGTGGTTTTAACACCGCGTTTCCCGCATTCATGCAGCATCACAAGGAGCGTCCCATGTCCGACCTTTGGCTCAAGACCCTGAAAACCGCCACCCCCCAAGAGGGCTACGAACTCGCGATCAAGCTTTCCCGGATGGGAGTCAAGTACACCCAGCCTTCCGATGAAGTTCGCCAGAAATTGAGGGATGATTACGCCAACAACGCCGACAGCTTGACGGCGGTTTCACAGGTCGTGGCAACCAACTTTCAAACAGTGGCCGCGGCAAACAATTACTGGAACGAGCGTAGCTAAGGACGCGGAATCCGACCCGGGGCAGACCGAGATCAACCTGCACGGCACGCAGGTTGCCGTCCTGGGATCACACCGGTTTCTGGGTGTGGCCCAGGCAGCTGGGGCAAGGCCCCTCAACCCTAGGCGGGACGCAGAGCCGGTTGCCACGCCAGGCCTGCAAGCGCAATGACGCAGAAGACCGCCCCCGCATGGAAGGTGACCGAGGCCCCGAACTGGTCCCACAAGAGGCCGGCAACCACGCTGGCTGCCAGCATCGCAATGCCGCTGAGCAGACTGAAGAAGCCATACGCCGTGCCGCGCAAATCGGCAGGCGCCGTATGCGCCACCATGGCCGCGAGCAGCCCTTGGGTCATCCCCATATGCAGGCCCCACAGTGCCACTCCGGCCAGCGTGACGCCCCAATGATCATTGCTGGCAAGCACCAGGTCGGCGGCAATCAGCACAGCCAGCCCAAGCGCCAGCAGTTTGCGGTGACTCATGCGGTCGGAGAGCTTGCCGAAGGGATAGGCCGAAAGCGCGTAGATCAGGTTCATCGCCACCATGACGAGCGGCACCAGGGCGATCGGCACGCCCCTTTGCTGTGCGAGCAGAACCAGGAAGGCCTCACTGAACCTTGCCAGCGTAAACACCGCTCCCACGCCGACCACCCACCAGTAGGACGCACCAAGGCGGCGCAGGTTTTCG
>Ga0209477_1002189_pt1 | contig 11447 bp, 8 predicted proteins | sample KloWWTupernatant_FD_187180 | JGI IMG/M metagenome (GOLD analysis project Ga0209477, IMG submission 187180) | Active sludge microbial communities from Klosterneuburg, Austria, studying microevolution and ecology of nitrifiers - Klosterneuburg... | ecosystem: Engineered > WWTP > Aerobic digester >...
CATGGCAGGCGCAAGGGAAATCCGGACCAAGATCAAGAGCGTGCAGAACACCCGCAAGGTGACCCGCGCGCTCGAGATGGTGTCCACCAGCAAGATCCGCCGTGCGCAGGAGCAGATGCGGACGATGCGCCCCTACGTGCGCGGCATGCTCGGACTGGTCGGCCACATCGCGCGCGCCAACAGCGAGTACAAGCATCCGTTCATGCAGGAGCGCGAGTCCCGGCGCATCGCCTACCTCGTGGTCTCGACCGATCGCGGCCTGTGCGGCGGCCTCAACAACAACCTGTTCCGCCGCATCCTCGGCGACATTCGCGAGTGGCAGGCCAAGGGCGTCGAGGTCGGGGTCTACGCGATCGGCAGCAAGGCCTCGCAGTTCTTCCGCCGCCTCAACGGCGTGACCTTCGCCGGCCACGCCGCCAGGATCGGCGACCGGCCGACGCTGGCGGAGCTGGTCGGGATCGTCAACCTGGCCCTGGACGCCTACCGCGAGGGGCGCATCGACCGCCTGTACGTGGCGACCAACGTGTTCGTCAACACGATGACCCAGCAGCCGACCATCCGCCAGCTCATCCCGCTGGTGCCGGGCGAGGACGTGGAGTCGCGGCACGACTGGGATTATCTCTACGAGCCCTCGGCGCCGGAGATCCTCGATCACGTGATGCGACGCTACCTCGAGGTGCTGGTCTACCAGGCCGTGGTCGAGAACATCGCCTCCGAGCATGCGGCGCGCATGGTGGCGATGAAGGCCGCCGGCGACAACGCGGGCAAGCTCATCAACGAGCTGACCCTGATCTACAACAAGGCGCGCCAGGCGGCGATCACCCAGGAAATCTCCGAGATCGTGGGCGGCGCGGCGGCGGTCTAGCCAGCGACACGCGAATCGGGCGGCGTCGCCGCAGCGTTTCAGGCGTCATTCCCGCGCAAGCGGGAATCCATCTTCGGATGGCGGCGCGATGGACAAGTTGGATTCCCGCTTGCGCGGGAATGACGCCCGGTAGACCGGGGGTGTGCGAGGCTCGGTGAACCGGGGCGCACGACGCCCGCAAGTTCCGGGCGAACGAATTGAAGCTTGATTGAGGATACGGTCATGAGTCTTGGCAAGGTGGTGCAGATCATCGGCGCGGTCGTCGACGTGGAATACGCGCGCGACCAGGTCCCGAAGGTATACGACGCGCTCAAGGTCGACGGCACCGAGATCACGCTCGAGGTGCAGCAGCAGCTCGGCGACGGCATCGTGCGCACGATCGCGCTGGGCTCGACCGATGGCTTGAAGCGCAACCTGATGGCGCGCAACACCGGCGAGGCGATCAAGGTGCCGGTCGGGGCCAAGACCCTGGGCCGCATCATGGACGTGCTCGGCAACCCGATCGACGAGGCCGGCCCGATCGGCGAGAAGGAGCGTTGGGTCATCCATCGCCAGGCGCCGTCCTACGAGGACCAGGCCGCCACCAACGAGCTGCTCGAGACCGGGATCAAGGTCATCGACCTCATGTGCCCCTTCGCCAAGGGCGGCAAGGTCGGCCTGTTCGGCGGCGCCGGCGTCGGCAAGACCGTCAACATGATGGAGCTGATCAACAACATCGCCAAGGCGCACTCGGGCCTTTCGGTATTTGCCGGCGTGGGCGAGCGTACCCGCGAGGGCAACGACTTCTACCACGAGATGAAGGACTCCAACGTCCTCGACAAGGTCGCGATGGTGTACGGCCAGATGAACGAGCCGCCGGGCAACCGCCTGCGCGTCGCGCTCACCGGCCTGACCATGGCCGAGTACTTCCGCGACGAGAAGGACGCGTCGGGCAAGGGCAAGGACGTGCTGCTGTTCATCGACAACATCTACCGCTACACGCTGGCGGGCACCGAGGTCTCGGCGCTGCTGGGCCGCATGCCCTCCGCGGTGGGCTACCAGCCCACGCTGGCCGGCGAGATGGGCGCGCTGCAGGAGCGCATCACCTCGACCAGGACCGGGTCGATCACCTCGATCCAAGCCGTGTACGTGCCGGCGGACGACCTGACCGATCCGTCGCCCGCCACGACCTTCGCCCATCTGGACGCGACCGTGGTGCTGAGCCGCAACATCGCCTCGCTCGGCATCTATCCGGCGGTGGACCCGCTGGACTCGACCTCGCGCCAGCTCGACCCGAACGTGATCGGCAACGAGCACTACGACACCGCGCGCAAGGTCCAGGCCACGCTGCAGCGCTACAAGGAACTCAAGGACATCATCGCGATCCTTGGCATGGACGAGCTGAGCGAGGAAGACAAGCGCGTGGTCGCGCGCGCGCGCAAGGTCGAACGCTTCTTCTCGCAGCCCTTCCACGTCGCCGAGGTGTTCACCGGTTCGCCCGGCAAGTACGTCTCGCTCAAGGAAACGATCCGCGGCTTCCGCATGATCGTCGAGGGCGAATGCGATGCGCTGCCCGAGCAGGCGTTCTACATGGTCGGCGGCATCGACGAGGCGATCGAGAAGGCCAAGAAGATGGGCGTCGGCGCGTAGCGCCGACGCAAACAACACCGCTGTCGCGCGCCAGCGCGACGTTCACTCCCCCTCCCCCTTGAGGGGGGAGGGCAAGGGGTGGGGGTGACGAGCAGCGAAAACCAGGCATCCAGCAGATGACCACCATCAAAGTCGACATCGTCAGCGCCGAAGCCGAAATCTTCCACGGCGAAGCCACCCTCGTCGTCGCCAGCGGCGAACTCGGCGAGCTCGGCATCGCGCCGCGCCACGCACCGCTGATCACCCGCCTCAAGCCCGGCCAGGTGCGCGTCATCCAGGCCAACGGCGAGGAGCAGTTCTTCTACATCTCCGGCGGCATCCTCGAGGTGCAGCCGCAGGTCGTGACCGTGCTCGCCGATTCCGCGATCCGCGCCAAGGACCTCGACGAGGCCGCGGCGATCAAGGCCCGCGACGAGGCCCAGCGCCTGCTCGCCGACCGCACCGAGTCGATCGAGGTCGCCGACGCCCAGGCCCAGTTGGCCCAGGCCGCGGCGCAGCTGCAGGCGCTCGAGCGCCTGCGCAAGACCCTCAAGCACTGAGGAAAAAATAGGGGCCGAAAAAAGGGGCCAGAGTGAATTAGCGTTTCAAACGCCAATTCACTCTGGCCCCTTTTTTTCAGACCCCATTCTTCAGCCCTTCTGGCGCGCCAGCATGTCGCGGATCGCCGCCAGGTGCTTGCGCCGGGCCGCGTCGACCTTGGGGTACTTGAGGCCCATGTCGTCGAGCGCGTCGTAGATCGCGGCCGCCACCACCAGGCGCGTGTACCACTTGTTGTCGGCGGGCACCACGTACCACGGCGCCTCGGGCGTGGCGGTGGCGCGGATCATGTCCTCGTAGGCCTTCATGTACGCGTTCCAGTGCGCGCGCTCGGCGACGTCGCCCTCGGCGAACTTCCAGTGCTTGGCCGGATCGTCGAGGCGCTCGAGGAAGCGCTTCTTCTGCTCGGCCTTCGACACATTGAGGAAGAACTTGCGGATCACGGTGCCGTTGCGGCCGAGGTAGCGCTCGTAGGCGCTGATGTCCTCGTAGCGCTGCTGCCACAACTTCGCCAGCGGCGGCCGCGCGGGCAGGCGCTGCGCGTCGAGGAACCCGGGATGCACGCGCACCACCAGCACTTCCTCGTAGTACGAGCGGTTGAAGATGCCGATGCGCCCGCGCTCCGGCAGGCGGGTTGAGCAGCGCCACAGGAAGTCGTGGTCCAGCTCCTCGGGCGAGGGCGCCTTGAAGGCGTGCACCTGGCAGCCCTGCGGGTTGATCCCGCTCATGACGTGCTTGATGGTGCCGTCCTTGCCGGCGGCATCCATGGCCTGGAACACCAGCAGCAGCGAGTGCTCGTTCTGGGCATAGAGCCGCTCCTGCATCTCGGCGAGGTGGGTCACACCCTCGCGCAGCGCGGCCTGCGCGCGCTGCTTGTCGCTGGCGCCCGCGCCATCGTCGCCGGCGAAGATGCCGATGTCGCCCGGGTCGTGGTCGCGCAGGCGGAAGCCCTTGCCGCGGTCGATGCGGTAGGGCTTGGCGAACCGCTCCGCACGCTCGGTGATCCTGGCCATCGCGTCGTCCTCCGTGGTTCCCGGCGCTAGCCTAGATCGGGCGCCGCGGCCACGCCACACCGGCGCCACGACCCCGCGCCGCAACCCGGATAGAATTCCGCCATGGCCAGTCCCCTGCATGTGATCGTGCTCGCCGCCGGCGAGGGCAAGCGGATGAAGTCCGCCCTGCCGAAGGTGCTGATGCCGCTCGCCGGCCGGCCGATGCTGGCCCACGTGATCGGCGTCGCGCACGAACTGGGCGCCGCGCAGGTCCATGTCGTGCATGGCCATGGCGGCGACGCCGTGCGCGCCGCCTTCGCCGGGGCCGGCCTGGCCTGGGCGCACCAGGCGCAACAGCTGGGTACCGGCCACGCGGTGCTGCAGGCGCTGCCGGCAGTGCCGGACGCGGCGCAGGTCCTGGTGCTGTATGGCGACGTGCCGCTGATCACCGTGGCCAGCCTGCGCGCGCTGCTGGCCGAGCCGGGCCTGGCGCTGCTCGCCGACGAGCTGGCCGATCCGGCCGGCTATGGCCGCGTGATCCTCGACGGCGCCGGTCGCGTCGCGGCGATCGTGGAGCACAAGGACGCCAGCGACGCGCAGCGCGCGATCCGCGTGGTCAACACCGGCGTGCTCGCCGCACCCGCCGCGGACCTCAAGCGCTGGCTGGCGCAGGTCGGCAACCGCAATTCGCAGGGCGAGTACTATCTCACCGACGTGTATGCGCTGGCGGCCGCCGAGGGCCGCCCGGCGGCGTGCGCGCGCTGCGGCGAGGCGGGCGAGGCCGACGGCGCCAACGATCCCTGGCAACTGGCCCAGCTGGAACGCCGCCTGCAGCAGCGGCATGCGCGCGCGCTGGCCCTCGCCGGCGTGCGCCTGGCCGATCCTTTGCGTTACGACCAGCGCGGCACGGTCGAGGCCGGGCGCGACGTCGCGCTCGACGTCGACGTCGTGCTGGAGGGGCGCGTGGTGCTGGGCGATGGCGTGACCATCGGCCCGTTCTGCCGCCTGCGCGACGTGGTGCTGGCGGCCGGCACGCGGGTGCATGCGCACTGCGACCTCGACGGCGTCACCACCACGGGTGCGGCGCTGATCGGTCCCTACGCGCGCCTGCGTCCCGGCACCGAGCTGGCAGAGGGCGTGCACATCGGCAATTTCGTCGAGACCAAGAAGGCGCGCCTCGGGCGTGGCTCCAAGGCCAACCACCTCAGCTACCTCGGCGACACCGAGATCGGCAGCGGGGTCAATGTCGGCGCCGGCACCATCACCTGCAACTACGACGGCGTGAACAAGTTCACGACCCGGATCGAGGACGGTGCCTTCATCGGATCCAATACGGCGCTGGTGGCGCCGGTCACGGTCGGCAAGGACGCCACCATCGGCGCCGGCAGCACCATCAACAAGAATGCGCCGGCGGGCGAGCTGACCCTGACGCGTGCGCCGCAGCACACCGTGCCGGGCTGGAAGCGTCCGACGAAAAGGCCGTGATCCGCAGGCGAATGCACCCAATAGGAAAGCCCTTGTAGGAGCGCATCTCATGCGCGACCGCGGACTTGCACGCAACCGCGATCCCGGATTCCGAGGTCGCGCATGAGATGCGCTCCTACAGGGGCAGCGTCGCGAATTGGGAAGGTCGCAACGAAAGCGGCGCCGCGACGGCTTCCCGCGCGGCGCCGCCTCCGGTGATGTGACTCAGGACAGCGCGAGCGGCACGAAGCTGCGGCGGCCGTCGCGTTCGACCAGCAGCAGCACCGACTTGCGATCGGCCGCGCGGGCCTGCTTCACCGCCTGGCTGACGTCGGCCGGCGACTTCACTGGCGCGGCGCCGACCTGGCGGATGATGTCGCCTTCGGCGAGGCCAAGCTCGGCCGCGGCCGAGCCCGGGCGCACGCCCATGACCAGCGCGCCTTCGCCCTCGGCGCCCTGCGCGGCGGCCGGGGCCAGCTGCAGGCCGAGATCGCTGCCGCTGTTGCCGGCATCGGTGCCCGCGAGCCGGGTCTCGTCGCCCTCGTCGAGCTTGGCGATCCGCACGGTGAGGTCCAGCGACTTGCCATCGCGCAACACCTCGAGCCCGGCGCGGCTGCCGTCGCTCGTGGCGGCGACCATGCGGCTGAGCTCGCGCGCTTCCCTGACCGGCTTGCCGTCGTAGCTGCGCACCACGTCGCCGGGCTTGAGGCCGGCCTTCTCGGCCGGACTGCCCGCGATGACGTCGGCGATCAGCGCGCCGTGGGTGTCCTCGAGGCCGAGGCCGGCGGCCATGTCCTCGTTGAGCCCCTGGATCTGCACGCCGAGCCAGCCGCGGTCGACGTTGCCGTCCTCGCGCAGCTCGCCGATCACGTGCGCCACCGTGCTCGCCGGGATCGCGAAGCCGATGCCGACGCTGCCGCCGTTGGGCGAATAGATCATGGTGTTGACGCCGATCACGCGCCCGCCCTCGTCGAAGATCGGGCCGCCGGAGTTGCCCTGGTTGATCGGCGCGTCGATCTGCAGGTAGTCGTCGTAGGGGCCCGACTGGATGTCGCGACCGCGCGCCGAGATGATGCCGGCGGTGGCGGTGCCGCCGAGGCCGAAGGGATTGCCGATCGCGATGACCCAGTCGCCGACGCGGGTGCGGTCGGAGTCGCCGAACGCGACCGCCGCCAGCGGCTGCTTCGGCTCGACCTTGAGCAGGGCGAGGTCGGTCTTGGGGTCGCGACCGGCGAGCTTGGCCTCGAGGCGGGTGCCGTCATGGAACGTGACCATGATCTCGTCGGCCTCGTCGATCACGTGGTTGTTGGTGACGATGTAACCCTGCGCGTCGACCACGAAGCCCGAACCGGCCGCGTGCACCTCGCGCGAGGGGCCTTCGCCGCCGCCGGGCATCTGCCCGCCGAAGAAGCGCTCGAGGAACTCGCGCATCTGCGGGTCGTTCGGGTTGGCCGGGCGGCCGTTCATGCTCATGCCGGCCGGCGCAGCCTTGGCCTTGCGCGTGGTGGCGATGTTGACCACCGCCGGCTGCACCTGCTCGATCAGGTCGGCGAAGTGCGGCGCGCCGCTGCGCGCGGTCGGGGCGGGCGCGGACGCCACCGCGGCCGGCGGATTCGCGGCCTGGGTGTCGCTGGTGGCGAACTGGGTTGCGGCCAGGACCAGGCCGATGGCACCGGCCAGCGCAGCCACGCGCAGGGCCGGACGGAAACTACGGGAGGACAGGCTCGAGCTCATGGATCGTCGTTCCGTGGTCAGGCGGAGCATTCCGCGATGGCATGCAGCATGGCCATTGCCGGCTGGGCCGGGCCTTGCGGCTGCATTACCGATCCGTAATGCGGGCGGGCGGCCATTGCCACGGCGCGCCCGCGCCGCTATCAAGGCGCACGGAGGGACATGATCCATGCGCATCCTGGTCGTCGAGGACGACGCCAACGTGGCCGGTTTCGTCGCCAAGGGCCTGCGCGAGGCCGGGCACGTGGTCGACGTCGCGGACAACGGCAAGGACGGCCTGTTCCTCGCCACCACCGAGGCCTACGACGCGCTGGTGCTCGACCGCATGTTGCCGCAGGTCGACGGGTTGACCGTGCTGCGCACCCTGCGCGCCTCGGGCAGCGCGGTGCCGGTGCTGCTGCTCTCGGCGCTGGGCGACGTCGACGACCGTGTGCAGGGGCTGCGCGCCGGCGGCGACGATTACCTCACCAAGCCCTTCGCCTTCGTCGAGTTGCTGGCGCGGATCGAGGTCCTGGCGCGACGCCCGCGCGCCGGCGCCGCGCCCGAAACCGTGCTGCGCGTCGCCGACCTCGAACTGGACCTGCTCGCGCGCTCGGTGCGCCGTGCCGGCCACGCCATCGAGCTGCAGCCGCGCGAGTTCCGCCTGCTCGAATACCTGATGCGCCACGCCGGCCAGGTCGTGACCCGGACCATGCTGCTCGAGGCGGTGTGGGACTACCACTTCGATCCGCAGACCAACGTCATCGACGTGCACGTGAGCCGCCTGCGCGCCAAGCTCGACAAGGGGCATCCGCGCCCGCTCATCCATACCGTGCGTGGCGCGGGCTACCGGCTGGCCGACGATGCGGGTTGAGCCGCGCAACCGCGCATGTCGCGGCGTCTTCGAGCGCGGACGGGCCCATCGCGCGCAGAGCGCGCTCCTACAAGGCCGGCTCTGTAAGAGCGCGCTCTGCGCGCGATGGGCCTGGCAGCCGCAGAAGCCGCTCCTGCAGGGAGGGTGCCGGTGACTGCCGCGGCGCCCGAAGGCCGTGGCCTGCTGCGCAGCACCGTGCTGCGCTTCACCGTGGCCTACCTGCTGCTGTTCGCGCTCTCGGCGGCATTGCTGCTGGCGTGGCTGTACTGGTCGGTCACCGCCTACCTCGAACAGCAGTCCGAGGACGTGATCGCGGCCGAAGTGCAGGGCCTGGCCGAGCAGTACCGCGCGCGCGGCCTGAGCGGGCTGGTCGGCGTGCTGCGCGAGCGTTCCGGCGAGCGCGGCGATCCCGAGGCGGTGTACCTGCTCACCGACCCGCGCCTGCTGCCGATCGCCGGCAACCTCGCGCAATGGCCGGTCGGCGCCGAGGTGCGCGACGACTGGATCGACTTCGCGCGCGTGCGCGAGCCGCTGGGCGCGGTGCCGGTGCGCGCGCGGGTGTTCTTGCTCGGCGGCGGCTTCCGCCTCCTGGTCGGGCGCGAGTTCCTCAAGCTGGCGCGCACCGAGCGCCTGATCCGCCGCGCCTTCGCCTGGGCCCTGCTCGGCGCGGTCGCGCTCGGCGGGATTGGCGGCATCGTGTTCACGCGCGCGGTGGCGCGCCGCATCGAGCGCGTGAACCTCACCGCGCGCCGCATCCGTGAAGGCGACCTCAGCCAGCGCGTGCCGCGCGACGGCTCTGCCGACGAGTTCGATCGGCTGGCGGAGGAACTCAACGCCATGCTGGCGCGGATCCAGGCCCTCATGGACGGCGTGCGCCACGTCGGCGACAGCCTTGCGCACGACATGCGCCTGCCGCTTACGCGGGTGCGCAACCGGCTCGAGGCCCTGCGCGAAGCCTTGCCCGACGACGCGCCGGCGCAAGCCGAGGTCCAGGCCTGCGTGGCCGACGCGGACCAGATGCTGGCGACCTTCGCTGCGCTGCTGCGCATCGCCCGGCTCGAAGCCGGCGGCGCGGGAGCGCCTGCAGCCAGCGTCGATCTCGCGGGCGTGGTCGAGGATGCGCTGGACCTCTATCGCGCCCCGGGCGAGGAGGCGGGCATCGCCTTCGAGGCTGAGCTCAATCCGGCCACCGTGGCCGGCGATCGCGACCTGCTGTTCCAGATGGTGGCCAACCTGCTCGACAACGCGCTCAAGTTCGCGCCGCCAGGCAGCAGCGTGCAGGTGCGGACGCAGTGCCTGGCCGGCAAATCCCGGCTGCTGGTCTCCGATCGCGGCCCGGGCGTGCCGGCGGCGGAGCGCGAGCGCGTCTTCGACCGCTTCTACCGGGTCGAGCGCAGCCGCCATGCGCCGGGCAGCGGACTGGGACTCGCGCTGGTCAAGGCCGTGGTCGAGCACCACCGCGGCACGATCCGGCTGGAGGATGCGACGCCGGGCCTGCGGGTGGTGGCAGAACTGCCAGCCGCCGACAGTCGAACCCCGTGACCCGGGGCGCCACGCTCGAAATGGACATGCCGGTCCACTAGGCTTGCATCCCGTCCCCGAAGGCCATGCCCGCGCCATGCGCATCTGCGTCTACGCCGCTTCCAGCGCCCATTGCGAAGCCGTCTACCAGTCGGCTGCAAGGCACCTCGGATTCCTGCTCGCGGAGGCTGGCGCCACCATCGTCTACGGCGGAGGTGGCACCGGCCTCATGGGCGCGGTGGCCGATGGCGCGCTGGACGCGGGCGGCCATGTCATCGGCATCATTCCGCGCTTCATGACCGAGGTGGAGTGGCAGCATCCGGGCATCGCCAACCTCGAGGTGGTCGAGGACATGCGCGAGCGCAAGCACCGGCTGCTGACCGGTTCCGACGCGGTGGTCGCGCTGCCGGGCGGTTGCGGCACGCTGGAGGAACTGTTCGAGGCGATCACGCTCAAGCGCCTGGCGCTGTACTTCAACCCGATCGTGCTGCTCAACACGAAGGACTTCTACGCGCCCCTGCAGCGCTTCATGGAACAGGTGATCGGCGAGCGCTTCATGAACGCCGAGCATGGCGACATGTGGTCGCTGGTCGACACGCCCGAGCAGGTCCTGCCGCGCATCCGGGCGACGCCGCGCTGGCACGACGATGCGCGGCGCTTCGCCGCCGTGCGCGGCTGAACGCCGGGTCGATGCCCAAGGCGATCGAGCGAGTCCGGTCCATGGCGAAGATCGCGAGGATCCACGCGGGCGCGGCGCTGTTGCTGGCCCTGGCCGCGCTGCCGGCCATCGCGCAGGACCTGCGCCAGCGCCACTACGAGCCCCTGTTCGGCACCGCCGGCGAGTGCGTGACGCCGTACAGCGGCACGCTGCTGCGCATCGACGACCCGGCCATCGACGTGCCGCTGGATCGCGCGCACCTGCGGGTGTCCTACTGGGGCGACCCCGGCACCGCCGAGGCCGCCGGCGCGATCGGTCGCGCGGTGGGTTGGGACGTCGGCGCCCTGACCGGCGTGCCCGGCCTCGGCCCGGGCTTCCAGCGCGGCTACTACGACAGCGGCCTGCCGACTGCGACCTCCGCGGTGCAGGCCAACTGCGCCGAGGTCGGCGTGCTGATCAACACCTACTGGTTCTCGCACACCCAGCCGGTGCGCGGCGGCGGCCCGCAGGCCAGTTACGGGATGAAGCGCGCCTATCCCGTGCCGGTCTACCGCCAGCCCGGCGAGGACCTGGTGGTGCAGGGCCACCTGCGCCTGCCCTTCGTGCATTGGTCCGAGGCCTCCGCGGTGGGCCAGATCGTGTTCGTGTACTACATGCAGCCGCTGCGCTGCCCGGCCCAGTTCCCCGACGCCCCGGTCTGCCCGGCGGCGACCGGTTCCAACGGCGTGCCTGCCTTCGCGCACGTGATCGCGCTGTACGACTCGCGCGATGCGGCCGATCCCCGCGCGCCTACGACCGAGGCGCGCGGCAACGACACCTACACCGCGTTCTTTTCCAGCCCCCTGCTCGACGCCGACCGCGACGGCCGGCCGCTGCGTTACCTCAGCCGTTCGCCGTACTCGCGCACGACGGCCTATCGCCATCAGACCTGGCGCGACTGGGGATTCTTCCGCGTCCACGTCAGCCGCGCGCAAATGGCGCTGATGATCGACGAGGCGCGGCGCAACGTCGCGGCGATGGCGGCGCTGTCGCCCGATCCCTCCGACTGGGGCGTGGTGCTGGCCGCGGCGCTGGTCGAAACCGTGCCGACCGCCGCGGCGCAGTGCGTGACGGGCACGGCGCGTCCCGGCTGCAACGACATCGTGATGGGCGTGGGCCTGACCGAGGTCGGCGTCTTCGCGTCCACGCCGTTGCCGC
>Ga0209477_1002190_pt1 | contig 11443 bp, 13 predicted proteins | sample KloWWTupernatant_FD_187180 | JGI IMG/M metagenome (GOLD analysis project Ga0209477, IMG submission 187180) | Active sludge microbial communities from Klosterneuburg, Austria, studying microevolution and ecology of nitrifiers - Klosterneuburg... | ecosystem: Engineered > WWTP > Aerobic digester >...
GGCCTTCACCTCGCGTCACGAGAAGTACACGGAGTTCGGGAACGCGATCCTCTGCGGCCTGGGCGATGTGCTGGCGCACGAGGAACTGCGTCTGAGCCACGGGAGATCGGCTCACCGGGTACTTGTGGCGCTGCCGGGACAGTTCACCATGTGGTTCGCGAACACCCATCTGCACCACAAGCCGGAGGAGCCTGAGGTACGGGTGGCCCAGGCGGCGGCCGTGACCCGGTGGATGGCCGCGGCGCCAGAGGCAGACGCGATCGTGATCGCGGGGGACTTCAACACGCCGCCGCACGAGCCGGCCTACCGGGCGATGCTTGATGCGGGCTACCGTTCGGCGTTTCACGAGGCGAACGGCCGGGAGCCGGAGGTGACGTGGCCGTCGGGGATCCAGGCGGACACGATGGACACGGAGGGCGAGCCGAACTGCCTGGATTACATCTGGCTGAAGGGCCAGGGGAAGGTCACTCAGGCCCGGGTTGCCGCGAGCGAGCATCCGGTGGCGGACCCGACGATCTACCCGAGCGACCATTTCGCGGTTGTGGCCCGCGTAGCGTTTGGGGCCTGAGCCGGGCTCAAGAAACCGCCCAGGAGACCCGATGATGCGGGGAGATGGATAGGGGATGTCCGTGTTGCGGGCGGCCGGTGGCTGCCGCATGGCTGCTGACCGTGGAGCCGCTGCGTCTGTACCGGGAGTGGCGCCCGGACGGTGAGCGGGAGCGGACCGAGCACCGCCTGTGCGAGACCTGCAGCAAGTGGATGGGCGGGCTGGTGGCGGGGGCTCGCGGGGAGGGCTCGGCAGCATCGATGTTCGGCAGCCCGAGCAGCGGCGGTCGGCGGCTGGTGTTCGATGACCAGTGCCAGGTGTGTTGCGGGATGCCGGCCGAGCGGGCGGCCCGGATTGCCTGGGTGAGCCCGAGCGGGGCGCGGCTGGAGGTCTTTGCGTGCCCGGCGTGCGAGGCGTGGCTCGTCTCGCTGGCCTCGGATGGGCGGACGCTGCGCGGCGCGGGCGACCGGGAGATCGATGGCCCGTACGGCGCGTGGCCGCACCCCAATCTGAAAGGCACGCGCGTCTGGCTCGGAATTGAAGACGCGACTGCCCGAGCCGTGGCGCGCGAGACGTGTGAGTCGATGGGCATCGTGCTGGCGCCAGGCGAGGCTGATGTCGCCGTCATCGAGGCGACGGTCCGGGGAAATGCGGCGCGGAGCCTGCGTGGGGGGCACGGCGGACGGCGGGGGACGGTTATCCTCGCCGGGCTGCGCGAGCGGCGCGACCTGGCGAACGCGCTCGAAGCGGGGGCGAGCTGCTGGATGACCCTGCCTTCGACGCCGCAGCAGCTGACGGCAGGGATCGTCGTCGCGTTGCGGTCACGGGGCGGCATGGTCTGGGAGCGTTCCACCTGCCTGCCGTTCGCTGACGCGGGCACGGTCGACCGGCCGGTGATCGCCTTCACCCCGGCAGAGAAGGCTGACCCGTTCGAAGTGGCATGGCTGTTACGCCGCTTCGCGCGCGGCTACGACACGGTGGAGTGGCTGGCCGGGAAGATCCTGGTGGGGCCGCGGGCGGATCGGGAGCAGGCGGCGCAGGTTGCCGCGCGGCTGCAGTTGCTGCTTCGCGGCCGGGCAACGGCTGCCGTACTGGAGGCGAGGGATCTGCCGGGGCGGGTGCGGTTCGAAGCAGCCGGGTAGGCTGACCCCCTGCAGGTAGGGCCGTGAATCGGGAAAACCCCGGAGTGCAGGGCGCCAACCGGTGGTAGACACTGGAGGCCATATGTACGCGATCCGCGTGGCCCCACGAAACCTGCTGCTGGTGACCTTGAACGGGACGATGAGTACCGAAGAAGCATTGCGCGCCGTCTCGCAGACGGCCGCCCTTGCCGGGGCGGGGAGCATCGGGCTGGTCCTGTGCGACCTGCGGGGACTGGAGCGGCGTCCCGGCGGACTGGGGCTGATCGCGGCGTCGGTCCTCAAGGCGAGCCCTGCCGGTTGGCGGATGGCGCTGGTCGCCCGGCCGGACCAGGCAGCGGTGGCGGCCCGCTTCGGGCGGATGTCCGCACGGCGCGGGGAGGCCGCGGTCTTCGCCGGTTCGGATTCAGCAATCCGGTGGCTGGCGGAGGGTGAGCGGCGGCGCATCTCGGAAACGGAAGCTCGCCACTACCGGGAACTCACGAAGCAGTGGCAGGAAGCGCCCGCGAATGGCGAACCGGCCGTGGCACGAAAGACCGGGGCAGCCTGACAGCGATCAGGCCTGGGGCGGAATCACCGTAGCTTCGCCATCAACGACGAGTTTGCCGTCCTGGTTGGTGATGGTGGTCTTGAACTTCACCCACTTGCGCTGGTCGAGCTTTTCGGCGGCTTCGACGCGGGCGGTGATGGTATCGCCGATGAGGACGGGCGCCCGGAACTGGAGGTTCTGGCCCACATAGATGGTGCCGGGGCCGGGAAGCTGCATGGCGAGGACGGTGGAGATGAATGAGCCGGTGAGCATGCCGTGGGCAATGCGCTGCTTGAACATGCCATTGGCGGCGGAGACAGCATCGACGTGGGCGGGGTTGAGGTCACCGGTGATGCCGGCGAACAGGTAGACGTCGGACTCGCTGATGGTCTTGGTGAACGAAGCGGAATCGCCGAGGTTGATCTGATCGAAAGTTGCCATGCGGGAAGGATGGCGCTTTGGGGGCGTGCAGAAAAGGAGAGCGGAAGGATGCGGTTGCGAAACGAGTGCCGGAGTGGTTGCCGGCCCATTCCGTCAATTCTTTCGAGAATACCGGGATGGGTGAGGCGTCTTGGAGTCGGGGCGTTAGGCTCTGATTATGGCTGACCGTCCACTCCATCCCTTGCTGGACCCGGTAAGGGAAGGAGTGCTGAAAGCCGTCAAGTTCCTGGGTGCGGCGTCGTCGGAAGAGGTAGCCAAGGTCTGCCATCTTTCGCACGGGGCGGCCCGGATGCACCTGGTTACGCTGCGGAACCTGGGGCTGGTGGAATACGGAAAGGACAGGCCGTTACGGCCTGGCCGTCCGCGCCATCTCTTCTGGCTGACTCCCGGCGGAGACGCGCTGTTTCCCTGCGCGGACCAGGAGACGGCCGATGCGCTCCTTACCAGTCTCGAGGTCATCATGCCTGACCAGACCGCCGCAGTGATCGCCCACTCGGCGGACGTCCGTTTCGAGCACGTTATGGCCGAGCTTCCGGATAGCCGGTGGCAGCCGGCGGGCGAGCGGCTGGACACGGTGCTCAAACATTGCGGGTACTTCCCCGTGACGCGCGAACTGGGAGATGGGACGCGGGAGGTGGTGTTCCGGCACTGCCCGCTGCTGTCGCTCGCGCGGGAGCACCCAAAGCTCTGCGCGGCGGAGGCCCGCTTCCTGGAGCTGGTGCTCGGCGAAGGCAACTCCCCGCCGAAACGGCTGCAATACCGGCTGGCCGGTGACGACGTGTGCAGCTACCTGATCCGCGATGGAGACGGCGCGGCGCCGGAGAATGCGCCCGGGGCCGGGACATCACGCGAGGTCAAGGGGTAGGCAGGAAAAGCTGGTACTTCCCGGCGACAGGCGTCCCGGCTGAGAGCGGACCTTCGACCACGAGGGTGACCGGCCCGGTGGTCTCGCCGACGTTGTTCTTTATGGCGACGGCGATGGAAACGGTGCGCCCCTGGCCGGAGGAGACCACGACCTCCGAGCGCCCGCCGAGTGTGGCGAGGGGCGAGAATACCTGTCCCGCGGCGGCGAGCGTTGCCGAGCGGAGGTTCACCTGGCCGAAGTGGCGGGATGAGTTGGCGATCCAGAGGTCGATAAGGACGATGGTCGTCATGTCCTGCTGTTCGGCGCGGGCGACGGAGGAGGCGAGCGTGAGCGCCTCGTTCCCGCCGGTGGCGACGAGGATGCAGCGGAAGTAATCGATGGGGTAGATGGCGGCCCGCGTCGCCTTGATCGACACACCGGAGATGGCCTGTTCGACCGAGAGCGGGACGGAGGCCTCTTGCAGAGAGCCGCACTGCGTGGGCTGCTGGAGCGCCGGGTCGGGGGTGGGCGAGGCGGCCGGGGTGGAGCGGGCGCCGGCGACTTCGGAGCCCGGCGTGGCGCTGGAAGCGCCTGCCGGAGCCGTGGTGGAGGCCGTGGGCGAAGGGCGCGGGGTTGGCGTTGATGGAGACGGCGTGGCGGTGAGCGTGGGCTCGGGATCCTCGATGGTGGTGGCGGGAAGTTGTTCTCGGGCGCCGGTTACGGTGGAGCCGGGTTGGACGCCGAAGGCGACACCGAGCATGACAACGACGATCGCAGCGGGGAGGGCGAACTGCGGCCTCTTGAGTTTCTGCCAGAGGAGGCCGGTCTCGGTGGTGGGGCTGGGCGAGCGCAAGGAGCGGGCCACGAGAAAACCCTATCGTGCCCGGCCCGGGAGGACGATGCGGAGATCCCTGATTCGCCCCCGTTCGTAGACTGATTCGGAGGGAGCGTTGACTCCCAGGGGGCGGTGATGCCCGGCGGTGGCGCCTCTGGCCGCCGGGACCGCCGCGAGCGAGAAGGGCGCCGGTGAAACACCCGGCGCCCTTCTGGTTTCCTCTGTGCGGGAGCGAGGCGGCTGGTTCAGGCGGCCGGTTCCGGCGTGACCGGCGGAGTGGGCCGATGGCGGTTCGAGCGGCGCACCACGAAGACAAGGATGCCGATCGGGACGATGAGCCAGGCGAGGGCGACCACACCAATCATGGCCCCGGCGGCGACGTAGCGGGCGACTTCGACGGACTTCTCCCAGCTTTCGGCCCAGACTTCGCTGAGCTTGAGGCCGCCGGACGGCTCCTGGACCTTCGCCGCGACGGGGTAGATGCGGACTTCGATGGTCGCGAACTCGGTGAGGCTATCGAGGACCTTGAGGCGGCCCTGGATCTGCTCGATCTGCGAGCGGACGCCGGAAAGCCGGTCCTGGACCGTGAGGATCTCCTGGATGGTCTTCGCTTCCTTCAGCAGGAGGAGATACTGGGCCTCAGTGCTCTGGAGGTTGCGCAGGCGGCTCTGGAGGTCGGTGTACTGTTCGGTCACTTCAGTCGATTCGGAGCCTTCATCGAGGACGCGGCCGCCTTCGAGCGTGCGGAGGCTGGCAAGGAGGCTTTCGTAGTTCTGGACGGGGACGCGGATGGTGAGGGAGGCGGTGCGGTCCTCTTCATCGGCGGCGTTCGAGAAGGAGGAGCGCTGCAGGTACCCGCCGTTCGAGCGGACGAGGGAAGCGGCCCTGTCGAAAGCCCCGGAGACCTCGCCGGTCTCAAGCGAGAGCTTCGCAGTGAACACGATCTTTCGGTCATATTCGCTGGATGAGGGCAGCGCGTCGTCCCCGCCGTCACCGCCGGTGGGGGCGGCCGAGCTGGCGGACTTGCCGGACTCGCTGGCGACGCCGTTGTTGTCGACGAGGGACTGCCCCGGGGCGGCGGAATCGCGGGATGCCGTGTTGGCGCCGGGCGCCTCGTCGTAATCGCGGGAGGAATCATCGCCGCTGCAGGCGGCGAGCAGGAGGGTGGCGCCGAGCGCCGGGATGAGGAGGAGCGTGCGGATCTTCATGGCGGTTTCTCCGATGGGCGCCGTCGGGGCGTCTCTGTTCATAGGACGCTGCGGAAGTGCTCGCGGTTCCCCGCAAAAGTAAAGAAATCCGTTAGAAGGATGCGTATCGGGAGACGCCGTGGAACCCTGCGCGTGCCAACACCTCGTGGGCGGTGACACCAAGGACCGGGAGCGGACCGCGAATGACGTCGCTCAACGGGGCGAGGACAAACGGGCGCTCGCCCAGCCGGGGATGGGGCACCGTGAGGGCCGGACTTTCGACCCGGGTATCGCCGTGGAAGAGGATGTCGAGATCGAGTGGGCGGGGGGACCAGCGCGGTGAGGGCCTTCGGCCAAACTGCCACTCGACCGCCTTGAGTTCGCTAAGAAGGTCTTCTGGCGAAAGCATGGTCTCGATGGCAACCACCGCGTTGAGGTAGGGCGGTTGCCCGGGGGGCACGGACTCTGACTCCCAGATCGACGACCGGGCGGTGACCGCGATGCCGCGCTCGTCTATGGCGGCGAGGGCGGCACGGAGGTTGGCCAGGCGGTCGCCGAGGTTGGAGCCGAGGGCGATGTAGCAAGTGGTCATGGGGAGGTGGGGGGCGACCAGTTGGCGCGGACGATGGCATCGGCCACGCGGACGACCCTGGCCATCGCCGCGACATCGTGGACGCGGATAAGGTCGGCGCCCGCGGCGATGGCGACGGCGACCGAGGCGGCTGTCCCTTCGAGCCGGTCATCGACCGGGGCATCGAGGACGAGGCCGATGGTGGATTTGCGGCTGGTGCCGAGGAGCAGGGGCAGGCGGAACTCCCACAGCTCGGGCAGGCGGCGGAGCATCTCCAGGTTCTGTCCGGGGGTCCAGCCGAAGCCGAAGCCGGGGTCAAGGATGACCCGGGCGTGGGGGATGCCGCTGCGCTCGCAGATGGCCAGTGTCTCGCGGAAGCCAGCGGCGATATCGGCCGCAACGTCGTGGAACGCGCGGCCGCGCTGGTTGTGCATGGCGATGAGGGCCGCACCGTGGCGAGCGACGACGGCGGGGAGATCGTCATCGAAGCGGAGACCCCAGATGTCGTTGACCGCATCGGCCCCCGCCCGCAACGCCTCATCGGCGACGGCGGCGTGGAAGGTATCGACCGAGATGGGGAGCGCCGAGGTTGCGCGGGCCGCCTCGATGCAGGGGATCACCCGGCGGGCTTCCTCGGCGGCATCGAGGACCGGGGCGCCGGGGCGCGAAGACTGCCCGCCGACATCGAGGATATCGGCGCCGGCTTCTTCAAAGGCCGCAGCCTGGCGAGCGGCGGCCGCGGGGTCGGCGCCCAGGCCATCGCCGGAGAAGGAATCGGGCGAGGCGTTGATGATGCCCATGATGAAGGTGCGGGCGCCCCAGGCGAACTCACGTCCACGCAGGGTGAGCGAAGGGGCCAGGTATTCCCGGCGGAGCGGCCAGGCGAGCGGGGTGCTCATCAGGGGATGACTTCGAACTCCTGCTCGGAGCGCTCGGCGCCTTCGATGTACCAGACGCGGATCTCGGGGGTCTCGCGGTCGGCGACACCGATGACGAAGTGGACGAACGGCGGGCCGAAGAAGGGGCCCATCATGCGGATATCCGTCGGGCTGGGCACAGCGGCGCTGCCGGTGTGGGAATGGTAGAAGCCGGCAAGCTCGGCGCCCGCCTCATCGATCGCCTGCTCGTGCTTGCGGGTTTCGAGCGGGTCGATGCTGAAGCGGTAGGGGCTGGCCTCGCGGTTGCGGGCGCGGCGGACTTCGACGACCACGCCATCGACCGCGGCGAGGAGGCCGCAGGCTTCAATGGGGGCATCTTCGAGGGCGTGCTGGACCATGGCGTCGATGTGCGCCTGTGAGATGCGGATTGCGGGAGCCAAGCGTCCTCCGTGTTCGCCCGGGCGGGCCGGGCGGGTGGCGTGCGCGGGAGGACTACCTGGAGAGGAAAGCATCCACCCGTGCGTTGTAGGCCTCGGCGGCCTCGTAGTACACATTATGCGGCGCGCCTTCGATGACGTGGTACTCCGAGTGCGGCACGAGGGCGTGGAGGTTTTCGGCCCAGGGCACGACACGGTCCAGGCCGCCGACGACGATCAACATCGGCGAGGTGACCTTTGTGATGCCGGCGGCCATCGTGGCGGTGTCGCCGAGGATGCCGCGGGTGGCCTTCCGGGGGTAGCGCAGCGCCTCGATGCGGGTGGCGGTGGAGCGGATGCGCAGGTAGCGCTCGTACATGCGGGGATGGGCGGCCGTGAAGCCATCGGTCAACGAATCTCCGATGGGCAGGAAGAGGGTCTCGTGGTCGAGGGGTGGGCCGGGGGCGCGGGGCGCAGCATCGCCGGTGGGGATGCCCATGCCCGAGGGGATGAGCGCTTTCGCATCACCCGGGTGGCGGACGGCCCAGCGGATGAGGGTGTTCGCGCCCATGGAGTTGCCGGCGAGGATGGGCTTCTCGATACCCATCGCAGCGAGGAACCCCTCGAGCTCGTCGACGCGGTCGGGCTCGTCCTCATCGCGGGGGCTGTTGCTCGAATGGCCATGGTTGACGCTGTCGAACGCGATGCAGCGGAAGCGGTCGCGGAAGTGGGCGAACTGCTGGAACCAGCCTTCGCCGCAGGAGCTCATCCCGTGGAGGAAGACGAGGGGCTCGCCCTGTCCCTCCTCCACGTAATAGATGTCGGTCTTGCCGACTTCGATCCAGGGCATGGCAAATCCTCCGGGAGTGAATGTGTGCCGGGGATGCTACGGGAGTGTGTGGGACGCGGCTACCAGGCCAGGTGGGGAGGAATCAGGCGCCGGGGCGGCAGGCGTCCGCGGCGATCCGCCTGAGGACGGCGGCGAGCGCGGCAGCCTCGCCGCCGTCAAGGTGACGGGCAAAGTGAGCCTGGATGCCGCGCATGTGGACCGGGGCTGCATCGTGGAGCCGGGCGATGCCTGCTGGCTCGAGGCTGACCCAGCGGCCGCGGCGGTCGCTATCGTCGGCCGAGCGGGAAACCAGTCCAGCCGCGCACATGCGGTCGACAAGGCGGGTAAGCCCGCTCTTGCTGAGGAGCACGCGGGCGGCAAGCTCGGTCATTCGAAGGCGGTGTCCCTCGGCTTCCTCGAGCTGGACGAGGACGTCGTACCAGGAGAGGGGGAGGGACTTCTCAGCGTCTAATTCGGCTTCGAGCAAGCGGGCGACGTGGGCGTGCGCTTCGAGGAACGCCCGCCACGCTTCCATGTAGACACCGCTAACCATCGATGCATCTTGCGACGGGGGCTGTCCTACCAGCAACGTCCAGCATGCCCCTGCCTGTGGTCCGGAAGTCCCTTCCCGGACTCAACGGGGAAGGCGGGCGGGGCGAGACCCCGGCTGCGCGGCGGCCGCATCGGCGGCGAGGGCATCGCGGCTGGCCGCGTCGATCGAGCGCAGGGCGCCGCTGAAGATGTAGACACCGAGGGAGAGCGCCGCGGTCACCACCGCGGCAATTGCCACCGCCACTGGTGCGCCAAAGGCCTCGGCGAGGGCGGCGACGGGGACCGTACCGAGTGGGGTGAGCCCGAAGGTCATCATCATGATGCTCATCACGCGGCCGCGGACATCATCCGTGATGATGACCTGGATCGCGGTGTTGTTGACGGTGGTGAAGATGCTCGCGAAGACATCGGCCACCAGGACGAGCGGGAGGGCGAGAATGAACCAGGGGCTGAGCGCGAAGAGGAAAAGGGTGCCGGCAAAGGCGAACAGGGTGGCCATCAGAAGGCGAAGCTTGCGCTGCGAATCGCTGTGCCAGGCGACCCAGAACGAGCCGATGATGCCGCCGATCCCGGCAAACCCCTGGAGGAGGCCGAGCCCACCGGAACCCGTGTGCCAGACATCTTCGGCGAAGACGACGAGGAGGGCCTGAAAGGGCATGGCCAGCAGGATCGGGATGATGCTCAGCAGCAGGAGCGCGCGCACGGGGGGATTGCTGGCGACGTAGCGGACACCCTCGCGGAGGTCAGACAGGACGGACTGCTGGCCCATGCCGGGGACCGGTGGCGACTTGGAGACCCGGGTCATCGATATGAGCGCGATGGCGTACATGGAGACGGCGACGATATAGACCCAGCGCACGCCCGCGACGGCGATGATTGCTCCCGCGAGGACGGGACCGACCACGCGGGCGGCATTCATACCGCCCATCTGGAGGGCGACCGCATTGGGCAACCCTTCGCGGCCAACGATGCTGACGACGATTGCCTGGCGCGCGGGCATGGTGAACGGAAACGTGCAGCCCATTACGAAGACGACAGCAAGCAGGTGCCAGAATTCGAGACGGTCCGTGATGATGAGAAAGAGGATAAGGAGTTCGTTGATGACGAGGAGCGACTGGCCGGCAAGGATGAGGCGGCGCTTCTCCATCCGGTCGGCGATGACACCGCCGAAGGGCGACACGACGAGCATGGGGATGGCGACGACCAGGTTGATCAGGCCGAGGGCAAGCTCGCTTTCTGTGAGGTCATAGGCCAGGTAGGAGCGGACAACGAACTGGCCGTTCATGGCGAAGAAGAAGGCGATGTTGGAAGCGTAGAGCCAGCGGAACTGCTGGTGTTTGAGCGACGTGAAGGGGCTCGATCGCCGGGGAGCGGGGCCTTCCGAAGGTGAGAACATCGAGCTAGCGTAGCAGCAAATGCATAAGTCGCCGCGCCGGGCCGGGCGGGGTGAGGGACGCTATACTTTGCGAACGCAACAAAAAGTTCTGGTGGGGGTCTTGTCATGGAATATCGACACCTGGGCCGTTCGGGCCTGCAGGTTTCCGTTGTCGGCCTGGGCTGCAACAACTTCGGCATGCGCTGCGACTTCGACCAATCGAAGGACGTGGTGCACCGGGCGCTCGACGCGGGCATCACGCTATTCGACACGGCCGATGTTTACGGAGGGCAGGGGAAGTCGGAGGAGTTCCTCGGGAAGATCCTGAAGGGGCGCCGGCAGGATGTGGTCCTCGCGACGAAGTTCGGGATGAAGATGGGCGACGGGCCGCACAAGAGCGGGGGATCGCGCAAGTACATCATGTCGGCGGTGGAGGATTCGCTGCGGCGGCTCGACACCGACTACATCGACCTGTACCAGCTGCACCGTCCCGACCCGGAGACGCCGATCGACGAGACGCTGCGGGCGCTGGATGACCTGGTGCGATCCGGAAAGGTGCGGTACATCGGCAATTCGAACTTTGCCGGGTGGCAGGCGGCCGAGGCGCACTACGTGGCGAAGCAGGCGAACCTGACGCCGTTCATCAGCGCGCAGAACGAGTACAACCTGCTCGACCGGCGGATCGAGGGAGAGCTGGTGCCCGCCTGTAACGCCTACGGGCTGAGCATCCTGCCATTCTTTCCGCTGGCCAGCGGGTTCCTGACCGGGAAGTACCGCCAGGGGCAGGAGATGCCGGCGGGCACCCGCCTCGCGAATGCCGGCCCGATGGCGGCACGGGTCTTGACGGACAAGAACTACGAGGTGCTCGGCAAGCTCGAGGCGTTCGCGGAGGCGCGGGGGAAGACGATGCTCGACCTGGCGATCGGCTGGCTCGCGAGCCTTTCGCACGTCGGCAGCGTGATCGCGGGGGCGACGAAGCCGGAGCAGATCGACCAGAACGTGGCCGCCGGGGGCTGGAAACTGACCGCCGACGAGCTTGCCGAAGTCGACTCGATCAGCCGCCGGTAGGGTACGGGAGGAGACGGATCAGGGCGCCTCGTCCCAGCGGGCCACGAGGGCGCCGAACTGCCGGCGGATCTCGCCGGTGGCCGCGTCCGTGAACAAAGCGAGTTCGGCGAGGCGCGATTCGAGGTAGTCGTTCGCCGCGGCGATGCTGGTGACGTCGTCGCTCGCGGCGGCTTCGAGGAAGAGGGCAGACGCGAGGACGCCCGGGCCGGCCGTGATGGCTGCCCGGGCGTCT
>Ga0209477_1002191_pt1 | contig 11436 bp, 12 predicted proteins | sample KloWWTupernatant_FD_187180 | JGI IMG/M metagenome (GOLD analysis project Ga0209477, IMG submission 187180) | Active sludge microbial communities from Klosterneuburg, Austria, studying microevolution and ecology of nitrifiers - Klosterneuburg... | ecosystem: Engineered > WWTP > Aerobic digester >...
GTTCATCACGCTCCGGCTCGCCAACGACGCCATCGTCACGATCGAGGCGCTCGCTTCAGCCGGGGCGTCCGCACGCGAGCTGCTGGTCGAGGTGACTGGTTCCAACCAGGTGTTGCGCGCCGAGCCGACAACGCAGGGGATTCGTGTCGAGCCGCTCGGGAACGAAGCCATGGTATGGCCATGGTGGGAGGATCTTGCCGAACGGTGTCTTGCGCTTATCGACCGGCGCGCCACGGCAGGCCGTTGGCTCGACGGCGACGACCTTCGCGCCGTCTGGAATGCTGTGCAGCAATCGGCAGCGACCGGTAAGGCCGTCGACCTGCATCCGCACCAGGCCCAGCCGGGCTGAGGCTTCTGCCAGACAGCCACGGGATTCCTTACGTCCTTCGCTGCCGATCCGCCCGCCAGGCAGCGAAGGACCGGCGGCACACGATCGATGGCCGCACTGCCAGCGCTGCTCACCGACGCGCGCGGCGAACTCCGGCAACGCCGCGACTGGCTCGGACCGCGATACTCAACCTGTTCCGCGGCTCTGGATCCGCCGCCGGCTACTGGCGTTCCGTCAGAAATTCACGCGTCATCCGCACTGCCACGTCGTCGAAACCGTCCACCGAACTATCGAGCCACTGGACGTCGACGAAGCGTCGGAACCACGTCTCCTGGTGGCGAACATAGGCGTGCACCATCGTCTGTGTCTGCCGAATCGCCTCGCCGATCTGCAATGTCCCATCCAGTACCGCCAACGCCTCTCGGTAGCCATGCGCGCTCATTGCTGGTGTCGCCGCCGTCACGCCGCGATCTCTCAGCCGGGCGACCTCGTCAAGCCAGCCCGCTGCGTGCATCGCCTCGACCCGCCGATCGATACGTTCATAGAGAAGTTCGCGATCGCTCCGAAGCCCGATGATCAGAAACCGCCACGGGGGAGCATGGCTCGCGCTCACCTCACTCATCGGCCGGCCCAGTGTCTCGCTCACTTCCAGCGCTCGAATCATTCGACGCCGATTGTGCCGCCCAATGCGCCCCGCCGACACCGGGTCCTTCTCGATCAACCTCTCGCAAAGCGCCTCCGTCGAGAGGTCTTCGAGCCTCACTCGCAACTCCTCGTTCGGCGGCACTTCGGGTGGCCGCCATCCCTCGAGAAACGCGCGCAGGTACTGTGGGGTCCCGCCGGTCACGATCGGAGCGCGGCCTCGCCCAGCAACCTCCTCGACAGTCCCATTGACGAGCGTCAGAAAGCGACCCAGCGAGAATGGCTCGGTCGGCTCGAGAATATCGATCAGATGGTGCGGCACGCGAATTTGTTCCGCGACAGTCGGCTTGGCGGTGCCAATATCCATGCCCCGGTAGAAGTAGCGCGAATCAGCGTTGATAATCTCCCCGCCGACCGATTCGGCCACCTTAAGCGCCAAAGCAGTCTTGCCGGTCGCCGTCGCGCCCAGAATGACAACGACGCGCAGCCCCGGTGTCAGGGCACGCACGTTGCTCCCCTCGGAGACGCGCGCATCGGTCGCTCCGTTCGTCCGTGCTAGACTTCCCCCGCTATCTGCCATACGCTCGAGTCTGCCCCCATCGGCTACACCCGCCTGCGGGACTACCCCTGAAACTGGATACATTTGTGACATCACGCACCCGGCAACTCATCGTGATCGGCTCCGTCATCGTCCTCGCCCTGGCGATTGTCTTTGTCACCCAGATCATCATCGTGCGCGCCCTCGACAACCCGGACACGACGACCGGAGAGAGCGTCTATTTCACCGTCGATCAGGGCGAATCAGTAGATTCTATCGCCGACCGCCTCAAGACCGACGGGCTGATCCGCTCGCCCGCGTACTTTCGCTTTCGGGTTCGCATCGCCGGCCTCGGCAGCGACATCATTGCCGGCCGCTATCGGATCGATTCGACGATGTCGACGACGCAGATCATCCATCTCATCACCTCTCGCGAGGCTGCGCTCGCTCAGGAGGTTCAGGTTCGCTTCGTCGAGGGTTGGCGCACCGAGCAGTACGTAGAGGCGCTCACCAACGCGCATGTCATTGCTTCCGCCGATGACTTCATGACGGCGACTCGCGAGCAGAAGTGGAACGACAAGTTCGCATTCCTCCACACCCGACCGAGTGGAGTTGCGCTGGAGGGCTATCTCTTTCCCGACACATACAATTTCCGGCTCGACTCAAGCCCGGAGGATGTCCTGACGACGCTGCTCAATACGTTCCAGGAGCGCGTCCATCCTGAAACCATCACCGAAACCGACCAGATGGGTCTCACGCTTCACCAGGTCATCACGATAGCCTCGATCATCGAACGCGAGGCGGTTTTGCCGGAAGAGCGGCCGATCATTGCATCGGTCTACTACAACCGCATCGAGCAAGGGATGCCACTTCAGGCAGATCCAACAGTGCAGTTCGAGCTCGGACGGCCGGGAAACTGGTGGCCGGAACTGACCCCCGACGACATTCAACAGAACGGGCGCTACAACACGTACCTCAACCCCGACCTGCCACCGGGCCCAATCTGCAATCCGGGCCTCGCATCAATCGAGGCCGCGCTTCGGCCGGCCCAGACAAACTACCTCTACTTCGTCGCGCGTGGCGACGGCTCCCACGCATTCGCCGTCACAGCCGAAGAGCACCAACAGAACGTCGACAAGTACGTGAAGGGACACTGAGTCGGTGTCAGACAGTCGCCGCATCGGGCTGATCGGAGACCCGGTCGAACACTCGCTTTCGCCTTTCTTCCAGCAGCCTGCGCTCGATTCGCTTGGTCTGGACATTCGCTACGAGCTCTGGCCGACACCGCTAGCGGCACTGCCAGGCCGGCTTGACGATCTTCGCGCAGGTCGCGCGCTCGGCGCGAATGTCACTGTCCCACACAAAGAGGCAGTGTTCGCCGCTATGGACGACGTCAGCGATCTGGCTCTCCGGGCGGGCGCGGTCAACACGATCGTCCCGCGCAACGGCCGTCTATTTGGCGACAACACCGACATCCACGGCTTCGTTGTGTCGTTGCGGGAACGCGAGGTTCGATTCGAGGAGTTGGACGCGATCGTGCTCGGCGCTGGCGGCGCCGCCCGAGGGATTGTTGTTGCGCTGCTCAATGCGGGCGTTCGCCGCATCCATGTCCTCAACCGAACCATCGCTCGGGCGGAACACCTCGCCGCGGCGTTGGGTGACGACCGCGTCAGGTCTGCGACGTCCAATCAGGCGCAGGCACTCGCATCCGATGCCGGCCTGATCGTCAACGCGACATCGATCGGCTGGCAGGGACACGATCTACCGCTCGACCCCGCGGCCTTCTGCGTCATGCCTCCGGCGGCAATCGCCTACGACCTGACCTATCGCGAGACTCCGTACCTGCGCGCTGCCCGCGCGGCCGGCCTCGCAACGATCGACGGCTTACCGATGCTCGTCCACCAGGGCGCTCGCTCGTTCGAGCTCTGGACCGGCCAGCCAGCGCCGATCGATATCATGTGGAGCGCTGCTCTCGCGGCCCGCGCGGCGCGGGGCGACTGACGACGTTCGCCGCCATCAACCGATCTGAAACAGGTCAGGCCATCGTCTATCGACCGAGAGTACCTCCGACGAGTGCGCCCGAGAACGTGCAGAGGACGTTCACCACGTCGTTGGAAATCCCCGGCCATCCGCCGACAACGACCGTCGACTCACCGCAACGGTGGACCTTCGCCTCGGTCGGCTTCTCGCAGCGCGGGCACCAGCGGCGCTCCTGGACTAGCTCGCCAAGCACGCTATCCACCAACGACCCAGCCACGCCGCCCAAGAGGACGACACCTCCATTGCGCCAGGCATGGGGCCATGTCCTGCTAACTGCAACAGTCGTTAGTCCAAGAAGTCCGGCCCCTGCCAGAGCGCCAGATAACCCGCGTGTTGTCACCGCGCCAGAAGTCCCAGCGACCACCGGCCTCCGCGAAACAATGAGGCGCGGTCGGGCTGACGAAGTCGCCCCGATTTCCGTTGCCCAGGTGTCGGCTGTTGCTGCCGCGAGAGACGCGGCTACCGTCAACAACGCCCGGCGGTCACATGCCATCGCCGTGGCAGCCGCGACACCACCATTGGCGAGCACCTGTATCATGTCGCGCTGACCGCCCCTTGCGGCGATTTCCTGCTCTGGCGAAAGCCGCGAGAGCAGACTGGAAGACACGAAGAACGCTCCGAGCAACACCCCGCCGGGCCAGGATAGCCGGCCGAGAATCGACGTTCCCACGACGGTTGCCGTCACAGCTCCGCTCGGCGCGAGGGCCCGTGCTCGCCAACCAGCCAGGCTAATGGCGCTGGACACCGTTCCGGCGATAGCCAGGCGCTTCCCTCGTGACACTAGCGTCCCGGTCGAGGTCGCTGCATCAGCACATACTCATCTACCCGTACCTCGAAGATCCAACCAGCGACTTCAGCAAGCGCGGGGCTACTCATCTCGGAATAATGAATGATGACCGTCTGCCCCTCGACATCCTGCTCGTCGGTTGAGTTCAGCGCGAACGGGTGGCGGGGGCTGCCCACGACGACTCGCGGCCCGCCGACCCTTTCGACCGCCACCTCGATCAACCGCAACGCCTCGGCTTCAACCAGCATCCCGCCCCCTTCATGTGCCTCTAGATGGCCCGAACGCCAATGCTATACTTTCCGCGGCCCCGTAGCTCAGCGGCAGAGCAGTGGACTTTTAATCCATGGGTCCTGGGTTCGAATCCCAGCGGGGTCACCAGGGTCGCCGCTGGGAGCAACCCGTATGGCTACTGCCGGCCATCCGGCGTGCGTCTGCTCTCTCATCCACGGGCTGCCTCCCGTGTCGGCCGCCAGCGATGTTGTACCGGATCGACCAGGGGAGGCGACGTGGAGGTTTCCATCCAGATGATGATTGCCGATTATCTCCACGAGCTCGCCCGCTGGCGTGAGGCTCGCGCCGAGGAATATGACCGCGACGTGCGCAATCTGCGCTCCGCCGCCGGCCTCCAGGCATTCGCAACCTACATCCTCGATCTGCCCGACGACGATCCGCGACTCGTCGAGTTCGCTCGCCTCGCAATGCACGGCGGTCGTTTCGACCCGGGCCAGCAGGCGCACTTCGCGATGGCTCGCTATCACTTTCATGAGGAGATTACGTCCCCATCCGCCTTCCTCGACCGGATCATCGAACTGCAGCGCGCTGATGTCGTGGAGGATGGCCACTTCGGTGGCCGGCTGCCAGACGGGGACGATCCCTGGAGCCAGCGGCCGGAAACGGGCGGCTGATCTGAGCTTCGTAACCCCCGCGCTGTCACCTTTGGCTATCCGCGCTACAATGGCCCGGATCAGCACGATCGTTTGAACGTCGCGGGTCGCCCGGATGTCCGTGGCGAGCCAGCGCATGTGAGGAGACACTTCGATGGCACGACCGGTGGATATCCTCGACCGCGCCATCATCAAGCGATTACAGGATGACGGTCGGATGTCCAGCGCCGAAATCGCGCGACAACTGGGCGTCGCCGAGCGGACTGTGCGCGCTCGCATCGATCGGCTGGTCAGCGACAAGGTGATTCGGCTGGTTGCATCGATCGTCCCATCCACCGTCGGCTATGCCGTCACCGCCGACGTCTTTCTCGAGGTCGAAGCCGGCCGCATCCAGAGCGTCGCGTCCCTCATCGCGGCCAAGCCCGAGGTCGGCTACATCGGCTTGACGACAGGCGACCGCGATATCTCACTCCAGATTCACGCGGAGTCTGTCGAGAAGCTCTACGATTTCGTGACCAACGAGCTCGGCACAATCTCGGGGGTTGTCCGCACGAACACGTTTATCATCCCGAAGATTCTCAAGACACACTTTGACTTCGTCGGACCAGGCATGCGCATCGATGAGGAATCGGAGCGCGAAGCAGACTTCGGGCCGCGCCGCATCGGCAGCTGATGACCCGGAAACAGAATGGGAGAGTAGAGTATGTCGCTGTCAGAAACGATCACCGTCACACCGGAGCTCGACGCATGGCTGCGCGAGACACGACGCATGATCCACGTCAACCCCGAGTTGCTCTGCGAAGAGGTTGCCACCTCTGAGCTCGTCCAGAAGCATCTGAAAGAGGCCGGCGTCACGTTCCGTAAGGGAGTTGGCGGCGACGGCCGGCCACTCTACGTGGACGCTGAAATGATCAAGCGTGCCCAGATCAAGACCTTCCCGATCACCGGCGGCACCGGCGTCCTCGCGGAGATCCGCGGCACACGCGGCGCTGGCCCTGGCAAGTGCGTGCTCTTGCGCGCCGATATGGACGCGCTGCCGATGGACGAGATCAACGACGTTGAGTACAAGTCGCGCAACCCCGGCAAGATGCACGCATGCGGCCACGACTGCCACACGACCATCCTGATGGGCGTCGCAGAGATCCTCCAGAATATGAGCCACCTCTTCGATGGCACCGTCAAGCTCATGTTCCAGCCCGGGGAAGAGGGCGCTGGCGGCGCGGTCGCAATGATCCACGACGGCATCCTCGACAACCCGCCAGTGGATGCTGCGTTCGCGCTTCACGTGTCGACTGAGCACCCGGCCGGCCACGTGTCAACCGGCCCTGGGCCACACGCCGCAGCCGCCGATACCATCGAGATCAACGTCACGGGCAAGGGTGGGCATGCCGCCTTCCCACACACCACCATCGATGCCACCTACGTTGCCGCCCAGATCCTCATCGCGCTCCAGTCGATCGTCAGCCGAGAGGTGAATCCCATCGACACCGCGGTAGTGACAATCAGCACCCTCCACGCCGGAACCGCTAGCAACGTCATCCCCCAGACAGCGCAACTCACCGGCACCGTGCGAACATACAACCCGGAGATCCGCGACCTCATCCAGCAGCGCATGAACGAGATGGTGCCAGCTATCGCCGCGGCCCACCGCGCCGAAGCCGAGCTGATCTATTTGCGCGGCTATCCTGCCATGGTCAACGACCCGGCTATGACGCAGTTGGCGACCGACACATGCGTCGAGCTGCTGGGCGCTGACCATGTCCATCACGGCGCGCCGATCATGGCCGGCGAGGACTTCGCCTACGTCCTCGAACGCGCCCCGGGCTGCATGGTCTCACTCGGCGTTCGTAACGACGAGAAGGGCATGATCTACCCGCCGCATCATCCCCGCTTCGACGCCGACGAAGACGCTCTCGCTGTCGGCGTCCGCGTGCTCTCGGCCATCGCTCTGCGGTACCTCGGCGCGGACATCTAGCAGCGCAATCTGCTGGGCTGGGCGTGACCTTCCTGGCCACGCCCAGCCCAGCCGCCTCCATTCAAGCCACCGTGCGACCGAATAGGTTAAGATCAAGCGCTGATATGTGCTTGTCGCTGCGCAGGCCGGGCGCCAACCATGCCCGACCCCGTCACTGCACCCGGACAGCCGCGTGACTGGCAGAACGGAGTCTTGCCGTGCTGCTCTACTTCGCCATCGCCCTTGTTGGGGCGCTTTTTCTGATCGGGTCAGTCATGCTCGGCGAGGTATTCGACTTCTCCGGAGATCACCCCGACAGCTTCGATGGTGACGCCCACCCACTCTCTGGCAAGACGATTGCCGTCGCATTGACCGCATTCGGCGCCACCGGCATGATCACGACTCAGTACGGCTGGAGCCCACTGATGAGCGCGCTCACCAGCGCCATCGCCGCGCTCTTCCTCGGCGCTATCGCCTGGTGGGTCATCAACTCGCTCTATCGAGCCACGGCGTCGACCGACGTCAACATGGCCTCCCTCGTCGGACGACGCGGCCAGGTCACGATCGGGATCCCGGTCGGCGATGTCGGCGAGGTGCTCGTGACCGCAGCCGATAGCACTCGCCAGCTGATCGCCCGCACGAGCGACGGGTCCGCGATCCCCGTCGGCATCAGTGTCCGAGTCATTGAGACACTCGGCAGCTCCGTCCTTGTCGAACGCATCGAACCGGCGGCTGCGCCAGCGGACGCCACCAGCGAAAGCAGGAGCAGCTAGACGGACTACATCGTCGTGACGCTCGGCGTCCTCTTTGTTCTTGCCGCGCTGGCCGGCCTGGTCGCGCTGGTCAACACCAACATCATCAAGGTTCCGCCAAGCACCGTCGCCATCTTCTCCGGCCGCAAACGCATCATCGACAATCCGGAGACCGGGGAGCGACAGACGGTCGGCTACCGCATTATCAAGGGTGGCTCGAGTGTTCGAATCCCGATCCTTGAACGGGTGGATTACCTCTCCCTCAACGTCATCACCATTCCGCTGAAGATCCAGTCCGCATACACCAAGGAGGGCGTGCCGGTCGCAGTCGACGCCGTCGCGAACGTCAAGGTCGGCTCCGACGATTATTCGATTGGCAACGCCATTGAGCGCTTCCTCAGCATGGATCCCGATCAGATTCGCAACGTCATCTTCCAGACGATGGAGGGCCATCTTCGCTCCATCCTTGGCACGCTCACCGTCGAAGAGATCAACACCGACCGGCAGGCTTTCGCCCAGCGAATGACGGCGGAATCCGCGCAAGACCTTCGTCGGATGGGTATCGATATCGACGTACTGACCATTCAGCAGATCAGTGACCCGAATGGATATCTGGACGCGCTCGGCCAGCGGCGCACCGCCGAGGTCAAGCGCGACGCCGAGATCGGCCGGGCCGAAGCCGAACGCGACGCTCGCACTCGTTCCGCACTGGCGATGCAGGCCGCCGCAACCGCCGAGGCCCAGGCCGACGCGCAGATCTCGTCCGCTCAGCGGGATACCAATGTCGCCAAGGCCGGCTTCGACGCCTCCGTCCAGGCGGAACGCTCGAAAGCATCACAGGCCGGCCCGCGCGCCGAAGCAGAGGCGCAGCGCGAAGTCGTCATCGCCCAGCAGCAGGTCGAGCTGGCTCGCACCGAGGCGTCCATCGCGGTTCAGGAGATGGAAGTCAAGCGCAAAGAGCGCGAGCTGGAAGCGACGGTCCTCAAGCAGGCCGACGCTGAGCGCCAGGCCACCATCGTCACAGCTGAGGGCGCGAAGCAGGCCGCCATTCTGCAGGCGGAGGGCGATCGCCAGGCGACAGTCACCCGCGCAGAGGCACAATCGCGCGAGCGCGAACTGCTCGGCGCTGGCGAAGCGTCCCGCATTCGTCAGGAAGGCATCGCTGATGCCGACGCCAAGAAGGCGTTGGCGGAAGCGCTGCAAGCCGAGCTAACGGCCGCGGCTGAGGGCGCCCGCGCCAAGCTGCTGGCCGAGGCCGAGGGTCGCCGGGCGGCCCTTCTCGCCGAGGCCGACGGCAAACGCCAGATGGCCGAAGCGCTCAACGCCTACGAGGCGCGAGCGATGCAGCTCCTGATGTATCAGACCTTCATCGAGCAGTTGCCGAAGATCGTCGAGGCTGCGGCCTTGCCACTCTCGACCATCGATCGTGTCGTCATGATCGACAGCGGCAACGGCGCGAGCGATGGAGGCGGCGCGATCGGTCGCTACGCCAACGAGCTCCCATTGATCGTCGAACGGATGACTGAGAGCTTTGCCGCCGTCACCGGCGTCGACCTCAAGCAGGCATTCGCCGATCGTGTCGGAGGCGGCCCTCCCGCATCCGCCCGAACGATCATCGATCCCACCGACGACGAGAAGTAAGACATCGATCCCACCGCGGCTATCAGCCCCTGGTCAGGGGACAATAGCCGCGATGGGGTCAGTCCTCGCGACCGGGGGCTCGGTCGTTTATTCGACTTCGAGAATCACTTCGATCTCCACCGGGATATTCCCGGGAAGCCCGGCCATCCCGACCGCCGAGCGCGCGTGCCGGCCGGCGTCGCCGAAGACCTCAACCATCAGGTCCGAGAATCCATTCATAACCTTCGGCTGATCCCCGAATCCCGGCGCGCAGTTCACCATCCCCAGCACCTTGACCACTCGCCGCACGCGATCGAGATCTCCCAGCGCGTCCTTCGCGGTCGCAAGCAGATTCAGGCCGGCGATACGCGCCGCCTGATATCCCTCATCAATCGACACATCCGTGGGAACCTGCCCGACGAAGGCGTACTCACCATCCCGCGATGGCCCGGTGCCGGAGAGATAGAGCAGATTTCCCGTCTGGACATACCGGACGTAGTTTGCGACCGGCGACGGACCCTTCGGTAACGTGATGCCCAATTCCTCAAGCCGCTGCTCGATGACCACACTCGCTCCTGACTATGCTCATTCCGATAATCGACAGTGATATCTTCGCCGACGCTAGGTATCCTTGGCAATCGTCTTGCGTGTTGCTCGTGAGGCAGGTGCTGTCTACGGGCAGCCGCGAATGGATTCGGGATTGAGGACAATGGACAACAACCTGCGTCGCGAACGCCGAGCCCCCAACCGAGGCCTGTATCCCGAAGTCGGCTCGGCGCGTCCGCTCATCATCATTCCTACCTACAACGAGCGTGACAACATCAGCGAGATCCTGCCTCAGATCCTCCATTACCCTCAATTTCAGGTGCTGGTCGTCGATGACAATTCATCCGACGGCACCGCCGATAGCGTTCGCGCAGCGATGCTCGATTTTCCCGATCGGATCCACCTCATCGAGCGCGAAGGCAAGCTCGGTCTTGGCACTGCCTACATCGCAGGGTTCCACTGGGCCCTCGCGCGCGAGTACACGCACATCTTTGAGATGGACGCCGACTTCTCGCACCATCCTGCCGCGCTGCCTCGGATGCTTCATGCCAGCCGGCAGGCCGATCTCGTAATCGGCTCTCGCTATGTGCCTGGCGGGCGCACCGTGAATTGGTCGCCCGTTCGTAAGGTTATCTCCCGCGGCGGCTCGCTCTACGCGCGCACCATCCTCGGGCTGCCCATCCGGGATCTGACCGGCGGGTTCAAATGCTTCCGCCGCCACGTCCTCGAATCCATCGACCTCGACAGCATCGAATCAACCGGATACGCGTTCCAGATTGAGTTGACCTATCGTGCCGCGCTGGCCGGTGCGACGATTGTCGAGATTCCGATCACATTCTCCGAACGTCTCCACGGGACATCCAAGATGAGCTCAACGATCTTCTTTGAGGCAATGTATCGGGTGTTGCAGCTTCGCCTTGAGGCTGGAAGTGGCTGGGCTACCGGCGCCGACACTCTCGGCGTCCCGGTGGATTGATGTCTCGCGATCTCGAACCCGGGTAGCACTCGGGGTCTGCTTACCGGAAACTCCACGCTGGAGACCTCGCGCATCGACGGTGAGATCGACAACCTCGACACGCACTATGCGAACGCGCTCGCCCAGAACAATCACACGGATGAGGTTCGGTCAGGACTGCTGCGTGTCCTTGGGATCGAGCGCGTCACGCAACCCATCGCCGAGGAAGGTGAAGGCGAGCATGATCCCGGCGATCAGCAACGACGGCATGAGCACGAATTCTGATCGACCGAGGATAGCCGGGAAGCTGTCGTAGACCATCTGTCCCCAACTCGCCACGGTCGGCTGAACGCCCAGCCCGAGGAAGCTCAGCGATGCCTCGGCAAGCAC
>Ga0209477_1002193_pt1 | contig 11435 bp, 9 predicted proteins | sample KloWWTupernatant_FD_187180 | JGI IMG/M metagenome (GOLD analysis project Ga0209477, IMG submission 187180) | Active sludge microbial communities from Klosterneuburg, Austria, studying microevolution and ecology of nitrifiers - Klosterneuburg... | ecosystem: Engineered > WWTP > Aerobic digester >...
CAAGGATCCGGTGTACGTGGGGCGGATCCGGGAGGACATTTCGCACCCGCGCGGCCTCGACCTCTGGGTGGTCGCGGACAACATCCGGAAGGGGGCCGCCCTGAACGCGATCCAGATCGGGGAGTTGTTGGCCAATTCGCTTTCCTGATCTATAGTTACAGTAGGGTTATCAGCCGGTTTCTCAGGTTTCCGGCATGCGAAGCGCGCGCAAGACGCACCACGAACTGACTGCCTCGGGGAACACCACATGAATCGTCCGCTCAAGCTGTCACTGGCCGTCGCATTGGCCCTGGGTAGCTCCAGCGCCTTCGGACTGGGCTTGGGCAGCATCCAGGTCCGGTCGGGGCTCAACGAGCCGCTGATCGCGGAGATTCCGGTCATCGAGAGCAGCGCGGGCGAAGCAGCCGCCATTCGCGCCAACCTTGCCACGGCCGAGGACTTCGCCCGCGTCGGACTCAGCGTGTCCGGGGTGTCGGTGCCGCTGAATTTCCAGCCGGGCACCGACGCGCAGGGCCGCGCGGTGATCATGGTCACCAGCGAGGACCCGGTGCGCGAACCGTTCCTGTCCTTCCTGGTCGAGGTCAGCTGGTCCAAGGGCCGCCTGCTGCGCGAGTACAACCTGCTGCTGGATCCGCCCCAGGTGGCGCCCGCGGTGATCAGCACGCGCACCGCGCCCGAGCCGGCGCGCGCAGCCCCGGCACCCCGGGCCCAGCCGCTCGAAGTCAGTCCGGTGGAGCCTGCGGCACCGCCGCCGGCGCCGGCGCCCGAACCGGCCCCGATGCCGGAGCCCGTGGCGGAGGCCGCGCCGGCACCCGCCGAAACGCTGGCCGCGGAAGCGCCGCCCGAGCCGGCGCCGGTGGAAGTCCCGCCGCCGGTGGAGGCCGCGCCCTACGCCGCGACGCCGGGCGAATACGGGCCGGTTGCCGAGGGCGACACCCTGTGGGAGATCGCCCAGGCGACGCGCCCGGACGGTGGCGTCAGCATGAACCAGATGATGATCGCGATCCTGCGCGCCAATCCCGACGCGTTCATCCGCGGCAACGTCAACGCCGTGCGTCGCGGCGCCGTGCTGCGCATTCCCGACGCGAACGAGGCTGGCAGCATCGAGGCGGCCGTGGCCGCCGCCGAGATCGCGGCGCAGAACGAGGCCTGGACCGCGTCGCGCGCGCCAACGCTGCTGGCGGAGACCGGCGAGTCCCTGCCCGCGAGCGCCAGCTCCGCCGCGGTCGAGACCGATCGCTCCAGCCTCGAGCTGGTGCCGCCGCGCGCCGACACCGGGGAAGCCGGCGGCGCCGATCGTCCTGGCGTCGCGGGCGGTACCGACGCCAACGCGCAATTGCAGGGTGACCTCAGTCGCGCGCAGGAAGCGCTGGCGAGCCGCGAGCAGGAGGCGGGCGAGTTGCGCTCGCGCGTGGGCGAACTGGAGCAGCTCAAGCAGGACAGCGATCGCCTGTTGCAGTTCAAGGACACCGAGATCGCCGAGTTGCAGCGCCGCCTGCGCGAGACCGAACAGCAGGTCGAGGCGCAGAAGCTGGCGGTGGCCGCGGCGGAAGCCGCCGCGCAGCAGGCGCAGGCCGCGGCGTCGCCGCCGCCGGCCGACGCGCTGCCCGTGCCGGCCGAAGCGGCACCGGCGGTGGCCGTGCCTGATCCGGCCGTGGTCGATGCGACGGCGGCGGAAGCCGCGCCGATCGTCGACCCGGCGACTGGCGCCGCGGTGGACGCGACGATCGCCGATGCCGGTGCCACGCCGCCCGTGTCCGCCGACGGCATGCCGGCCGAAGTCGCGCCGACGGAGGCGCCCATCGACGCCACGCCCGCCGATGGCGCCGCCGTCACCGCATTGCCCGACGCCGAGCCGGCGCCCGTCAGCGAGGCGCCGGCGCCGGCCGTGGTGGCCGAACCCGCGCCGGAGCGCGCGTTGCCGTGGTGGCGCAACCCGATGGTGATCGGTGGCGGCGCCGGGGCCCTGATCCTCGGCGGATTGCTGATGCTGCTGGCGAAGGGCAAGCGCCGCGCCGTGCCAGCCGCGGCGGGTCGCGCCTCGGTCGCGGACCAGTTCTCGGGCGGGGTGTTCGGTTCCGCGGAGGGCGGTGCCGGCGAGGTCGAGAGCGAAGAGCACGCATTGCTCGAGCGCCTGGCCGTCGACCCGACCGACCTCGACGCCCACCTCGACCTCCTGCGCACCTACCACGCGCATGGCGACGCGGAGAAGTTCGAGGCCGCCGCAGGCGCGATGTACGCGCAGGTCGCCGACCTCGAGGGCCCGGAGTGGCGCGAAGCCGCCGAGATGGGGCGCGACCTGCAGCCGGAGAATCCGCTTTATGCAGGCGCCGCGGCGGTTGCCGACGCAGCCGGGCCCGAGCCCACCTTCGACCTCGATCGCCCGGCAGCGCCGGGCCGGGGCGACACCGGCATGTACGATTTCGGCGCCACCCAGGCCGCGACGCCGGCGCCCACGGCGGCGCCAGCCGCCGACCGCACGGAGCAGTTCGACTTCAGCCTGATCGAAGCCGCGCGCACCGAGACCCTGCCGCAGCCCGCGCCTGCCGCCGACCTCAGCACGCAGGCGCATCCGATGCCGGACCTCGACCTCGACCTCGACCGGGTCGCGGCGGCGAGCAGCGGCACCTCGGCCCCGATGTTCGAGGGCGAGGACGCGGTCGGCACCAAGCTCGACCTGGCGCGCGCGTACCTCGACATGGGCGACCCGGAAGGCGCACGCAGCATGCTGCAGGAGGTTCTGGCGGAGGGCAACGCGACCCAGCAGGGCGAGGCTCGTCGCCTGCTGGCCGAGATCGACTGAGCCTGCAACCGTCGCAACGATGACGCGAAGGGCCGGGTGATCCCCGGCCCTTCGCATTTTGCGTGACGGCAGGCAGTCGGCATCGACCGCTTTCGAAGGAACGGCGGCCCGACCCGTATCATCGCGCCATGCGGATCGCGCTCGGCATCGAATACGACGGCACCGGGTTCATGGGCTGGCAGGTGCTGCCGCATGGGCCCAGCGTGCAGCAGGCGGTGGAGCAGGCCCTGTCCTTCGTCGCCGACCATCCGGTGTCGGCGGTGTGCGCCGGGCGCACCGATGCCGGCGTGCACGCCCAGTGCCAGGTGGTGCATGCCGAGGTGACGGCGCGGCGCAGCGAGCGCGGCTGGCTGCTCGGCACGACCTCGCGCCTGCCCGAGGGCGTGTGCGTACGCTGGGTGCACCCGGTGTCGGACACCTTCCACGCGCGCTATGCCGCGATCGCGCGGCGCTATCGCTACACGCTGCTCAACCGGCCGGTGCGGCCGGCGCTGGAGGCGCGCTACGTGGCCTGGGAGCGGTCCCCGCTGGACGCGGAGGCGATGCACGCCGCGGCCCAGGCGCTGCTGGGCCGGCACGACTTCAGCGCGTTCCGCACCGTCGCCTGCCAAGCGCGCTCGCCGGTGCGCGAACTGCAGGAGATCCGGGTTGCGCGCGCGGGCGAGCACGTGGTGCTGGAAGTCCGCGCCAATGCCTTCCTGCACCACATGGTGCGCAACCTGGTGGGGAGCCTGCTGCCGATCGGTCGTGGCGAACGCCCGCCGGGCTGGATGGCGGAACTGCTGGCGGGCCGCGACCGCACGCTGGCCGGACCGACCGCGCCGCCGCAGGGCCTGGTATTCGTGGGGCCGGTCTATCCGGCGAGCCACGGCCTGCCGCCTGAAGTCTCCGCGACGGCTGCGGGCGACGAAAGCGGCGCCGCGACCCGGCCGGGTTGACGTGGCGCGCACGCGCGGCACCTACAATCACCGCTCACCCGCCGCGACCAACGCATGCGCACCCGGATCAAGTTCTGCGGCATCACCCGCCTCGAAGACGCGCTCGTGGCCGCCCGCCTGGGCGCAGACGCGGTCGGGCTGGTGTTCACGGCGCGCAGCCCGCGGCAGCTGTCGATCGAGGCGGCGCGCGCAATCGCGCTGGCGCTGCCACCGCTGGTGACGCGGGTCGGGCTGTTCATGGACAACAATGCGACCGAGGTCGCGGCGGTGCTGCACGACGTGCCGATGGAGTTGCTGCAGTTCCACGGCAACGAGGATGCGGACTTCTGCCGGGTGTTCGCCAAGCCCTACCTCAAGGCCGTGCCGATGATGGACGTCGGGGACGTCGCCGGATACGCGGCCTGGTTCCCCGATGCGGCCGGCTTCGTGCTCGACAGCCACCGCGCGGGGGCGGCTGGCGGGAGCGGGCGCAGCTTCGACTGGTCGCGCGTTCCCGCCGGACTGGGTCGCCCGCTGCTGCTCGCCGGCGGCCTGGTGCCGGGCAACGTGGCGCAGGCGATCGCGGCCGTGCGGCCGTGGGCGGTGGACGTTTCCAGCGGCGTCGAATCGGCCCCCGGCATCAAGGACCATGCCAAGATGCGTGCTTTCGTCGACGAGGTGCAAGGTGCAGGCGCCAGTGCAAGTTCCCGCTGAATCCATCGATTACGACGCCTACCCGGACGCGCGCGGCCACTTCGGCCCCTACGGCGGGCGCTTCGTCGCCGAGACCCTGATGGCGCCGCTGGCGGAACTCGCCGCGGCCTACGATGCCTGCCGGCGCGACCCGGCCTTCACGGCCGAACTCGAGCACGACCTCAAGCACTACGTCGGGCGGCCGAGCCCGATCTACCACGCCGAGCGCCTGTCGCGGCAGGCCGGCGGCGCGCAGATCCTGCTCAAGCGCGAGGACCTCAACCACACCGGCGCGCACAAGATCAACAACACGGTGGGCCAGGCGCTGGTCGCGCGCCGCATGGGCAAGCGCCGCATCATCGCCGAGACCGGGGCCGGGCAGCACGGCGTGGCCACGGCCACGGTCGCGGCCCGCCTGGGCCTGGAGTGCGTGGTGTACATGGGCGCGGTCGACATCGAGCGCCAGGCCATCAACGTCTTCCGGATGAAGCTGCTGGGCGCCACGGTGGTGCCGGTCGAGTCGGGATCGAAGACGCTAAAGGACGCGCTCAACGAGGCGATGCGCGACTGGGTCAGCAACGTGCACGACACCTTCTACATCATCGGCACGGTGGCAGGTCCGGATCCGTACCCGCGCATGGTGCGCGACTTCAACGCCGTGATCGGGCGCGAGGCGCGGGTGCAGATGCAGGCCGAGTACGGCCGCCTGCCGGACGCGCTGGTGGCCTGCGTGGGTGGCGGATCGAACGCGATCGGGCTGTTCCACCCCTTCCTCAACGATCGCGGCGTGGCGATGTGGGGCGCGGAGGCGGCCGGCCACGGGATCGACAGCGGCCAGCACGCGGCCTCGCTGGCGGCCGGGCGGCCGGGCGTGCTGCACGGCAACCGGACCTACGTGCTGTGCGACGACGACGGCCAGATCATCGAGACCCACTCGGTCTCGGCTGGCCTCGACTACCCCGGCGTGGGCCCCGAGCACGCGTGGCTCAAGGACACCGGGCGTGCGCGGTACGTTGGCGTGACGGACGCGGAGGCGATGGCGGCGTTCCATGCGCTGGCGCGCGCCGAGGGCATCCTGGCGGCGCTCGAATCCAGCCATGCGGTGGCGCTGGCGATGAAGCTCGCGCGTGAACTGCCGCCGGACCGGCTCATCCTGGTGAACCTGTCGGGGCGGGGCGACAAGGACGTTCACACGGTGGCGCAGCGCGAAGGCATCAGCCTGTGACGAACCGGATCGGGCAGCGCTTCGCCGAGCTGCGCGGCGCCGGGCGCAAGGGCCTCATTCCCTTCGTCACCGCCGGCGATCCGCATCCGGACTGGACCGTGGCATTGATGCACGCGCTGGTTGGCGCGGGCGCCGACCTGCTGGAGCTGGGCGTGCCCTTCTCGGACCCGATGGCCGATGGCCCGGTGATCCAGCGCGCCAGCGAACGCGCGATCGCGCGCGGCGTGGGCTTGCGCCAGGTCCTGGCGATGGTGCGGGCGTTCCGCGAAGGCGACGCGCGCACGCCGGTGGTCCTGATGGGCTACCTCAACCCGGTCGAGATGTACGGCTACCCGCGCTTCCTCGATGACGCGCGCGCGGCCGGCGTCGACGGCGTGCTGCTGGTCGATGCGCCGCCGGAGGAGTCCGGCGAGCTGGCGCCCGGCCTGGCGGCGCACGACATCGCGCAGATCGTGCTGGTCGCGCCGACCACGGCCGACGAGCGCCTGTTGCAGTCCGCGCGCGCGGCGCGCGGCTTCCTCTACTACGTGTCCTTCGCCGGCATCACCGGCGCCGACCGGCTTGCGCTCGATGGCGTGCGCGAGCGCGTCGAGCGGCTCCAGGCGGCAGCCGGCGTGCCGGTGGCGGTGGGCTTCGGGGTCAAGGAGCCGGCGCAGGCCGCGGCGATCGCGCGCTTCGCCGATGCGGTGGTCGTGGGCAGCGCGCTGGTCGAGCGCATCGCCGATGCGGCCGACGAGGCCGCGGCTTGCCGCGCCGCCGTGGAGTTCCTCCAGCCGTTGAGAAAGGCGATCGACGCGGCGGACTGATCGGCCCGGGCCCCAAGGGGCCGCGCGCTGCGCTAGGATTCCGCCTCGACCCGGCCGCGCCTGCCCGCACCCGATGACCTGGCTCCAGAAACTGATGCCCTCGCGCATCCGCACCCAGGGCGGCGGCAAGCGCGGCGTGCCCGAGGGACTGTGGATCAAGTGCGAGTCGTGCGCGGCCGTGCTGTACCAGCCCGAGCTCGAGCGCAACCTCAAGGTCTGCCCGAAGTGCGGCTTCCATCTCCCGATCGGCGCGCGCGAGCGCCTGCGCCAGTTCCTCGACGAGAACACCGGCGAGGAAATCGGCGCGCTGCTCGAGCCGGTGGATGCGCTCAAGTTCCGCGACTCGAAGAAGTACCGCGACCGAATCGTCGCGGCGCAGAAGCAGACCGGCGAGAAGGACGCGCTGGTCGCGTTGCGCGGCGAACTCAAGGGGCGCCCGCTGGTGGCCTGCGCCTTCGAATTCAGCTACATGGGCGGCTCCATGGGTTCGGTGGTGGGCGAGCGCTTCGCGCTCGCGGCCGAGCGCAGTCGCGCCGACCGCATCCCGCTGGTGTGCTTTGCGGCCACCGGCGGCGCGCGCATGCAGGAAGGCCTGTTTTCGCTGATGCAGATGGCCAAGACCGCGGCGGCGATCGCGCGCCTGCGCGAAGCCGGCGTTCCCTACGTGTCGGTGCTGACCCATCCGACCACCGGTGGCGTCTCGGCCAGCCTCGGCATGCTGGGCGACGTCAACGTCGGCGAGCCGGGCGCCCTGATCGGCTTCGCCGGTCCGCGGGTCATCGAGCAGACCGTGCGCGAGACCCTGCCGGAAGGCTTCCAGCGCAGCGAGTTCCTGCTCGAGCACGGCGCCATCGACATGATCCTCGACCGCCGCCGCATGCGCGACGAACTGGCCGCGCTGCTGGCGCTGTTGATGCGCCAGCCGGCGCCGGTCGAATGCGTCGAGCCGGCGCCGGAGGCCGCGGCGCCCTGAGGCCGCGCTTTCCGCACGGCGCATCTCGTGCGCGACCGAAGACCATCGCGCGCAGAGCGCGCTCCTACAAGGCGCGCTCTGTAGGAGCGCGCTCTGCGCGCGATGGGCCTCGGCCGCGGCTGAGGTCGCTCCTGCCGTGCAATGTGCCTTGGATGCGCCATTAGGTGCGTACCCACAAGGGCGTCGGAATACATGCAATCGCTTGACGAGTGGCTGGAGTACCAGCAGCGCCAGCATCCGCGCGCGATCGCGCTGGGGCTGGATCGCATCGGCGCGGTCGCGCGGTGGCTGGACCTGGCGCGGCCGGCGCCGGTCGTGATCAGCGTGGCCGGGACCAACGGCAAGGGTTCGACGATCGCGTTCCTGGAAGCGATCCTGCGCGCCGCCGGCTTGCGCGTCGGCGCCTACACCTCGCCGCACCTGTTGCGCTACAACGAGCGCCTGCGCATCGATGGCGCCGACATCGACGATGCCGCCCTGGTCGAGGCCTTCGCGCGCATCGAGGCCGCGCGCGGCGACACGCCGCTGACCTATTTCGAGTACGGCACGCTCGCGGCGCTGCGGATCTGCGCGGCGTCCAGTCTCGACGTGGCGCTGCTCGAGGTCGGGCTGGGCGGCCGCCTCGACGCGGTCAACCTGGTCGACGCCGATGCCGCGATCGTCACCACGGTGGACCTGGACCACCTCGATTGGCTGGGCAACGACCGGGCCACGATCGCGCGCGAGAAGGCCGGGATCTTCCGCGCCGGGCGGCCCGCGGTCGTCGCCGAGGCCGACCCGCCGCCCTCGTTGCGGGACGCGGCGCGACGGATCGGCGCGCAGGAAGTCGTGCGTGGCAGCGACTACGGTTTCGACGCCGCCGCGGCCGGTTGGCACTGGTGGCACCGCGACGGCACCCGCCTCGCGCTGCCCGATCCGGTGCTGCCGGCACCGTCGCAGCGCGCCAATGCCGCCGCCGCGATCGCGGCGCTGCACGCGCTGCGGGGCGCGCTTGCCGTGGGACCCGACGCCATCGCGCGCGGCGTCTCCGGCGCCCGCGCAGCCGGTCGCCTGCAGCGCCTGGCCGTCGCGCCCGCGACATGGGTGGATGTCGGGCACAACCCGCAGGCAGCGCGCGAACTGGCGGCCTGGTTGCGCGGGCAATCCGGTGACGGCAGCACGCGCGCGGTATTCGCGGCACTCGGCGACAAGGATATCGCGGGCATCGTCGAACCGCTGCGCGACCAGGTCGCCGCGTGGCACCTCGCGCCGCTGGACCGGGTCTCGCCGCGCGGCCTCGCGACCCCGGCCTTGCGCCAGCGCATGGGCCTGCCCGCGACGGCCGGGATCCATGAGCACGAAAGCGTCAGCGCCGCGCTGGCCGCTGCCACGACGGCCGCGGCGCCGCGCGACCGGGTGCTGGCCTTCGGCTCCTTCCACACCGCGGCTGCCGCGCTGGAATGGGGCAGGGAGACCTCGACTGCCGGCTGAACCGGCGGCGCCGCGACGCCGGTCGACGGGCGCAATGCCGGTATGATTCGCGCGCCGCCGCCGCTGGACCTCGCCCGCAATGGATCCACAGCTCAAACAGCGCCTGATCGGGGCCGCCGTCCTGGTCCTGCTTGCCATCGTCTTCGTGCCGATGGTGCTCGACGGCACCTCGACGCCGGACTCGCAGACCATCGACCTGACGATCCCGCCGTCGCCCGACCGCGCGATGGAGACCCGGGTCGTGCCGCTGGATCCGGCGGCACTGCCGCAGCCGGCACCCGCGGCGCCCTCGTTGAGCGACGCCATCACGACCGTGGACACCGGCGCCGCGCCCCGTCCCGACGCGGTCGATGCCGCCGCGACGCCGGGCGGCGCACCCGCTGGCACGGCCGCTACCGGCGCGGCGGCGCCACTGGCCACGCCGCCGCCGGCAGCAGCTCCGGCGACGGCCGCCGCGGCGCCGACGACCGCGGCACCCGCCCCGGCGGCGCCAACGGCGGTCCCGGCAGCGGTGGCGGGCGGTCGCTACGCGGTCAGTTTCGGCAGCTATGCGCGGCCCGAGAACGCGCAGGCGCTGGTCGAGTCGCTCAAGAAGTCGCGCGTCCCGGCCTACGCCGAATCGGTGGAGGTCAATGGCCAGGCCGGCATGCGCGTGCGCGCCGGACCCTACGCCGATCGCACCCAGGCCGAGCAGGTGCGCCTGGTCGCGCGGCAGGCCAGGCCCGACGTTCCGGGCAGCATCGTCGAGGTCGACGCCGCGCCCGCTGCGCCCGCCGCGCCCGCGGCCGCCAGTGCCCCGGCCGCGGTGACCGGCTGGTCGGTGCAGGTCGGCGCCTACCGCGACCAGGCCGATGCGACCGCCCAGCGCGACACCTTGCGCGCCGTCGGATTCGCGGCCTATGTCGACGTCCTGCGGGCCGAGGGCGGCACGCTCTATCGCGTGCGCGTCGGACCGGAGGCGCAGCGCGCCAATGCGGACAAGCTGCGCGACACACTGCGCGCGAAGTTCGGCCTCAACGGCAACGTCGTCACCCAGCCCTGATCCCGAGCCCGGCTTGAACGGCGCTGACCTGTTCATCCTCGCCACGATCGGCCTGTCGATGGCCATCGGGCTGGCGCGCGGGCTGGTGGTCGAGGTGATGTCGCTGGCGGCGTGGGTCGCCGCCACGCTGGCGGCGATGACCGTGGGGCCGCGGATCGCGGTCCATTTCGAGGACTCGATCGAACTGGCCTCGGCGCGGATCGCGCTGGGCTACGTGCTCGTGTTCATGGTGGCGCTGGTCGCGGGCGCGATCGCGGTGTGGTTGATGCGCAAGGTCGTCGCCGGCACCGGCCTGACCGGCACCGACCGCATGCTGGGCCTGTTCTTCGGCCTCGCGCGCGGTGGCGTGATCGTGGTCGCGATGGTGATGCTGGGCGGGCTCACGCCCTTTCCGCGCGACGACTGGTGGCAGCGGTCGCGCGCGTTGCCGGCCTTCGAGGAGATGGCGGGCAAGGCCACGCAATACCTGCCGGAGGCCCTGCGCGACAACATCGACTTCAGTCCCGGGGGCGAGGTGCCGGCGGCGGAGCCAGCCCCGGAGGGCGAGGCAAGCGCGTGATGGGCGCTTTGCCGTTGTAGGAGCGCATCTCATGCGCGACCGCTGACGCCGGGTGGTACATCATGCGATGCGGCAGTTCGTGGTGTTGCGGTCGCGCATGAGATGCGCTCCTACGGGCTACGGCGACTTTCAAGGCAACCACTGTTGCAGGGAACGGAAAAGCAGGCACATGTGCGGAATCATCGGCATCGTCGGACGCAGTGAAGTAGCGGCGTCGCTCTACGACGCGCTCACGGTGCTGCAGCATCGCGGCCAGGACGCGGCCGGCATCGCCACCGTCGACGGCAAGCGCCTGCGGCTCTACAAGGGCAACGGGCTGGTGCGCGACGTGTTCGACGATCCGCACATCCAGTCCCTGGCCGGGCGCATGGGCATCGGCCACTGCCGTTATCCCACCGCCGGTTGCGAAAGTTCGGAGGAGGCGCAGCCCTTCTACGTCAACTCGCCGTTCGGCATCGCGCTGGCGCACAACGGCAACCTGGTCAACACCGCGGTGCTGCGCAACGAGGTGTTCGAGGAGGACCGGCGCCACGTCAATACCAGCTCCGATTCCGAGGTGCTGCTCAACCTGTTCGCGCACGAACTGCAGGTGCAGGCCCACCTCAAGCTCGAGAACGACCACGTGTTCAAGGCCATCGGCGGCGTGCATGCGCGTTGCGTCGGCGGCTACGCGGTGGTGGCGATGGTGCTGGGCGTGGGCGTGGTCGCGTTCCGCGATCCGCACGGGATCCGCCCGCTGGTGCTGGGCCAGCGCGATACCGCCGACGGCAAGGAGTACGCGGTCGCTTCCGAGAGCGTCGCGCTGGACGTGCTCGGCTTCCGCCTGATGCGCGACGTGGAGCCGGGCGAGGGCGTGATCCTCGGCGCAGACGGCCAGCTGCACACGCGCCATTGCGGTCCGGCGGTGGTGCACGCGCCGTGCATCTTCGAGTACGTGTACCTGGCGC
>Ga0209477_1002197_pt1 | contig 11426 bp, 6 predicted proteins | sample KloWWTupernatant_FD_187180 | JGI IMG/M metagenome (GOLD analysis project Ga0209477, IMG submission 187180) | Active sludge microbial communities from Klosterneuburg, Austria, studying microevolution and ecology of nitrifiers - Klosterneuburg... | ecosystem: Engineered > WWTP > Aerobic digester >...
AGCGGTTTTCAACCCACACTGGTTCGGACCTCCATATCGTTTTACCGATATTTCATCCTGGTCAAGAATAGATCACACGGTTTCGCGTCTACCGCATGTTACTAACGCCCTATTCGGACTTGCTTTCGCTGTGCGTTCGTTTCTTAAAAACTTACGCTGCAACATACGAGTAACTCGTTGGCTCATTAAGCAAAAGGCACGCAGTCATCTAAATAAAGCAGCAAGCTGCTCTATAAGACTACTACCGTTTGTAGGCATATGGTTTCAGGTTCTATTTCACCCTCCTGTCAGGAGTACTTTTCACCTTTCCCTCACGGTACTTGTTCACTATCGGTCACTAATGAGTATTTAGCCTTACCAGATGGTTCTGGCAGATTCCCGCAGAATTCCACGTGCTCCGCGGTACTCGGGGTATGAACAAGAGTGATTAAAATTTTCATCTACAGGACTTTCACCGTCTATGGTTGATCGTTCCAGATCATTCGATTAACCCTAATCTTTTTTCTCTTTGGCATACTGCAATTCTGCCCATTCACCCCACAACACCGGTAGTACAACGCTTGCAGGCTATCACATACTACACGGTTTAGGCTGATTCCGTTTCGCTCGCCGCTACTCAGGAAATCACTATTGTTTTCTTTTCCAAAAGGTACTTAGATGTTTCAGTTCCCTTCGTTCGCTTATTATACCTATGTATTCAGTATAATATATCACAATATTACTTGTGATTGGTTGCCCAATTCGGAGATCCCCGGGTCAATGACTGTTACCGTCTTACCGAGGCTTATCGCAGGTAGCCACGTCCTTCATCGCCTATTAGTGCCAAGGCATCCACCATATGCCCTTTGTAACTTTTTCCAAAATCCTACATTGATACAGGTAGTGTCTTCCGTCAAACGGAAGAAGTGCATCAATATAACTTGTTTATTTTTTTATGGAAATTTCAAAATGTAAAAGAACAATCGTTTTTTAAAGAAACGTGAAAACTTTTGTAAATCTGTGGAGTTACGGGGACTCGAACCCCGAACCCCTAGCTTGCAAAGCTAGTGCTCTACCAATTGAGCTATAACCCCCTTCTTCAATTTTCAATTTAATATGTACAATGTACAATTTTCATATTGAAAATTAAAAGTATAGAGTAATATCTCAAAATTAATTAACTCCTTTTAAATTCACACACTGGATTATTTCAACTGTATATTGAAAATACAATTGTAAATTGACAAGGTGGGCCTATGTGGATTTGAACCACAGACCTCACGCTTATCAGGCGTGCGCTCTAACCAACTGAGCTATAGGCCCAATTTCTATAAAACTTTTGTCTTACGAAATAACATAAAAAATGTGTGTAGACACGATACCGAAAATCCTTAAGCTTACATATCTCTAGAAAGGAGGTAATCCAGCCGCACCTTCCGGTACGGCTACCTTGTTACGACTTAGCCCCAGTCATTGGTTTTACCTTAGGCGCTTATTAAAGGCGACTTTGGGTACCCCCAACTTCCATGGCTTGACGGGCGGTGTGTACAAGGCCCGGGAACGTATTCACCGCGCCGTGCTGATGCGCGATTACTAGCAATTCCAGCTTCATGGAGTCGAGTTGCAGACTCCAATCCGAACTGAGACCATTTTTTAGGGATTGGCTCCACCTCGCGGTATTGCAGCCCTTTGTGATGGCCATTGTAGCACGTGTGTGGCCCTAGGCGTAAGGGCCATGCGGACTTGACGTCATCCCCACCTTCCTCACTACTTGCGTAGGCAGTCTCCTTAGAGTGCCCAGCATTATCTGATGGCAACTAAGGACGAGGGTTGCGCTCGTTGCGGGACTTAACCCAACACCTCACGGCACGAGCTGACGACAGCCATGCAGCACCTGTACATACTCGCCTTGCGGCACCCCGACTTTCATCAGGATTAGTATGCGTTTCAAGCCTAGGTAAGGTTCTTCGCGTTGCGTCGAATTAAACCACATGCTCCACTGCTTGTGCGGGCCCCCGTCAATTCCTTTGAGTTTCAACCTTGCGATTGTACTTCCCAGGTGGAATACTTAATGCGTTAGCTTGGATACTGATCTTTAAAAAAGACCAACATCTAGTATTCATCGTTTAGGGTGTGGACTACCAGGGTATCTAATCCTGTTTGCTCCCCACACTTTCGTGCTTTAGCGTCAGTTTTGAGCCAGATAACTGCCTTCGCCATTGGTGTTCTATCTGATATCTACGCATTTCACTGCTACACCAGATATTCCATTATCCTCTCTCAAACTCAAGACTTGCAGTATCAAAGGCAGCACCAAAGTTAAGCTTTGGGATTTCACCTCTGACTTACAAATCCACCTGAGCACCCTTTACACCCAGTAAATCCGGACAACGCTTGCCCCCTACGTATTACCGCGGCTGCTGGCACGTAGTTAGCCGGGGCTTACTCTGAAGGTACAATCAACACAGAAGAACTGTGTATTTTTCCCTTCTTACAGGAGTTTACATACAAAAGTATTTCATCCTCCACGCGGCGTTGCTGCTTCAGGATTTCTCCCATTGAGCAATATTCCTTACTGCTGCCTCCCGTAGGAGTCTGGACCGTGTCTCAGTTCCAGTGTGGCTGATCATCCTCTCAGACCAGCTACTGATCGTAGGCTTGGTGGGCTATTACTCCGCCAACTACCTAATCAGACGCAGGCTCATCTTCAGGCCCCGAAGGTTTAACAACTGTCTCGATGTCGAGCCGCTGCATTATCTGATATTAGTCCCGCTTTCGCGGAATTATGTCAGTCCCAAAGGCAGATTACCTACGTGTTACTCACCCGTGCGCCACCTCCCTTCCAGTATTGCTACCAAAAGTTCAGTTGACTTGCATGTATTAAGCACGCCGCCAGCGTTCGTCCTGAGCCAGGATCAAACTCTCCATTATAATTTTATAACTTTGATTTGATCGTAGCTACAAGGTTATTTAAGGTATCGAAATCTACACACTAAATTTTATTAAACTATTATTAAAATTTTATTACCTGTGCAAATTTTATGTAAAAGAACATTTAAATTACGAACTACAAATATACGAGATTTCTTTTGATAAGTCAATGGATATTTCTGTGTAGCCTAAAATATTTTTGATTTTTTTCTGAGAAGCTGTATAAAATTCGTGTCTGCCAATATAACAATTTTAATCTAATATAAAAATTAACTTTTGTATACATTCTTAAAAAAATTCTGCAAATATATTTTTCATATATTCTCATATATTCTTACAAGATTTTCTATTTCTATAAACTTAAAAAAATTATCCCAATATTGACTTCTTGCTTTGTTATTTTTTTTATTCAATGAGTATCCTTGTCGTGTATACTCTTCAATACTGCTATCACGGTGCTTTACTTATACAGATTTAAATTCAAATAATTAATATTTTTGTTATATGTATTTTTACAAATTGAATCAAATTGTATATCTAAATAAAAATTTCACTTTCTAAGCCGTAGGTTGATTATTAAATTTGGATTTAATATTTTACAATAACTTTGAAGACTATATGAATCATCAAAAAATACCGGCGTATATTATCTATCATATTTCTTGCCTCACTTAAACTAAACAAAAAGACTGTATCCGAAATTTTCAAATAATTTTTTTAAACTTAAATAAAAAAATATGAAAACCGTAAAAGTAATTTTCAGTTGGTTATTTCTTTTTTCATCTTTATCAATTTCAGATGTCATTTCACAGCAATATCAAGTAAGCCAAAACACTTATAACTCATCGGCAAATTCAATAAATTTAAACTCCAAGGTTAAATTTGATAAAATGGGAAATTACTATGTTATGTGTATTAGTGAAGACCCCGGTTCTGGAATGGATTTTACTATTTTAAAATATTCTTCCGCAGGTCCTCTTTTATGGGATTATAAATTTAATGGTGCTATGAATGGCAGAGATGAACCTTTGGATTTTTGTCTCGATAATGAAGGCAGTGTTTATGTGACAGGGAAAAGTCAGACCAGTACTTTTATAAATTCTTGCGCAACAATTAAATTAAGTAGTTCAGGTTTAATGATGTGGAACAAAGTTTTAGACAATACTTCAGACATTCAAAGTGAAGGAAATTCAATTGCTCTTGATGAAGCAGGTAATATTCACGTTGCTGGTTCCGCTGGAAATCCAAAAGAAATTTTATTAATAAAGTATAATACTCATGGAGAAATATTACATCAGGTAAGATATAATCAAAGGAAGTCAAGCAATTCAATAGCTTATGACATAAAGATCAAAAATAATAAAATCATTGTTTGTGGTGAATCAACACAACCTGATCAGGATTATGATTTAATGATTTCATGTTTTGATCTAGACGGAAAATTCAACTGGATGAGACTGCATAATGGAAATGCTAATACAAGAGATATGGCATCTTCTGTACACATTGATAATAATAATAATATTTATTCTACTGGTTTTTTGGAAAGTAATTTAGGTAAGCAGGACATTGTAACTTTAAAATATGATATGAATGGAAATTTGATCTGGAAAACTGAATTCAACGGAACTGCTAATGGATATGACTGGCCAAATCATGTTCTTACTGATTCCAAAGGAAATGCTTATGTTTGCGGTGGAAGTCAAAATACAAGAGTAGATGATTCTGAATGTTATTCTGATCTTGGTAAATGTCAAAATGATGCAACTGTAATCAAATACAGACCTGACGGTGTTATTGATTGGGTTAGGATTTATAATGGTACGGAAAATATGTATGACTGCTTACAGGGAATGGTGATTGACCGCAATGATAATATATATGCTTCCGGAAGAAGTCATAATAATTTGACTAATGGAGATGATGACATGATTTTTTTCAAATATAATACATCAGGAGATTTATTATCATTCAACAGATTTAACAGTGGCTCAAGTAATGCTGAATATGGAAACGATATTGATGTGGATCTCAATGGTAATGTCGTTGCAGTTGGATCAATTTATCAAAACAACTTATATAATTTATTGGCAGTTAAGCATAAACCAACTACAATAATCAGCAACGATAATAATTCTTCAGGTACATTCAAAGCAAAAGCTTATCCAAATCCATTTAACCCTAGTACTGTTATTACTTTTAACGTACCAGCCGGAGCGGACAATACAGGGTTACCTGTAAATATAGTTGTATTTAATTCACTTGGAAAGGAAGTCGCTCAACTTACAAATGAAATTATGAATCCGGGAATTCATGAAATTAGATTTGACGGATCAAATTTAACGAATGGAGTTTATTTTTATAGAATAACCGCAGGTAATAATATTGAGATCAATAAACTTATGTTAATAAAATAATTTACTTTTTATTTCTGACATTTTTTTATTTAATTATTACTTTTTCAAAAAATATTTTTGAAAATTTTTAATAATATTTCCCCACTTGTGAAAATATACTTACCTAAATTCGCAAGCGGGGTTTTTTATAACATTTCAATTTATATCAGTAAATTTAACATCAGAATTGAAACGAAATAATTTTTAAAATCTTTATACATTAATGAATTTATTACCATATTAATTTGTAATTTCTGAATATTCTAAATTTTATGGGTTTTCAAAATAAAATAGGAAATTTTAAATTCAAATGTCACTATAGGCGTTGCTAATTTTCAATTGATTTTAGATTCGATAAAAGTTAGTTTATTTACCAATTGCAAACATTTTATTGATGGAAAAAACTAAAAAAAAGTATTATCATCACAAGAGAAAAAAGCCTTTTAATAAAACCAATGATCAGGAAAACTCTGCAGATAAATCTGAAAATTTCAATAGTAAAGTAACTAAGACTGAAGAAAAAATTCCTCCGCATAGAATTTTAAATCCTAATCAGAAAATCTCTGTAGTCATACCTTTATATAATGAAGAAGATTCTTTGCAGGAATTAAGCGATTCCCTTAAAAGGACATTCGACAGCCTTAAATGTAATTATGAAGTACTATTTATTGATGACGGAAGTACAGACAATTCTTTTCAAAAAATAAAAGAAATAAACAGAAAAGACAATAATTTCAAATGTATAAAGTTCAGACGAAATTATGGTAAGTCTGCAGCACTTTCAAAAGGGTTCAAAGCTGCTAAAGGTAATATCATAATTACTATGGATGCTGATCTTCAGGATGATCCGTCTGAGATTCCCGAACTTTTAAAAGTTTTAAACTCCGGTTATGATCTCGTATCAGGCTGGAAAAAAGTCAGGTACGATCCATTTATAAAAAAGCACACATCTAAAATTTTTAACTATTTTACATCAAAATTATCCGGAGTAAGATTACATGATTTTAACTGCGGTTTAAAAGCTTACAAAAGAGATGTAGTCAAATCTGTAAAAATATACGGGGAAATGCACAGATACATACCGGCACTCGCTCACCTGTCTGGATTTAAAGTTACTGAAAAACCTGTAAAACATCATGCGCGAAAATACGGCGTTACAAAATTTGGAGCAAGTAGATTTGTAAACGGATTCCTTGATCTTCTGACAGTTTCATTTACAAACAAGTATATGAAACGTCCTTTACATTTTTTTGGAAGTTTGGGTATATTAATTTCAATGGCAGGGTTTTTCATATCTTTTTATCTGGTTGTTCTGAAATTTCTCGAAGGAATGCCATTAAGTGACAGACCTCTCTTTTTAGTTGGGATTTTTATGATGGTGGTCGGCATACAGTTTCTTTCACTTGGATTGATTGCTGAAATGATAACAAAATCAAATATAAGTGATGATGATATTCTGATCGAAGAAACAATTTAATTATTTAATAAAATTTTTATAAAAAGTATTTAATGTCTAATTCTGTAATAAGCAGTAAAGCTGACATCGGAAATAATTTCAGCATAAAAAATTTTTCTGTCATTGAAGACGATGTAGTCATTGGGAATAATGTGGAGATAGGTTCGAATGTACTCATCGCAAACGGTGCAAGGATTTCAGATAATGTAAAGATTCATCACGGAGCTGTGATTAGTACTATTCCGCAGGATCTAAAATTCGAAGGCGAAGTGACTACTATGGAGATCGGAGATGGAACTGTGATCCGTGAATATGCTACACTTAACAGAGGTACAAATTACAGTAACAAAACAGTTGTGGGCAGCAACTGTTTTATAATGGCTTATGCTCATGTTGCTCACGACTGTATAATCGGAGACAGAGTAATAATTGCAAACAGCGTTCAGATGGGCGGACATGTTGAGATCGGTGACTGGACAATTATCGGCGGACTTGTTCCGATACATCAATTTACAAAGATAGGAGCTCACGTAATGATAGGCGGAGGATTCAGAACAGTGAAAGACGTTCCTCCATATATACTTGTAGGAAATTTACCATTGAGATTTGAAGGTGTAAATATTGTCGGTCTTAGAAGAAGAGGTTTTACAAATGAACAGATATATAATATTAAAGATGCATATGATGTTATTTACAAATCCGGATTCAATGTTAGCGATGCTGTAAAAGAAATAACAGCAAAAGGAAATGTTCCGGATGAAGTAAAGTTAATTCTTGATTTCATTGAAAAAAGTGACCGCGGCATTATCAGAGGCTGAGATTGTTTGATAAAAATTATGAAATAAAATGTAAGATACCTGATATTGCAAAATTCAGGAATATCATTAAAAAAGAAAGCTCTTACATTTACTCAAAAGAAACACAAACCGATATTTATTATAGAGTAAAAAAAGGAAGACTCAAGCTGAGAATTATCAATAATGAAATTGCCAGTCTTATTTATTACGAAAGATCAGATAAGACAAAAATAAGAACATCAAATTATATTATTTCCCGAACCAAAGATTTTAAACAGCTTGATAATATATTGAGAAGCCAGCTAAAATTGTTAACGGTAGTTTCAAAAGTGAGGCATATATTCATTAAAAATAATATAAGAATACATCTTGACAGGGTAAAAAAGCTGGGTGATTTTATTGAGATCGAAATTATTTATAAAGAAATTAAGAGCGCTAAGAAACAAATGAAAGAATTAATTGAATTTCTTGAACTGAATAAAAATGATTTTATAAAACATTCTTATTCGGATATGTTAATTAAATAAATATATGTCATCACAGAAAAAAGAAACTGAACATCACATTACGACAAAAGTTCTGTTCGCAATGAAGCAGAGAAAAGAAAAGATCGCAATGCTGACAGCTTATGATTTTCTCACTGCAAAATTTCTTGATGCAGCAGGGATCGACGTTATACTTGTCGGTGACAGTCTTGGTAATGTAATTCAGGGAAATGAAACTACTTTACCTGTTACACTTGAGGAAATGATCTATCACACAAAGATTGTAAAGAGAGCAGTTAAGAATGCAATAGTTGTTGCTGACATGACATTCATGAGCTATCAGGTCGGCGTAAAAGAAGCTATCACAAACTGCGGGAGGATGATGAAAGAAACCGGATGCGATGCTGTGAAAATGGAAGGCGGAGATTATATTGCCGAGACTGTAAGACGTGTAGTGGAAATTGGGATTCCTGTTATGGGTCATCTTGGACTTACTCCACAGTCTATAAATAAATTCGGAAGTTATAAAACACGCGGCACAGAAAAAGAAGAAGCTGATAAAATATATAAAGATTCACTTTTACTTGAGAAAGCAGGATGCTTTGCAATTGTCCTTGAGAAGATCCCTGCTAAGCTCGGAACTAAAATTTCCAAAGCTTTAAAAATACCAACCATCGGAATTGGTGCAGGACCGTCCTGTGACGGACAAGTACTTGTAACTCACGACATGCTCGGATTCATTGAAGAATTCAAACCAAGATTTGTCAGAAGATATGCCAACATGGCTGTCGATTCCAAAGAAGCTTTTAAAAAATATATCAAAGATGTTAAAAGTGAAAAGTTTCCGACTCTGAAAGAAAGCTACTAATCAATTTTTAATTTTAAATATTAAATTATTATTTTTTTTATATTAATTTATATATTATTTAATGAGCATCATCCTTTTGGTCTGTGAAAAATTTCCGGTCTCTATTCTATAAAAATATATTCCACTTGAAAGACCTTCTCCGCTGAACGGTACTTCGTAATTTCCTGCAGGTTTATTTTCATTTACAAGTTCTGAAATAAACTTACCATTGATATCATATACTTTCAAACTCACGTTTCCACCTTGCAGGATCTGATAACTAATTGATGTAGATGGATTGAACGGGTTTGGATAATTCTGACTAAGATCATACTTTAAAGGAATTTCATTCTCTGATGTAATTCCTGTTGTTATGGAATTGTAACCAGCTAATCTGATATCATCAATATAAATACCGTCTGATGTGACAGATCCATTAGTTACTAATGAAAATCTGATCTTAAGATTTACACCTCCTGCCAGCTCAGTAATATCAATGATTTCTTTTGTCCAGTTATTTACAGTTTTATTATAAAATTTTTCAGATCTCCATGAAGTGCCGCCATCACTTGAAACATCCACATAAGCATTGTCAAGTGTATCAATTGTATGCTTATACCAGAAACTGAGAATCACAACCGGATTTGCAGTTATATTTAAAGGTGTTTGCAGAGTCATAGTTCTGATACTGGAATTCGAATAAAGTCCTGTAGGGCTGTCTGAAAAAGATCTTGATGATGAATGGAATTGAGAAGTTGTAGTTCCAAATCCACCTGATACTGTCCATTTTCCAAGACCGTTTTCTGCACTGTCTAAAAGCAAAACATTACCACTCCCAATTACTATGTTAATATCTTTTGTATAGACCAGATCAGTATTGTTTTGAAAAATTTTTAATTTGGTTTTATAAGCAGAAATTGTCGTTGCATTTGGTGCCACTGAAAAATTAAACGAAACGCTGTCCTCTCTGAAGGAATTGTAATCAGAGTATGTCATAGGATTTGTCAGAACAGTTATTAAAGGATGCTCAGAAACTAATTCTACTCGGATATTTGAAGCATTTTCCAGTCCTTTATTTTTCAAAATAACTTTCAAAGTTCCTGTTTCACCCGGTAAATAATATTCACTATTCAGAGCGACTGAATTAGTATTCATAAAAGGACCGCTGAACATTGTAAAATAAATATTCTGCGATACGTTTTGCTTTGCAAGAGGAAGGATCCTTGACTGCAGCGGCCAGAAGCCGTCATTTCCTGTTCCTACTTCAGGTGTCATTGCAAATGCTTTTATATGTCCGCTGTCATTATAATACCAGTCATCAGTCACACCTCTTACACCATAATTAACCGTTTGGTTAGATCTGCCGAGAGTGTAATGATTGTTGAGTACCATGTCCTGAGATATATTCTGAAAAATCTTTTCATCAGGACTTGGCGCATCCACATGACCCCATGGTCTGATCAGATAATTTCCATAAGTATGATAGCTGAGTACGCCTCTGAAATTTCTGGAATTAACAAAGTTCATTGCATTGCGTGTCTCAGGTTCTGAGAAAGGCGACTTGCCTCTGTATGTATCGCTTGTAGAATCTGTCGATGAACCGTTGTTAGCTGAATTCCAGAATTGATAAATTCCGTAGTTTCTGTTTAGATCCACACCGAATGTATTTCCGCCGAACTGCTTTCTGTTTTTTCTCCAAAAGCCGCCGCCGTTTGGATCTGTAGATCTATTATACTCATAACCGTCCGGATTAAAAACAGGAGTAAAATAAATTTCTCTGTTATTTAAAATGTAAGTAGCAATAGGATCAATATTATAATTTTCAAAAAGCCAGTACATAAAATAAATATTCTGTTCCATGCTCATCGGCTCACGCGCATGAATCAGTGAATGAAACCAGACTTCAGGTCTGCCGGTCGGAGCATTTGGGCTATTGGAAACCCGCACTGTCCACATCTCGCGGTTTTCTACTGTCTGACCAATAGAGAATTTCTGGGAGATCAGTCCGGGATATTCTATTCTCATCGAATCTAATTTAGAGACGACTTCGCTGAAAGTCAAGTAACCTCCCATTGTTCCGTATATTGAATGACTGACATTATACTCGAGTACAGAAAGCTGTATAGCATCTCTGACTTCCGAGGGAGTCATTTTTGCAATAGTTGAATAATATTCATCCCAGTCTTCAATAAGTATCTGATATGGTATTCCTGATTTTTTAAGCAAAATTATTTCATCTTCTGAAAGCCATGTTTCCATTGAGCCATCCTGCATTTCCGCATGATCAAAAAATAATCCCTGCGAATTTATTTTTTCCATATCAATGTTACCATTGATAAAAATTTTCATTTTTGAATGTTTGGGTGAACTGTCCTGAATATCTTTTGAATTTACATTTACAATTGTCAGTAATGAAAACACTGCAATTGAAAGAATTAATTTGAACCAATTTGTTAATTTCATTTTTTCTTATTTTTTAAAAATATTTATAATTTATTAATAATTTTTTGTTTTCCCGTATTATTATTTACAGTT
>Ga0209477_1002198_pt1 | contig 11424 bp, 8 predicted proteins | sample KloWWTupernatant_FD_187180 | JGI IMG/M metagenome (GOLD analysis project Ga0209477, IMG submission 187180) | Active sludge microbial communities from Klosterneuburg, Austria, studying microevolution and ecology of nitrifiers - Klosterneuburg... | ecosystem: Engineered > WWTP > Aerobic digester >...
GCTGCAAATCGGCCGCAGCGGTCCATTTTTCACCGTCTTTTTGCCCCATAGCCGGGCTATGGGGCTGCAAATCCGGCAAAAACTGTCCTCGCTGGGGCCTATTTTCGCTTTCGACGTTCCAAGTCCGACAGCCTCCTAGCGCCCGGGCGATGTGGCGCCCGAGGAAGCCGTCTGCACCCGTGAGCAGGATGTTCATACGGCCCCCTTGGACAGCGGTGCCACAGGAACAAACTGCCCCATCCGCTTGCCCACAGCGCGCAACGCCAACAACAAACCACCCAGGGATGCGAGCAGCGCGAAACGCAGCTTGTCCTGCGGTGGCCAGGCAGGCGTGACGAATTCCATCGCCAACACCAGCACCAGCGGGGCAATCACGAGCATGGTTTGGGCGTAGCGCAACCAAAAGCCCGCAGCCGCTCGGTCTGGGCAGGTGATTTCCAATGTGTGCGCCAAGGGGCGCGAAAGCGCTGCGAGAACTGCCGTACTCGCGGCCAGGCTAACGAGGGCTTGCGCGCCCAGTAAAACAACCGGATTCATGAAAAGCTCCTTGGCAGTGGATGGAGCCCACAGTGTTTCCAATTAGGCGCAAAAATGTTTTCAATACTATCAATCCGGAGCAAATTACAGCTCCTAAAAGATCATTTCGGAAAGAATCACCCAAAAAATCGAGGCCCAACCAGCCAAACGGTTCGCTCTCACGAAGGTTTGAACCAGCGCTTTACAGGCTGAATAGACGAGAGGCTGCCATCGTCGCGCAGCACGTTGCAGTCGTTTCAGAGCTTTTGGATGAGGGCGTGGGGACAGTATTCACTCGGGTAGGTTCCAAAAATCAGGTTTTTTTAGCAACTCAGAGCAAAGCGCCTGGATGATTCTGCGTGCGCGCTCCAGCGCCACGCCTGACTGCTGGACCAGCAAGAGCGGGCCTTGCTCGTCTGCTTCGGGCTGCAATATCGCAACGATGCGCCGGGTAGCAGGCGCGTCCATCAGCTGCAGCATGTCACGGCCCAGTAACCGTGCGCTTGTTTCTTCGTGATCAAAATCTTCGGCGTCAAACAGATCGGCATGGTGGGTGGCTGCGTGGTCGTAGCCAACACAATCGAAGTAGTGCCGCAGGTACAGCAACAAATCCGGTGCATCACGCCCTCGAAATGTCAGTCGGCGGTCATGCCAGGCAGTGATCTTGAGCAAAGCCAGTGCAGGAATGCTCGCGACGTTGAGCGATACGCCTTCAGGCAAGCGCACCTGATGGCTGGCTTGCATCGCCTCATGCATGCCAAAGCAGTCAAACACCGTGTGCTCATCAGGCGGCCAGGCCAGGGTACGGTCAGCCCGCTCCACGCCGCCAAAGGGAACGATGTCCAGCGGGTACTGCGAATTTTTATGGCTCAGTTTGTGGACGGCGTCGTTGGACACCGCCTCAAACTCGCCGCCCGCAATGAGTGCGTCGCGCAAAGCATCGAAAATGCCCCAGTCGCGCACCATCACGCCGAAGTCCATGTCTTGGGTTTTTCGCAAAGTGTCGACGCCATGCGCGTGCAGCAGCATCACGTCGCGCGCAGCGGCCCCCATCAGAAAGAACTCGGCGCCCAGCGGCATTGCCACCGCATGCAGCGGGCGCACCACCTGCGCCAACGGCACCAGATCAAACTTGGCGGACAAGTCGAGCAACATGGTCTTCGTACAAGCGTTTGGCGGTTTCAATGCACCGTGCGTCTCCGGTGGCCAGCAAATCGGCGTACACCAGCACTGGGGGCACGCAAGGCGCAGCCATTTCGTCCTCTGGAAAATGCCAAAACCGGTGGCGCACTTCCACCACGGCTTTGTGGCCAACGTCCGCCTCTTTGGTGAAGCGATAGCGTGCGGCCAGTGGACCGGGAAGCTTGTCGGCATACAGCGTTAGCTCGCCCGGCGTCAGGTAGTTGGTTAGCAGCGCGCCAGCGGGCTCGCCACCCCATTGCGCGCCATATTGGCCCAGTGGCCACTCTTCCCAGCCCGCAAGTGCAGGCACGTAGTAGCGGCCCAGCAAGGTGCGTGGCCGCAGCTGGCGCGCATAAGCGTCTGCCCACAGGGCCAACAATCGCTCACCGTCAAACAGTCGGCGGGTGCCGCGCTTGCCATTGAGGTCTGCCACAAAACCTTGGCGCTGCAGGTCGGGCATAACCCAGCCCACCGTGCCGTGCGCCACGCCAGCCCGGGCGGCCAGCTCGCGGTAGGGCAAATTCACCCACTCGGGGTGGCACAACAGCGCAAACAGCACTTGCAACCCGGTGGGCTGAAAGGCCCGCCCTGCCTGCGGTGCCGCTGTCTTTGCTACGGGCTTGCGGCCAGTGGCCCATACCAACACCTGGGGCTGCTCTATGTACGCATTGCCAGCGGCGTCCAAAAACGCACGCCCCTGCTTGCGCAAAGCGTCTGCCATGTCCTGGTTGATGTAATCGGCCACCAACAACCCAGGCAGGGCATACGCCGCCGCTTGCAGATCCAGTTGGTGCAGGGTCGCACCCAAATTGGCTGGCCGCAACAGGCGCCGCACTTCTGCAACGTACTGCTGGCCCTTGCCCCCGCGGCCAATGCGCACGATGCCATCTGCGCGGATCGCACCCCGCCTAGGTTCACGCTGCTCAAATTGCGCGTCCAGCCCCAAGTCGAGCGCGGCTTGCAAGACCGCGTTCAGAAGATCGGTTTCGGGTTGCGGTGGCTTTTTGTCCATTTATTCGCATTGTCCACTATTATTGGACAAGAGAAAATAATGGACAAAGACAATGCGTCATTACCGCAACGTGTCGCCCCCGGAGCCTATGGGAGTCGACCCGTTCTTTGATGTCCATCTCACCTACTAGATCCTCGGTATAAACCAATGCCAGTTTCGCACTTCAACTTTCTAGTACTGGAACACCAACAATCGACTTGCACCTCCCCACATGCAGCTTGCGGTACTGGCCCGGCGTCATGCCTTCGATTTCACGGAAAGCTTCGTAGAAGTTCGACTGCGAGGTAAAGCCGACGCCGAGCCCCACCGACAGCACGGATGCCGACGGTTGGGCGCACAACATGGTTTTTGCCGCGTCCACGCGCTGCTCACGCAGGTACCGCGAAAACCCCTTGCCCAGGCGGGTGTTGATCAGTTCAGACAGTTGGTGCGTGCTCAGGCCCAGTTTCTCTGAAAGACGCGGGAGGCTGAGGTCTGAATCTGCATACAGCCGATCGTCCTGCATCAGTAGGGTGAGCTGGTTCAGGGCCACCTCGCAATCGACGTTGTTCAAGGTGGTACTGGCATAGCTGGCTTGCACGGTTTGCCGCACCTCTTCTGGCAGCGCTGGCCGCAACTCCAGGGTGATCTGCACCAAAAGGAACGCAATGCCAATGGACGAGGCATACAGTGCAAAAAACAGTTTTCCCGGCAGCATGGTGTGGAACTGCCCCAGCAAGGCCACCCCGACGGCGATCATGAATACGCCCCCTAATAAACCCATCTCTACCCGGTAGCCTGCCCGCTGCGCACGAAGTCGGTAGAGGCTGCGCGCCAGCCACACCAGGTAGACCGCACCCAGCAAAAAGGCCAGTGGCAGTGCCAGGCGCCACGGCAGCCACACCGCCAGGAACACGGGCAACGCGTGCCACCACCTCGCCGGGTGGAGTTCCGCGCTCGTTTTCGGAATCAACAAGGGCTGGCTAAACAAAAAGAAGGCGGGAGCCACTGAGAACAGCAGGACGCTGTACAGCCGGGTGTGCACCCCGTCGCCATCCCACTGCAGCCAAGCAAAGTGCAGCATCTGCAGCATGCCCAATGCAAAGAGCAGCAGCCACCCCATAGCTTTTGAAAAACGCTGTTCCTGGTACCGACCTGCGCGGAAGTGGGTGAGCGCCAGAAACAAGGCGCTAAAAACCGAATAGCCAATCAGCAGGAGTGCGAGCGAGATCACAGCAAGGATGGGTCAGAAGAGCACAAACCCGGCGCCTCCACGGAGCCGGACAAGGTCGGATTCTGTCACCACATCACGGGTGCTTCAGCTTGGCCCCCCTTCATCAAGCCTTCAATCCTTGAAGCTGGGCGCCTGCTTGGTCATGTTGGCCATCATCGCTGCGCTAAGGTCTTCGCTCATCAGCATGGCTGCATTCCAGGTGGCGATGTAGTTCAGGCTGTCGGCCACCGAGTGGTCGCGGGCATAGGTGATCATTTCCTTGGTGCCACGAATTGACAGGGGTGACTTGGCGGCAATGGTGGCCGCAATCTCCTGCACACCCGCATACAGGGCGTCCCGCGAGTCAAACACGCGGTTGACCAGGCCCATTTCTTTCGCTTCAGCCGCGTCGAACTTGCGGCCTGTGTAGGCCAACTCACGCGCAATACCCTCGCCCACCAGCTTGGGCAGGCGCTGCAATGTTCCTACGTCGGCCGTCATGCCGATGTCGATTTCCTTGATGGTGAAATAGGCGTCACTGCTCGCATAGCGCATGTCGGCACAGGTGATGAGGTCGATACCGCCGCCCACACAAGCACCATGGATGGCGGCCAACACGGGTTTGCGGCAGCGCTCCAGGCTGGTGAGCGTGTCCTGCATGTCGAGGATGACGCGGCGCAGCGCCTCGCGCGTGCGGCCATCGCAGTCGTTCTTGATCTGCGGGCCCAGGCCCATCATCATTTGCAGGTCGATACCGGCGGTAAAGAGCTTGCCCTCGCCTTGCAGCACGGCCACGCGGGCCTCGGGCGTAGCATCCACCCACTGGAAAGCCTGGCGGATTTCCTGCCACATGGCGGTGTTCATGGCGTTGGCCTTGTCCGGGCGGTTCAGGCGCACAGTGGCGATGTGGTTTTCCAGCGAGACAGTCAGAGTTTCAAATTGCATGGAGGGCTCCAATTTTCAAATGTTTTTGGCCTCTAGCGCTTATGCATAAAGCGCTAGCAGCTATAAATTCAGTAGTATTCCCATCACGCCTTGGCGCCCTTCATGGCCGCCAGATACGGCGCCAGGCGCTTGGCCATTTCGTCGCCCAGGGCTTGCAGGCCGCTCATGGGGCGCACCATGACTTCAAAGTCGATGATCTTGCCTTCGTCGTCGAACTGGATCATGTCGATACCCTTGAGCTCCTTGCCGTGCACCTTGGCGCTGAATTCCAGCACCACGCTCTTGCCGTCGGCACTCACCATTTCGCGGTGGTAGACGAAGTCTTCGAACACCTTCGCCACGGTGCCCAGGATGAGCTGCACCGCCTGCGCGCTCGGGTACGGTGTGTGCGCCATGGGCGAACGGAAGACCGCCTTGGGGTGCAGGATAGAAGCCAGCTCTGCCTGATTTCCGTGGGGCACCATCTCGTGCCATTTCGCCAGGCTTGCCGCCACGTTGGGCGCCAGCATCTGCGCAAAACCCTTGGCCTGCTGGGCTTCTTCCTTCTTCGCAGAAGGGTCCAGGCTCAGTGCCAATTCGGTGCCCTGCTTGATGGCACGCTTGGCGTCCAGCTCCACCGCCTTGTCAGCACCGCCAATCAGGTGCACGGTGCAACCCGCCGCCTCCAACTCGACCTGTAGGGCGCGCTGCGGGTCTTGGCCGGCGCAGAGAATGACGTTGTCCACCGGCAGCACACTGTCTTTGCCATCCACGGTGATGTGCAGTCCGGCATCGTCCACCTTGCGATATTGCACGCCGGGGATCATCTCCACTTGGCGATTTTTGAGCGAGGTGCGGTGGATCCAGCCCGTGGTCTTGCCAAGGCCCTCACCCACCTTGCTGGTTTTGCGCTGCAGCAGATAAATTTTGCGTGGAATTTCGCCCAAGTACGCCGCCTGCAGGCCGCCACGGCTCGCACCCGTGGTGTCCACACCCCATTCGGCAAAGAATTTGGCCTTGTCAAGGCTGGGGCTCACGCCCTCGTGCAGCAGGTATTCGGAGACGTCAAAACCTATGCCACCGGCACCAATCACCGCCACCGACTTGCCCACGGGCGTCTTGTCGCGCAGCACGTCAAGATAGCTCAGCACCTTGGGGTGGTTGATGCCCTCGATCTCAGGCGTGCGCGGCACAATGCCCGTCGCCAGCACCACCTGCTTGAAGTCGCCTGCCACCAGCTCTTGCGCAGTCACTTTGCGGCCCAATTGCAGCTTCACGCCGGTCAACTCGATCTGCTTGCCGAAGTAACGCAGGGTCTCGTAGAACTCTTCCTTGCCCGGCACCTGCTTGGCCACGTTGAACTGGCCACCGATCTCCGATGCGGCATCGAACAGCGTCACATCCAGGCCGCGGCGGGCCGCTTCGGTGGCAAACGCCAGGCCTGCGGGGCCTGCGCCCACTACGGCGACGCGCTCTTTTCTGGTGAGTGGCTGCATCACCAGAATCGTCTCGTGGCAGGCACGTGGGTTCACCAGGCACGAGGTGATCTTGCCGCCAAAGGTGTGGTCCAGGCAGGCCTGGTTGCAGCCAATGCAGGTATTGATCTGGTCCGACAGGCCAGCAGCGGCCTTGTTGACGAACTCCGGGTCAGCCAGGAACGGGCGCGCCATGCTCACCATGTCGGCCATGCCATCCGCCAGGATCTGCTCAGCCACCTCGGGCGTGTTGATGCGGTTGGTGGCCACCAGCGGAATGCCCACTTTGCCCTTGAGCTGCTGGGTCACCCAAGCAAAAGCGCCACGCGGCACCTTGGTGGCGATGGTCGGGATGCGTGCCTCGTGCCAGCCGATGCCGGTGTTGAGGATGGTGACACCGGCCTGCTCCAATGCCTGCGCCAGTTCGATCACTTCTGCGGTCGTCGAGCCGCCCTCCACCAGGTCGAGCATGGAGAGACGGAAGATGAGGATGAAGTTGGCGCCCACCCGAGCGCGCGTGCGCCGCACGATCTCCAGCGGGAAGCGCATGCGGTTGGCGTACGAGCCGCCCCACTCGTCATCGCGCTGGTTGGTCTGCTGGGCGATGAATTCATTGATCAGGTAGCCCTCAGAGCCCATGATTTCCACACCGTCATAGCCCGCGCTCTGGGCCAATGCTGCGGCGTTGACGTAGTCCTCAATGGTCTGCTCGACTTCCTCGCTGGTCAGCGCATGCGGGCGGAAGGGGCTGATGGGCGCTTTCAAAGCGCTGGGCGCCACGAGTTCGGGGTGGTAGGCGTAGCGGCCAAAGTGCAGAATTTGCATGCAAATCTTGCTGCCCGCATCGTGCACCGCCTGCGTCACCACCTTGTGCTTGTCCGCCTCGGCCTGCGTCGTCATGGCGGCGCCGCCGGGCATGGGGCGGGCGCGGTCGTTAGGGGCGATGCCACCGGTCACGATCAGGCCGACGCCGCCGCGCGCGCGCTCGGCATAAAAGGCAGCCATGCGGGCAAAGCCGTCTTTCGCTTCTTCCAGGCCGACGTGCATGGAACCCATGAGTACGCGGTTTTTGAGGGTGGTGAAGCCCAGATCGAGGGGCGCGAGCATGTGGGGGAAGGTGGTCATCGCGGAATCCTTGTGGAAGTGGGAAAAGCCAGTTGTCTATGCAACCAGTTGCACAAAAGTGTACGAGCGTTCTTTTATTTATGCAACCAGGTGCATAGATATTTATGCGACGCTACACTTTGCCTATGTCGCTGGCCCATGCTGTTCTCACCTCCCTGCTAGAAAAACCCTCCTCTGGCTACGATCTGGCGCGGCGTTTTGACAAATCAATTGGCTATTTTTGGCATGCCACGCACCAGCAGATTTACCGCGAACTGGCGCGCATGGAGGGCGCAGGCTGGATTGCCAGCAGCGTCCCAGCCGACGCAGGCAAAACGCGAAAGAAGGAATACCGGATCCTGGTGGCGGGTCGTGAGGAGCTGGCACGGTGGGCGGAGCAGCCCTCGGCGCCCATGGACCTGCGCGATGAATTCATGGTCAAGCTGCGCGCGGACGCTGTGTTGTCGGAAATAGACCTGCGCCCGGAACTGGCGCGCCACCTGCAACTCCACCGCGAAAAGCTGGCGCACTACCAAACCATTGAAATGCGCGATTTTCCAGTCGGCCGCACGCTTTCCCGCCACGCACAAATCCAGCACATGATCCTGAAAAAGGGCATTCTGTACGAGCAAGGCTCTATCGCCTGGGCGCAGGAGATGCTGGGCGTTCTGGCGCAACTGGCAGCGCCCGAGGCGACTTCCACCCCATAAACAAAAAAGGCCACCAAATCCTCAGGGATCGGTGGCCTCGTTGCACGACACAGGCCCAGAGGCCTGCGCGCGCATTCGCACGATCAATACACGTCGTGCTGCGTGTTGTGCACGTTGAAGTGGCCGGTAGGCGTAATCAGACGTGGATCCTTGATCACCTTCTTCAGCTTGAGCGTCTTGTCGTCCACGATCACCATTGCGCTGATCTTGTTCTTGGCACTCCACACCGAGAACCAGACTTCGTCGCCGGCCTTGTTGAACTCAGGCTGCACGACGCGCTTGGCACCGTCGTCCTTGATGTCTGCCCACTCGGCGATCGGCAGCGTGACATAGCCCTTTTCCAGGTTCTTGATGTCGTACACCACCACCGACTGGGAAATCTTCGGATCAGGATTCAGAGGCGCATCCGAATACAGGTGGTTGGACTTGGGGTGGCTCTTGATAAACAGAGCGCCACCGCCAGGGCCTGTCAGCTTGGCCACTTCCTTGAAAGCGTACTGCTTGTTCTTCTTGGGATCGGTGCCGATCAAAGAGATCGTTTCGTCACCCAAGTGGCCCGTAGCCCAGACAGGACCAAATTTCGGGTGCGTGAAGTTCGCGCCGCGGCCGGGATGGGGAATCTTGCCCACATCGACGATGGCCGCCAGCTTGTCTTCTTTCAGGTCAAAAACCGAAATCTTGTTGCTGTTATTGGCCGCCACCATGAAGTAACGCTTGGTGGAATCCAAACCGCCGTCGTGCAGGAAAGGTGCCGAACCGATTTCGGTCATCTTCAGTGCCTTCAGGTCAGAGTAATCCACCATCAGGGTCTTGCCGGTCTCCTTGACGTTCACGACAAACTCAGGCTTGAAGTGGCTGCCCACGATGGAGGCCACACGGGGCTCAGGGTGGTATTCCTGCGTGCCCACCACGTTGCCGCGGGTCGAGACGATCTTGAGGGGCTCCAGCGTGTCGCCATCCATGATGACGAATTGGGGCGGCCAGTAGGTTCCGGCAATCGCGTACTTGTCTTCAAAGCCCTTGAACTTGCTGCTCTCGACCGAACGCGCTTCAAGGCCCGTGCGGATTTCAGCCACGGTGTCGGGCTTTTCCATCCACATGTCAATCATGTTCACCTTGGCGTCGCGGCCAATCACGAACAAGTAGCGGCCCGAGGCCGACATGCGCGAGATGTGCACGGCATAGCCAGTCTTGAGAATGCTGATGATTTCCTTCGAGTCACCATCGATCAGCGCAATCTCACCCGCATCGCGCAGCGTGGTCGAGAAGATATTGCTGATGTTGTAGTTGTTCATCTTCTTCTTCGGACGCTGATCCGGAGGAATCACAACTTTCCACGTCTTCTTCATGTCTGCCATGCCGAATTCCGGCGGGACAGGGGGGTCTTGCTGCACGTAGCGTGCCATCAGATCCACATCGGCTTCGGTCATTTCACCGGAGGTTTGCCAGTTAGGCATGCCAGCGGGTGAGCCGTAGGCAATGAAAACCTTGAGGTAATCCGTGCCCTTTTCCAGCGTGATATCGGGTGTCAGCGGCTTGCCGGTAGCACCTTTGCGCAGCACGCCGTGGCAACCAGCGCAACGCTCGAAATAGATTTGGCGAGCCTTGTCGAACTCGGCCTGCGTCATCTTCGGCGCCTTGGGGTTCGAGGTCTGGTACATGGGCACGTCGCCCATTGGCGACGAACCTGCCTGGTAATTCACCTCAGGGGCAGACATGCCAGGCTTCGTCGTGCCTTGGGCCGTGGCAGCCAGTGCCAGCGTGGAAAATGCCAGGGCCGTGAGTTGCGCCAGCTTGCGGGTTGTCATGGGAAGACTCCTTATATGCCGCTGCCCGGAAGGAGAGACCCTTCAAGGGACTGCCCGCTGAGGGCTGCGACGACTAATCCAGCGGGGCTTTCCTATATTATTCCTACTGATGATAAGGTCATTCATTGATCCAGAGCAAATTCACACTCGATGTGCAACTTTGAGTAAGCATGGCCCCCAATAATTCAGCAACGGCACCACTCTGACGCGCCCACCAACCCCAAAACGCTATGTTTGCATTGAATTTTCACCACCAGAGCGAAGTCCCACCTCTGCGCACCCTGGTCGCGCTTCTTACGCTTTCCGGCCTGGGCATGAGCGCCGCATATGCCCAAGTCACCTCGCAAACCAGCGGCTCAGCGGCGACACTCGGCGAAGTGGTGGTCAGCGGCTCGCGCAGCGAAAAGGCGGCTGACGACCTGCCTCTGTCATTCGACGTGATCGATGCCTCCACTATGAGCAACCAGCAGAGCCGCACCCTGCGCGAAGCATTGCAGAGCCTGCCCAATGCATCGGTCAAGCGGTCACCCGCCCGGTTTGCGGTGGGCGGCACCACAGCCAGCGCCGGGCGCGATGGCAACGTTGGCATCAATATCCGAGGCCTGGGGGGCAACCGGGTGCTGTTGATGGTGGATGGTGTACGCATGCCGCGCAGCTATGCCTTCCGCACGACGACCTTCGACCGCGAATACCTGTCGTTGGAATTGCTCAAACGCATTGAAGTCGTGCGTGGTCCGGCGTCCGCACTGTATGGTTCTGACGGGATGGCCGGGCTGGTCAACTTCATCACCCTGGAGCCCGCCGATTTCCTTGCCCCCAAAGATGGTAGCGCCCCGCGCACCCTGGGCGGCCGCGTTTCAGCGGGGTGGAGCGGCGACGACAATGGCCATACGCTGGCGGGTACGGTCGCAGGCCAGGCCAGCGAAACCCTGCAATGGATGGTGACCGCAAGCACCCGCGGCGCCCGTGCCATGGACAACATGGGCGCCAATGATGAGCCCAACAGCAACCGCACCCTACCCAACCCGCAAAGCGACCGCGATAACGCCGTGCTGGGCAAATTTGTGCTGCGCCCACATGCGGGACAGCAGCATGTATTCACCCTGGAACATGTAGAAAAGCAATCCGATACCAACCTGCTTTCCAGCCGTAATCCATTGCCCCTGAGCGGGACACCAGCCCAGATCGCAGGGGCCATCGTGGACGAATACTCCACACGATCGATGGAACGCAACCGCCTGACCTGGGACGCCCGATTCGACCTCGGCGCCCCATGGGCCGACACGGCCCAGACCGTGATTGCCGTGCAGCATGCGGCGTCGCGCCAGGTCGGCACCAGCGTACGCAATACGCTGCCCTTGCGGGTGCGTGACAACTCCTACGGCGAGCGCACCTGGCAAGCTGGACTGCAGGCCGACAAGACGCTGCGCGGCGGCGGCTGGGCCCACAAAATCACTTACGGCCTGGACCATGTGCGCAGCGACATCAACAATCTGTACAC
>Ga0209477_1002200_pt1 | contig 11420 bp, 13 predicted proteins | sample KloWWTupernatant_FD_187180 | JGI IMG/M metagenome (GOLD analysis project Ga0209477, IMG submission 187180) | Active sludge microbial communities from Klosterneuburg, Austria, studying microevolution and ecology of nitrifiers - Klosterneuburg... | ecosystem: Engineered > WWTP > Aerobic digester >...
TCGGCCCCGGCCCGCTCGAGCTCCGCGGGCTTCGGCACGTCCTGGTACGGGAGGTAGCCCCCGTCGGGCAGCGTGTTGGCGCGGGTGACGAGCATCCCGTCGTTCAGGTGCACCGGCACGCGCCGGCCGCCATTGGCCTCGTGGATGAGGCGCACGGCCTCGACGAGACCGCCGCCGTGGTCCCAGTGGCCATGGGAGAGTGCCACCGCCTCGATGCGGCCGAAGGGCACGCCCAGCCGCGCGCCGTTGCGCGTGACGGTGTAGGCCTCGGGGCCCGCGTCGAAGAGCATGCAGCGCGCCTGCCCGCCGACGCTCGCCGCGAGGACGAGGGAAAGGCCGTGGTGCGCGCAGCACTTCGCCTCGCCCGACATCTTCGTCATGCCGGCCTTGAGGAGGGTCGCGGTCTCGTTCACCACGCCCTTCGGCACGGTGGAAAGCGCGTCGGTCACGTTGTCGACGAGGACGAGGGCTTCCAGCGAGTCGACGGGCGCGAGGCGCGTGGCGGGATGGGCGGCGGTCACGGCGGGAGGTCTCCGGGAATGGCGTCTTCCCGGAGTTTACCCGTGGGCATCGCGCGGCTCCGCGCGCCGGCGAATCAGGGTGCGTAGTGGCTCAGCCGCATCGCGTGCCGAGACGTGCCGCGGGAGAGCGCGGCGAGCCTTCCGCCGAGACCCAGCAGGTCGCGCAGCGGCGCGATGCCACGGAAGACGCACGTGCGCCGGCGCTGGTACTCCTCCTCGATGCGGGCGTCGCGCTGGCGAAGCTCCTGGCGCACGGCGAGCGAGTGCTCGCGAGGCACCGCCACCTCGAAGGCCATCACCGGCTGCTGCAGCGGGTGGCCGGGGAGGCAGCGCACGCGCGGCGGTCGCAGGTCCACGGCCTCGCCGTAGAGGCGCTGCAGCGTCGCGACGGGCCGTTCCAGGTCTTCTTCGCTCGCCGCGAACATCGCGAGCCCGCGCTCCGTCGGCTCGAAGCGCGCGTAATCCGGCTCCTCCAGGGCGAGGAGCGCCTCGCGGGCGAAGTCGATCTGCGAGGGCATTTCGCGGTGCCTTGCCATTCGTTCGATCGGAAGCTGGAAGTACATGGCCGCTCTCCTTTCAGCGTTCGAAATCGCCCGAGGCCTCGGGCTGGTAGTGGATCTTCAGGATGCGGATCTGCCGCTCGCTGCCGTCGGGCAGGGAGACTTCCGCCGCGGCGCCGACCGTCCGCCCGAGCAGCGCCCGGCCCACGGGCGAGAGCACCGAGATGCGGTGTTCGGCGATCGACATGTCGGCGGGATAGACCAGCGCCACGCGGGACACGTGGCCGGTCTCCTCGTCCTGGAACGAGACGATCGAGTTCATCGTGACCACATCGGCCGGCACGCCCGTGCCGGGGACGATTTCGGCCTCGGCATCGACCTGCTCGACGAGGTCGCGCAGGCCCGTGAGGCCGCGGCCGGCATCGGGGAGGCGCTTGCCCAGTTCGCGGATGCGCACGGCATCCCGGTCGGTGACGACGAGGGGGGTGTAATACATCATGGCTGTCTCCTGTCTGGGCGCGCGTTGCGCGGCACCCGAATGGCAAGCGGATGGAACCGGGCCCTCGCGGTGGCGCGAGAGCCGGAATCGATTCTGGGGGGAGGCCCGGGAGCCGCCGGAAGGGGAACCCGCTTCGCGCGGGGCCTTCGGGCGCGGCTACCGGGCCGCGGAGACGAAGGCCGTCGCGCGGCCCTGGCGATTGCCGGGCTGCGTTGCCGTGAGAATGCGGGCGTGACGAGTCTTCATAGCCTTGATTTTACACTTGTTCTGCCCGGAAAGCCACCCTTGGCGGGGCTGCGCCACGATGCGCGCTTCAGCGATGCCGGATCTTGAGCGCGAGCACCACGCCCGCCAGCGCGAGCGTCACGGCGTTGGCCGCCACGATGGGCCAGCTCTCCAGCGCGATCCCGTAGGCGAGCCACAGGGCCACCCCGGCGGTGAAGAGCGCGTACATGCGAAGCGACACGCCGCCCAGGTCGCGCGTGCGCCAGGAATGGATCACCTGCGGCACGAAGGCGATGGTGGTGAGGACGCCGGCGGCGAAGCCGATGAGGTCGGTCGGGGAAGCGGGAAGGGTCATGGCGCTCGCTCGTGGCCGGCGCGTGGCGGGATGACCATGCCGGCTCGCATCGACGGATCGTGTCACGCGACTCCGGCGCGCACAACGGTTCGATCGGCATGGAACACGAAAGCGTCCATGGCCAGCACGCCGTGGGTGATCCCGCCATCGATGACCTCCCACTTGCCACGGAGCGGCGCAGCCCCTGCGGCCACGAGAAGCGGCCAGAAGTGCTCGGGGGTCGGGTGGGCGCGCACGGCATGCGGCGCATCGGAGAGCGTGCGGCGAAGGCGCGGGCCATCGCTGGCCTCGACGGCCTCGCGCACCCACGCGGCGAACTCGGCCGCGCAGGGCTCGTCGCCGCCGTGGCGGATGCGGAAGTCCGCGAGGTTGTGCGTGAGGCTTCCCGAGCCGATGACGAGCACGCCTTCGTCGGCCAGCGGCGCGAGCGCCTCGCCGAAGGCCCACGCCGACGCCGCATCGAGCCGGGAAGGCAGGGACACCTGGAACACCGGCACGTCGGCCTGCGGGAAGAGATGCAGCAGCGGCACCCAGGCGCCGTGGTCCAGGCCGCGGTGCTCGTCGGCCTGCGCGTGCCAGCCGGCGGCCTCGAGCGCCGCGACCGCCCGCCGCGCGAGACCCGGATGCCCGGGCGCCGGGTAGCCCATGCGGTACAGCGCCCGGTCGAAGCCGCCGAAGTCGTGGATCGTCCGCGGCTGCGACGTCGTGGCGACGCGCGGGTGCGGCGTCATCCAGTGCGGCGAGACGACCAGCACGGCCTCGGGGCGGGGCAGGCTGAGCCCCAGCGCCGCGAGCCGCGGCCCAGCCACGCCGGGCTCGAGCGCGAAGGTCGGCGCGCCGTGCGAGACGAACAGGCTGGGCATGCGTGCCATCGTCAGCTTCCCTCGGCGCGCGGGGCGAGCGCGGCATCCACCGAGTAGCGGCCGCCACCACTGAAGAGCAGCGAAACCGAGGCCGCGAACAGGGCCAGCGCGTACTCGTAGCCGTTGTTGCTCATGAAGAAGCCCTTGCCGATGTGCACGGCGAAGATGGCGACCAGCATCGCGAAGGCGAGCGCCGCGGCCGCCGGGCGCACCAGCAGCCCCAGCACCAGGGCCAGGCCGCCGAAGAACTCCGCCGCGCCGGCCAGCAGCGCCATCAGGTAGCCCGGGTCCAGGCCGATCGAGCCGAAAAACTGGCCGGTGCCTTCGAGGCCGTAGCCGCCGAACCAGCCGAACAGCTTCTGCGCGCCGTGCGCGGCGAAGATGATGCCCACCGGCACGCGCAGCGCGAGGGGGCCGAGGCCCGCGTCGGTGGCGAGAAGGCGGTTGAGGAAAGCGTTGTTCATTGCGGTCTCCTGGGAATGGTCGGGTCGTTCAGGCCTTGCGGATCCACACCGGCGCGATCGCGGTGCCGAGCCCGGCGCCGTAACCGAGGTAGATGTTGAGCCCCGCCAGCGGCTCGAGGTAGCGCGCGTTCTTCAGCGGGCCGGCGTCGACCGCGGCGAAGCCGATGCTCTCGGCGATCGCGCGCGCGGACTGCTTCGCCCGCTTGCTGTCGCTGGCGACGAACACCTCGACCTTGCGCCCGCCCCCGAAATCGGCGCCCTCGCCGAGCACCTGCGCGAACACGGTGTTGAAGGCCTTCACGACCTCCGCGCCGGGAACGGACTTGGCGATCTCTTCCGCGGCCGAGGTGGCGTGGCCGAGGGTGAGGCCCATGTAGTCGGCGGTGAGCGGGTTGGTGATGTCGATCACGACCTTGCCGGCCAGGTTGCCGGCGCCGCGCAGCGCGGCGGCCGCGTCGGCGTAGCCGGTGGCGAGCACGACGGCATCGGCGCCCTCGGCGGAGCCGGCGGCGGGCACGGCCTTGGCGCCGGGGTTGGCTGCGGCGACCTGGGCCGCCTTGGCGGCGTCGCGCGCGGTGACGCTGACCTGGTGGCCGGCGCGGGTGAACTGCTTGACGAAGGCTGCGCCCATGTTGCCGGCGCCGATGACGGTGATCTTCATGAGGGTTCTCCTGGGCTTCTGGCAGCACGTCGGCTGCGATGGATGCACTGTAGGAGTTCCATCTGATGAGATAAATAAGCCGTTTCTCATTTATTTATCCCTAAAACAAGGATAATCACCGTCCATGGACCGATTCGAGGAGATGCGCGCCTTCACCGCCGTGGTCGACGCCGGCAGCTTCGTGCGGGCGGCCGAGGCGCTGCAGGTGTCGAAGACGGCCGTCTCGCGGCTGGTCGGCGAACTCGAGTCACGGCTGGGCGTGCGGTTGCTCCACCGCACGACGCGCAGGCTCTCGCTCACCGTCGAGGGCGAGGTCTTCCACGCCCGCTGCAAGGACTTGCTGGCCGGCGTCGAGGAGGCGGAAGCCGAAGCCACGGCACGCGCCGACGAGGCGATCGGCTTGCTGCGGCTGAACGTGCCGGTGAGTTTCGGCCTCCTTCACCTGGCGCCTCTGTGGCCGGCGTTCCTGCAGCAGCACCCCGGCGTCACGCTGGAAGTGACGCTGTCGGACCGCATCGTCGACCTCGTGGACGAGGGCTACGACCTCGCGGTGCGCATCGCGCGGCTGCCCGCCTCGTCGCTGGTGAGCCGCAAGCTCGCCTCGACGAGGCTCGTGCTATGCGCATCGCCGGAGTACCTGCGCCGCCACGGCACGCCGGCGCATCCCGCCGAGATCGCGCGGCACGCCGTGTTCAGCTACACGCTGCTGTCGACGGGCGAGCAGTGGAACTTCGAGGGGTCAGAGGGGCCGGTGAGCGTGAAGGTCGCGCCGCGCATGCGCAGCAACAGCGGCGACACCTGCTGCGCGGCGGCGCTCCAGCACCAGGGCATCGTGCTGCAGCCCTCGTTCATGGTCGGGGAGCACCTGCGCTCCGGCGCGCTGGTGGAGGTGCTGCCGCAATTCCGCGCGATCGAGCTGGGGGTGTACGCGGTCTACGCGAGCCGCAAGCACGTCACGCCGAAGGTGCGGGTGCTGATCGACTTCCTCGTGGAAGCGTTTCGCATCCGGGCGTGGGACGGCTGAGCGTCACGCCGGGCGAAAAAAAGCCAGAGGGTCGTCTGGCCTTGGAATAGTGGTGGAGAATGGCTTACCAGGCCGAAAGCCGCACTTAGGTTGAGAGAGCACGTCTGCGGTCCTGGTCGCCTTTCATGGCTTGCCTGCCTGTTGCAGCGGTTGCCAGTTGCGGTACTCGGACAGCCGCAATCGGTAGCGGCTGACGTTGCCCTCATGCAGATCGCGGAGATCGGCCAGGGCAAGTTCGACGATGCGGTCGAGGTCCCTGGGCGGTACCAGATTCGCTGCCACGGCGCGCACGGCGACCTCGTCTGGAGACTGATGGCCTTTGACGATCTCGGCAACCACGGCAACCAGCGCCTCCCGGTAGCGCAGGCGCATTGGATCGGGATCGGCGATCGTCTCGCGGATAGCCATGTAGCGCTGGCAGGAGCGCTCGTAGGCCCACACGAACACGTCGCGAAGCAGATCCACTCTCGTGAGCTCATACACGCCGAGGGTGCCTTCCACATAGGCCCGATCCGGTACGTCGATAAAGGAAAGGGGACAGAGGTTGCGCTGGATGAGCGGGATATTGGCGCCGAGTCTGGATACCCGCTTGTTCACGTCGACGAACGGCTGCAGGTAGGGGATGTGAACCATGATGAAGAACGCCTGCTCGAACGGGTCCTCGATCGCCTTGGCCTTGTCCAGGATCATGCGGAAGTAGGCCTCGACCTGCTGAGGCATTCCTGGCGGGTGGAACACCGTGCCACTTACTTCGACAATACGCTGGCGCAGCCGCCCGCCCTCGCTCGGGTCGGCGAGCAGGTTTTCGGATAACTGCGCGTGCAGGTTGAAAAAGGTGAAGGGGTTGAAGCCGATGTCCTCTGCCTGCTCCACCAGCAGCTCGATGGCGGCCTTGTGATTCAGGATCATCTGCGCCTCTCGGCGATCCTTGCCTTCGGCCGCCTGGCCCAGCTCGATCAGGTTCTGGGTGTCGAGGCGGGTGTAGGTGTTGCCTTCGAGTCGGCTCGATGCCCAGGACAGATCGATGAGCAGCCGCCCCAGGATATCGCGCGCATAGGTGCCCGCCGGGCGCTCGCCGTCTGGTGAGCGTCCGATGTTGTGCAGGTGATCGCAGACGTCGGGCGGCAGGTAGCGGGTCTCGTTGGGGCGATATCCCTCCAGAAAATCCCGGTTGTAGCCCACCGGCTTGCGGCCCTGGACAGGTTGGCGAACGTAGTCGAGGACTTCCTGACCCGCAGATGAGACAGGGATGTACGTCTCGCCTCTGATTTCATCGGTCGCGTGAGCCTGCTCGGTAATTTCGACTGCGATTTTCTTGGGGGGACGGCGATAGCGTAGACCCCGCCCCTGGCCTTCCGTATCGACTCGCTTTTGCTCGACCAGCTCGCCCAATCGACGTTGCAGCGTGCGGCGGCTGACAAAGTCGGCCAATGCGGCATGCAGATCGTCCATGCGCACTCCGTCCGGATGCCGGGCAATCTCGTCCTCGATCTTGCTAGTCAGGTCCTCGGGGAGTTTTTTGGGCATGTATCACCTTTTATTGGCGCGCATTCTATCATTCGTGCCAATACGGTAAGCTTATTGGCGCGTAATGTCAAAATATGCGCCATTTAATTGGCGCGGAAAGCGAGTTTCGCGCCAATCTGTCCCCACCCACGTTCAAGGCCGACTTTGCGAGCGTCGTCGACCGCTGTTCGCGATTCCAGCCCATTCACGGACCATGAACGGCGCCGAATCCTGAGCGAGTCGAGAACTTCGTCATGTAGCTTGGGACTCAGCCCTCGCAACCTGGTGTAAAGGGGCAAGTTCGTATGCGGTACTACGCCCCCCGCCCGCTCCCTTTCGTAGGGCACCAAGCGCGACCAGTTCGTTGATGTCGCGTAGTGCGGTGTCAGGCGAGCACTTGGCGATCGCCGCCCATTTGCTGCTGGTGAGCTTGCCCTCGAAGCCGTCGAGCAGGCGGTTGAGCAACTTCACTTGCCGCTCGTTCAGCGGCGTGGTGGCCCAACGCTGCCAGAAGCGCGCCTTGACGAGCACGGCATCCAGCGTGTGCTGCGCGTTGCCCACCGCGCGGTTTAGCGTGCCGAGAAACCACGACAGCCACTCCGTCACGTCCAGCGTGCCTTTCTGGGTTCGCTCCAGGATGTCGTAGTAGTCCTTGCGCTCGCGCTGGATCTGCGCCGACAGGCTGTAGAAGCGTTGCGGGCTGCCGTCGGCGCGAGCCAGCAGCAGGTCGCCCACGGCTCGGGCAATACGGCCGTTTCCATCGTCGAATGGATGAAGGGTCACGAACCACAAGTGTGCCAAGCCTGCCTTGAGCAAGGGGGGCTCAGTCGTGCTTGCATTGAACCACTCGAGGAATCGATCGACTTCCGCGTCCAGTCGCTCCGCGGGTGGTGCCTCGAAATGGACCCGCTGGCGGTGGATGGGGCCTGAAACTACTTGCATTGGACCATTGGCGTCGTCACGAAATGCACCTACCCGGATGCGCGCCAACCCACCGTAGCCTGTCGGAAACAAGGCAGCGTGCCAGCCGAATAGTCGCTCGGACGTTAGTGGTGCAGTGCAGTGGCCTGTGGCATCGAGGACCATCTCGACGACACCATCGACGTGTCGATCCACTGGCGCCAATGCGCCGATGTCGACACCCAAACGCCGCGCGATCGAAGAGCGTACGGAATCCGCATCGAGCTTTTCGCCCTCGATTTCGCTGGTCTTGAGCACATCCTCGGTAAGGGTGGCCAGGCTCGCCTGCTCGCGCAGCGGCACCCCGATATCTGCCAAGCGCCCCAGCAGGATGCCTTGGGCGCGACTGACTTCGGCCAGCGGGCCAGCCAACTGGGCGAGGTCGAATTGCCAACGCGGCCAATCGGGTCGCTGCCAGACATACTTATAATCTCCGCTATTCATGCGGCGATTGTGCCACCCATTCTCCGCAAAGGCAAGTCAATCGCCGCACATAATGCGGTGATTGTGGGCTGTAATCACCGCACCGCGACAAAACTTTCGTCGTGTCCCTACTGGCGGCCATGGTGAGATCAACACCACGGCGCCACGTCCGGGCAGTGCCCGGAGCGCGTCGAATAGTCCCAGGGTCTATCATTTCCATCGACGAAGCATCTCCGGCAACGCCTCAAACCAAGTCATGAGAGTACATCGCTCGATCACCGAACCTATCCGCCCAGACGGTTGCGGAAACAGTCCGAATTCGGCGGGGTCAGGGGATGACCCAGAAACGCGCCACGCCCGAAATGCCCGGAAACATTGGACATTTCGCGGACAAGAAAAAGGCCAGAGCGGAGTCTGGCCTCGAATATGTGGTAGCGCAGCGGCGTCGGTCCTTTTCGAATGAATGTCCCGATGATCGACCACCAGAGTTCGTAGGCATCCATATACCGATTGGTGGTGGTCAAGATTGCGCGCCGATTGACGCCGTGGAGCCTCAATGGCCGTCATACAGTTCGCTGATCAGTGGGCAACGCACCTTGCCCCGGGCGACGCCGCAGCGCTCGACAAGATCTGCAAGAACACACTCGATGCGCGAGAGCTCGGCAATCTTCCCGCGCACATCCGCGAGCTTGCGCTCCGCCTGACGGCGGGCTTCCCGGCAACTCGATCCGTCGTCCAGCTTGAGCAGGTCCCCGACTTCCTCCAGGCTGAATCCCAGCCGCTGGGCCGCCTTGATGAATCGAAGCCGAGCGAGGATTGAGGGATCGTAGCGACGGATGCCGCCGAGCGGCTTGTCCGGCTCCGGCAGAAGCCCCTTGCGCTGGTAGAACCGGATGGTCTCGACGTTGACCCCGGCGCTCTTGGCCACCAGACCGACGGTGAGGGGTGGCGATGAGGTTTTCGATGAGGCTTTCATGGCCCTTGACTCCGTACTCAGGTACGGACTTAAGTTTGCGCCATGAATACCGGTTCCCCAAGCCAGGAACCCACTTCCGGCGGCGGCGCCCTGCTGGCCGGTGGCCTGGCCGCGGTGCTTGCCTCGACCTGCTGCCTTGGGCCCCTGGTGCTGATCTCCATCGGGGTGTCCGGCGCGTGGATCAGCAACCTGACGGTGCTGGAGCCCTACCAGCCGATCTTTGTTGGCGCCGCGGTCATCGCGCTCCTTCTGGCGTGGCGGCGGATCTGGCGGCCGGCATCGGCCTGCGATCCTGGGCAGGTGTGCGCGATCCCCCAGGTAAACCGCGCCTACAAGTTGCTCTTCTGGGCGGTCGTGGCGCTCGTCATTGTGGCGCTGGGCTTCCCTTTCGTCGCGCCCTGGTTCTACTGAACGGAGGCCCTTATGAAGAATCTTATCGCTGGACTGATTTTGGCAACGCTGGCCCTCCCCGCCTTGGCGGCGATGAAGACGGTGACCCTCTCTGTACCGGGGATGAATTGCGCAACCTGCCCGATCACTGTCAAGAAGGCGCTCGGCAAAGTGGACGGAGTCACCAGGACCGAAGTGAATCTCGAGAAGCGCGCGGCCGTGGTCACTTTCGACGACGCCCGCACCAACCTCGAGGCCTTGACCCGCGCCACTGGGGATGCGGGTTACCTGTCCACGCTCGTCGAGAATAAGAAGTGACCACCGTCATCCTCGAATCCGCGCTGAAATGCCCCGCGTGCGGCCACGTCAAGACGGAGACCATGCCGACGGACGCCTGCCAGTGGTTCTACGAGTGCGAGCAGTGCCACACGGTGCTCAAGCCCAAGCCCGGCGACTGCTGCGTCTTCTGTTCCTACGGGACGGTGCCCTGTCCACCCATCCAGAAGCGCGACAAAGACGGCCGTAACTGCTGCTGAAGGCGCGAACGCGGCACGATTCCGCGGCGTGTCAGGCCTCGTTTCGCACCTTCGCGACAGGTGTCCTCGCAAGCCGTTCAGCCATCCGCGTCTGCCAGCCAGGTCCTGTCGCCCTCCAGCGCGCAATCACGTCTGCGGGCAGTCGAAGGGAAATGAGTTGACGCGGGTTGGCCGAGCGTGGACGGCCGCCCTTCTTGACGACCTCCCTGGCAAGCATGTCGTCGGTCAACTCGGGAAGTTCCTTGTACTCCGCAGGCTTGATCCGGTGCGCATCCACGCGCGCGAGATCAGAGCCCGAAGTACGGCGCGAGGCGGTCTTTCTCACGGTAGTTGGCCTTTCACATGCTGAAGATGTGGCGCACCGCGCCACGCGGGGTATAGCCGATCACTACGAGCCGGCGTTGCAGCCTTCCGTAGCAGATGATCCTGCGTTCACCGTAATCCTTCCGAAGATCCTCGACTTCGACGGTGATGCCACCGAATACAAGGACGGCATCCTCGAAATCCAGTCCACGCTCCCTCAGAGTCCGTGTTCGCTTTGCCGGATCGTAGCTGATTCGCACCCGATTATTGTATCTACAATAACCACGCCATGCCAGTACTGCGTGTGTCAGCGGCTATGCGCGAACCTGGTCCATCATCGGAGCAAATCCGCGGAAGGGCGCCCGCGACAGGCACGGGCGTCCGCGCTCAACCCGGCGACGCCAACACCCTGAAAGTGCCGGGAATCGTGCGACGAGCGCTCTTCGCGCCTATTGCCAAGCGCGCGGACTCATTGGGAAATTCCGGGCGAAAAAAAGGCCAGAGGGTGAGTCTGGCCTTGGGATAGTGGTGGAGTGGAAGGGGATCGAACCCTCGACCTCCGCATTGCGAACGCGGCGCTCTCCCAGCTGAGCTACCACCCCACGGGAAGCGCGAAATTATACACGGTCTCGCGCGCCGCCGCGACCAGACCCCAAGGTCCACCGCGAACCTTGACTCGCATCAACCGCGCGCCGGCGAGAGGCCCCAAAGTGTGGGTCCGAAGGAACGCAAGGCACGACACCGATGGCCCTGCGCCTGCCCGTACGCGCACAGCTCCTCCTGCTCGGTCTCGCCGTCGGCCTCCCCGCCGCGGCGCTGTTCACCTGGCACGCCTGGGAAAGCGCCCACGGCGCCCGGGAGGCCGCGTACGCGCAGGTCGCGATCCTCGCCGACTCCACGGCCGCCCAGCTGGACAACTTCCTCGCCGACCAGGAGGCGATCCTCGCCCGCGCGGCGGACCGGCCCCTCGTCCGCGCGCTCGACCCCGCGCGATGCGACCCGGCCATCCTGGAGTTCGCGGGCCTGCACGCAGAGTTCGTCTCGCTGGGGGTGCGCGACGCCACAGGCCGGGTGGTGTGCACCTCCAACCGCCATCCGGCCCGCATCGACGGGCCCGGGCAGGCAGCCTGGTTCGACGAGGGCCTGCGCACCCCCGGCCTTTCCGCGGGCGATGCCTTCCTTTCGCCCGCGGGGCGCTGGATCTCCGTGCTCAC
>Ga0209477_1002205_pt1 | contig 11392 bp, 9 predicted proteins | sample KloWWTupernatant_FD_187180 | JGI IMG/M metagenome (GOLD analysis project Ga0209477, IMG submission 187180) | Active sludge microbial communities from Klosterneuburg, Austria, studying microevolution and ecology of nitrifiers - Klosterneuburg... | ecosystem: Engineered > WWTP > Aerobic digester >...
GAGTCGAGCGCGCTCCGCCGAGTGGCGCTTGATGGGGCGGGCGATGTGGAGACTCTCGTGGGGACGGGGCTCTTCGATTACGGGGAAGACGATGGGACGGGGAAGCAGGCGCAGCTTCAGCATCCGCAGGGCGTGGCATTCCTCGATGGGGCGGTGTACATCGCCGATACGTACAACCACCGGCTGCGCATCTATGACCCGGTTTCGCGCCAGATGGGGACGGCCGCCGGGTCGGACCGGGGATGGTCGGACGGGGTGGCAGGTCTGGCGCGGCTGGATGAGCCGGGTGGCCTGGCAGCCGCGGGCGGAAGGGTGTACATCGCCGATACGAACAACCATCTGATTCGCGTATACCAGCCCGGCACGGGGGTTGTTTCGACGCTCACGCTCACGAACCTTGCGGCGATCGCGGGGGTGACGCCGGGACGCGTAACACGGGTTCAGCTGGATCCGCAGCGGGTGGCTCCGGGAGTGACGCAACTGCTCGTGCGCATTGGGACGCCGGCCGGCTTTCACCTGAACGGTTCGGCGCCTTCGCGGATGGAGCTGACGAGCTCGAATGCCGGCGTAGTGGAGCTCGGCGAGCGCTCGGTGAGCTGGTCGAGCGATGAGGCGGAGGTTGTGTTCCCGGTGCCAGCAGTTGCCGCGGTTGGCCGGGCGGATATCGTGCTGACGATCTCAGCGTATTACTGCCGAAGCGGCGCCGAGGCGCTTTGCTTCATCGGTCTGTTCGAGGTGACGGCCCCGGTGGAGGTAGTGGATGGTGCGGGGCGGGCCGAGCTTGCGGTGGCTTTCGAGCTGCCCGAGGCGACGGGCTAGAGGGCTGACCGGGGGCGAAGTTGCGGGATGCGCTATGATGGCCGCCAATGTTTACCCCGGAGGTAAAGAGCCATGGCCGTGCGCGGCTACGTGTTGATTGAAACCGATGTTGGAAAGGCCAAGGCGGTGAGCGCGGCTATCCAGGATTTTTCCTACCCTGGGGCGCGAGTGGTGGTGGTGGATACAGTCACCGGGCCTTACGACGTGATCGTGCAGCTGGAAGCCGACGACCTTGACCGGCTGGGGAACGCAATCACCGAGGCTGTTCAGAAGGTATCGGGCGTCCAGCGGACGACGACGTGCCTGGCGGTACGGCTGGCCTAGGCCGGTTTGTGCGGTGCCGGGTGGACCGGGCCGGAGCGGGTTGACTGCGCCGGGCCGCGGCTGGCTGTACCCTGATTGAAAGAGAGCCTGGAGGCGAGCGGAGCGCCGGGCGACCGAGATTGGGGGGCGACGCCATGGAAGCCGCCGCGGGCATGATCAGTGTTGACGAGGCGCGAGAGCGCATCCTGGCCTTCTTCGACCGGTTGCCGGTTGAGCGACGGCCACTGCTGGATGCGCTTGGGCAGGTGCTGGCCGGAGACACGGTGGCGCCGTTCGACATTCCGCCGCTGGACAACACCGCCATGGATGGCTATGCGGTGCGGGCCGGCGACACGGCGGGGGCATCTCCCGGGTCGCCGGTTGAGCTCCGCGTGGTGGCGAACCTGGCAGCCGGGTATCTCCACGAGACACCGATCGGTCCCGGGGAGGCGATCCGCATCATGACGGGCGCGCCGATGCCGCCCGGCGCCGATGCAGTCGTGCCATTCGAGGAGACAGATGAGCCGCTCCGGGAGGCGAACGCGGCGCCAAGCAGAGGCGCGTTGGTTCGCGTACTGAAGGAGGCGGAGGTGCATGCGAACATCCGGTTCCGGGCGGAGGATGTCCGGTGCGACCAGGTGGTGATCCCGGCAGGGCGGGTACTCCGGCCATCGGAAGCGGGGGTGCTGGCGAGCATCGGGCTGAATGAAGTGGCGGTCTACCGGCGGCCGGTGGTGGCGATCCTCTCGACGGGGGACGAAATCACCGAGCCGGGGCAACCATTGCTGCCGGGCCGCATCTACGATGCGAACGCATACAGCGTGGCGGCGATGGTGCGGAAGTTCGGGGGCATCCCACGGCTGCTGGGCATCTCGCGGGACACGGTGGAGGAAATGACGCGGAAAATCCACGAGGGCCTTGGCGCCGACATGCTTGTCACGAGCGCCGGGGTTTCGCGGGGGGACTTCGACGTGGTGAAGGACGTGCTGGCGCGGGAGGGGGCAATTGACTTCTGGACGGTGAGGATGAAGCCGGGGAAGCCGCTCGCGTTTGGCGCCTTCACTGCGCCCGATGGGCGGCGGGTGGGTCACCTGGGGTTGCCGGGGAACCCGGTGAGTTCGATGGTATCGTTCGAACTCTTCGGCCGGCCGGCCATCTTCAGGATGCTGGGGAGGACGGACTGGGAACGGCCGATGGTGCGGGCAATCACGCGCGACCGGGTGGCGAACACGGATGGCCGGCGGTTCTTCGCGCGCTGCATTGTGACGCAGGGAGAAGACGGGCGCTGGTACGCGGACCTGACCGGGCCGCAGGGTTCGGGCATCCTGACGAGCATGAGTGCGGCCAACGGGCTAACGGTGATCCGGGAGGATCTGGCGGCGGCGAATCCCGGCGACGAGATCGACGTGATGATGCTGGATTGGGAGCACGCGCCGTAGGAGAGCCGCGGCTATGCCAGCCGGTCGCCGTACTGGCGTTCGAAGTAGCCGGTGAAGTCTTCTCCGGCGGCGGCTGACCAGGTTTCGGCGTTGGCGGCGTACCAGCGCACGGTTTGCGCGAGCCCGTCATCGAACGCTACCCGGGGCGCCCATCCCATAGCCCGGAGGCGGGAAGCATCGAGGGCGTAACGGCGGTCGTGGCCGGGGCGATCTTTCACTGGCCGGACCAGGTCGAGCGGACGTTCGGTGAGGGTGCAGATCTGGCGGGCCACCTGGATGTTTGGAACGCGCTGGCCGGAGCCGACATGAATCGCCTGGACGCCGGGAGACGCGGGGAGATGCCGTATAACCAGGCGAACGGCCTGGACGAGGTCCTCCACGAAGAGCCACTCGCGTTCCTGGAGGCCATCGCCGTAAAGGGGCATGGGCTCGCCGGCCATGGCACGGGTGGTGAAGAGGGGGATGAACTTTTCGAGATGCTGGTTGGGGCCGTAGACGTTGCAGCAGCGGACGACGGTAACGGGCATGGCGTAGGTTTCGGAATAGGCGCGGACCATGAGCTCGGCGGCTGCCTTGCTGGCGGAATAGGGCGAGCTGGGTGCGAAGGGGAAATCCTCGGTGGCCTCGATTGGTGCGGGGAGGGAGCCGAACACTTCATCCGTGGACATATGGAGGAGGGCGACACCGGGCCGGTCGCGCACGGCATCGAGGAGGTTCACCACGCCCTCGACATCCGTTCGCACAAAGACGCCGGGATCGAGGAGGGAACGGTCGACGTGGGTTTCGGCGGCGAAGTTGAGAACGAGGTCCACACCATCGACCAGGTCGCGAACCAGGGGGCCATCGCAGATGTCGCCCTGGACCAATGAGAGATCCGGATGGGAAGCATCCGGGCCGAGGTTTCGGGGGTTGGAGGCGTAGGTGAGTTTGTCCAGGTTGGTAACCTGCCAGCCATCGGCGAGGAGCCCGCGAACGATGTGGCTGCCAATGAAGCCGCACCCGCCGGTCACGAGTGCTTTCACGAGGCGACCTCGACGCGGGAGTGGTCGCCCAGGGTGAGGCGGGCGCCGGCGGGCGCACCTTCGACGACGGCAAATCGGCCGATCATGGAATCGACAACGCCAGGCGAGGAGCGGACGGATGACTGTTCCATGACGATGGTGTTGCGAAGGCTGCTATCGGCGACCTCGCACCCATCGCCAATCGCGACATAGGGGCCAATGGTGGCCCGGGTAAGGCGGACGCCCGCGCCGATGACGGCCGGTCCGATGACGGTGCAGCCTTCGATGGTCGCCCCGGGGCCTGCCTGGACCATGCCCGTGAAGACGCTCGCGGTGACACGGGCTGAGGGATCGATGCCCGCTGCAAGGGTCTCGAGGACGGTCCGGTTGGCGGCGAGCATGTCTTCCATCTTGCCGGTATCGATCCAGTGCTCGGCGGTGACGAGCGTATCGACGGGGAGGCCGAGAGCGAGGAGGCCGTTGATGGCGTCGGCGATTTCAAGCTCGCCGCGGGCGCTGGGTTGCTGAGCCGTTATGACATCGAAGACGGGGGGACGGAAGGCATAGACGCCGATGACCGCGAGGTTGGACGGAGGCTCGGCCGGCTTTTCGATGACGCGAACGAGACGCTGGCCATCGACAATGGCGACGCCGAAAGCGCGCGGGTCGGCGACCTCCTTGAGGATGAGGGAGGCTGCGGCATCGGAAAGACGAAAGGCATCGACGAAGGCGGTAATGCCCCCGACGAGGACGTTATCGCCGAGGTAGAGGACAAAGCCATCGCGGCCCGCGAAGGTTGCGCAGAGCCCAGCGGCATGGGCGATGCCGAGGGGAGCGGACTGGCGAACGTAGGTGAAGGCGGCGCCAAACTGGCTGCCATCGCCCATGGCGGCGCGTATCTGGGGTTCGGTATCGCCGACGACGAGCGCGATCTCGGTGATGCCCGCCGCGACCAGCTGGCGCACGGGGAAGTGGAGGACGGGGGTATTGGCGACCGGCACCAGCTGCTTGGCGCCCGAGTAGGTGAAGGGGCGCAGGCGGCTGCCAACCCCGCCGGCGAGGACGACACCTTTCATCGAACAGGATTATAGGGGTCGGCTTCTCTAGGATCGCCGGGATGGGTGGCGCGACCGTTCGTGTATTCCTGAATGCGTCTTCGCTGCCGGAGCGGCCGGCCGGAGCGGGTGTGTATACGCTCCAGCTTGCGAGGGCGCTGGCTGCATTGCCGGGCATCGAGGTGATGGCGGCTTCGCCTGTGCCGATTGCGGGGACGCGGCACATCGCGGCGCCATCCGGGCGGCCGGAACGCCGGTTCCTCTGGGAGCTGGGTTCGCTGGGGGATGCGGTGGAAGAGTCCGGCGCGGACGTGTACCACGGAACGCACTTCTATACGCCGCGGCGTCTCCGGGTGCCGCGGGTGGCGACCCTACACGACCTGACGTTCTTCAGGCTGCCGCGGCGGTACGGATGGGCTCACCGGCGGTATTACCAGGCGATCGCGCGAACGGCGCGGCGGGCAGAGCGGGTGATCGTGCCATCGGGGGCCGTGGCGAGCGATGCGGTCCGCTACCTTTCGCTGAGGCCGGAGCTCATCCGGGTGATCGCTGAGGCGCCAAAGGCGGGGCTTTGCCCGGCGGGGGCAGACGCGGTGCTTGCGCTGAAGGAGCGGCTGGGTATCGCCGGCGCTTACTTGCTCTGCCTGGGTACGGCCGAGCCCGGAAAGCGCGCGGTCGATGCAATCCGCGCGATGGCAGTCGTAAGGGAGACAAACCCGGAGGCCGTGCTGGTGCTCGCGGGGAACCCGGGCCGCCTGACCGGAGCGCTGGAGGACGAGGCGGCGCGCCTGGGGGTAGCGGACCGGGTGCGGCTGGTGGGATACGTACCCGATGAGGACCTCGCGGCGTTGCTGACGGGGGCGACCGCGCTCATTTTTCCGTCGCTCTTCGAAGGGTTTGGGCTGCCGCCACTTGAGGCGATGGCCTGCGGCACGCCGGTGATCAGCGCCGAGGCGCCGGCGATGACCGAGGTGCTGGATGAAGGCGCGCTATTTGTGCCGCTGCGAGACCCGGGAGCGATCGCCCGGGCGGCGCGGGCGCTGATCGATGATGCGGGCCTGCGTGGCGAGCTGGGGCAACGGGCGCGGGAGTTGGCCGGGCGCTATTCGTGGCCGAGAGCGGCGGAGGAGACTGCCGGGGTGTACCGGGAGGTGATTGGGTGACGCTGGGAATGGTGATTGTGACGTTTCGCTGCCGGGACCTGGCGCTGGAGTGCCTTGCTTCGCTTGCGCGGGAGGCGCCCGGAGTGCTGGCGAACACGGTGGTGGTGGACAACGACTCCCGCGATGGAACGGTGGAAGCGATCCGGGAGAGCTACGAGGGCGTCCGGGTGATCGCAAACCAGGCCAACGTGGGTTTCGCGACGGCGGTGAACGCGGGGCTGCGGACGCTCGAAGGCACCACGGTGGTGTGCCTGCTCAACCCGGACAGTGTGCTGCTCGACGGGGACATCGAGGAAGCCGGGCGCTACCTGGATGCACATGCGGAGATCGGCGTGATGGGTGGCCGGATAGTCAACGACGATGGCACGTTGCAGCCGAATGCACGGGCGTTTCCATCGCACCTGAACGCGTTCTTCAACCGGCACTCGCTGATGACGAAGTTCTTCCCGGGGAACCGGTGGTCGAGCCGTTACCTGATGACCGACTGGCCGCACGACGCGGTGCGGGAAGTGGACTGGGTATCGGGCGCGTTCATGTTCATCCACCGGCGGACGTTCGAGGCGATCGGCCTGATGGACGAGGGGTTCTTCTTCAGCATCGAGGACGTGGACTACTGCCGGAGGGCGTGGGATGGGGGGCTGAAGGTGGTGTACTACCCCATGGCGGCGGTACGGCACCGTGTCGGCGGAAGCTCACGGCACGCGGTGTACCGGGCGATGACGGCACATCACCGGGGAATGTGGCGGTACTACCGGAAGCACATGCGCGGGAATCTGCTGGTGGATGCGGCAACGTTCGGGGGGATTGGGTTGAGGCTCGGCATTCACGCGGTCTCGTATGCGCTGCGGAGCGGCAAGAACCGGGTGCTGGGGAGGGAGAATCCGTAGCGATCAGCCGGCGTGGCGGTCGCTCGCCTGGATTTCGCGTTCTGCCTGGCGCAGGCCAATCGTATCGGGGTTGCCGAAGTAGTCGCGCACGAGGTGGCCGCGGAGGATGCGGGGATCGGCGGCGAGGGCGCCGCGGCGGGCGGCCATGCCGGTCGGGGCGGTTCGGCGGAGCCCTCCTCCGCCAGCATGGTTGAGGAATTCGAGGGGGTCCTGGAAGCGTTCGGCGTCGTATTCGACCGCGCGGATCTCGACGCCGACGTGGCGCGGGCCGGTGGTGCGGGACGATGGCTCGACGGGGCGGCTGCTCACCGCGAGGGCGAGGCGGTCGGCAAGCAGGGCAGCCTGGCGGTTGCTGCATTCGGGGAGGACGACGGCGAAGCGGCCCTCATCGAGGCGGGCGAAGAAATCACCAGCGCGGATGACCCGGCGGAGCGACTCGGCGACGTGCTGGACGGCGAGGGCGGCGGCGGCGGGCCCGAAGACGGTCTTCATCTCTTCGGACTGGCGGATGCGAATGACGGCGAGGGTGAGCGGGTGGGAATAACGCTCGGCGCGGGCGACATCGCGGGCGAGGGTTTCGAGGAGGTGCTGGCGCGTGGGGAGATGGGTCTCGGAATCGATGAATGGGATGCGGGCGGGGTCATCATCGTCGGATTGGGGCATCCGGAGAGACTGGAGACCGCGGAAGAGGACCCCGCCGAGACCGGCGGAGGCGGCGATGAGGACGAGGCCTATCGAGCCGGAGTAGGCGATGGCAACGGCGACCTGGCCAATGAGGAGGATGCCGGCCAGCGCATAGGCGGAGCGCCTGAGAGCGGCGGTGCGGCGGCGCTCGCCGGCGGGCCACGCAAGGCGCCCCGTGAACCAGGGCAGCACCGGGCCGGTCACTTTTGCGGGGTGAAGGTTGGCGAGGCGTGGCATTGAGGAGAATTGTGAGCGATCAGCGAGTGGCCGGGGGTGGCGGACAGGTGACAGCGCGTAACGATTTGGTGGCGTGATCGTGAACCCCCCTCAAGATCTGGCGATTGCGGTGCGCGGAGCGCGGGTGTAGCGTTTACGGCGATAGAACATTGCTGTTCGGGATCGCTGGGGGTGCCCTCGTGGGCTGAGATCAGACCCCTTGAACCTGACCACGTTTATACGTGCGGAGGAAAGCGATCCGGAGGCCCCGCACACGTTTGCGAGGAGTCCGGGCTTTCCGGGCTCCTTTTTCGTTGCCCGGGATGCGCCCAACGAGACCCGGCGGCGAAAGGAACTGGGAGAGATGAGCATCCGGGTTGGGCTATTCGCGGGGTTGCTCGCGATCGCCGGGCTGGCCATGGCGGCCTGCGGCGGGGACGAGAAGAAGACGCTGACGGTCATCACGCATGACTCCTTCGCGCTAAACGAAGAGCTGATAAGGGAGTTCGAAGCCGAGCACGATGTGACGGTGAAGCTGCTCGCAAAGGGCGATGCGGGGGCGATGACCACAAGCCTGGTACTGACGAAGGACCGGCCAGAAGGCGATGTGGTATTCGGGGTGGACAACACGTTCCTCTCGCGGGCGCTGGATGCGGGGGTCTTCGAACAGTACGAGCCGCCACTGCTGAAGGGCGTGCCGGCGGAGATTCGAGGAGAAGGCGGAGGGTTCGTCACTCCAATCGACTACGGGTTTGTGAACTTCAACTACGACATCGCCGAGCTGAAAGAGCGGGGGCTGGAGCCGCCCCGCACGCTGGAGGACCTGGCAGAGGCTCGCTACCGGGGACTTACGGTGGTGGAAAACCCGGCATCGTCATCGCCGGGGCTGGCCTTCCTGGTGGCAACGGTGGCCTATTTCGGCGAGTCCAGGTACCTGGAGTGGTGGCGATCGATGCGGGAGAACGGGCTGGTCGTGGTGGATGGCTGGGAAACGGCGTACTACACGAACTTTTCGCTGAACGGGGGCGAGCAGCCGATCGTGTTGAGCTATGCGACGAGCCCCGCCTTCGAGCAGCTCTTCGCCGACCCGCCGCGGGATGACGCGCCGACGGCAAACATCCTCCCGGCAAAGGGGGTTTTCCGGCAGATCGAGTACGCCGGGGTGATCAAGGGGACGATGCAGCGGGAGCTGGCGAGGGAGTTCATCGACTTCCTGTTGAGCGTGCCGGTCCAGGAAGACATCCCGGCGCAGATGGCGGTCTACCCGGTGAACCCCGAGGCGAAAGTGCCAGAGGCGTTTTCCAGGTTCTCGGAAGTGAAGGTTGCGGTGGCGGAGGTCGGGGCGGGCGAAATCGCGGCGAACCGGCAGAAGTGGATCGATGAGTGGACCAGGGTGGTGCTGCGCTGAGGACCTGGTTCGGGGAGCGCCGCGGAGGGCTGGCGCTGCTGGCGCCGGCCCTGGCATTCCTGACGCTTTTCGTGGGATACCCCCTCTGGGGCATCCTGAACGAGTCGTTCGCGCAGGGGGGCGGGTTCGGGCCGCTGGTGGAGGATACCTACTTCCTGGAGCGGGCGTGGTTCACCACGTGGCAGGCGGCGGTTTCGACCATGCTCACGCTGATCCTGGCAGTGCCGGTGGCGTACGTGCTGGCATGCTACGAATTCCGGGGCAAGGCGGCGCTTGAGGCACTGATTACCGTGCCGTTTGTCCTGCCGACGATCGTGGTGGCGGTGGCGTTCACCGCGCTGCTGGGGCCAGACGGGCTGGCCAACGACGGGATTCGCGCGCTGCCGGGGGGCGGCGATTCCCCGGTTCAACTGCTGCACAGCATCTGGGCGATCCTTCTCGCGCACGTGTTCTACAACGTTGCGATGGCAGCGAGGATCATCTCGGTTTCGTGGAGCCGGCTCGATACGCGAATGGAAGATGCGGCAGCGATGCTCGGTGCGGGGAAGGCGACGACCTTCATGCGGGTGACGCTGCCTTTGCTACGAACGCCGCTGCTGGCGGCGGGGTCGCTGGTGTTCCTCTTTTGCTTTACCAGTTTCGGCGTGGTGCTGATCCTTGGCGGACCGCAGTTTGGAACGCTGGAGACCGAGATCTACCGGGAGACGCTCTTCCTTTTCCGGTTGCCGGTGGCGGCGACGCTGGCGCTCATCCAGCTGGCGGCGACTTTCGCGGCGATGTGGGCGAATGCTGCCCTCCAGCAGCGGGCGGCGCGCCCGGGAGCGGCGCGGCGGCGTCCGCTTCCGTGGACGGGCAGGAGACGGCTGGCAGCCGGCACGATCGTGGCGGTTATGGCACTGGTCACCATTCTGCCACTGGCGGCGCTCGCGGAGCGTTCGGTGCACGGAAGCGCCGGCTACACCCTGGAGTATTACCGGCGGTTGGATGACAACGTGCGCCAGCAGGTGTTGTTTGTGGCGCCAATCGAAGCAGTCCGGAACTCGCTGGTTTTCGCCATGCTGACGGCGGCGGTGGCAGTCCCCCTCGGGACCGCGGCGGCCCATGGCGCGATGCGGCTGCGTTCGACACTGGCAGAGGCGGTGGTTCAGCTGCCCCTCGGGGTTTCGGCGGTGACCCTGGGGCTGGGATTCTTGGTCACCCTGGACCGGCCGCCGCTCGATCTGCGAGCGAGCCCGGCCATGGTGGTGATTGCTCACGGGCTGATTGCGATGCCGTTTGTGGCGCGGGCGGTAGCGGCACAGCTGCGTTCGCTGGATCCCCGGTTGCGGGAAGCGGGCGCAATGCTCGGAGCGGGCCCGCTCCGCGTGTTCCTGGCGATCGACCTGCCCCTGACCTGGCGATCGATGCTGGCCGGGGGAGTATTTGCCTTCGCGGTTTCGATGGGCGAATTCGGCGCAACGCTGCTCATCGCCCGGCCGGAGTACCCGACCATCCCGCTGGCCGTCTTCCGGTATCTCGGCCAGCCGGGGGCGCTGAATTACGGGCAGGCAATGGCCATGGCGACGATCCTGATGGCGGTGACGGGCGCGGGATTCTTCGCTATCGATCGGCTGCGCTTCCGCGAGTACGGGGGGTTTTAGGCGGTGAACAGGACAGCCGGGGGGAATGGCGCCGGGAGTGGCCTGGCGGCAGAGGCGATCGAGTTTCGCGCGGCGAAGGCGCGCATTTTGCGGGGCGCTTCACTGGCAGTGGCTCCGGGAGAAACGGTGGCGCTCCTGGGGCCAAGCGGGTGCGGCAAGACGACGCTCCTGCGGGTGATTGCGGGGCTGGAGCGGCCAGCGGCGGGACGGGTGCTCTTCGATGGCCAGGAGATGATGCAGACGCCGGCGCACCGGCGCGGGTTCGGGTTGATGTTCCAGGACCACGCACTGTTCCCGCACCTGGACGTGGAGCGCAACATCGATTTCGGCCTGCGGCGGGCGGGATGGGAGCGGGGGCGGCGAGAACGGCGGGTGTCCGAGCTGCTCGACCTGGCCGGGCTCAGTGGATTTGGCCGGCGGACCCTGGAGGGGCTTTCCGGGGGAGAGCGCCAGCGGGTGGCGCTGGCGCGTGCCCTGGCGCCGGAGCCACGGCTCTTGATGCTGGATGAGCCGCTTGGTTCGCTGGACCGGGGGCTCCGCGAAAGGCTGGTGGTTGAAGTGCGGGGGATCCTGAGGTCGCTTGGAATCCCTGCTATTTATGTCACTCACGATCAGTTCGAGGCATTTGCGGTGGCAGACCGGCTGGCGATCATGAGGGACGGGGTGGTTATCCGTGCCGGGCGGCCAGACGGTATTTACGCCGAACCGGGAACGGAGTTCGTGGCGGCCTTCCTGGGGCTGGAGAACATCGTGGACGGGGTGAGGGACGGCAACGGA
>Ga0209477_1002207_pt1 | contig 11384 bp, 9 predicted proteins | sample KloWWTupernatant_FD_187180 | JGI IMG/M metagenome (GOLD analysis project Ga0209477, IMG submission 187180) | Active sludge microbial communities from Klosterneuburg, Austria, studying microevolution and ecology of nitrifiers - Klosterneuburg... | ecosystem: Engineered > WWTP > Aerobic digester >...
CGTGGCGATCCAGTAGGCCAGCGGGTAGCCGATCACGATGGCCAGCACCGTCGCCGTGCCCGCGTAGAGGAACGAGCGGATGAACTCGGGTTGGTACTGGCTGAGGGCGTCCGCGTAGTTCGAGAAGTTCCAGTCGAACACCGGGTTCTCGAACCGGCTCGGCTTGGTCGACAGCGACGCCTTGAGCAGCATCGCCACCGGGACGAGGAAGAACAGCAGCAGCCAGATGATGCCCGGACTGAGCATGCCCATCGGGGCCCAGCGGCCCCGTCGCAGCGCCTTGTCGTCGGCCATGTCCTGCGCTCCCCTTCTCCCTCGTCCCCGGTCGTTCGAGCTCAGGCGCCGGAGATCTTGGAGAACTCCTCGTCGAACTTGGCCTCCTGGTCGTCGCTCAGGTTGGCGAACGTGTGCAGCCGCGCCTTGGTGGCGTCGTCGGGGAACAGCAGCGGGTTGTCGGCCAGCGCCGCGTCCTCGCCGCCCATCTTGCGTAGCTGCTCCTGGACGCCCTGCACCGGCGAGATGAACTGCACCGCCGCGGTGATCTGCGCCGCGTTCACCGGGTCGTAGACGAAGTTCATCCACTCGGCGACGTCGCCGGTGTTGGCGGCGCCCTTGGGGATCACCATCGCGTCGAACCAGAGAGTGCCGCCCGAATCGGGCACGACGTAGCGGATGTCGGGGTTCTCCATGCCCAGGACGTCGCCGGACCAGGCGAAGCACGCCGCCAGCGACCCGTCCTCGAGCGGGCCGACGTACTCGTTGCCGGTGAACTGGCGGATCTGGCCGTTGTCGACCTGCTCCTTGAGCGTGTCGAACGCCGGCTGGTACTCCTCGATCGTGTTCGCCGTCGAGATGTCGACGCCCTCGGACATGGCGATGAGCCCGATCGTGTCGCGCATCTCGGTCAGCATCGAGACCTTGCCCTTGAGCGCCGGGTCCCACAGGTCGGCCACCGAGGTGAGCTCCTTGCCCCCCGTCGCCTTGAGGTTGTAGGCGATGCCGGTGGTGCCCGCCTGCCAGGGCAGCGAGTACTCGCCGGTCGGGTCCGACGGCGGCTTGACCAGGTTGGGCACCAGGTTCTTGGAGTTCGGGATCTTGTCGAACGGCAGCTTCTCCACCCAGCCCAGGTCGATGAGGCGGGCCACCATCCAGTAGGTCGGGGCGATGACGTTCGGCCCGATCGGCTTGCCCGCCGACAGGAGGGGCTGGATCTTGGCGAAGTACTCGTTGTTGTCGTTGTAGGTCTCGGTGTACTTGATAGGGATGCCGGTCTGCTTGGTGAAGTTCGCCAGCGTGGTGCCGGGGCCGTCGACCGAGCCGTCCTCGGCGGTGTCGATGTACTCGGGCCAGTTCTCGAAGTAGACGCCCTTGGCCGAGGCGTCCGAGCCGCCGCCGCTTTCGTCGTCACCCCCGCACGCGGCGAGCACCTGAGGGGCGATGACGACGCCTCCCAGGGCCAGCCCAGAACGGGTCATGAACTGTCGGCGGGTCACTCGGTTCGCCATGGGATCCTCCTGATCAGCCGGCATCAGCCGGGTCCATCCGCGCCGGCTCGGGGCCGGCTCGGTCTCGTGTGACGGGCTGTCGGCTCAGCCGACCGACACCGCCTCGGTCTCGTCCTCGTCCATCGACGTCACGCCGGCCTGATCCGCTGTGATGGCCTCGGGGACCAGGTAGGCGCCCTCGTAGGCCCACGTCATGGTGATCGGCGAACCGACCGACAGGCTGGCCGGGTCGTCCTCGGGGCCCAGGTGGGCGACCAGGTCGGCGCCGGTGCGGGTCTGGACCTGGCAACGCACGACCGGGCCCTGGAACACCAGGCTGGAGACCGTGCACTCGATCGAGCCGGCGGCCTCGCCGCCGTGCAGCGGCGCCCCCGCCGGGACCAGACGCTCCGGTCGGATCATGATCGTGGCGTCGGCGCCGGTGCCGTAGCTGCGACCGCCGGCCGGCACACGGAACTGGGTGCCGAGCCGGGAGTCGACGGTGACCTGGTCACCGGTCTGGGACACTACGCTGACCGGCAGCAGGTTGGCGGTTCCGATGAATCCGGCGACGAACGTGGTGGCGGGGTTGCCGTAGATCTCGGTCGGCGTGCCGATCTGGTCGACCCGGCCCTGGGTCATGACCGCGATGCGGTCCGACATGGTCAGGGCCTCTTCCTGGTCGTGGGTGACGAAGATGAAGGTGATGCCGACGTCGCGCTGGATGCGCTTGAGCTCGAGCTGCATGACCTGGCGGAGCTTCAGGTCGAGGGCGCCGAGCGGCTCGTCGAGCAGGAGGGCCTTGGGCATGTTGACCAGCGCCCGGGCCAGGGCGATGCGCTGCTGCTGACCGCCCGAGAGCTGGTTGGGCTTGCGCTCGGCGAACTCGGGCAGCCGCACCACATCGAGCATCTCGTTGACCCGGGTGGCGACCTCGGCCTCTTTGACCTTCTTGTTGCGAAGGCCGTAGGCGACGTTGTCGAACACGTTCATGTGCGGGAACAGCGCGTAGTTCTGGAACACGGTGTTCACGTCGCGCTTGTGCGGCGCGGTGCGCGACACGTCCTGGCCCTGCAGGAGGATGCGGCCGGTGGTCGGCTGCTCGAAGCCGGCGATCATCCGCAGCGTGGTGGTCTTGCCGCAGCCCGACGGGCCGAGCATCGAGAAGAACTCGCCCTCGCCGATGTCGAAGTCGGCCTCTTCGACCGCGACGAAGTCGCCGAAGTGCTTGGTGACCTGCTCCAGGCGCACCACTGCCGACCCACCGCCGTTGCGCTCTGCCGTTCCTGTCGGCTCTGCCATTCCCGTCGGCTCTGACATTCGTCGCGGTCCCCCCGCACAGCCATGGATTCCGAGTGGTTTGGTACCTTACTGCAACGATTCCCGACATCGAGCCGGATCGCCACCGACACCGCACCGTGTTGTCGACACATGCTTACCGCAGGAGGTCACCCCGATGGCTGACATCGAGGTCCGCAACCAGAACTTCATCGGCGGGAGGTGGGCACCGGCCCGATCCGGCGCCACGATCGACATCGTCGACCCGGCCACCGGCGCGACGGTGTTCAGTTCGCCGGACTCGGGAGCCGACGACGTCGACGACGCCTGCCGCGCCGCCGCGGACGCGTTCGTCGAGTGGGGCCGCACCACCCCCGCCGAGCGCATGGCCGCCCTGCTCCGCTTCGCCGACGCGATCGAGGCCCGGGCCGATGACCTGGCCGCCGTCGAGCACCGCAACGCCGGCAAGCCGATCGCTGCGGTCGGCGTCGAGATCGAGGCGTCGGTCGACTGCTACCGCTTCTTCGCCGGCGCGTGTCGGACCATGGAGACCCAGGGCGCCGGCGAGTACCTCGAGGGCTACACGTCGATGCTGCGCCGCGAGCCGCTCGGCGTGGTCGCGTCGATCGCCCCGTGGAACTACCCGTTCATGATGGCGGCGTGGAAGCTGGGCCCGGCGCTGGCCGCCGGCAACTGCGTGGTGCTGAAGCCCTCCGAGCTCACCCCGATGAGCACGCTGCTGATGGCCGAGATCGCGGCTGACGTGTTCCCGGCCGGGGTGCTCAACGTCGTCGCCGGCGGCAAGCAGACCGGAGCAACCCTGGTCGATCACCCGCTGGTCGAGATGATCTCGCTCACCGGGTCGGTCGGGACCGGCAAGGCGATCGCCAAGGCGGCGTCGGAGTCGCTCAAGCGGGTGCACCTCGAGCTCGGCGGCAAGGCCCCCGTCGTGGTGCTCGACGACGCCGACCTGGAGGTCGTCGCCGAGTCGATCAAGGTCGGCGGCTACTGGAACGCCGGCCAGGACTGCACCGCGGCCTGCCGCGTCATCACCGGTGCCGGCATCCACGACGCCGCGGTCGACGCAATCTCGGAAGCCGCCCGCAGCCTGGTCGTCGGACCGACCACCGACGAGGCGACCGAGCTCGGCCCGGTCATCTCCGCCGCGCAGCGCGACCGGGTGCAGGGCTTCGTCGACCGCGCCGTCGCCGCGGGAGCGACCGCGGTGACCGGCGGGGCGCTCGGATCCGGCGACGGCTTCTACTACGAGCCGTCGGTCATCGTCGGCGTCGACCAGCACGCCGAGATCGTCCAACGCGAGGTGTTCGGCCCGGTCGTCACCGTGCAGTCCGCCCCCGACCTGGCCACCGCGGTCGCCATGGCCAACGACGTCGACTACGGGCTGGCCGCCTCGGTGTTCACCCGGGACGTCGGTCGGGCCATGGAGGCCAGCGCCCTGATGCGGTTCGGGACGGTGTGGGTCAACGACCACATACCGCTCGTGTCGGAGATGCCCCACGGCGGCTTCAAGCAGTCGGGCTACGGCAAGGACATGTCGCAGTACGCGGTCGAGCACTACACCGAGCTCAAGCACGTCATGGTCAAGTGGTGATGGGTACCGACCGAGACGACCAGCTGACCCGTCGGGCCGAGGAGATCGCGGCGGTCGAGATGCCCCGCCTGCTCGAGCGGACCCGGGGATCGGAGGCCCTCTACCGACGGGCCGTCGGCTCGATGCCCGGCGGCGTGGCGTCGAGCTTCCAGCTCGGCGACCCGTACCCCGTGTACCTGAGCCGCGGAGTGGGCGCCGAGGTGTGGGACGTCGACGGCAACGCCTACTTCGACTTCCACAACGGGTTCGGGTCGATGGCCGTCGGCCACGCCCACCCGGTGGTGGCCGAGGCGGTCGAGCACGCGGCGCGCAACGGCATGCACTTCGCGGTGACCGTCGAGCAGACCGTGGCGTTGGCCGAGGAGCTGTGCCGGCGGTTCCGTGTCGAACAGGTGCGGTTCACCAACTCGGGCACCGAGTCCAACATGTCGGCGATCCGCGTGGCGCGCGCCGCCACCGGCCGAGACGTGATCGCCAAGATCGAGGGCAGCTACCACGGCCACGTCGACCAGCTCATGTACTCGGTGCTGCCCGGCGCCGATGTCATGGGTGGCCGTGACGCCCCCGCCGCGACCCCCAAGTCCAAGGGGATGCCCGAGGGTCTGGCCGAGTGGATCCGGGTGGTGCCGTTCAACGACGCCGCCGCGCTGGAGCGGCTGCTGGCGGCCGAGGGCGACCGGATCGCGTGCCTGATCATGGAGCCGGTGATGATGAACATCGGCATCGTCGTACCCGCCGACGGCTACCTCCAGGCCGTCCGGGACCTGTGCACCCGCTACGGCGTGGTCCTGATCTTCGACGAGGTCAAGTGCGGCGCCACCATCGCCGAGGGCGGAGCGCAGGAGCGCTTCGGGGTCCAGCCCGATCTGGCGACCTGGGCCAAGGCGATCGGCGGCGGCGCCCCGATCGGCGCGTTCGGCGGCCGGGCCGACATCATGGAGGAGATCAACCGGGGAGCCGCCCACCAGGGCACCTTCAACGGCAACCCCATGTCGGTCACCGCCGCGCTCGCCACCCTCACCCGGGTCCTGACCGCCGACGCGTACGAGCACTTCGCCGCCCTCGGCGCCCGCCTGTCGAACGGGATGGACGCGCTGATCGCCGAGTACGACCTGCCCGCCCACACCGTCGACCTGGGCTGCAAGGGGTGCATCTCGTACCGCGCCGAACCGCTGACCTGCTACCGGGACTTCCTCGAGACCAACATCCACCTCTACACCGCCAGCTACCCGTGGATGGTCAACCGGGGCGTGTTCATGACCCCCGGCGACGAGGAGCAGTGGACCCTGTCGGTGCAGCACTCCGAAGACCACGTCGACCGCTACGTCGACGCCTTCGCCACCTTCGCCGCCGAGCTCACCCGGTGACCGCCCCCGACGTCGAGCGCGTGCGGTCCCGGAGCCTGTGGCTCGAGACCTGCGGCGACGACCTGACCCCCCGGCCGCCGTTGTCCGGGGACACCGACGCCGACGTGGTCGTCGTCGGCGGAGGCCTCACCGGGCTGTGGACCGCCCTGTACCTGCGGGAGCAGGCCCCGGACTGCCGGGTGGTCGTGCTCGAGGCCGAGGTGTGCGGCTTCGGCGCGTCGGGACGCAACGGCGGGTGGTGCTCGGCGCTGTTCCCCACCTCGCTCGACCAGCTCGCGGTGCAGGCCGGCCGGGACGCGGCGATCGCCCAGCACCGCGCCATGATCGACACCGTCGACGTGGTCGGACGCGAGGTCGAGCGGTTGGGCATCGACTGCCACTGGGCCCGGGGCGGCACCGTCACCGTCGCCACCAACCCGGCCCACGTCGGACGGATCCGCGGCTACGTCGACGAACGCCACCGGTGGGGGTTCGGCGAGGCCGACGACCGCTGGTTGAGCCCGACCGAGATGGCCGAACGGGTCCGCCCTGTGGGCGGTGCCGGCGGCGGCTACACCCCGCACTGCGCGTCGGTGCACCCGGCCCGCCTCGTCCGTGGCCTGGCCCGCGCCGCGGAGCGGGCCGGCGTGACGGTCCACGAGGGCACCCGGGTGACCGGGATCGCAGCCGGAGCGGTCAGCACTCCGACGGGTCGGGTCCGCGCCGACACCGTCCTGGTCTGCACCGAGGGCTACACCGCCCGACTTCCCGGTGAGAAGCGGCGGATGCTGCCGCTCTACTCGCTGATGGTCGCGACCTCGCCGTTGCCCGCCGAGGTGTGGGAACGCATCGGGCTCGCCGAACGCGAGACGTTCTCCGACGGACGGCACCTGCTGATCTACGGCCAGCGCACCGCGGACGACCGCTTCGCGTTCGGCGGCCGGGGCGCCCCGTACCACTTCGGCTCCGCCATCACCGACGCCTACGACCGGGACCGCCGCGTGGCCGAGGAGCTCGCCGCGGTCCTGCGCCAGCTCTTCCCCGCCCTCACCGACGCGGCGATCGACCACCACTGGGGTGGACCGCTCGGCGTGCCCCGCGACTGGGCCGCGTCGGTGACCTTCGACCGCTCCCGCGGGATCGGCACCGCCGGCGGCTACGTCGGCGACGGCGTGTCCACCACCAACCTGGCCGGGCGCACCCTGGCCGACCTGGTGCTCGGCAACGACACCGAGCGGGTCCGCCTGCCCTGGGTCGGGCACCGCTCCCGGGACTGGGAGCCCGAACCGCTGCGGTGGATCGGCGTCAACACCGGACGGGTACTCGCCGCCACCCTCGACCGGAACGAGACCCGACGCCGTCGGCCGTCCCCGCTGCTCGAGGGGTTGTTCGACCGCGTGACCGGAGGCCACTGACGCGATGGGCGACACCCCTGACCGCCCGTCGACCGGCACGCGCTGGCCGGTGGCGATCCACTGGTTCCTGCCCACCGGCGGAGACAGCCGCGAGGTCGTCCCGCCGGACCCCTCGGCGTCCCGGGCGCCGGACCACGGCTACCTGGCCCAGGTCGCGACCGCGTGCGACCACCTCGGCTTCGACGCCGTGCTCACCCCGTGCGGAACCGGCTGCGAGGACGCGTGGGTCGCGACCGCGACGCTGATCCCCCTCACCCGACAGCTCCGGTTCCTGGTCGCGTTCCGACCCGGGTTCCTCAACCCGACGCAGGCCGCGCAGATGGCCGCCACCTACCAGGCCATGTCGGGTGGACGGCTGATGATCAACATCGTGATCGGCGCCGAGCCCGCCGAGCTGGCCCGCTTCGGCGACCACCTCTCCAAGGACGAGCGCTACCGCCGCTCGGCTGAGTTCCTCACCGTCCTGCGCGGCGCCCTCGGGTCGACCTCGTTCGACTTCGACGGCGACTTCTACCGGGTCGAGGCCGCCACCACCCGCCACTCCCCCGTCGAGTCGCCGCCGATCTTCTTCGGCGGCGCGTCCGACGCGGCCGAGGCGGTCGCCGCGACCCACGTCGACACGTACCTGCTGTGGGGAGAACCGCCCGAGGCGGCCGGCGGCCGGCTGGAGCGGATGCGGGAGCGGGCCGCGACCGCGACGCGGGCCAACGGCGCCGATCTCGAGTTCGGCATCCGCTTCCACGTCATCACCCGCGACACCGCGGACGAGGCCTGGGCCGAGGCGGCCCGGCTGCTGCGCGGCATGGATCCCGCTGCGGTGCCGCGGCGCGGGCCGACTTCGCCGCCACCGCCTCGGTCGGCCAACGGCGCATGGCCGACCTGCACGCCGAGGTCGACGGCGTGCCCGAGGACCCACGCGATCTGGAGATCTCACCCAACCTCTGGGCCGGGGTCGGCCTGGTCCGCGGTGGGGCCGGAACCGTTCTCGTCGGCAGCCACTCCGAGGTCGCGGACCGGATCGAGGAGTACCACCGGCTGGGGTTCCGGGAGTTCATCCTGTCGGGCTACCCGCACCTGGAGGAGGCGTGGCGCGTCGGCGACGGACTCCTGCCCGAGCTGCGTCGCCGCCGGCTGATCGGCCCCGCCCCGGGCACGCGCCCCGCCGAGGTGTTCACGTTCCGATGAGCGATCCGATCACGGTGGGCCTGATCCTGTGCGACCACCTCGACCCCGGTCTGGCCGCCGTGGCCGGCGACTACCCCGACCTGTTCCCCGCCGCCTTCGCCCCGCACGGACTCGAGCTGCGGGTCTACGAGGCCACGCTCGGCGAGCTGCCCGAGGACCTCGACGAGTGCGACGTCTGGATGGTGTCGGGATCCCGACGCTCGGCGTATGAGGACGAGGGCTGGATCACGGCCGTGTCGGACCTGATCGTGCGCATCGAGGCGGCACGACGCCCGCTGGCCGGCATCTGCTTCGGGCACCAGCTCACCGCCCGGGCACTCGGCGGCGAGGTGGCACGGGCCGATGTCGGCTGGGGCGTCGGCGGCCGGCGCTTCGACGTCGTCTCACCCGCGCCGTGGATGGACGACGGAGACCGCTTCACCCTCCTGATGAGCCACCGCGACCAGGTCACCCGCCTCCCCGACGGCGCCGAGGTCGTCGCCACGGCGCCGTACTGCCCCGTCGGGGCCTACCGGATCGGTGACCACGTGTTCTGCGTGCAGGGCCACCCCGAGTTCGTCCCCGACCTGTCGCTCGCACTGATGGAGGCGCGACGGGAGATCATCGGCGACGCAGTGGTCGACTCCGGCGTCGCCTCGCTCGGCGCGGGAGCTCCCCCGTTGGACCAGGACCGGGTGGCCGGCTGGATCTCCGAGTTCTACCGCCGGGCCCTCGGCCGCTGAGAGGATCGCTCCGATGGCCGACCCTCCGATCGACGAGATCGACGCCGAGCTGATCCGCCACCTCCAGCTCGACGGCCGCCGCCCGTACACCCAGCTCGCCCGCGAGGTCGGGCTGTCGGAGGCCGCGGTGCGCCAACGGGTCCAACGCCTGCTCGAGCACGGCGTCATGCAGATCGTGGCGGTCACCGACCCGTTGCAGCTCGGCCTGCACCGACAGGCGATGATCCTCATCGAGGTCGACGGCGACGTGCGCGAGGTGGCCGCCGCACTCGAGCAGTTCGACGAGGTCGACTACCTGGTGCTGACCGCCGGTTCGGTCGACATCCTCGCCGAGGTGTTCGTCCCCGACGACGCCGCCCTGCTCAGCCTCCTCAACGACCGGATCCGCAAGGTGCCCGGCGTCGCCCGCACCGAGTCGGTGATCTACCTGCAGCTGACCAAGCAGACCTACAGCTGGAACGTCCCCTGACCCCTCGTCGCCGACGCGACGGGGACCTAACATCGCCGCCATGACATCGACGGAGGGGCGCGACACGACCGAGGGGACGACCGTCGACGCCGACCTCGCCGAGTTGGCGTCGGCGATCGACCCGCCGGCCCGGGCCTCGACCCGGGCCCTGGTGCCGGTCCCGGCGCCCGAATCCGACGAGGACGACGAGCCCGACGACGTCCGGCTCTCCGACGTCGACGAGTGGGGACGGTCCGAACGCATGCGGGCCCTGGCCCGGCGCCTCTACGACCCGATGTACCGCCGGTGGTTCCGCACCGAGTGGGAGGGCCTCGAGAAGATCCCCGCCGAGGGCGGCGCCCTGCTGGTCGCCAACCACGCCGGCGCCATCCCCTCCGACGCCCCGGTCATCATGCACGGCATCGAGGAGGAGCTGAAGCGACCGGTCTACGGCCTGGCCGACAACCTGTTCCGGACCATCCCGGTCGTCGGCACGCTGTGGTCACGGGTCGGCGGGGTCCCCGCACACCCCGACAACGCCTACCGGCTGCTGTCGGAGCAGGGCCAGCTGGTGCTCGACTTCCCAGAAGGCGTGAAGGGTCCGGCCAAGACGATCAACGAGCGCTACCAGCTGCGCCGCTTCGGCCGGGGCGGGTTCGTCGAGATCGCCATGCGGGCCGGCGTCCCCGTCATCCCCATCGCCGTCGTCGGGGCCGAGGAGTCCATGCCGACCCTGGCCCGGATCCCGTACCTGCCGTCGCTGGTCGGCGTCCCCTACGCCCCGCTCACCGCCAACATGGTGCTGATGGGACCGCTCGGCCTGGTCGGCTACCTGCCGGCCAAGTTCAAGCTGCGGGTCCTCGACCCGGTGCACTTCGACGTGCCGCCCGACCAGGAGCGCTACTCGCGCTCGCGGGTCATGGACGAGTCCGAGGCGATCCGGGACCGGATCCAGTCCGCCCTCTACGACATGCTCCGCCGCCGACGCTCGGTCTGGTTCGGATGACTGCACTCGGCGATCGCAACCGTCCCAGCCGCGTGCTGGTCACAGGGCTGGGCACCTTCTGGGGCGGTCGGGTCGCCCAGGCGCTCGAGGCCGACGAGAACGTCGAGGTCATCGTCGGCCTCGACACGACCGAGCCGACCGTCGAGCTGGAGCGCACCGAGTACGTGCGCGTCGACGCCAACTACTCGATCCTGGCCCGCATCGTACGCGCCGCTCAGATCGACACGATCATCCACACCTTCCTGGTCGTCGACTCGACCCAGATGTCCCGTCGGGCCACCCACGAGATCAACGTCATCGGCACCATGAACCTGTTCGCGGCGGCCTCGGCGCCGGCGTCGACGGTGCGCACGGTGATCGTGAAGTCCTCGACCATGGTCTACGGGTGCTCGGCGGCAGACCCGATCTGGTTCGACGAGCAGTCGACCCGTTCGACGGTGGCCCGCACCGGGGTGGAGCGCTCGCTCGAGGCCGTCGAGGGCTACGTCCGCGACTTCGCCGAGGACAACCCGCACGTGAACGTGGCCCTGCTGCGGTTCTCGAACGTGATCGGCGCCGACATCGAGACGCCGTTCACCCGGGCGCTCGAGCTCCCGATGGTGCCGTCGCTGTTCGGCTTCGACCCCCGGTTCCAGTTCGTGCACGAGGACGACGTGATCCGGTCGATCCTGTTCACCCTCGACCACGACCTGCCCGGCGTGTTCAACGTGGCGGGCGACGGCCTCCTGCCGTGGTCCGAGGTCGCCAAGCTCTGCGGCAAGCGCACGATCGCGCTGCCGCCGATCGGCACGTCCCTGCTCACCAGCCCGTTCCGCAGCATCGGCGTCGCGGACGTGCCCGAGGAGTACCACGGCCTGCTGAAGTACGGCCGCGGCGTCGACAACCGCC
>Ga0209477_1002210_pt1 | contig 11376 bp, 10 predicted proteins | sample KloWWTupernatant_FD_187180 | JGI IMG/M metagenome (GOLD analysis project Ga0209477, IMG submission 187180) | Active sludge microbial communities from Klosterneuburg, Austria, studying microevolution and ecology of nitrifiers - Klosterneuburg... | ecosystem: Engineered > WWTP > Aerobic digester >...
CGCGCGGCGGCCACACCTCGGGACGGCTGATGCGCTGGAGGTGGAACCAGAGCGCGAACAGCAGCAGCAGCGGCACGCCGAGGTGGATGAAGACCAGCAGCGAGAATAGGCGATCGTCGACCGCGGCAGGGTCGATGAAATTGCGGGTCAGCGGCGCGGCGAACAGCGGCAGCGCATCCAGCATCTCGGCGCTGGCCATGGCCGAGTACTGGCCGAGCTGGTCCCAGTTGAGCCAGAAGCCGCCGATGCCGCTGACGTAGGCCAGCACCAGCAGCGGCACGCCGGTCAGCCAGGTGTAGCGGCGGAACCCGGTATAACGCCCGAGCACCCATTCGCGCAGCAAATGCAGCAGGGTCACCAGCACGAAGGCATCGGCGGCATAGCGATGCAGGCTGCGCAGCCAACCGCCCGCCAGCGGCTGCTGGCGCGACAGCGCGTCGATCGACGCCCAGGCGCCGCTGACCGAGGTGTCGAAGGCGACGTAAAGGTAGATCCCGCTCACGAGCAGTGCGGCGAACAGCAGGCAGGCCAGCGCGCCCAGGTGCGCGAGCGGATTGCCGCCGGCGGGGAAGATCCGGTCCAGTGCCCGCTCGAGCGCGAGCCAAGCGCGCTGCAGCGGGCCCTGCCCCGCGCGTCGCGCGTCCATCACGCGGCCTGCGGCCGGCGCGCGGCGCGGCGCGCGCGCCACTCGTGCAGCACGAACCACAGCATCGCGAGGATGAAGGTCGCGCCGCCGGCGATCTGCAGGTACAGCGAATAGTCGACCCGGTAGCTGCCGGTGACGGGATCGTAGACCGAGCACAGGATCCGCACCCGGTCGAGCAGGTCGCTCCAGCCCGTGCTCTGCGCGACCAGCGCGCCGGTGACCAGTTGCCGCAACGGTTCGCCCAGCGCGTCGGCGGTGAAGGCGTCGCCATAGACCTGGCGGTAGAGCCGTCCCTCGGCATCGAGCACGCTGACCTGCAGCGTGTGGTCGAAGCCGATCGGCGTGGGCGCGAAGCTGAAGCCGAAGTCGCGCGCCAGCGCGGCGACGTCGCCGGCGGCGGGACTGAGGAATTCCCAGTTCGGCTCGTCGATGCGCTGCTGGGCGGCGAACTGGCGCAGGGCCTGCGGCGAGTCGGTGGGCTGGTTGAAGCCGATGCTGACCACGTTGAACTGCGCATCGCCGAAGCGCCCGCGCATGCCCTGGACCGCGCGGCCCAGCGCGCGCGAACTGGTCGGGCAGACCTGGAAGCAGCCGGTATAGATGAAGTTCACCAGCAGCGGCTTGCCGCGATAGCTGGCGAGCGACACCGGCTTGCCCATGCGATCGCGCAGGACGTAGTCGCCCGGGATGCCACCCAGTGCGGCGCGGCTGGCGCGCATCGCGACTTCGGGATCGAGTCCGAAGGCCGGTGGCGACGCGGCGGCTCCGGCGGCGACCTGCGGTGGCGTCGAGCCGGCTACGGGTCCGTGCACGGACTGCGCCAGCGCCGGCCCAAGGGTCGCCAGCAGCGCCAGCGCGGCGCTGGCCAGCGCGCGGCCGGCCGCTCCCGCCGAAGTGCGGGAAGGTGTTACAGGCACGGGCATGGCCGGGTTACCGCAGCGCGGCGTCGACGCAGGCCGCGGCCAGCACTGCACTGAGCTGCACCAGCGAAGCCAGGAAGCAGGCGATCGCGGCCTGCCGGCCCGGCGCGCGCGCCAGTTGCCAGGCCTTGCGCAGGAAATGCGCGCCGCCGGCCAGCGCGCCGGCGAGGTACACCAGCCCGGCGCCGTGGAACACCGGCAGCAGCGAGGCCAGCACCAGCGCGATCGTGCTCGCCAGCACGATCCGCGCCGCGCGCTCGTTGCCCACCACGACCGGCAGCATCGGCACGCCGGCGCGGGCGTAGTCGTCGCGGTTCGCGATCGCCAGGCTCCAGAAGTGCGGCGGCGTCCACAGGAACAGGACCAGCGCGTACAGCCAGGGCAAGGTGCCCAGGTGGGGATCGGCGGCGGCCGCGCCAGCCAGCACGGCGAAGCTGCCGGCGAGTCCGCCGATCACGATGTTGAGCCAGGTGCGGCGCTTGAGCCACATGGTGTAGACCACGCCGTAAACGAACGCGCCCAGGAACACGAAGCTCGCCGCCAGCGGATTGACCACGATCCACGCCGCCGAAATCGCCCCGCCCAGCATCACGGCCATCAGGAGCAGCCATGCCGGATGCCGCGGCAACGCGCCGGTGACGAAGGGTCGCGAGCGCGTGCGCGCCATCAGGCGGTCGCTGTCGTGGTCGTGGTAGTGGTTGTAGGCGCCGGCGCTGGCCGACGCGACCAGCGTGGCCAGCGCGAGCACCAGCACCTGCCACGCGCTGGCGTCGCGGCCCGGGGTGGCGATGAAGCCGACCAGGGCCGTGACCATGATGAGCACGCCGATGCGCAGCTTGAACAGGCTCAGCACGTCGCGCAGCAGCGACGCGAGCGGACGGGTGTTGGCAAGCAGCGCGGTGTTCATGGCCTGGGGTCTCGGTGCGGGGCGCGATGGTCGTGGCGTGGCCTGGTCGGTACGGGGAAGGCCGCGGCGGCGGGTCGCCCGCCGCGGCCCTGCGCGCTCAGCTCAGGCCCCACAGCGTCGACAGGTACTTCCAGTTGATGAAGTAGTAGAGGACGAAGGACACCAGGAACACCATCGCCAGCACGAAGGTGCCGGGGGCGGCGAAGCCCATGGAGCCGTAGGTCTGCACCGCCGCCAGCGGCGCCGTCGGCGGGATCGGCGTGGCCTGCGCGCTGGTCGCGCCGGCGTCGAGGCGCTTGCCCCACAGCAGCGAGCCGACCGTGATGTAGATGTAGATCGCGCCGCCCACGATCGCGGCGATGCCGGCGATGCCGACCAGGCCCATCATCAGGTACGCCGCGCCCGGCCATTCGTAGGCCAGTGCCGCCCCGCTGAAGGCCATGTCCCAGTGCCGGCGCGACACGCCCAGCGTGCCGGCGCCCATCATCACCAGGCAGAAGAAGTACATCGACAGGCCGAACAGGTAGGGCTGCCACTTGGCGAGGCCGGGATTGATCATCTCGCGCCGGAACAGCACCGGGATCAGGAAATAGGTCAGCGCCATGAACGACAGCGTGGTGCCGATCACCACCGTGGCGTGGAAATGGCCGGGCACGTAGATGGTGTTGTGGATGAGCATGTTGAGCTGCTCGGTGCCCATCATCACGCCCGAGATCCCGCCGAGGAAGCCGAAGCCGATCAGCGAGATGAACACGCCGGAGAACACCGGGTTGCCCCACGGCGCCTTGCGCAGCCACTCGAACAGGCCCTTGTTGTAGCCCTTGCGCCGCTGCGCGACTTCGATCGCGCCGGGGATGGTCAGGCCGTGGATCATCGAGGCCAGCACGGCGAAATACATGAAGTAGCTGGTGTTGATCACCTTCCAGCCGGTGCTCAGGCCGGGGTCGGCCAGCAGGTGGTGCGCGCTGGCGAGCTGCAGGAACAGGATGTAGAGCAGGAACGCGCCGCGACTGACCCGCTCCGACATCGGCGTGGCGCCGAAGGCGATCGCGGCCACCGCGTACCAGATCGAGATGTGGGCGGCGACGTTGATCTGCTGCGAGGAATGGCCGAAGGCCCACCAGATCGTGCGGTAGACCAGCGGGTCGACCGAGTCGATCAGCCCCAGCGACAGCAGGTAGGTCGGGACCAGGATGATCGCGCCCGACGCGATCGTGAACACCGCGATGATGCAGGCGGTGATCGCGCCGAAGGTCACCAGCGGCACCGAGCCCTGGTAGGTCTTGTCGCGCTTGGCGACCACCAGCGTGCCCAGGAACACGAAGCAGGCGACCAGCGCGCCGACCGCGAACAGGATCAGCCCGAGGTAGAACGAGGGCGCGGCCATCATCGGCACGTAGGACGTCATCATCACGCTCGACGCGCCCTGGTACACCGCCACGTTGTTGGTGACCGCGCCGACCAGCATCAGGGCGAACGCCACCCACGCGATCCTGGGCGTGGCGAGGCGGCAGCGCAGCAGGGTCGAGGCGCAGAAGTACAGCACCGCGATCTCGAAGAAGATGATCCAGAAGATCAGCATGTCGATGCCGTGCGCGGTCAGCACCTGGTAGAAGGTGTCCGCTTCCAGCCAGTGCACCGCCGGCCAGCGCGTCAGCACCACGCCGACGGCGAGGATGCCGCCGATCAGCAGGAACACCACCGCCGCGACGGCGTTGGCGATCATCAGCTTCTCGGCATGGGATTCGAACTGCAGCCCCGAGCGCGGGCAGGTCCGGTAGGTCGTTGCGATGGACATGGCCGCCCCCTCAGTTCACGTGGATGCGGCCGACCATCGTGTGATGGCCGATCCCGCAGTATTCGTTGCACACCACCGAGTACGTGCCGCTCTGGTTCGGCGTCACGGTCACCACGTGCTCGAAGCCCGGCACCACCTGGATGTTGATGTTGGCGGGCTGGAGCGAGAAGCCGTGGTTGTAGTCCATCGAGGTCAGGTGCAGGCGGTAGGTCTCGCCCTGCTTGAGCTCGAGGATCGGCCAGAAATTCCACAGGCGCGCGATGAGGTAGACGTCGCTGCCCGGAGGCGGCGCCACCACCGGGATCTGGGCGTCGGTCTCGGTCCGCACCGTGTACTGGTCGACCATCGCCTGGGTCTTGAGCGCGAACTGGTCGGGCGTGGTGCGGTAGGTCTCGGTCGAGAGGTTCTGGCTGCCGAAGGCGTGCCAGTAGATCATCATGAAGAACATCACCATGCACCAGACGAATGCGATGGCGATCCAGGTGCCTTCGACGCGGTCCAGCGGATGCTTCCACCAGAGGCGTTCGGAAGGGGGCAGTATGGCGCTCATGGTCGCTTCCCCGGGGTTGTGCGGCAGGTCCTGCGCGGACTACTTCGCGACCGGAATGGTCAGGATGTCGATGACGCCCCACAGGGTGTAGACCACCATGGGAATCATCACGCCGAGGAACAGCAGCAGGAACGGGTTGTCCAGCAGCTGCTGCATCATCGGGACCTTCTCGTTGTCCTGCTGGGTCTCGCTCATCGCCGACTCTCCCTGCGCATGCCATGGCCGTGCCGGCGCCCGCCGGCGGTCCGGTGCTATATGCCTCCGGGGCGCCCGACGCGGCCTTGACCTAGGTCAACGGGAAGTGAGATCGCGATCGTTCCGGGGGTGACAGCGCCGCATCCATGCTGGATGCTTGCGGGGTCGGGACGACACGGGAAGGAGCGGGCGAGGTGGCGAGCACGATCGAAGCGGGCGCGACGGCCCGCGAGCGCGCGCTGGGCGCGTGGCTGCTGGTTTGCTGCGGCGTGCTGCTGGCGCTGGTGATGCTCGGCGGCGCCACCCGCCTCACCGAATCGGGCCTCTCGATCGTCGATTGGCGCCCGGTCACGGGCGTGCTGCCGCCACTCGACGCGCAGGCCTGGCAAGCCGAGTTCGAGCGCTACCGCGAGAGTCCGCAGTACACGACCGTCAACCGCGGCATGTCGCTGTCCGAGTTCAAGCTGATCTTCTGGTACGAGTACGCGCACCGCTTGCTGGCGCGCCTTCTGGGGCTGGTGTTCGCGCTGCCGCTGCTGTGGTTCTGGTGGCGCGGCTGGATCGCGCCGCCGCTGCGCTGGAAGCTGCTCGGCGTGCTGGCGCTGGGCGCCGCGCAGGGCTACATGGGCTGGTACATGGTCAAGAGCGGGCTGGTCGACATCCCGCGCGTGAGCCAGTACCGGCTCGCGGCCCACCTCAGCCTCGCGTTGCTGGTCTACGCCGCGATGCTGTGGCTGGCGTTGCAGCTGCGCTGGCCGGTCGCGAAGACGGGGCGGCGCCGGCGCGGGATCGTGGCCGCGTTGCTGGCGCTGGTCGGCGCCACCATCGTGATCGGCGCCTTCGTCGCCGGCCTGCGCGCCGGCCTCGCCTACAACACCTTCCCGCTGATGGCCGGGCAATGGGTGCCCGACGGGCTGCTCACGCTGGCGCCGGCGTGGCGCAACCTGTTCGAGAACCCGACCATGGTGCAGTTCGTCCACCGCTGCCTCGCGCTGACCACGCTGGCGCTCATCGGCTTCCTGTGGTTGCGCCTGGCCCGGGCCGGGCTCGACCGCGGCCAGCGGCGCGCGTTGAACGCCCTGCTCGCGATGGGGCTGGTCCAGGTCGCGCTCGGCATCGCGACCCTGCTGTGGGGAGTCCCGGTGCTGCTCGGCACGCTGCACCAGGGCGGCGCGGTGCTGCTGCTGAGCGCGGTGCTGGTGCTTGCGCACCGCGGCGTGCCCGCCCGATAGATTCGGGCCCGCGGCTCAGCCGCCGAGGTGGCGGCGCAGCTGCCCGAACTGCTCGAGCATCGTGCGCGGCTGGTGCGGGCCGGCCAGTGCGGCGACGCCACGTCCCTGCGGATCGACCACGATGATCGAGGTCGTGTGGTCCATGCTGCGCACGCCCAAGTCGTCCACGTGCTCGGCATACATCACGCCAAGCGAGCCCGCGAGCCGCGCCAGTTGGGCGGGATCGCCGGTCACGCCGACCAGTTCCGGATCGAAGTAGTCGAGGTAGGCGCCGATGCGTTCCTGCGTGTCGTTGCCCGGATCGACACTGACGAAGACGAAGCGCGTCGCGGCGGCCGCGGGCTCGTCGGCGACCAGGAGCTCGCGCAGTCCGTGCAGCGACTGCAGCGTGGTCGGGCACACATCCGGGCACTGCAGGTAGCCGAAGTACAGCAGGTTCCACTGTCCGCGCAGCTGCGCCGCGCCGAAGGCCTCGCCGCGCTGGGTGCGCAGCTCGAACTCGGCGACCTCGCGCGGCAGCGGCCACAGGACGGCCTGCAGCTCCGGCGCGGCCGCGGCCCAGCCCGTCTCGCCGCCACGCCGGCGCGCCAGCCAGGTCGCGGCCACGGCCGCGCCGCCGAGACCGGCGAGCAGCAGCGCGCGGCGCCCGAGCGTGGTGGTCGTGGCATGGTTCGACATTGACTGCGGCGCTCCGGATGCAGCGTGCGCGGTTCGCGCGCGATGCCGGCAGGATTGGCCAGCGCCCGGAGCGACGCCTTGATCCAGATCAGCCGGATCGCCGCTTGACGGGCCTGGGGACCGCATCGATAGTCGCGCCTCCCGCCTGCGGGCCCGCGCTCCGGATTCGGCCGTGCCATGGATGCAGCGAACCTGCTGCCGCACATCAACGCATCGCTCAACGCGCTGTCGGCCGTGTTGCTGGTGGCCGGACGCGTGCTGATCGCGCAGCGCCGCATCGCCGCGCACCGGCGCGCGATGCTGGGCGCGCTGGCGGTGTCGGCCGTGTTCCTGGTTTCCTACATCGCCTACCACTACGCGGCGCCGATCTTCGTCTTCCGCGGCCACGGGCCGATCCGCGCGGTGTACTACGCGCTGCTGGTCAGCCACGTGGTGCTGGCCGCGCTGGCCCTGCCGCTGGTGCTGGCGACGGCGTGGTTCGGGCTCAATCGCATCGACGCGCGGCATCGCGCGCTGGCGCGCTGGGTCTGGCCGCTGTGGATGTACGTCTCGATCTCGGGCGTGGTGGTGTACCTGCTCCTGTACCAGGTCTACGCCTGACCCGGCATCGGGCCGGCGCAATCTGGCAAACTGGGCGCTTTCGTCCCTTCGGAACGCCCATGCGCTGCCTGATCGCCTGCCTCGCCCTGCTGTGCTGCGCGCCGGCGCTGGCGCAAACCGCGCCCACGGTCATCGACGACGCCTCGATCCAGGCCGCCGAGGCCCTGCGCGACGACGTCGTCGTGCGCAACGAGGCCTGGATGCTGCTCGAATCGCTGACCACCGAGGTCGGCCCGCGCCTGGCGGGTTCCGAGGGCGACGTGCGCGCGGTGGCGTGGGCGCAGCAGGCGATGAAGTCGCTGGGCTACGACCGGGTCTGGACCGAGCCCGTCACCTACCCGGTCTGGAAGCGCGGCGCCGAGTCGGCCGAGATCGTGAGCCCACACCCGCAGCGCCTGGTCGTTACCGCGCTGGGCGGCAGCATCGGCACCCCGCGTCGCGGGATCGAGGCCGAGGTGGTCGCCTTCAGCACGCTGCAGGCGCTCAAGGAGGCGCGTCCCGAGGACGTGCGCGGCCGCATCGTGTTCATCGGCAACCGCATGGTGCGCGATCGCGAAGGCGCGGGCTACGGGCCGGCGGTAGAGGCGCGCACGCAAGGCAGTTTCGTCGCGGCGGAGATGGGCGCCAAGGCGATCCTGATCCGTTCGGTCGGCACCGACGACGACCGCCTGCCGCACACCGGCGTGGCCTTGTCGCGGCGCGAAATCCTGGCCCAGCCGGGCGCGGACCGGAAGTACCGCAAGAAGACCCGCTCCGGCCTGCCGATCGTCGCGACCCCGATCCCGGCCGCGGCGATTTCCAATCCCGACGCCGACCTGCTCTCGCGCATGCTCGAGCGCAGCCTGCCGGTGGTGGTGCGACTGGCGCTGGACGTGGGCTTCGATGGCGAGCACACCGGCGCCAACGTGATCGGGGAGATCACCGGCAGCGAGCTGCCCGACGAAGTCATCCTCATCGGCGGGCACCTGGATTCCTGGGACCTCGGCACCGGCGCGATCGACGACGGCGCCGGGGTCGCGATCTCGATCGCGGCCGGGCATGCGATCGGCCGCCTGCCTGTCGCGCCCAAGCGCACCATCCGCGTGGTCGCCTTCGCCAACGAGGAGCAGGGCATCTTCGGCGGCAACGCCTACCACGAGGCGCACAAGGACGAGATCGCGCGCCATGCGCTGACCTTCGAATCGGACTTCGGCGCCGGGCGCATCTGGCGCCTCGACAGCGCGGTCAAGCCCGAGGCGCGCGGCGCGATCGACCAGATCATGCAGGTGCTGGCGCCGCTCAAGGTCTCGCGCGGCCTGCCCTATGCGTACGGCGGTCCCGACGTGGGCCCGATGGCGACGGCCGGCGTCGCGGCGTTGAGCCTGCAGCAGGACGGCACCGAGTATTTCGATTTGCACCACACCGCCAACGACACCCTCGACAAGGTCGACCCCAAGGCGCTCAACCAGAACGTCGCCGTCTACGCCGTCGCCGCCTACCTCGCCGCGCAAGCAGACGGCGATTTCGGCTCCGCCCCGAAGGCCGCCGCGCCCGCGACGCCCTGATCGAAAGCCCGGCGCGGGAGCCGTGCCTTGTGGGAGCGACTGCAGCCGCATGCAGGGCTTATCGCGCGCAGAGCGCGCTCCTACAAGGCCGGCTTTGTAGGAGCGCGCTCTGCGCGCGATAAGCCCTGCACGCGGCGGAAGCCACTCCCACTGGACGGCGGCCAAGGCCGCGCGCATGCCCGGGCCGATAGGGCGGGAAGCGGATTGTTCCTTCGTCCGCTGGCCCGCACCCGCGCCATCCGGTAACTTTCGTCCCCCGCCGCACACCCGTCGCGGCTCGAAAAGGATCGGCATGGAATCGGTCGGCCCGCTCTGGTCCCCGGGCAAGGAGCGCGTGGAGCGCGCCAACCTGTCGCGCTTCCTCAAGTTCGTGCAGTCCGAGTGCGACGAGCAGGTGCAGTCCTGGCCGGACCTCTACGATTTCTCGATCCGCCGACCCGAGCGCTTCTGGACTGCGGTCTGGGACTTCTGCGGCATCCGCGCCAGCGGCGAGCGCGAGCCGGTGCTCATCGACGCCGACCGCATGCCGGGCGCGCGCTGGTTCCCCAATGTGCGGCTCAACTTCGCCCAGAACCTGCTGCGCCATCGCGACGAGCGCTGCGCGCTCTGGTTCCGTGGCGAGACCGGCCAGACCCAGGAACTGAGCTACGCCGAGCTCGCGGACGCAGTCTCGCGACTGCAACAGGCGCTGGCCGCGGCCGGCGTGCGCACCGGCGACCGCGTGGCCGGATTCCTGCCCAACATCCCCGAGGCCGTGGTCGCGATGCTGGCCACCACCAGCCTCGGCGCGATCTGGTCCTCCTGCTCGCCCGACTTCGGCATCAACGGCGTGGTCGACCGCTTCGGCCAGATCGCGCCGAAGGTGCTGTTCACGGCGGCCAGCTACGCCTACGGCGGCAAGCGCTTCGATTGCCTCGAGCGCGTGGCCGGCATCCTGGGCCAGATCCCGGCGATCGAGCGCGTGGTGGTCGTGCCCTACCTCGACGCGCCCACGCCGGCCGCGGTGGCGGCGGTGCCGCGCGCGGTGGCGCTCGCGGAGTTCGTCGCGCCTCACGCGCCGGCGCCGCTCGAATTCGAGCCGGTGCCCTTCGACCACCCGCTGTACGTGATGTATTCCAGCGGCACCACCGGCGTGCCCAAGTGCATCGTGCACGGCGCCGGCGGCACCCTGATCCAGCACCTCAAGGAACTGGTGCTGCACACCGACCTCAAGCGCGAGGACCGCATCTTCTTCTACACGACGTGTGGATGGATGATGTGGAACTGGCTGGTGTCGAGCCTCGCGGTCGGCGCCACCGTGGTGCTGTACGACGGCTCGCCCTCGCATCCCGACGGCAACGCGCTGTGGGACCTCGCCGACGAGGCCGGCGTGAGCATCTTCGGCACCAGCGCCAAGTGGCTGGCGGCGATCGAGAAGGCGGGGGTCAAGCCGGCGCAGACCCACAAGCTGCTCGCCCTGCGCACCCTGCTTTCGACGGGCTCGCCGCTGGCGCCGGAGAGCTTCGACTACTGCTACCGCGACATCAAGGATCGCCTGATGGTGGCCTCGATCTCCGGCGGCACCGACATCATTTCCTGCTTCGCGCTGGGCAACCCGCTGCTGCCGGTGTACCGCGGCGAGCTGCAGTGCCGCGGCCTGGGCATGAAGGTCGAGATCCTCGACGAGGACGGCAAGCCGGTGCGCGAGCAGCCCGGCGAACTGGCCTGCACCGCGCCCTTCCCCTGCATGCCGGTGGGCTTCTGGAACGATCCCGACGGCGCCAAGTACCACGCGGCCTATTTCGAGAAGGTGCCGAACACCTGGTGCCACGGCGACTACGCGCTGCTGACCGATCACGATGGCGTGGTGATCCTGGGCCGCTCCGACGCGGTGCTCAATCCCGGTGGCGTGCGCATCGGCACCTCCGAGATCTACCGCCAGGTCGAGCGCGTGCCCGAGGTGCTGGAATCGATCTGCGTCGGCCAGGACTGGGACAACGACGTGCGCGTGATCCTGTTCGTGCGCCTGCGCGAGGGCGTGGCGCTCGACGACACCCTGCGCGATCGCATCCGCCGCGCGATCCGCGAGAACACCACGCCACGCCACGTGCCGGCCAAGATCGTGCAGGTGCCCGACATCCCGCGCACCATCTCCGGCAAGATCACCGAACTCGCGGTGCGGAACCTCATCCACGGCAAGCCGGTGAAGAACACCGACGCACTGGCCAACCCCGCCAGCCTCGACTTCTACCGCAAGCTGCCCGAGCTCCAGCAGCCCTGATCGCGCGAAACCCTGCTCTGTAGGAGCGCGCTCTGCGCGCGATAGG
>Ga0209477_1002213_pt1 | contig 11363 bp, 6 predicted proteins | sample KloWWTupernatant_FD_187180 | JGI IMG/M metagenome (GOLD analysis project Ga0209477, IMG submission 187180) | Active sludge microbial communities from Klosterneuburg, Austria, studying microevolution and ecology of nitrifiers - Klosterneuburg... | ecosystem: Engineered > WWTP > Aerobic digester >...
CCACCCCGGGCATCGCCAGCCACCGGCCGTACTTCGAGGTGCTGGTGGTGTCGCCGAGCGATCCCTCGACCTGGGCCGCCGCGCGCGACGACATGCGCCGCCTGCGCCGGGCCGACGACGCCTTCGTCTACGAACTGGTCTACGTCGGCAGCTTCGAGGATGCCGCGCTCGCGGTCATCGTCAACGACAACCTGCAGGCGGTGGTGCTGGCCGACGGCTTCGCCTTCGGCAGCCGCCACGACCTGCCCGACCTGCACGACTTCCTCGCCCTCCACGTCAACGTCGACCCCAACAACATCGCGCCCGGGGCGCTCGCCACCACGCTCGCGAAGTCGATCAAGGGCTTCCGGCCCGAGCTCGACCTTTACCTGCTCTCCGACCGCGCGCCCGAGGCCCTGGCCGGCAGCGACGAGGCGGCGCCGATCCGGCGCATGTTCCACCACGTCGAGGAGCCGATGGAAATCCACCTGTCGATCCTCGACGGGATCAACGACCGGCACCAGACGCCGTACTTCGACAACCTGAAGAAATACGCGCTGCGCCCGATCGGCACCTTCCACGCGCTGCCGATCGCGCGCGGCAAGTCGGTGTTCCGCTCGAACTGGATCCGCGACTTCGGCCAGTTCTACGGCACCAACATCTTCTTCGCCGAATCGTCGGCCACCACCGGCGGCCTCGACAGCCTGCTCGAGCCCACCGGCAACATCAAGAAGGCGCAGGAGGCGGTGGCGCGCGCCTTCGGTGCCAAGCGCGCATACCTGGGTACGAACGGAACGTCGACCTCGAACAAGATCGTGGTCCAGGCCGTGTGCAAGCCCGGCGACATCGTGATCGTCGACCGCAACTGCCACAAGTCGCACCACTACGGCTTCGTGCTCGCCGGCGCCCAGCCGTACTACGTCGAGGCGTTCCCGCTGACCCAGTACTCGATGTACGGCGCGGTGCCGCTGCGCACGATCAAGAAGGCGCTGCTCGATTGCATGGCCGAGGGCAAGCTCGACCGGGTCAAGGCGATCGACATGACCAATTGCACCTTCGACGGCCACATGTACAACCCGCGCAAGGTCATGGAGGAATGCCTCGCGATCAAGCCCGACCTGGTGTTCCTGTGGGACGAGGCATGGTTCGGCTTCGCGCGCTTCAATCCCTTCCATCGCCGCCGCACCGCGATGGGCGCGGCCGCCGCGCTGACCGCGCGCTACCGCGACCCGGCCTACCGCGAGGCCTACAAGGCGCACGTGGCCAAGGTCGGCAAGATCGACCCGAAGAACGCCGCGCTGCTCGACACCGCGCTGATGCCTGACCCGGACAAGGTCAAGATCCGGGTCTACCAGACCAATTCCACCCACAAGTCGATGTCGGCCTTCCGCCAGGGCTCGATGATCCTGGTCTGGGACGAGGAGTTCCACCACGTCGAAGGCCCGTTCCAGGAGGCCTTCCTCGCCCACACCTCGACCTCGCCCAACCTGCAGCTGATCGCCTCGCTGGACGTGGCGCGCCGGCAGATGGAGCTGGAGGGCTACGAGCTCACCATGAACATGACCGAGCTCGCGATCCGCATCCGCAGCGCGGTCAACAACCACCCGCTGATCTCCAAGTACTTCAAGGTGGCGACGATCGAGGACATGGTGCCGGCCGAGTTCCGCAAGTCCGGCATCAAGGACTTCGGCCCGCCGAACTCCAACTGGGCCGACCTGGTCAATGCCTGGGACGAGGACGAGTTCGCGCTCGATCCGACCCGCCTGACCGTGATCTGCGGCGCCGCCGGCTTCGACGGCACCCAGTTCAAGGGCATGCTGGCCGAGCGCTTCGACATCCAGATCAACAAGACCTCGCGCAACAGCATCCTGGTGCAGACCAACATCAACAACACCCACAGCGACGCGGCGCTGCTGATCAAGGCGCTGGCCGACCTCTCGCGCGAGATCGAGCAGAAGCTCTCCGACGGCGGCGCGCCGGCCAAGGAGGCGCATGCGGCGCGGGTCAAGTCGCTGATGGTCGACGTGCCCGACCTGCCGAACTTCAGCCGCTTCCACGATGCCTTCCGCGACAATCCGAAGTCGGTGAGCAACGAAGGCCACATGCGGCCGGCCTTCTACCACGCCTACACCGAGGCCGACTGCGAGTTCATCAAGCTGGCGAGCAAGGACATCGACGACCGGCTCAAGAACGGGCCCGAGATGGTGTCGGCGAACTTCGTGATTCCCTACCCGCCCGGCTTCCCGATCATGGTGCCGGGCCAGGTGATCACGGCCGACACCATCACGTACATGCGCAAGCTCGACGTGAAGGAGATCCACGGCTACGTCGCCGCGCAGGGCATCAAGATGATCAAGCCCTCCGTGCTCGCCGGCCGCAAGGCCGGAGCGGATCGCTGAGCCGGCCGACGCCCCCCGCCCTGGCGGGGGGCGTCGCAACTTCGAACCATTGCCAAAGGTGGCACGGCCATGATTGCGTGGATCATTGAAACACTCAAAGCGAACACCCATCTGGTGATCTTCCTGACGCTCGCCATCGGGTACTGGGCGGGCAACCTCAAGGTCGGCAAGTTCGCGCTCGGTTCGGTGACCGGCACGCTCCTGGCCGGCGTGCTGATCGGCCAGCTCGGCTTCGACATCTCGCCGCAGGTGAAGACCATGTTCTTCACCATGTTCCTGTTCGCCGTCGGCTACAGCGTCGGCCCGCAGTTCGTCCAGGGCGTGGCCCGCGATGGCTTGCCCCAGGCCATCTTCGGGGCGGTGGTCTCGCTGCTTTGCCTGGCCTCCGTCTATGTCGCGGCCAAGATCGCCGGCTTCGACGTCGGCCTCGCTGCGGGCCTGCTGGCGGGTTCGCAGACCATCTCGGCGTCGATCGGCCTGGCTACCAACGCGATCAATACCAGTGGCATCGAGAACCCGGAGGCGATGCTCAACCAGATACCGATCGCCTACGCCATCTCCTACCTGTTCGGCACCGTCGGCACCGGTGTCATCCTCTCGGTATTGGGTCCCAGGCTCCTGCGCGTCGACCTCCCCGAGGAGTGCCGCAAGTACGAGGCCCAGATGAGCAAGGGCACGCCCGCCGGCGGCATGGGCACGGCATGGCAGCAGTTGCAGATGCGCGCCTACCGGGTCAAGGCGGATGGCGCCGCGGTCGGCAAGACGGTCGCGCAACTCGAGGAACTGGTGAAGGACTCGCGCATGTTCGTCGAGCGCCTGCGCCGCGACGGCCAGATCATCGATTTCGATGCCGACACCGTGCTCCGGGCCGGTGACATCGGCGTCATTTCCGGCAGGACCGAAGCGCTGGTCGGCCTGAGCCAGACGGCGGAGGAAGTGGCGGACACCGAACTGCTCGATATCCCGGTCGAGTCGATCGACCTGGTGCTGACCAGCAAGGAAGCCAATGGCAAGACCCTGATCGATATCGCCGGCTCGGGATTGGCGCGCGGCGTGTTCCTGCGCAAGATCACCCGCGGTGCAACCAGCACCGATATCCCGATCATGGCCCAGACCAAGGTCAACCGCGGCGACATCCTCAAGATCTCCGGCCGCAAGACCCATGTCGCGCGGGTCGAGAAGGCGCTGGGCTACGCCGATCGCGCCACCGCGGCAACCGACATGATCTGGGTCGGCCTTTTCATCGTGGTGTTCGGCCTGATCGGCGGCTTGACGGTCAAGGCTGGCGATGTGCCGATCACGTTGTCGGTATCCGGCGGCGTGCTGTTCGGTGGCCTGATCCTGGGCTGGGCACGCAGCGTGCGTCCGACCTTCGGCCGCCTGCCGGAGCCGACCCAGTGGTTCATGAATTCGGTTGGGCTGAACGTGTTCATCGCCATCGTCGGGATCAGTTCAGGTCCGGGATTCGTCGCCGGCCTGAAGGCCAACGGCGTGTCGCTGTTGCTGTGGGGCATCTTCGCCACCTCGGTGCCGATGCTGCTGGCGCCGCTGATCGGCAAGTACATCTTCAAGTTCCACCCAGCCATCAATCTCGGCGCCTGCGGCGGCGGTCGTACCAGCACGGCATCAGTGGCCATGGTCGGTGACGTCGCCAAGAGCAGCGTGCCGATGCTGGGCTACACCGTGCCCTATGCGGTCAGCAACACCCTGCTGACGCTGTGGGGCCTGGTCCTCGTGCTGATCTACTGAGAACCGCCGACATGCCCCGCGAATCCAGATCCGGCATGCCCGCCTTGGCGGCGTCGATCGCACTGATCCTGGGCAGCGGCATGGCCGCTGCCCAGGACGCGCCGCCGACCGCCAGGCGCAAGTCCGCCGAAACGGCGGCGGGAGCTGGCGCGGGGGCGACGGTCGCGGCTGCCGCGACCGTACCGGCCACGGTCGCCGCACAGGGCAATCCGGCGGAGGAGCCCGTCGAGGAGAAGTCCGAGCCGGATGATTCCGCTGCCGCGGATCCGGCGCCGGTGGAAGAGTCCGGGGACGACGACGCGGAGCCCGTCCAGAGCCAGACGCCGACATCGACCGAGCAGGGCCAGACGCCGATGAGCGAGGCCTTCGGCCCGCCCAGCCGGCGCGAGATGATCCGGCAGCAGCGCAAGGCCGCACTGGAAGCGACCAAGTACAACATCCACCTGCGCACGTTCTACCTTGACCGCGACAAGTTCGACGACAGCCAGAGCGAAGCCTGGGCCGCCGGCGGCTGGGTCGGGCTCAAGACCGGCTACTTCCGCAATCGCCTGGCGCTGGGCGCCACCGGCTACCTGTCGATGCCGGTCTACGCGCCCGACGACAAGGACGGCACCCTGCTGCTGCAGCCGGGGCAGGACGGCTACGCCGTGATCGGCGAGATCTACGGCGATTTCCGCATCACCGACCAGGTCCACGCCAACCTCGGCCGCAAGGGCTACGACACGCCCTACATCAACCGCAACGACGTGCGGATGTCGCCCAACACCTTCGAGGCCTACTCGATCACCGGCCTGCATGGCGGCCAGGACGGCGCTGCCGAGTGGCGCTGGGGCGTGGGCTATTTCGACAAGATCAAGGAGCGCAACTCCGACGAATTCGTGTCGATGTCCGAGGACGCGGGCGCGGACGTCGACCGCGGTGTCTATGCGTTCGGTGGCAACTACAAGAAGGGCGATTTCTCGCTCGGCGCGGTCAACTACTACAGCGACGACATCATCAACATCTTCTACACCGAGGCCCGCTACGCGGTCCCGCTGTCGGAGAAGACGCGGCTGCAGTTCGCCGCCCAGTACACCGACCAGCAAAGCACCGGCGACGACCTGCTCAACGGCAGCGATTTCTCCGCCGACCAGTATGGCCTCAAGGGCGAGCTCGGCTGGGGTCCGGCGCTCTTCAGCGTTGCCTGGACCAGCACCGGCAACGAGACTGCGACGCAGAGCCCCTGGAGCGGCTACCCGGGCTACACCAGCGTGCAGGTGGAGGACTTCAACCGCGCCGGCGAGGATGCCTGGATGCTGCGCGCCGCCTACAACTTCCAGGGCGTGCCGGGCCTGAGCACTTATGCCCTGTACGTCAACGGCAATGACCCGGAAGGCGACACGACCTATGCCAAGGAAGAGTTCGATTTCAACCTGCAATGGGCCGCGCCAGCGGGCACATGGCAGGGCCTGGCGCTACGCTTTCGCTATGCCGTGGTCGACCAGGACGATCCCGGAAGTTCCAACCTCAACGACCTGCGCCTGATCGTCGACTACGTGCCACCCGGATTCTAGCCAAGCCGCCCGGCCGGGCAGGGGAACCGCATGGAGTGGTTGCAGGGGATGCTGTCGAAGTACCCCGAGCTGGCGGTGTACTTCGCCATCGGCGTCGGCTACTGGCTGGGCTCGATCCAGGTCCTGGGCTTCAAGCTCGGCGGCGTGACCGGCTCGCTGATTGCCGGCATCGGCGTCGGCCTGCTGTTCGAGGTGCCGGTGTCCGCGACGGCAAAGTCGCTGGTGTTCCTGCTGTTCCTGTTCGGCATCGGCTATTCCGTGGGGCCGCGCTTCGTCAGCGCGATGCGCGGCGACGGCTGGCGCTACGCCGTGCTCGGCATCTTCATGCCATTGGTCGGCTTGCTCACCGCATGGGCGGTGGCGCGCACGCTCGGGCTGGACGCGGGCTTCGCCGCCGGCCTGCTCTCCGGCAGCCTGACCGAGTCGCCGGCCATGGGTACCGCCGCCGAGGCGATCGCCGCGCTCCCGCTGGGCGAGGACGAGCGCCAGCTGCTGGTCGCGCACATCGGCGTGGCCGACGCCCTGTGCTACATCTTCGGCGCGCTCGGCGTGGTGGTGTTCTGCGCCAACGTCGCGCCGCGCCTGCTGGGCATCGACCTGCGCGCGGAGGCGCTCCGGCTCGAAGAACAGATGGGCATCGAGCGCAACCGCCAGGGCGTCACCTCGGCCTGGCACCCGTTCGAGTTCCGCGCCTACGTCGTCGACCCGGACGCGCCGATCGTCGGACGCACGATCGGCGAGGCGGAATCGAGCAGGGCCGGCGCGCGCCTGTTCGGGCTGCGGGTACGCCGCGGCGACGAGATCATCGAGGGGCGCCCGGACCTGCGCATCGAAGCCGGCGACGTGATCGTGGTGGCCAGCCGTCGCGAGATGCTGGTCGAGCAGATCGGCGCGACGGCTCGTGAAGTCGACGACCGCGAGCTGCTCGACATCCCGGTGGCCAGCTTCGAGATATTCATCTCCAGCAAGGCCGTCGTCGGCCGCACCCTGCAATCCCTGGCCAAGGACGACGCCGTGCACGGCGTGTTCCTGCGCCGCATCGTCCGCAACGGGCTCGAGATCCCGCAAGGGCGCCGCACGGTGGTCGAGCGCGGCGACGTCTTCCATGTCGTCGGCGCCGAGGCCTCGGTGCAGCGCGCGGCCAGGGTGCTGGGCGCGCTGGTGCAGCCGACCGACACCACGGATTTCGTCGCGGTGGGCTTCGCGATCTTCATCGGCGCGCTGCTCGGCGCGGCGGCCTCGTTCCACATCGCCGGGATCAGCGTCTCGATCGGCACCAGCGTCGGCACGCTGGTGGCCGGCATCGCGACCGGCTACCTGCGCTCGGTGCGGCCGCTGTTCGGCCGCGTGCCGGACGGCGCGGTGCAGTTCATGCAGTCGCTGGGCCTGGCCGGCTTCGTGTGCATGGTCGGCATCGGCGCGGGACCGCACTTCGTCGCCGCCGTGCGCGAGGCCGGCGCCAGCCTGTTCTTCGGCGGCATGGTCGTGACCTCGGTGCCGCTGGTCGCCGGGCTGTACTTCGGCCGCCACGTGCTGCGCATCGAGCCGCTGCTGCTGCTGGGCGCGATCGCCGGCGCGCTGACCTTCACGCCCGGGCTGGCGGCGGTGCAGGAGAAGTCGGGCAGCCAGATCGCGGTGCTGGGGTACTCCGGCGCCGTCGCGGTGGCGCACGTGCTGTTGACCACCTTCGGCACGGTGATCGTGCTGCTGCTCGCGCGATGAGCCGGCGGGCGAGCGCGCGATGCGGCTGAAGTCGCGCGAGCGCGCGCGGGCGATCCAGCTCGCGGTGCGCTCGGCGCTCGCGGCAGCGATCGCGGTCGGCATCGTGCAGTGGCTGGGCATGGCCCACCCCATCTACGCGATGATCGCCGCGGTGATCGTCACCGACCTCGATGCCGCGCAATCGCGCAAGTTCGCGCTCAACCGCCTGGTCGGCACGGTGATCGGCGCAGGCATCGGCGCGCTCGCGGCGCCCTGGCTGGCGCCGGGACCGCTGGCCGTGCTGGTCGCGATCGGCGCGATCATGCTGCTGTGCCATGCGCTCAAGCTCGACGGCGCGGCCAAGATTTCCGGCTACATCTGCGGCATCGTGGTCCTGGAGCACAGCGGCCAGGCGTGGCTGTACGCCGCCGAGCGCCTGGCCGAGACCCTGGTCGGCGTGGGCGTGGCGCTGGGACTGAGCCTGGTGCCGAAGCTGATCCATGTCGACGGGGACCGCGCGGGCCCCGCCTGAGCCGCATGGCGGGCGACGCGCTCCCCGCCTATCCTTTGCCAACGCGCGACCGGGAGCATTCGCCGATGTCCAGTCCTGCTGCTGCCACCGGCAAGTCCGGCAAGCGCCGCCTGCTCGATCCCGTCGACCGCGTGTCCGAGATCCTGTTCGGCCTGATCATGGCCCTGACCTTCACCTGCACGCTCAGCGTCGCCGAGGCCGAGTGGGTGGATGTGCGGACGATGCTGATCGGGGCATTGGGCTGCAACCTGGCCTGGGGCCTGGTGGACGCGACCATCTTCCTGCTGATGAACCTGATCGAACGCGCGCGGAGCGTGAAGCTGGTCCATGCCGTGCGCGCCGCCGCTGACCCGGCGCAGGCCGACCAGCTCATCGTCGAGGCGCTGCAGCCCGTCGTGGCGGCGTCGCTGGACGCGCCGGGACTGGAGCGGCTGCGCGGTCGGCTGCTGGCCATGCCGCTGGATGCGCTGCGCACCGGCCCGCGGCGCGAGGACTGGCTGGCGGCGCTGGGCGTGTTCCTGCTGGTGGTGCTGTCGACATTCCCGGTCGCGATCCCGTTCATGCTGATCGAGGAGCCCGGGACGGCGCTGCGGGTATCCAATGCGGTCGCGATCTTCATGCTGTATGCCTGCGGCGCGATCCTCGGCAGTTATGCCGGTCGCCCGCGCTGGGTGGTCGGCACGATCATGGCCGTGCTGGGCATCGTGCTGGTGGCGATCACCATCGCGCTGGGCGGCTGATCCGCCCCGGGACCGGACTCGCGCGGGTCGCGGCGCTACGCGGCGGGCGCTCCGGGCGCGGCTGCCGCGCCCGCGAGGACCTGTGCCAGGGTTTCGCCGCGGCCGACGTGGCCGAGGCGCTCATCGAGGCCCTCGCGCACCAGCATGTCGCGCACGCCGGCGCGGGCCTCGACGGCACGGAACCCGATGCCGCGCGCGGCGAGGTCGCGATGCAGCTGGGCCAGCATCTCGGCGCCGGCCAGGTCCACGTGCGGCGAGCTCGAGAGGTCGCAAACGACGAGGCGCACCGGCTCGACCGCCGCCGCCAGGTGCTGCATGACCGCCTCGCGCACCGCGTCGACGTTGAAGTACAGCAGTGAACTCTCGGCGCGGAACGCCAGCACCCCGGGAACCGGCTCGTTGTCGGGGCTGTGCGCGAGATCGGAGTAGCGGCGCGTCCCGGGAATGCGGGCGAGGAAGGCCACGTGCGGGCGCGCCGCGCGGCGCAGCAGCAGGCCCAGCGACAGGATCGAGCCGATCAGCACGCCGCGCAGGACGCCCGAACCCAGTACTCCGAGCAGCGCCACCGTCGCGATCAGGAACTCGGTGCGGTGCGCGCGCCACAGGCGCTTGAAGGCGCTGACCCGGATGAGGCTGGTCACCGCCATCAGCACGATCGCCGCCAGCACCGGCTGCGGCAACGCGCGCAACAGCGGCGCGAACCACAGCACCACCATCAGCACCAGCAGGGCCGCGACCAGGCCCGACAGCGGCGTGCGCGCGCCGCCGCCCTCGTTGACCAGCGACTGCGACATGCCGCCGCTGACCGGATAGCCGGCGCCGAGTCCGGCGGCAAGATTGGCGGCGCCCAGGCCGAGGAACTCGCGGTCGGCGTCGAAGCGCAGCCCGTGCTTGGCCGCGAACAGGCGGCCGATGGCCGCGGTTTCGACCGCGCCCAGCAGGAAGCAGGCCAGCGCCAGCGCGAGCAGCTGGTCCACGTCGTTCCAGCCCACGGCCGGCAATCCGATCGCGGGCAGGCCCTGCGGCACCTCGCCCAGCAGATCGACCCCGTGCGCCTCCAGCCCGAGGACATGCGCAGCCACGATGCCCCCGATCACGACCAGCAGCGAGACGGGGCGATTGGGCAGGTAGCGCTTGCCGGCCAACAGCAGCGCCAATGCCGCCACTCCCACGGCCAGGGCCACGGGCCGGGTCTGGTCGAGATTGCCGATGAACGCCGCCGTGCGGGCCCAGAAGTCGCCGCCCGGATCCGCGAAGCCGAACAGCTTGGGCAACTGCGTGCTGGCCAGTACCAGCGCGATGCCGGCCTTGAAGCCCACCATCACCGTATCGGAGATGAAGTCGACCACCACGCCCGCCCGCAGCAGCCACGCGACCAGCGACAGCACGCCCACGATCAGCGCGGTGGCGGCCGCAAGCGCCGCGTAGCGCGCCGGGTCTCCGCCCGCCAGCGTGCCCAGCGTGGCGCCGACCAGCAGCGATAGTCCCGAGGTCACCGTGATTGCGGTGTGCCGCGAGCCGCAGAACAGCCAGAACACCAGCCCCGAGTACAGGCAGGCATACAGGCCGGCCTCGGGTGGCAGGTTGGCCAGCGAGGCGGTGCCGATGGCGGACGGCACCACGTACGCGGCCAGGGTGGCGCCGGCGACGAGATCGCCGCGCAGCCAGGGCGCCTGGTACTGGCGCAGCCAGTCCGGAACGCGCACGGCGCCTGGCCGCAGCGCGTTGCCGCCGACGCCATCCGATTGCGACATGAACGACTCTCCACGGCGCGAGCACCCGTGCCCACGCGCCATGGGAAGCATAGGCGCAGCGCGACCCGCCGGACCTGCCCCTTGGTGCGGGGCGCCGCGCGCCCCGTGCCCGGGCGCGCCAAGTGACGGGTCGGCTACATTAGGGTTCCCCTCTCCCCCGCGTGGACCGCAACGCGTGTTCGATCCCGTCGTATCGATCTGGTCGATGACCATCGCCGCCTGCCTGACGCTGGGCGCGATCCATGTCCTGCTCTGGTCCTCCGACCATCGCGCCACGTCGAGCCTCGCCTTCGTCGCCCTGGTCGCCAGCGTGGCCGGCATGGCCGCGCTCGAGTTGATGATGATGAACACGCGCGACGTGGCGACGTACGTGGTCCTGATGCGTTACACGCACTTGTGCGCGCTGTTTCTTACCGCGTCGATCCTTGCCACGGTGCGCGTGACCTTCGGTGCGCGCTACGACTGGCTGGCCGCGCTGGTGATCGCATTGCGGATCCTGGTCGTGGTCGTGGGCTTCCTGGTCCCGACCAACGCCACCTTCAGCGCGCTGCACGAGTTGCGCCAGGTCGAATTCCTCGGCAGCACGGTCAGCGTGCCGATCGGCACCACCAGCCCGTGGGGCCGCCTGGGCGAATCGAGCAGCGTCCTGATGCTGCTGTATGTCGTCCTGGCCGCCTGGGCGCACGCGCGGACCGGGCTGGAAGCGCGGCGCCAGGCCCTGACGATCGGCGCCGGGCTGGCGTTCTTCGTGCTGGCGGCCGCAGGCATGGCGATCACCGTCAATAACGGCCTGGCACAGATCCCCTACATCATGAGCCTGCCCTCGCTGGGCATCGTCGCGGTCGTGGCGTACGAGATGGCGCGCGCGCTGGGCAGCGTGCGCCGGATTTCCGGCGAATTGCACGAGAGCCAGCAGCGCAACGAACTGGCGGCAAGTGCCGCGGGGCTCGGCCTGT
>Ga0209477_1002214_pt1 | contig 11361 bp, 8 predicted proteins | sample KloWWTupernatant_FD_187180 | JGI IMG/M metagenome (GOLD analysis project Ga0209477, IMG submission 187180) | Active sludge microbial communities from Klosterneuburg, Austria, studying microevolution and ecology of nitrifiers - Klosterneuburg... | ecosystem: Engineered > WWTP > Aerobic digester >...
TCGCTTCGCTCACAGGTCGACCTGTCCAATGCTGTGATCGGCCCGGCGACGCAGGCAGCGCTCCGCGAGTTCAACGAGTCCGTCGCGCGATCGGTGCAGCAGACCCTCGCTCCCGCCCTGAAGGCATTCATCGCGTCCATCGAGATGTCGCCGCTGCCGGGGCTGGAACCTGCGCTGGCTGCAATGGCGGAACAGGTCTCGCTCAACTTGCCGACCCAGGACCTCCTCGCATCCCTTGGCAACGAGTGGGCGGCCACGCTCACGGAGGCGGTCGCCGCTGCCCGAGCCGACCTACCGCAGGCGAGGACGGCCATCGAAGCAGCCCGCCACGTCGAGGTGGAGAGCACCCGCGGATAGGCCCCAGCCGTGGTTCAATCACGATCTCACGGTGGCGCGGTAGCATGACACCATGACTAGGAACATGACCGTTCGGCTCCCGGACGAGTTGGCTGCTGACACCGAGGCACTTGCACGGGTGGAGGGCAAGAGCGTGAACGAGACGATCAAGGACGCTCTGTCCGCAGCGATCGACCAGCGCCGCCGAGATCCCAAGTTCAAGAAGCGCGTACAGCAGATCATCGATGAGGACCGCGAGCTGCTCGAACGACTCGCGAAGTGAGCGTCGAGTACCTCGATCTCGCCGACTACGTCGGCATCGCCGCCGCTGTGACCGGCCTCGACGAAGGCCTCATCACGAAGGTCGCCAAGCTCGACCTGGCCGACTCGGCGCTCCACGCACCGGCGGCGGGGTTCGGCGACGACGACTTCTACCCGGACCTTGTCGACAAGGCCGCCGTCCTCATCGTCCGGCTCGCCAAGAACCACCCGCTACCCGACGGCAACAAGCGCGTCGCCTGGGTCGCGCTCCGATACTTCCTCCTCCTGAACGACTGGACGTGGGTCGAGCCGCCAACGGTCGACGAGGCCGAACACGCCGTGCTCGCAATCGCATCGGGCGAGTGGGACGAAGCACAGACCGCCACCTGGCTACGACCCCGGATCGCGCCTGACGACAGCGAGTAGACGCTGCCCCCTGCTAATCCCTTGCTCATCCGCCGACCGTCACCGCCGTGTGGCTCCGAGCTCGACACGCGCTGAGGTCGCACGGGCGTGACGAACGGGGTCCGTAGCCGATCCGCTGCCCTTCCGCTCGCCCGAACAGGGTGGGGCCCGAGCGCGACAGCCCGATCCTGACCAGTGGACCCGAATGACACGCGTGAAAGATGGTTATTGACGATCATTGCTGATAGTTAGTAAGTATCATCTGACCATGATCTACGCGTCGCCACAGCTCGGCGAACCGGAGCTGCGCGTGATCGACGAGCTGGATGAGATGCGCTCGGAGCTGCGGCACAACGTTCGCGACCGGCGACGTTGGCTCGGCAGCCTCCGTCGGCTGACCTTCGCCCGGAACGTCCAGGGCTCGAACAGCATCGAGGGGTACGACGCGTCGCTCGACGACGTCCTCGCAGCGATCGACGACGAAGAGACGCTTGAAGCCGGCGAGGAGACACGGCTCGCGCTGCGCGGCTACCGCGACGCGCTGACCTACGTCATGCAGATCGCTCGCGACGCTGATCCGCCGCCGATCGACGAGTCGCTGCTCAAGTCGCTGCAGTTCATGATGATCCGCCACGACCTGTCCAAGAACCCTGGACAGTGGCGACCTGGCGCCATCTGGGTGGAGCGGGAAGATGATCACGAGCTGGTCTACGAAGCCCCCGACCGGGAGCTCGTGCCGGAGCTGGTCAGAGAGCTCGTCGCGTCGTTGAACCAGAGCTCAGATCCCGCTGATCACGCGGTGATCAGGGCAGCCATGGCCCATCTCAACCTGGTGATGATCCACCCCTACAGCGACGGCAACGGCCGCATGGCCCGATGCCTCCAGACGCTGGTCCTCGCCCGCGAGCGGATCGTCGCCCCCGAGTTCTCCAGCATCGAGGAGTACCTCGGCCGCAACACCACCGCGTACTACGACGTGCTCGCCACGGTCGGCCAAGGGGCATGGAGCCCCGGCAACGACGCGCTGCCGTGGGTCAGGTTCTGCCTGACCGCACACCACCGCCAGGCCCAGACGCTCCTCCGCCGCGTCGAGGAGACCGAGCAGCTCTGGGCCGCCCTCGAGGATCTGGTTCGGGAGCGCGGGGTGCCGAGCCGGTCGATCGGGCCGCTCGCGGACGCCGCTCGCGGGCTCCGGCTCGGCAACGCGACCTATCGACGACTGGTCGCACAGAGCGAGGGGGAGGACATCGCCGAGCTCACCGCGACCCGTGACCTCAAACGGCTCGTCGACGCCGATCTGCTGGCCGCCCTGGGCGAGCGACGCGGCCGGACCTACACACCCAGCAAGGACCTCCGAATGCTGTGGGCGCGGATTCGGGCGAACCGGCCGAAGCGGTCGGACGAGGATCCGTTCGTCGACGTCCAGGAGCTCTAGGCGAACCGAAGCGAGTCGGCTCTACAGCGCCAGGGCAAGCGGACGATCGCGAACGACCGTGACCTCGTCGAGCCGGGCGAGCACCGCGAAGACGATCGAGGACCGCTTCACCTTGCGACCAACGGCCAGTCGGTCGACGTGGTCTCGTTCGACCTCCGGCTGGGTCTGCAGCCGGCGCCACACCTCGTTGAACATCCATGCCGGCACGAGCCGGGAGCCGCCGACGGCGTCAGTCGAGTGCTGGGTGGTGACCTCGATCCCGTGATGGTCGATGCGGCCGATCAGGTTCGGACGATGCTGTCCCAGCGTGTGGACAGTCTCGCCCGGCGCGATCACCGCCTGGATCTTCGCCAGCAGGTCCGGATCGAAATCCTCGGTTCCCATGGCGGCAACCGTACGAGCAGGGTCCGACGTTCCGGCGGGACCCACCTCACATCCCGATGTCGATGTCGGCGCCGTCGTCGGGTTCGTGCTCTTGGACGTCGACAGCCATCTCCTGCGCGCTGCTCCGTCGGACGGTGTTGCGGAACAGGTCGATCGCTTCGTCACGCGGTCGGCGGACTCGATCTCGGAGCGCAGCTGGCTCCGCAGGTTCGGCTCGCCCGGGGCGTTGGTCAGCAGCGTCGTGTCGAGCAGCGGGATCAGCGGCTGGGCGATCGACTCGGTGCTGCCGTCGGGCCGGCGGCCGAGGATGGCGTGCAGCACGGTCGCCGGATCGCTCGGAGCATCGGAGGGGTCGACCTCGACCATCTGACCGAGCCGGTTGAGCAGGGCCCGAGCCACCTCGACACCGACACGTGCTCGATCCGATTCGCCGACATCGCTGAGGGCCCGCTCGATCTGGCGGCTCAGATGCCAGGCGATCCGGTCCGGTGCCTCCGCCGCGTGGAGCGCCCGCTGGTCTGGGACGGCGTCGGCGAGGGCATGCAGGCGCGCCTTGTACGGCGAGTTCCACGAGGACTGGCTCCGGACTCTGCGCGTTCGCCGCGTGCTCTCCGCCGACGGCGGCGTCCTCTTCGACGTGGTGAGGGTGACGACGACCCTCGGGTCGAAGCGGCGATCGACGAGGTGGATACCGAGTACCTCGACCTACTGCTCGACCTGACCGGCGACACCTACATGGGAGCGTCGGTGATTGAGCTGGGCTGAGATCGGCACACGGCAGCGCGCGGGCAGTGCCGCTCCCTCTTGTGTCTTGCGTTATAATGCAAGACACATGAGGGCTCGCACCTCGCAAGCTGAACTCCAATGTGATGCCGTGCAGACGTTCATGGACGCTGCTGCCGCTCTCGGGCTCGAGGTTCGTCGCGATGATCGCCCCGACGTCGTGACCGTCGAACTGCCCACCGGCTCGCGAGCCGCGGTCGAGGTCACCGCTGTATCCGTGTTGTCGGGTGTTCCCAAGTTCAAGGTCGGTCACCGCAACCCAGGCACGTTCCACGTGGTCGTCGCGGACCAGGTCCCGGCAGCGCTGCGACCGATCCTCAACGACGCCGGCATCGGTTGGCTCGACCGCCGAGGCCACCTTCGACTCGTCACCGACAGCCTTTTCATCGACACCGACATCGCCCCTGCCAGTCGATTCGACCCTGACCGATCGAACGCTCCAGCGATCTCCGGGCGATCAGGCCTCTGCGCAGCCATCGGGCTCCTCATGCAGCCCGACGATCCGATGACCATCACGGCGATCGCCCGTCGAGCCGGGCTCGACGTCAGTTCGGTGAGCCGGGCGATGTCTGCTCTGGGTGACGCACAGCTCGCTGAACGCGTCGGCCGCGGCAGGTACCGACCGCTGACACCGGAGCTGTTCTGGGCACTCGCCGATGTCTGGCCCCGGGCTCGCACATCCATCCGGTTGCCAGCCGCAGACCTGAACGATCCGCGTCTGGGAGCGAACATCGACGACCTGGACGACCCTGGCTGGGCGATGACGGGCGAACGTGGCGCTGTGGCCTGGGGTGCGCCGCTCGTGCTCACCGGCGACTACCCGACGCGGCTGTATGTCCCCGACGACGAGTCGGTCCGCCGCGCCAGGCTCATCGGTGGCACCGACGCGACGTCCAACACGGGCCAGCCATGGATCGAGCTCGCGGTCGATCCGGTCGGACTCTTGACCCACGACCGCTTTCCCGCGACGAAGGCTGGAGCGCCGCTCGCGCATCCAGTTGCCTGCGCACTCGACCTCGCCGCCACCTCCCGGGGCCGCGAAGCGCTCGACCAATGGGAACCGCCGGAAGGATTCGTTCGCGTCTGGTGACGTTGCACTGATCGACGCCGACGACGGTGCGGTCAGCCGACTGGTCCGAACCGCCACGACGCTGTTCGACACGCCCCGCTTCCAACCGGCAGCGCTGGTCGGCGGACTCGCCGTCACCATCCGGCTGGCCACCGTGCACCGTGCGACGAACGACGTCGACACCGTCTCCGAAGGTGCGGGGCCTCGAGACCTCGTGCTGCAGTACCTGGGAGACCGAGATGCGGGCCGAGGAGAACCGCATCGAAATCGACGGCGTGAAGGTCGATGTCATGGAGACCTGGCCGCTGCCAGACAACAGCGGCGATCTCCCCGACGACGATCTCGACCGGTTGTTCGTCGTCGGCCACCGATGGGCGTTGGACGGCGCAACTCCGGTGGCGATCGACGCGGTGTCGCCCGCCGGCAGCGTCGTCGAATCGGGCACCCTGATCGTTGCGACCGTGCCTGCTCTGGTCGCCTGCAAGCTGCATGCGATCGCCGACCGGAAGGGACCGTCGCTGTCCAAGCGTGAGAGCGACGCGCTCGACCTGGTCCGTCTCTCCGGCGACCTGGTTCGCTCCGACGAATCCGTTCAAGCACTCCGGTCAGCACCGTTCGACCTCGCCACGCTCGTGGCACAGGTCGAGCGCTGGTTCATGGATGACGCGCTGCGCACCGCACGTCTGGCGACCGCCGCTGCCGTCTCCCACGGTCAGCTCGACAGCAACGCCGTTTCGACGGTCGGTCGACTCCTCCTCGAGCAGTTGAGCGAGTAGACCGCGTCTCACGATTTGTCTCACGAAACCGGTGCAACTGCCCGGAACAGGGCGGTGGGACGGAGGACCTGAGACACGGTTCATGAGGGCACTCGCGTTCATCCTCGACCACCTCTGCGACTCCGACGTCGTCGATTCCACTGCGTTGAACACGTCACCGGCGCCGACGCGCAGCTCGTGTCCCGATGGTCCGCAGGAACGCCCCACGATCCCAGGACCAGAAACGCCTGGTGGAGCGTCGGGTCAGCTCGGAGGGCTCGCAGGCCTGATCGCCTCGGGGGCGAGGGAGTTGCCGAGGGCCACTCGACCGCATGACGACGGGGCCGGCTCCTTCGCGAAGCGAGCCTCGATCCACTCCAAGGCGTTCGGCGCCCACGCCAGCATCGTCAGGATGTGGCTCAGGTGGGGGTACTCGGTGTACTTGATCGACGTGTTGCCGGTCGTGCAGTACTGGCGGACCAGCGTGCGGACGTCGCCGGCGATCATGACGCCATCACCTGGGCCGATCCCCGGCCTGTCGCCCGGGGTTCCTTCGAGGACGCCGTTGGCCCCCTGCTCGATGAGGCCAGGGATCGAAGGGGTCGGAGCGGAACCGAGGTTCACCCTGTTGACCGCGTCGACGTAGGCAGGGATGGTGTTCGGGTCTGCGTACTCGGGTTTGACCAACTGCTCCCAGGTCATGCCGGGGTACTGGAGCAGGACGTTGATGATCGACGCCTTCTCGAACCTCCCCAAGATCTCACGTCCGTAGTCGTTGACGTACGGGTCGAGGTCGATGTCGAACGATCGTCCGATGCCGACGGTGGCCATCGCGGCGATGCCGGCCCAGACGACGCTGCCCGACACGTAGTTCAAGTTGTTGGCCGGCGAGACGAGGAGCCCGCCCTCGGCGAAGCCGACGAGTTGGCGGTTGACGTCGGGCGCGTACGTCGGAGCGAGCGCGGCAGCCCAGTTGGTCGCGATCGCTCCGCCGGAGTAGCCGACCAGACCGAACCGGGTCCTGCGGTCGAGTCCGGTGTCGGCCGAGCGAGTCGCAGCGCGGATCGAGTCGATCGTGTTGTAGCCGTACTCGGGTCCCGCCGCGAAGTTGGCGTCCTGACCTTGCGTGTCGGGGATCACCACGGTGTATCCCTTGTCGAGGAGCGGCCCGATGAGGAACGCCTCGACGTTGTTGATCAAGCCTCCGAGCGTGATGCCACCGGCCACGGAGCGCGACGGGCTGTCAGCCGGGTCCAGCGAGTCGTAGAACGACTGGTACGACACGGCCTTCGACGGGTCCGGCGTCTCCGGCTTCAGGATGGAGGTGACGTTCGCGGACGGGTTCCCCTGCACGTCGGTGCTCCGATACAGCAACTGGACCGCTGTCACTGGCGTCGGGAGGCCGAGGACGTGGTAGCTCAGCGTCCTCGACTTCAGGATCTCGCCGGGCCGGTAGGACGCCAGAGGCGTGGCCCCGTCATAGGAGTAGAAGGTCTCGGACCCCGGCGCTGCGGTGCAGGCTGACAGCAGGAGTGCGACGACAGCGGTCACCAGCGTCGCGGAGAGGAGACGTTTCTTCACGGGGCACCTCGGGTCCTCACGTCGACGTGTCGAGCGTCACCAGCGTAGGCATCGTCGCCGGCTCGACTCAAAGCCTCCGTTCCACGCCGTTCGGACCTCCTCCGATCCCCGCCGGGGCCCGGTCAGTGCGTGACGCGGCGCCGCAGGCAGAGCATCACGGCGCCCACGACCACCAGCAGCGCTCCGAGCGCCAGGAGCGGTTGTGGCGTTGCCCCGGTACGAGCCAGCGTGCCGGTCGGGTTGGTGGACTCCGTCGCCTCCGACGGCTTGGAGGTGATGGAACCCGGCTCCGGGATGGCCTCGAGTGCCCCCGCGGCGACCGCTCCGTTGTCCGCCGCCGTCGTCTCGGACTCGGCGGCGGACACCTGCGCCCGGTTCACGACCGGACCCGCGGGAGCGTCAGCGGCGACCGTCGTCGTGATGAGCAGCGTCGCCGTGCCGGACGGCTCCATCGTGGCACCGAGCGCGCACGACACCGTCTGCGAGGCGGGGTTCGTGCAGGTCCAACTCGCACCGTCGACGCCGGTCGCTCCGGCGAATGTCAGCCCGGTCGGCAGCGTGTCGACGACGACGACCCCCGTCGCTCGCGACGGGCCGTTGTTGGTCACGACGAGGACCCAGGTCGCGGTCGCCGAGCGCTCCAGACGTCCCTTCAGGGTCTTGGACAGTGCGAGGTTCACCTCAGGGGTGACCGGGTCGGTGACCGTCGAGGTGTTGTTCGAAGGAGTCGGATCACCGACGTCCACGCCGGTGACGGTCACCGAGTTCGTCAGCGATCCGGACGCGTCGAGGTTCACGTCGACGACCACGGTCAGCGTGGCGGTCTGACCCGGAGCGAGGTTCGCTCCTGACCACAACCACGTGTCGGTGTCGATCGTGCCGCGGTCGACGGTGGCATCAGCGAGGGCGAAGGACGTCGGCATCGTGTCGTTGATCGACAGGTCCGCCACGGTCATGGGACCGTCGTTGCGCACCGTGATCGTGTAGGTGCCCGACGCTCCGGGGACGAGCCCGTCGCCAGAGAGCTCCTTGGCGACGACGAGGTCGGCACCCGTGACGTCGGTGTCGGTCGCGGTGTTGTTCGACGGGTCCCTCTCCGGCCCGTTCGCGCCGTCATCGGTGACGGTCGCCGTGTTCGCGATCGACGTCGTGGTCCGCGGCGACAGCGGGTCCGCGACGGTCACTGCCACCTCGAGGTCCACGACGTCGCCGACCTCGACGGTGCCGAGCGACCACGAGACCGTGTGGGTCCTCGCGTCGTAGGTGCCCCCACGAGTCGCGGACACGAACACGTGGTTCGGGTCCAGCGCGTCGCTCACCCTGACGCCCGAGGCACCCCGGGTGCCGTCGTTGGTCACCGAGATGTCGAAGGTCAGCGCCTGGCCGGGAACGACGCGGCGCTCGCCGTCGTCCTTTGTGACGACCAGGTCGACGACAGCGTCGACCTGGGTCGTGACCGAGTCGCTGTCGTTCAGCGGGTTCACGTCGTCGGAGTGGCTCACCGCCGCGTCGTTGACGACGCGGAGGCGGCCGGCCGCCAGCGGATCCGCGATGGTGGCGACGACGACGAAGCGCACCGACGGCGTCGACCCGGAGGCGCCCGACAGGTCGACACCGGTCCAGGTGACGGTGCGGGTCATCGGGTCGTAGGTGCCACCGCCGGTGGCGGAGACGAAGGTGAGGTCGGCGCCGAGCGTGTCGGTGACCGTTGCGTCGTCCGCGTTCCGGTCACCCACGCTGGCCACGACGACGTCGTAGCTGACCGTGTCGCCTGCATCGGCGGTGGCGGGCCCGGACTTGTCGATGGCCAGGTCGACCACGGAACCGAGCAGCACCGTCGCCTGGTCCTCGTTGTTCGTCGGGTCCAGGTCCGCTCCATGGGAGCCGTCGTCATGTGCCTCCGCCGCGTTCACCGTCGTCGACGCGCCGTTCGGCAACGGGTTGTCGACGTCGACGACCACTGTGCGCGTCGTCGACGCGCCCGCTCCGAGATCGAACGGGTCCCAAGTGATCACCGATCCGGTGGTGCCGTAGGAGCCGGTCGCTGAGACGAACGCGACGTCGTCCCCGAGCGTGTCGGTGAGGACGACATCATCCGCGTCGCGACCACCGAGGTTCCGAACGGTGAGCGTGTAGGTGATCCGGTCGCCGGCATCGGCGGTGACCACGTCGGCGGTCTTGACCACTTCGATGTCGACTCCGGTGACGTCGAGGGAGTCGGAACCGGTCGCCGTCACGGTCCGCTCGTGCACGCTCGGACCGGCGAGGGTCGTGGCCGACGCGTTCGCGGTGTTCGTCTGCGTCGACGGGGCGGCCACATCACCGACGAGGGTCGCCGTGAAGGAGAACGACTGCGAACCAGACGAAGCGAGCACCGTTGCGGAGTCCGCGGTCCAAGTGACGAGCGTGTCGCCGCCGGAGGGCACCGCGGTCACGGTCCAGCCCACCGGTGCCGTCGGGCTCACGTTCGTGAACACGTCGCCGTCGACGAGGTCCGAGACCGTCGCGTCGAACGCCGGTGACGTGCCGTCGTTGGTCAGACCCAGCGTGACGGTGACGCTGTCGTTCGCGGCCGCTTCGTCGGGAGCGAACGTCTTGGTCAGCGTCAGGTGCGGGACGACCACGGTGAGCGTCACCGGCGACGAGTTGAACTGGGTGCCCGCGACCGTCACCCGAGCAGTGTTGGCCAGTGTCGCGCCCGCGGTGTTCGACCCGACGTCGGTGACCCGCGCGGTCAGTTCGATCGTGAAGGAGTTGTCCGCCGCACCGGGACCGGATGCCACCGCCATGTCCTCGAACACGAAGCTGATGTTGTTGCCGGATGTCTGCGCTGCCGGAAGCGTCGGCGACCCGGTCCACGTGCCGGCGAACGACCCGCGGTCCAGCGTCGCCGAGCCCGGCACGTAGGTGAGCCCAGCCGGCAGCAGGTCGGTGACGGTGACGTCGCCGAGGTTCCCGTCGGGGACGGTCACGGCCAGCGAGAACGTGGCCGTCTCACCGATCGTCACGTTCGCACCGTTCGTCGCCGTGGACGAGCTCGACGTGAGCGACTTGGCGATCTGCGACTGGTTCACCGTGACCGACGCGGTGCCGGTCCTGCTGTAGGTGTTCGCAGCCCCGCCGACGTCGGTGCTCGACCCCGTGCGCTGAACGCCCAAGGTGTTGTACGGGCTGAGCGAGCTGCCCTGCGGTCCCGCGATGCTGCTCCAGGTGACCGCAGCGGAGTTCGTCACCGACGCCCCGCCGGATGCGGCGTCGTCACCGACGACCGCCTGGACGCTGAACGTCGAGGTGGCGCCCGGAGCCAACGTCACCCACGACGATGTCAGTGCACCGCCGGCATCGGACATCGCCGCCGGGACCACCCCCGAGACGTGGGTGAAGCTGGCCGGGACGTAGTTCAGACCGGAAGGGAGCGTGTCGGCGAGCGCGACGTCGTGGGCGGTGATCGTGCGCGTCGCGGACGACGCGCTCACCACGATGGTGAAGGTGACGGTGTCACCGGCGTCGGCCACGCTCGGCGTCACCGACTTCGCCACCGACAGCGCCGGTTCGTTCACCCGGACATCGCTCGCCGAAGCCGCCGAACCGACGTTCGCACCCGCGACGCGCGCCTGGATCGAGTTGTTGCGCGCCGCTCCAGTCGTGTTGGTCGGGGCGTTCAACAGCACCACCGTGTAGGTGATCTCGATGGTCTCCGCCGTTGCGTTGTCGCTGTTGGCGTTGGTGAGCGTCCCGAAGTCGAACGTGGCGACGCGTCCCGGCGCGGTGACACCGGCTCCCGACGACGTCACCGCTGGGGCCGACAGCACGGCGGGGAACCCGCCGGGCACCGACGTGCTCAGCGCCGGCGACGCCGTGATCGAGTTGAAGCTCACGAACGCCAGCCCGGAGTCCAGGGTGTCGCGGACGCTGAACCCGCTCGTCGTCGACTCGGGGACGGTGATCGTCGCCCGGTACGTCGCTGTCGAACCGATCGGCAGCTCGAGGCTCGTCGGCGTCGTCGCCAGGCCTCCGATGGCGGTGGCGACGACGTTCTTGGCCATCCCGGGCGACGCCACCCGCACCGTCGCCGTGTCGTCGATGGGAGCCTGCACGAAGTTCGGTCCGGACTGCGAGCCGGAGTAGTTCGACACGGCGGCCAGATTCGACAGCAGCTCGGCCATGTCGACGGAGCCGTCGATGCTCGCCCCGGTGCTCTCCCAGCCGTCGTTGCCGATCGCGCTCAACAAGTCCCGAGCTGCCGACCTGGCATGCTCCGACCAGGACCTGCTCACCGTGACCGAGCGCGCCCGCGACGACGGGCTCTGCGTGCTGGGGCTGCGCTTCACCGGGGATCGGATGGTCCCGGC
>Ga0209477_1002219_pt1 | contig 11344 bp, 8 predicted proteins | sample KloWWTupernatant_FD_187180 | JGI IMG/M metagenome (GOLD analysis project Ga0209477, IMG submission 187180) | Active sludge microbial communities from Klosterneuburg, Austria, studying microevolution and ecology of nitrifiers - Klosterneuburg... | ecosystem: Engineered > WWTP > Aerobic digester >...
CTCGAGGAGCGCGTGCGCAAGCTGCAACTCGCCTATGGCATCCAGGCCGATGGCATCATCGGCCCGGAAACCCTGTTTGCGCTGTCCGCGCTGGAAGAAACAGGCCCGCACCTTACCCGCAACATCGAATGACTGCCGGACTCTCCATGAATCTTGTTCGCCCCCGCTTGTCCGTTGCATCCACAGCGCATTGCGCGTGCGCGCTGCCCATATCGGCACGGCGCTTTATCGCGCAACGCGCCGTGCATCGCATGCCCTGCGCGAACATCGCGCGTGTTTCCGCATAAGCCGGGCCAGTCATCATGTCCTTGATCCTCGAAGCCCTGAAAAAATCCGAACGCCAGCGTCGCCTCGGCGAATCGCCTTCACTTGGTTCGCCGGTGATGGCCGTGCGTCGTCGTCGCAGCCTGCTGCCCGCGCTCATCGTGCTGATCGCCGTCGGCCTCGCCGTGTTGTGGTGGATGGGCCGTGAAAGCGCCGTGCCGCAAGCCGGCGCGGATGCCGCCGCGACTGCCCCGACCGATGCCGCGAAGCCGCCGCCGCCCGCCGCCGCCGTCATTGAAAGCGTGAAGCCCGCGCCCGCCGCGGAACGGAAGACAGCCAGGGCGCCGGCCTTGGCCACTGATGCCCAAGCCAGCCAGCGTGAAAAGCTGAGCAGCGGCGAACTCGTTGCCGCCAATCCGCAAGCCGGGGTGGCGGCCACGATCAAGGAATCCGCGCCGGTTTCCGCAACGGACACGGCAGCCATTGCCGCGGCCATGGGCGAGGCCGCGAAGTCGGTGCCCGCCGGCAGGGAAAAGGCAGCCAGCGTGAAGGCCCCGGCAGGAGCTGCGCCGGCAGCCGCCACCGCGGGCGCAGCAGCTGCGCCCGCCGCCGCCGCGGAATCAAATCTCAAGCTGATGTGGGAGCTGCCGCTGGCGACCCGCCGCAGCCTGCCCGAGCTCAAGCTCAGCATGCACGTCTTTGCCACCCAACCCGACCAGCGTTTCGTCATCATCAATGGCGAGCGCCGCGCCGAAGGCGACGAGTTCGAGGGCCTCAAGCTGATCGAGATCCGCAGCGACGGGGTTGTCCTGGAATACGAGGGTGCGCGCTTCCTGTATCCGCGCGGCGGACGCTGAGCGCAGACCGCGGCGGTGTTCGTTCAACTGCAGAGTCGACGCCGTCGACAACCGCCCTGGGCCACCCTGCTGCTGGTCGCGGCCTGCGTGGCCATGTTCCTCTGGATCGTCGCCGAACCGGCCAGCGGCCGCGGTCGGCTGCTGAGCATATGGGGCACCGTGCCGACCACGCTGCTGGACGCCAGCGTGCCCTGGCAGACCCAGCTTTCCGAGTTGCGTTTCGCCCGCCTCGTCACCGCCTTGTTCATTCATGCCGACTGGATCCACCTCACCACCAACCTGCTGTTCCTGATCATCTTCGGCGTGCCCACCGAGCGCGCGCTCGGCGCCGGTCGTTTCTTTGTCCTTTTCATTCTCGCCGGAGCGCTGGCCAATCTGGCCGGGGCGTGGACCCTGGCGGCGACCAACTCACCGATCATCGGCTCCAGTGGTGCGGTGTCCAGCGTGGTCGGCGCCTATCTGGTGCTGTATCCCCGGGCTGATCTGGGCCTGGTATTGCCGCTCGGTTTCTTTCTCGAATTCGTGCGCGTGCCCGCCTCGCTGCTGATCGGCTTCTGGGCCGTGCTGCAGATCCTGTTCACTTATGTCGGCCCGGCGTTCGGCGCGGTCGCCTGGTGGACGCATGTCTCCGGCTTCCTGCTCGGCATTGTCCTCGCCCTGCTCTGGCGCCCCGGCGTCGCCCGACGCGCGCGACGCTGAGTTGCAAGTTCCACCAATCCCGCTTCGGTAGCGGCGGACACAGCACGGAAGCAACTGGTGGTTGCTTCAGATCTATTTGCTCGTCGGTGAGCCGCATCGGCGACAGGAGGCGGATTCAAGCCACCATGATCTCGCTGCGATCCTCAATTTTCCATAACCCGCACGCGTTCTTTGGCCGGAGCCCCTGCCACTCTTTCAAAAGCCAGACGCGCGATTTCAATAGACGAATGCCTGGTCATCCAGCGTTGTCGGTGGTCCGCAACATGCCGAAGCCACTGGATTACAGCCATTATGGAGTCTCGAAAGAATTGGCGAAGATGACGTCATCGAGGTGCAAGCGAAAGCGGTACAAGGCCGCTTCTGTTCCGCTCGCAATCGTCCAAGAGGTTCCCGCGCTCCTGGCAGCCGAAATTCGACTGCCAATTTCCGGAAACTGGCCAACATAGCCTGTGGCAGCAAGGATACTTCCGCTCTCGCCGTCGAAGAGGGACAAGACATCTGCGCTCGCGGCGACCAGGGTATGCAGATCCCCGCCCAGGGCGTAAACGGCACGCAATGGCCCCGGAAGCGAATAGCTTCTGATATAGGCCTGCGTGGACAAGCTGTAGAAAGTCACCGCTCCGGAATTCAGAAACACACCGATTTCTGCACCATTCTCGCCACTCGTGACGAGGGTCGCGCCATCGTTAGCTGCGGCAATAGTCCATAGGAGTAGCCCGGTCGAACTATCGTAGGAGCGGAGACTGCCCGATAGCACGGCGATCAATTGCTTGCTCCCCGACCCGTTCAGCCCATCTGCAACCAGAACACCATTCATTGTCACGGGCCCGTTACCCATTGGAACCGACGTCCATAACGTTTCGCCGGTAGTGCCGGAGAACACCTGAAGCAGAACGCCAGTCGCCGCCGTGTATCGCGTCTCAGTTGCCGCAACATAGTCAAGGACGCCGTCGTTGTCGAAATCGACAAGAGCCAGATCCTTCAAAACGCGGGATCGCATTGGCCCGGAATCAAAATGTCCGATCTGCAGTCGGGCCGTATGCGTTACCCCATCCATCACGGTGATTCTTCCGTCATCGTAGCCGGCGCGACCTGCGAACACGATGTCCATACCTGGATTTCCGACATGCGGAACAAGCTCAATTTTAGTCACGGCGATATGGAACGGATCGTCAGAGTTGTTGAGATCCAACGGCGAGCGCCACTCTTGGCTGCCAGATTCGGCGTCAAATATCGCAATGGTTCCGTTCGAAAATGGCCCGCCACTTGTTGCTGCAACAAGTTCCATGCGGCCATCACCGTCTACATCACCCAAGGCCGTTGCTAAAAAAGGGCCGTTGATCGGAAAGAACTGCCAAGATACCAATCCGCTCTGGCCGCTGGCGACCGTCAGAAGCGGATCGCCTTGATATGCGATGTAGCCCGCGAACGCGATTTCGTCCTTGCCATCCCCATCAAAATCCACACCCGCGACGGCGTTGACTCCAAAGCCATCATTCGGAATTTGGAATCGCTGCTGATGGGTATTTGAATCGAGGATATGCACTTGACCCCACTGTGCGTCACCTTGCAGGACGACATCGAGACCATTGTTGTCCAAGTTTGCCGTGGCGATTGCACCAGTTTCATGCCCAGGTCCAGTCCACAACGGTGACCACGGCGATGCGCGGAACACAGTGAATGGTCTCCAGCCTCCCGCGCCGACCCACTGTATGCCTCCATCCATCAACAACGAACCCGTCGCCAACTGCGTGCCAAATCCATCGATATACTGCCAATCAATTGCACGAGTTGCACCGTCGAGAACGATTCCCGGCAACGGACCCCCGACAATGATCTCTAATGCGGGATCGGCATCGAGCTGCGCAACAGCAAGGTCACGAATACCAGAAATCAAATAGTTCCATTTAGGAAAGCCATTTAAGAGGGAGTAGGCGTACAGAAACTCATTGTCAGCAACCAACAAATCGTCGTTGTCGTCGTTGTCGAGGTCACCGACCACCGCAGTTAAGACTTGCGTCGCAACGGAGAAGCTGCGTTGCTCGACGAGAGGCCAACCGCTGTAGTCACGTACCTTGCCATTGGCTGAAATCGTGAGTATGTGGTTGATACCCGCTGACCTCCACGCCAAAACACGCGCCATGGCCCCATCGTCCACAATAGCCTTGGCCATCTTGAAGCCGAGGCTTCCATCGGCGCGCTTGCCCACTGCGAACAATATCGGGCTCCCGGATGTGCCGACGAAAACCAGATCCTGCAGACCATCACCATCGAGGTCGATCTTGGCAAACCGGCTGGCCGCTACAGAATCAATGAACTCAACCGAATGTCCGATCTCGACGAAAGTCGGGAGCACCTCAGCTGATGCGGACTGCATCCCAGCCACGAAAGTGAGCAAGGACGCGCTCAACAAACTTGATTTGATCGTTCCGTTCATTAGTTCTCCCAAGATAGCTATGAAATAGCTTTATCTGTCGCCACTTGGCCGTGGGGCATCGGTGGTGGTCATAGCAACCGGTGATCTTCAATCGGACAAACTTCGCTAATCCGAATCCGATCCTCTCGGCATACACATGCATTCAATACTGAATTCAGGGCAGAGATCGGAGCCAATTCAACGTCATCCGCGTCGTCCCTCATCCATTGATGGAATTCTCTCATGGATCAGAAGTGGCGAAAAGCCTCAAAAGGCCTCGGACCAATGCGGCAGAGGCATTAATTCTATGCCCGAGTGAACAATGGAACAATAGGTCAGAATCATGATTTTATGCCGTTGAGGAATAGCCTGCTGTTCGAGACCTTCGATCAGGATCAGGAGATTCCCCATGGCCCGCTTGCCCGCCTTTTCCTGCCTGACTGCGCCCAGCATGTGATCCAACGCGGCAACCGGTCCCGGCCGCCCGGCCTTCATCAGCACGACCGCATCCAGCACTTGCGCGCGTAACCCGCGCAGTGTGCCGCTGACCTGGGGCGCTGGCAGCGGGGCCACCCACTACCAGATCCGCGAGATCGACACCCTGAGGCAGTTGACGCGCGTCATTGATATCCCGGGTACCGCTGAGACAAGCAGGATTTCCTGGCTACGCACTGAAATATCGCTGGATCGTGGTTTGTCGCGGCGCCGATTACACTGGGCGGCATGAGCGACGTTCCTCCTTCGGACAAACCCGCCGCACCACGCCCGCGCCCGTTGAAACCGGCCGACGCGTCGCCAGCCGCGCCTGCCCCGCGCAAGACTGCGGTGCGCAAGTCAGCGCCCGCGAAAAAATCCGCCGACCCCGCTGCGCCGGCTGCCGGGTCGCCTGCAGCCCCTTTGTCTCCACCCGCCGTGGCCCGGCCGCGGACGACACAGCCACGCGCGGTTGCCAACACTCCCTCGGTGCGCAAGCCAGTGGCGATGGCGCGCGCACCGGCTGCCGTTGCCGCGCCGCCGGCCAAACCAAATGTCGCGCCGGCGCCAGCTCCAAGCGGCAAGGCCGCCGCGGTGCTACCGCGCGGTGAGCGCCGCGTTGCGCCAGCGCCGGCAGGCTCCGGGAACGAAGAAGCCAGTAGCACCGCGCCGCCACCGTGGGCAGTCGCCGTGGTGCCGATCCCGGCTGCGGCTGAAAACACGAAGACAGCTGGCCAGCGCGCTGTCGGCGCCCATCCGGCCGATGCCTCGACGCGCTCGATGGCGGTGATCAGCTGGCTGACCTCGGCGTTGCGCGATCCGTGGCGCGAACGCATTCGCGAATACCTGGTGCTGATGCGCATGGACCGCCCGGTCGGTGCCTTGCTCCTGCTCTGGCCGACCTTGTGGGGGCTGTGGTTTGCCGCGAATGATTTTCCGCCGATCGGCTTGCTGGTGATCTTCACCCTGGGCGTGTTCGTCATGCGCTCGGCCGGCTGCGTCATCAATGACTACGCCGATCACGCCTGGCTCGATGCGCATGTCGAGCGCACGCGCAATCGGCCGATGGCGGCCGGGCGCGTGTCGCGGAAAGAAGCCTTGCTGCTGTTTGCCGGCTTGCTCGTCGTTGCCTTCGTGCTGGTGCTGTTCACCAATGCACTGACCATCCAGCTGTCGTTTGCCGGTGCCGCGCTGGCTGCGCTGTATCCTTTCTGCAAGCGCTATACGCACCTGGCCCAGGTCGTGCTCGGCGCTGCATTCGGCTGGTCGATCCCGATGGCCTTTGCCGCGGTCACGGGCGAGGTGCCGGCGCTGGGCTGGCTGCTGTTCCTCGCCAACGTGCTGTTCTCGACGATCTACGACACCGAATACGCGATGGTCGATCGCGACGACGATCTTCGCGTCGGGGCCAAATCCACCGCGATCCTGTTCGCCGATGCCGATCGCCCGATCATCGGCATCCTCATGCTGACCTTCCTCCTCGCCATGCTGCTGGCCGGTACTCGCGCACAACTGGTTTGGCCCTACTTTGCCGCGCTTGGCATTGCCGCCGCCCTGTTCGGCTGGCAGCAATGGCTGATGCGCCAGCGCCAGCGAGAAGCCTGCTTTGCCGCGTTCCGCAACAACAACTGGGTCGGCTTTGCAACCTGGATCGGCCTGCTGCTGGCGCTGGCCCTGCGCTGAGCGAACGCTGATTCGCGTGTTGTCGACTGAATCCGTTCAAAAATCCACATTCAGCCCCGCATACAGGCCACGCCCGTCGCCAGGCATGAAGGCAGCCTGGTCGGCGCGGGCCTGGTCGACGATCAGGGTCGATGAAGCGTAGCGTTTGTCGAACAGGTTGGTCAGCTCGGCGAACATCGAAATCGTCTCGTTGAAGCGATAGCGGCTGCGCAGATCGAACACGGCCCAGGCATCGGCATACACGCTGTTGAAGTTGTCGACCGGGGTCTTGTCAATCGTCCAGCGCACGGAAGCCTGTGCCGACCAGCGCCTGTTCATGCGGTAATCGAGCGTGGTGTAAAGCGATTGCGGCGGGGCACCGGCAAGGCGGTTGTTGCCGCGCAGCGGATCAGCGACAAAGCGGAAATCCTGCCAGGTATAGGCGAGGCGGGTCGAGAGCCGTTCGCCAAGCGCCGCGCCAAGACCCACTTCGATACCCGCATGACGCGTGCGCCCGGCATTCACCGCCCCGAGCGAGGCGCCGCTTTCATCGCGCAGGCTGAGCAGTTCGTCGCGGATTTTCGAGTAATAGGCGATGGCATCCCAGTGGTACCTGTCGTTGCTGCCACGCCAACCGAATTCGAGCGTGCTGGCCCGTTGCGCGGCGAGATTCGGCGTCGAGAACGCGGCGGCCGGCAGGCCGGGATTGGCCGGGTTCGGGCGTCCGGCGCTGCTGTTCGGCGTGCCATTCACCGTGGCCAGCAGATCATCGTGCGTGGGCGGCTCGAAGCTGCGGCTGAGCGCGGCAAACAGCAGGTTGCGTGGATCGAGCTGCCAACTCAGCGCCAGCGCCGGGCTCCAGCCGCGGTAGGCGCGCGCGTAGTGGGTGGAAACTGCCGGTACTGCGCCATCCGGCAGGGCCATGTTCGGGTTGGCCGGGTTGTAGGCAAGGGTAGGTCGATTGGCCGAGGTGTACACATCCACATTGTCGCGACTGGCTTCGGACCAGGCGATGGATGGCGACAAGAGCAGATCGGCCAGTGGAATATTGAACCCGGCATTGACCGAGAAGGTCGTCGCTTCGAGCTGGTTGGCGCCGAAGCGCTCGCCTGCATGGCCGGAGCGATTCAGGAAATAGCCGCGATCGGCGCTGCCGCGAACGTATTGCGCCGTCGTTTCAAACAGCGGCAGGGCGTGATCCGGGTCGGCTTTCCAGGCGTAGCGCAGGACACCGGTGCTGTCGTCGCCGTCTGTCGTGCGGATGCCCGCCGAAACCGGAAAGCGGAAGCGGTCATTGCTGCGCGAATGGCCGAGCGCAAGATCGAGGACATGCGCCCCGATGGTTCCGCTCAGGCGCGAGCCGAGCAAGGTTTGTTCGGCATCGCGGCGCGGGCGATCGCGGATGACATTCGGTCCGGGATTGATCGCGCCGGTGGGGGTGACGGTCGGCCCGGCAAACACCGAGCGTGGATCGCTGCGCAGGCCTGCGGCGGTCAGCGGACCGCTGACATCGAAACCCAGATCGGTGTAATCGGCGAAAACCCGCACACTGAAATGTTCGCCCAGCCGAAAGCCGAGATTGCCGCCGGCATGTTCGCGGCGCGAATCGTTGTAATCGCGAAAACCTTTGCGTGTACCCACATCCGCCTGCACGAGCAGGTCGCGATCACTGCCATCCCAGCCAAACTGGCTGCTCGCGCCGAGCTGGCCGAAACTGCCGCCGCTGAGCATCAGCCGGGTGCCTGGCGCGCTGGCCCCCGTCGGCGAGATGAAGTTGAACGCCCCACCGAGCACGCTCGCGCCAAGCCGGTTGGCCAGATAGCCGCGATAGACCTCGATCGACTCCGCCTGGGCCGGGTTGGCAAAACCGACCACATACGAGCCATCGGCGCGGTTGATCGGCAAGCCATCGCGCAGGGCCAAAACGCCGCGCTCGACCGGGTTTTGCTGCAAGCCCGAGCCGCGGATCTGGACGCGAGGCTGGTCGTTGCCGCCGAAAAAACTCTGGATGACGACACCGGGGCTCGTCGCCAGTGCCCGCGCCAGGGTCGGGTTGGCGGTATCGGCCAGTTCTGCAGTCGAAACCAGATCGGCGCCACCAGCCAGCGCATCAAGGCGCCGGGCGAGCAGATTCTCGGGCGCGGCGACAAGGATCAGCTCAAGTTCGGTCGCGCCGGGTGCGGCCGATTGGGCGAGGGCCACGCCCGCATCGGCGCCCAGACACGCCGTGATGGCAAGCGCCAGCCAACGCGGCGCAGTCGATCTGCGCGCAGTTGCCGCAGGGTGTTGCGCGCCAATGCCGGGATTTTCGTTCATCTCCGTCCTATACTGTAATTGCGAATCATTCGCATCATAGTCAGGTGGGATTTTCCCGTGTTTGTTCCAGCGCAACCCGAATGCTGCCCAGCCTGCGCACTGCGCGTCGGGGCATTCGCCTTGGCCCAGCCGTTTGCAGGCGCAATGCCGCAGACGGGCACCCAAGCCGGCCCACTGGTGGTGGCCGGCGCGGATCCGTCGGTGCCCGGCCACGGTGAGGCCGCCACGGCGTCGATTCACGCCATGCACATGTTCAGCGGCGCGGCACCGGCGGCAATTGAAGCGGCCAGGTCAACGGCGCGCATCGAGCGCATTGCCCGCGACACGCGCATCTTTGCCCAGGGCAGCCCGGCCCGGCGCGCGTTTGCCGTCGTCACCGGCAGCGTGCGCATCGTGCAGAGCGGCGCGGATGGCGGCCAGATCATTTGCTGTTTCGCGGCACGCGGTGAAAGCTTCGGCATTGCCGCCTTGTTCAACGGCGAGCGCCAGTCCGGCGATGCGCTCGCCGCGCAGCCTTGCGAAATCGCGAGTTGGAGCCAGGCGCAACTGCTTGCCCTGATCGAGGCCTCTCCACGCATCGCGATAAACCTCATTGGCAGCCTTGGCCAGTGTCTCCTCGAGAGCCACAATCGCGTCCGTGAACTGGCCACGCAGCGCTGCGAACAGCGCATCGCACACACCTTGTTGCGTCTGGCCGGTCAGGCCGGATGCGGCGGCGAAAGCCATCGGGCCATCAGCATTCCGCTGCGCCGCCGGGATGTTGCCGAGACTGCCGGAACCACGCTGCATACCGCCAGCCGCGCGCTGGCTGCCTGGGAAAAATGCGGACTGCTGGCGACGCGCGAACAGCATCTGATGATCCACGACATGCCGGCGTTGACGCGGATCGCCCACGGGGGTGACAACTGATGCAACGACGCTCGCCGGCAACTCCCGTGTTCCGGTGCGTCGGCACCATCACGACGCGGACGCGATTGCGCATCCATTCACCGGCAAGCCAGCCACGCCCGATCGGTGCACGGCCATCCTGCCAAGGTCAGCCCGCTCATTCCCCCGGAGTCATGCCTTGAATGAATTGCTGCTTGCGCGCGCCCTGCATGTGCTCGGCGTGGTGGTCTGGATCGGTGGCGTGTTCATGGCCACCGTCGTCGTCTTGCCGGCGGTGCGACGTGGTGCATTGGGCACGGACAAGCTGGCCGCCTTCCATGCCGTGGAGAGCCGTTTTGTCTGGATCGCCCGTGCCGCCGTGATCGTGGTCGGCCTGAGCGGCTTCTACATGATCGAGAAACTCGACCTGTGGCCACGCTTTGCCCTGATCGAATTCTGGTGGATGCACGCGATGCTCGGGGTCTGGGCCATCTTCATGCTGCTGCTGTTCGTCGGCGAACCGTTTGTCCTGCATCGCTTTTTTCCGGCCTGGGCGCGACGCGATCCGCAACGCGCGTTTGCTTTCCTGCATGGCGTGCATGTGTTCCTGCTGGTGATCAGCCTGATCACCATCCTCGGCGCGGTGGCCGGCGCGCACGGCTGGTCGTGGTAGTCGACAAGCAGTTTGACGGCGTGTCGTGGCAAGCGCTCGCAGCCACGGTTAGTGCATTCGTCTTAAATGTAAATTACTGGAATCAGCAGGAAGCCTCGTGGCGAATCAGCACCCTGGCCAGCAATCGCTTTATCGCCGCGCCGGTGCCCGTGCCAGCGCCCAGACATCGACCCGTGCGACACCGGCTTGGCGCAGCACGCGGGCGCATTCGCGCAAGGTGGTGCCGGTGGTCATGACGTCATCGATGACGGCGACATGCGCCGGCAGCCGGGCAGGATCGGCGACGGCAAAGGCGGCATGCAGGTTGCGTCGGCGTGCCTTGGCATCGAGGCCGGTTTGCGCGCTGGTATGGCGCAAGCGGATCAAGGCGTCGGCATCGAGTGGAATGCGCAAGGCCCGGGCCAGTGGTTTGGCCAGTTCCAGCGCCTGGTTGTAGCCACGCTCGCGCAAGCGTTGCGGGTGCAGGGGTACGCAGATCAGCCGTTCCGGCAGGGCCGCAGGGGGACGCTCGGCCAGCGCCTCGATCATCAGGCCGGAAAGCAGTCGCCCGGCGGCCAGGTTGCGCTGGAACTTGAATCGCGCTTCGAGCAGGTCCAGTGGATGAGCGTAGCGAAACGGTGCCCAGGCGGAGGCGAATGGCGGCTCACGCTTGAGGCAGATGCCGCAGCGATCGGCCGCGTGCTCCAGCGGCAGGGCGCAGCGCGCGCAACGGCAATGGTTCCAAGGCAGATCGGCATGGCAGCCTGCACACAGGTCGCGCCCTTGCGCACCGTCCGCTCCGCAGAGCAGGCAGCGCGGCGGCAGCACCGCGGCAATCATCGCGCCGAGGGCCGCGTCAACCTTTTGACTCCATTCCAAGTTGACAGCCTCCGGTGCCCAACCCAGACTCTCCAACTCTACCGAAAGCCGGATGCCCCGATGTCTCCTCTTCGCCATGACTGGGCGCGCAGTGACGTGCTCGCCTTGCTCGATCTGCCGTTCGCCGACCTCCTGCAGCGCGCCCACGACGTGCATCGTGCGCACCACGACGCCAATGCCGTGCAGGTCTCGACCCTGCTTTCGATCAAGACCGGCGGCTGCCCCGAGGATTGCGCCTACTGCCCGCAGGCGGCGCGC